>ENA-OOKA01000030-OOKA01000030.1-human-skin-metagenome-genome-assembly--contig:-NODE-30-length-54245-cov-7.507621_pt1 | contig 54245 bp, 49 predicted proteins | sample MGYA00248825_ERZ500995 | MGnify/ENA primary metagenome ERZ500995 (study PRJEB25958, sample SAMN03398540) | human skin metagenome | study: EMG produced TPA metagenomics assembly of the Human Skin...
CCGGCGGGGGGGGGGGGGGGGAACGGGCCCCGCCCCGCCTCTGCGGTGGCGCGTCGAGCGGATCAGAGGTCGAGATCCGCCTCGAAGTTGCCGTCCTCCAGACGCGCCTTGATCGTCTGCAGGAATCGTCCTGCATCCGCTCCGTCGACGAGCTGGTGGTTGTAGGTGAGCGGCAGGTAGACCATGTCGCGGATCGCGATGGTGTCCTCGCCGTCGACCGACTTGACGACCACCGGTCGCTTGGTGATCACTCCGGTGCCGATGATGCCGACCTGCGGGGTGTTGATGATCGGCGTGTCGAAGAGTGCCCCGACGCTGCCGATGTTCGTCACCGTGAAGGTCCCGCCGGTGAGCTCGTCCGGACCGATCTTGCTGTTCCGGGTGCGCTCGGCGATGTCGTCGATGGCCTTCGCGATGCCGGCGACGCTGAGCTCCCCGGCGTCCTTGATCACCGGGACGAGCAGTCCGCGCTCGGTGTCCACGGCGACCGCGAGGTTCTCGTGATCGAAGTAGGTGATCTCCTTGGCCTCGACGTCGTAGACGGCGTTGACCTTGGGATGCACCTGCAGCGCCTCGACGATCGCCTTGGCGAAGAACGGGAGGAAGCTGAGCTTGACCCCGTGCTTGTCGGCGAAGGCCTCCTTGCGGGCCGCCCGGAGCTTGGCCACCCGGGTCATGTCGACCTCGATGACCTGCGTGAGCTGGGCGCTCGTCTGGAGCGACTCGTGCATCCGCGAGGCGATGGTCTGGCGGATGCGCGTCGCCTTCTCGGTGGTGCCGCGCAGCTTCTGCGCCGCCTCGGGGATCTCGTGCGAGTAGGCCTCGCGCGACTCCCCGCCGCCCACCGGGCCGGCGGCCTGGGTCGCCGCAGCGTTCTGCGCGGCGGCCAGCACATCCTGCTTGCGGATGCGACCGCCCACGCCGGTGCCGGTCACCGCACCGAGGTCGACGCCCTTCGACTTCGCGAGCTTCCGCACGAGAGGCGTGACGTAGGCCGCGTTGTCCGAGCTCACGGCCGAGGACATGCTGCGACGGGCGGCACCGGGATCCTGCTTCGCGGATGCCGACTCCTTCTCGTCGGAGTCGTCGGAATCCTTCGTCCCGGAATCGTCCTTGACCGAGTCGGACTCGGTGTCGGGCTCGGGATCCTCATCCGTCTCCGCGTCGACCTTCTTCGCCGCTTCCTCGCCCTCGGCGTCGGACTTCTCGGCCTCGTCGGCCTTGTCCTCCGGCTCCGCGGACTCCTGGTCCTCGGCGTCGGTCTCCGGCTCGTCCTCGGGCTCCTCGGCAGGCTCTTCGTCGGTGCCGGACTTCTCCGCGGAGTCGTCGCCGCCGTCATCCGAGGCGGAACCGGAACCGATGATCGCGAGCGGCTCGCCGACCTCGACGGTGTCGTCCTCGTCCGCGAGCAGCTTCTGGACCGTGCCCGCGACGGGGGAGGGGACCTCGGTGTCGACCTTGTCGGTCGAGACCTCGAGCAGCGGCTCGTCGACCTCGACCGCGTCGCCGACCTCCTTGAGCCAGCGGGTGACAGTGCCCTCGGTGACCGACTCGCCGAGAGCCGGCATCTGCACGGAGTTGGACATAGTGATGTGTCTCCCTCGGGATCAGTTGTGGAAATGGAGCGGTTTGCCGGCGAGCGCGAGGTGCGCTTCGCCGATGGACTCGTTCTGCGTGGGGTGCGCGTGCACGAGCTGCGCGACCTCCTCGGGGAAGGCCTCCCAGTTGACGATGAGCTGCGCTTCTCCCGCCTGCTCGCTCAGCCGGGCGCCGATGCCGTGGATGCCGACGACCGGTCCGTCCTTCTCGCGGACGACCTTGATGAAGCCGGTGGTCTTGAGGATCGTCGACTTGCCGTTGCCGGCGAGCGGGTACTCGACCTTCTCGATCCTGTCCTCGCCGTACTCCTCGGCGGCCTTCTTCTCGGTGAGGCCGACGGAGAAGATCTCCGGCTCGCTGTAGGTCACGCGCGGGATCCCGGATTCGATGACGGGGACCGGCTCGAGCCCGGCGATCTCCTCCGCGACGAAGATGCCCTGGGCGAAGGACCGGTGGGCGAGCTGCAGCCCGGGGACGATGTCGCCGACCGCGTAGATCTTCCCGACGCCGGTGTGCTGCCGCTCATCGACGATGACGAACCCGCGATCGAGGGTGATCCCCTGGTCGTCGAATCCGAAGCCCTCGGTCACCGGGCCGCGGCCGACCGCGACGAGGAGGACCTCGGCGTCGAGCACGGTGCCGTCCTCGAGCGTGACGTGGACGCCGGAGTCGTCCTGCTCGACGCTCTCGAACTTCACGCCGACCTGGTAGCCGATCTTGCGCTTCTTGAACGCCTTCTCGAGCGCCTTGGAGATCGCCTCGTCCTCGTTCGCGACGAGGTGCGGGAGACCCTCGACGATGGTGACCTTCGATCCGAAGGACGCCCACACGCTCGCGAACTCGACGCCGATGACGCCGCCGCCGAGGACGACCGCGGATTCCGGAACGGCGTCGTAGTGGAGCGCCTGCTCACTCGTCATCACGCGGTCGCGGACGTCGATCCCGATGGTCTTCGAGGTCGAGCCGGTGGCGAGCACGATGTGCTTGCCCGTGACCGTCAGGGTGCCCTCGTCATTGGTGACCTCGAGGGAGTCCTCGGAGACGAGCCTGCCCTCACCGGCGATGTAGTCGATGTTGCGCGCCTTGACGAGCCCCTGGAGACCCTTGTAGTTGCGGTCGATGATCCCCTGCTTGAATGTGAGGACCTTCTCCATGTCGATGCCCTTGAGGTCGACCTCGATGCCGAAGGCGGACGCTTCGCGGGCGGAATCGGCGACCTCGGCGGCATGGAGCAGCGCCTTCGTCGGGATGCAGCCGCGGTGCAGGCAGGTGCCGCCCAGCTTGTCGCGCTCGATGAGAGCAACTTTCATGTCGAGCTGGGCTGCGCGCAGGGCGGCTGCGTAGCCGCCGGTGCCGCCGCCGAGGACGACGAGATCGTACGTGTTGACCGGATCGCTCACGGATCGCTCCTCGTTGTGCGGAAGGGGTGTGCCGAGGGTGACGGCACCTTCGTTCTCATCTTTTCACTAATCCGGGCAAAAGTCGTGACGGGGTGTGCCGGATTTGCTGTAACCCGCCTCACGACCGATGCGGCAGCGGGGCCCGCACAGGATCCGCGCAGGCCCCGCTCCGGGCGGATCAGCGTCCGGAGAGCTGCGCCGCGACCTCGACGAGGGTGCGGACCGGGACCCCGGTGCCGGCCGCCGGGGTGTAGCCCCACGGCGACTCGGTGTTGTACGAGGGCCCGGCGATGTCGAGATGCGCCCACTGGACGCCCTCGCGCACGAACTCGCTGAGGAAGATGCCGGCGGCGAGCATCCCGCCGTGGCGCTTGCCGGAGTTCTTGAGGTCCGCGACGGTCGAGTCGAACTGCTTGCGGATCTCCTCGGGGAAGGGCATCGGCCACATCTGCTCGCCCGACACCCCGGCGGCGAGCATGACGCGGTTCCGGGCGCCGTTGGTGCCCATGACGCCCGACACCCGCGTGCCGAGTGCGACGATCTGCGCACCGGTGAGGGTGGCGATGTCGATGACGAGATCGGGATCGTCCTGCTGCGCGGCGACGAGCGCGTCCGCGAGCACGAGACGGCCCTCCGCGTCGGTGTTCGTCACCTCGACGGTCTTCCCGCCGAAGATCCGGATGACGTCGCTCGGACGCTGCGCATTGCCGCCGGGCATGTTCTCGGCGAGCGCGAGCCATGCGGTCGCACGCACGGGCAGGTCGAGATCGGCGATCGCGAACAGCGCCTGCGCCGCGGCGGCGGCGCCGGCCATGTCGGACTTCATGTCCTCCATCGACGCGGCGGGCTTGAGCGAGAGGCCGCCGGAATCGAAGGTGATGCCCTTGCCGACGAGAGCGAGGTGGCGGGCGGCCTTCCGCGGGCTGTACTCGAGCTTGACGAGGCGCGGGCCGCGGGGGGATCCCTTGCCCACCCCGGTGAGGCCGCCGTAGCCCTGAGCGGCGAGCTGGGCGCCGTCGAGCACGGTGACCTTGACCTTCCGGCCCTTCGCCTGGGCGGCGACGAGGTCTGCGAACGACTCGGGGTAGAGGTCGAGCGGCGGCTGGTTGACGAGGTCGCGCGCGCGATTGGTCGCGGCGACGACCGTCGCGGCGCGGGCGACCCCTGCCTGGGCCTTGGAGTCGGTGAGGACGGTGATCCCGCGTGCTCGCCGGGTCTTCTCCGGCTCGCTCAGGTAATCGGTGTAGCGGTAGGCGCCGAGCCCGGCACCGGTCGCTACGGCCTCCGCGGCCGAGGCGGTGCCCGCCGGGAGGGCGAGCGCGATGGTCTCACCGCCGGTGAGCGAGCGCACGGCGGTGCCGGCGGCGCGGCGGAGCGCCTCGTGCGCCTCGTCGGCGGTGGCCTCGCCCACGACATCGAGCTCGTCGAAGTCGCCGAGGCCCACGAGGACGACGGACTTCGCGGCGAGACCCTTGGGAGCGGGGATGCGGGCCAGCGAGTCGGTGCGACCGGTGAATCCCACGGCCGCGGCTGCGGACGCGATCTCCGCCGCGACGCTCTTGGGGAGGTCGATGCCGGCGGGCAGGGCGGCCCGCGAGTCCGCGGAGCGCATGCCGAGGACGAGCGCGTCGGCCTTGGCCTTCGCCACGGCGGTGCTCGCCGCGGTGATGTCGATCGTCGGGGTGGTCATGGAAGTCCTTTCGTCGGGGTCGCGCGGTCTGGTCAACGATCGTAGTCCGTCGTCCTGACACTGCGGTGAGCACCCGGGGGCCGCGCCGGTCCGCGCGCCCGTAGGATGGGCACGTGTATCGATTGATCCTCCGCACCGTGTTCGTGCCCATGGACGCCGAGCGCGCTCACCGCGTCAGCTTCGCGGGCCTCCGCGCCCTCGATCGCATCCCCGGGGTCCGGTCCGCACTCGGCGCCCTGTTCAGCACCGGGACCGCAGCGCCGGCGAACGTGCTCGGCCTGCCCTTCCCCAATCGACTGGGGCTCGCCGCAGGCTTCGACAAGAACGCCGCCGGCGTGCGCGCCCTGGCGCTGCTCGGCTTCGGGCACATCGAGGTCGGCACGATCACCGCGCACGCCCAGCCCGGCAACCCGCGGCCGCGGCTCTTCCGGCTGCTCGACCACGACGCGATCCTCAACCGGATGGGCTTCAACAACGCCGGAGCACGGGCTGCGGCGCTCAACCTGCGGCTCGCACGGGCCCGCGTGGCGCGCATGCCGGAGTCGCGGCGGCCGGTCATCGGTGTGAATATCGGCAAGACGAAGGTCGTCGACGCGGCGCGCGCGGCCGCGGACTACCGCGATTCGGCCCTGATCCTCGCCCCGCTCGCCGACTACCTCGTCATCAACGTCAGCTCCCCGAACACGCCGGGGCTGCGGGACCTGCAGACCGCTGCGGCGCTCGAGCCGATCGTCACCGCGGTGCAGGAGGCCGCGGCCGAGGCCGTCGCCCACCCGCGCTCGACACTCGGTCACGTCCCGCTCCTCATCAAGATCGCGCCCGACCTCGACGACGCGGATGTCCTCGCGGTGGCGGACCTCGCGCTCGAGCTCGGCGTCGACGGGATCATCACGACGAACACGACGATCGACCGCGGGGTGCTCACCGGGCGCGATCACGATCGCGCGCTCGAGGAGGCCGGAGGCATCTCGGGCACGCCGCTGGCCGAGCGGTCGTTCGAGGTGCTGCGGCTCGTCAAGCGCCGGGTGGGGGACCGCCTCGCGGTGGTCTCCGTCGGCGGGATCACCGATGCGCGCGATGTGCGCGCACGTCTGGCGGCGGGAGCGGACCTCGTCCAGGTCTATTCGGGCATGATCTACGGCGGGCCGTTCTGGCCCGGCCGGCTGCTGCGCGGCCTCAGTGGGGGAACTCGCCGCGCTTGACCTGCGGCTTGGGGATGCGCAGCGGGCGCATCTGGATCGAGCGCATGACGAGGTAGAACGTCAGGCCCTTCTCGAGTTTCTCTTTACCGCCGAACTTGTCGGCCATCCGCGCCTTGAGGCGGTAGTTGAGGACGACGCTGTCGAGGATGACGAGCGCGAGGATGCCGTAGACGATGACGTTCGCGATGACCTGGAAGTCCGGGCCGCCGAACATGCCGAAGACGAGGACGATGAGAGCGAGGGGGATGAAGAACTCGCTGATCGACCAGCGCGCGTCGACGAAGTCGCGCACGTAGCGCCGCTGCGGCCCGCGGTCGCGGGAGGTGAGGTAGCGCTCATCGCCCTGCATGACCCCGACCCGCGCCTGGTCGCGCTGCTTGCGCATCTCGTCGCGGGCCCGGCGGTTGGCCTCCTTGCGGTCGTCGGGCACGAGCGGCCGCTTGCGGGCGGCCTGCTGCGCGCTGCGCTTGGGAGTGGGACGGTTCTTCTTCGCCTCGGCGGGATTCGTCGGTGCGGTGCGGTCGTCGACGACCGGCCCGCTCCCGTCGACCGCGGATGCGGGGTCGTCAGCGGTCGAGCCCGTCGGGGCCGTGGTCTCAGGGTTCTTGTTCCGTCCAAACACGCGTTCAATAGTATCGGACGCATGACCGATCCGAATCCGCAGACACCCCGCCCCCTCGACCCCACCGCGCTCCGCTCGGCGCTCGACGCCCGCATGCCCGAGGTCCTCGACACGCTCACTCGGCTCGTCGCGATCCCCGGGGTCGCCTGGCCGACGCTCGATCGGCGACACGTCGAGGACAGCGCCGCGGAGGTGGCGCGGCTCGCCCGGGCCGTCGGATTCGAGACCGTCGACGTCCTCACCGCGCAGACGCCCGACGGCGAGGCGGGGTATCCGGCCGTGGTCGCCTCGATCCCGGCACCGCCCGGACGCCCGACCGTGCTGCTCTATGCCCACCACGATGTCCAGCCGGTCGGCGACGAGCGGCTGTGGAACACGCCTCCGTTCGACGCGACGGTCGCAGGCGATCGACTGTTCGGCCGCGGAGCCGCCGACGACAAGGCCGGCATCATGGTCCACCTCACCGCTCTCGAACTGCTGGGCGACTCGCTCGATGTGGGTGTCGTGCTGTTCGTCGAGGGCGAGGAGGAGGCGGGGTCCCCGAGCTTCCGCGACTTCCTCGACAGGCACCGCGACCGGCTCGCCGCCGACGTCATCATCGTCGCCGACTCCGGGAACTGGGCCGCGGGAGTGCCGGCCCTGACCTCGAGCCTGCGCGGGATGGCCGCGCTCGAGTTCACCGTCCGCACCCTCGACCATGCAGTCCATTCGGGGATGTACGGCGGTCTGGTCCCCGACGCGATGCTCGCCATGACCCGCCTGCTCGGCACCCTCCACGACGAGGACGGCTCGGTTGCGGTGGCCGGGCTCCACGGGCACGACGGCATCGACGTCGACTACGCGGAGGCGGACCTCCGACGCGACTCCGGGGTCCTGCCCTCCACTGCGCTCATCGGCACCGGCTCTCTCGCCTCGCGCCTGTGGACCCGGCCCGCGGTGACGGTGATCGGTCTCGACGTCCCCGCTGTGGACGACTCCTCCAACACCCTCCAGGACGCGCTCCGGGCGAAGCTCTCGATCCGCTTGGCACCGGGGGACACGCCGGAGTCCGCCCTCCGTGCGGTCAAGGAGCACCTCCGTGCCCACGTGCCGTTCGGGGCCAGGATCGAGTTGGGCGCCGAGGAGAGCGGCAGCCCCTGGCAGGCGGATCTCGACGACCCGGTCACTGCGATCGCCCACGGTGCGCTGAGCGACGGGTTCGGTGCCGAATGCGTGCACATGGGACTCGGCGGCTCGATCCCCTTCATCGCGGACCTCACCGAGGTGTTCCCGGAGGCGTCGATCCTCGTCACCGGCGTCGAGGACCCCGACGCCCGGGCGCACAGCGCGAACGAGTCGCTCTACCTCCCCGACTTCGCCTCGGCAATCGTGTCGGAGGCGCTGCTGCTCGACCGCCTCGCCCGTCACCGGTCGATCGGGACGGCCGGGGAATAACCCCGGGGGCTGCGGCGTTCGCTGGTGTAGCCTGTCCTGACGAAGCACAACGTACGCGAAGGAGTGTCCGATGACAGTCACGAACGAAGCCGCACCGGTGCACGAAGTCGATCTCTCCACCGCTGCCGCCGACAAGGTCCGCAGCCTGCTCCAGCAGGAGGGGCGCGACGACCTGCGGCTCCGCGTCGCCGTGCAGCCCGGCGGCTGCTCGGGGCTGATCTACCAGCTGTACTTCGACGAGCGCTTCCTCGACGGCGACGCCGTCCGCGACTTCGACGGCGTCGAGGTCATCGTCGACCGCATGAGCGTCCCGTATCTCAACGGCTCGACCATCGACTTCTCGGACACCATCGAGAAGCAGGGCTTCACGATCGACAACCCGAATGCGGGCGGTTCGTGCGCCTGCGGTGACTCCTTTTACTGAGGCCGCGGCGGCGGATCCCGATCCGCACCGCGAACCGCCTCCGCCGGAGTCCGGAGACGACATGGTCCTGGGTGATCTGCGCGCCGTCGGCGAGCTGCGCAGCATCACCCAGGTCCTCTCTGCGTATCGAGCCGGACTGTTCCCCATGGGGCTGGGGGAGGGCGGCTCCGGGCCGATCGGCTGGTGGGCACCGCGCCGCCGTGGCGTGCTGCGGCCCGGTGAGCTGCACGTCTCCACCAGCCTGCGGCGGTCCATGCGAAGGTTCTCCGTGACGGTCGACACGGATTTCGCCGCGGTCGTACGGGCGTGCGCCGACCCGGCCCGGCCCGGGGCCTGGATCACCGAGGAGTTCATCGAGCTCTACCTCGTGCTCCACCGGGCGGGGTATGCGCATTCGGTCGAGGTCCGGGCCGACGAAGAGCTCGTCGGCGGCCTCTACGGGGTCGCACTCGGGGGAGTGTTCGCCGGGGAATCGATGTTCCACACCCGCACCGACGCCTCGAAGGCGGCACTCGCGCACCTCGTCGGGATCCTCGACGGCGCAGACGATCCCGCCCCCTGGCTCATCGACACGCAATGGCGGACTCCGCACCTCGCGCGCCTCGGCGTGTCGGAGATCAGCGCCTTCGAGTACCTGTCCGCCCTGCGAAGCGCGCTCGAGCGGAATCATTCGCAGGCTTTTCTCACCGATTGAGCAGTTGAGTGTGATTTTCTACCGTGCGTAGCGGTAAGGTATGTGGAGACAGAATCAGAATTCGGTGATCCGCCCCGCCGGCGGCGGCCAGCACGGCGCACAGGAGTGCGCGCGGGCGGGCCCACCAGGGCGGACGGTCATCGACGGAAGTTGTGAAAGGCTGCACGTGGATTCTCCGAATCAGCCAGTGCGCGGCAAGCGACGGATCTGGCCCAGACGGCTCGTGGCCGTCGGCGCAGTTGCCATGACAGCCCTCCTCTCCGGGTGCTCCCGCGAGGTCTGGGAGGTCGGGTTCTTCCCGGTGGAGTCCAAGGGAGCGACCTCCCACACGGACGCCTACACCGCGCTGTGGAACGGCGGCTGGATCGCCGCCCTGCTCGTCGGCCTCGTCACCTGGGGACTCATCCTCTGGTGCGTCATCGCCTTCCGGCGCAAGAAGTCGGACCGGGGCCTGCCGGTGCAGCTGGCCTACAACATGCCGATCGAGATCCTCTACACGGTCATCCCGATCATCCTCGTCGTGGGCTTCTTCTTCCACAACGTCAGCGCCCTCGAGAAGACCATCGACGACGAGACGCCGGGAGAGCAGGTCATCGAGGTCGTCGGCAAGCAGTGGGCCTGGGACTTCAACTATGTGACCGAGGACGTCCACTACGCCGGCGTGCAGGTCAACCTCGACGGCACCGAGCAGCCGGGCTACGACGCTCCGACGCTCTACCTCCCGGCCGACACCGACATCGAGCTCGTCATGCGCTCGCGCGACGTCATCCACTCCTTCTGGGTCCCCGCCTTCCTCGAGAAGCGCGACATGATCCCGGGACGCGAGTCGTCGATCCACCTTCGTCCCCTCAAGGAGGGCACCTACGTGGGCAAGTGCGCCGAGCTCTGCGGTGAGTTCCACGCAGAGATGCTCTTCAACGTGGAGGTCGTTCCGGAGAACGAGTTCATCGAATACACGGACAGCCTGCGCGAGCAGGGCAACACCGGCATCCTCGGACCGGAGTACGACCGCACCGAGTGGTACCAGAATCCCTATGAGCAGGAAGAGGGGGCTGAACAATGACAGCCGTCGCTGAGAACCGTTCCACGTCGCCGGTGACGCGCGATCCGCTCCCCAAGAGCAAGGGCCGCATCGTCGTCGACTGGATCACCTCCACCGACCACAAGACCATCGGGTACATGTACCTGATCGCCTCCTTCATCTTCTTCTGCATCGGCGGCGTCATGGCGCTGCTCATCCGCCTCGAGCTCTTCGAGCCGGGCATGCAGATCATCGAGACGAAGGAGCAGTACAACCAGCTGTTCACCATGCACGGCACGATCATGCTGCTGATGTTCGCGACCCCGCTGTTCTCCGGGTTCGCCAATGTCATCATGCCGCTGCAGATCGGCGCGCCGGACGTCGCGTTCCCGCGTCTCAACGCCTTCGCGTTCTGGCTCTTCCTGTTCGGCAGCCTCATCGCGGTCGCCGGCTTCCTCACCCCGCAGGGTGCGGCCTCCTTCGGCTGGACCGCGTACGCCCCGCTGTCGAACACGACGTTCTCACCGGGCGTCGGCGGACACCTGTGGGTCATGGGCCTCGCGTTCCAGGGCTTCGGCACGATCCTCGGCTCGGTGAACTTCATCACCACGATCATCACCATGCGCGCTCCGGGTATGACGATGTTCCGGATGCCGATCTTCACCTGGAACACCCTCATCACCGGCATCCTCGTGATGATGGCCTTCCCGCCGCTCGCCGCGGCTCTGCTCGCCCTCGGCGCCGACCGCATCCTCGGTGCCCACGTGTTCAGCCCCGAGAACGGCGGCCCGATCCTGTGGCAGCACCTGTTCTGGTTCTTCGGACACCCCGAGGTCTACATCATCGCCCTGCCGTTCTTCGGCATCGTGTCCGAGATCTTCCCGGCGTTCAGCCGCAAGCCGATCTTCGGCTACAAGGGCCTCGTCTACGCGACGATCGCGATCGCCGCCCTGTCGGTCACCGTGTGGGCCCACCACATGTACGTCACCGGCGCGGTGCTGCTCCCGTTCTTCGCCTTCATGACGATGCTCATCGCGGTTCCGACCGGCGTGAAGATCTACAACTGGATCGGCACGATGTGGCGCGGTTCGCTGACCTTCGAGACGCCCATGCTGTGGTCGCTCGGCTTCCTCGTGTCGTTCGTGTTCGGCGGCCTCACCGGCGTCATCCTCGCCAGCCCGGTCCTCGACCAGCAGGTGTCCGATTCGTACTTCGTCGTCGCGCACTTCCACTACGTCATCTTCGGCACCGTGGTGTTCGCGATGTTCGCCGGCTTCTACTTCTGGTGGCCCAAGTGGACCGGCCGGATGCTCAACGAGGCCCTCGGCAAGATCCACTTCTGGCTGCTGTTCATCGGCTTCCACATGACGTTCCTCATCCAGCACTGGATGGGTGCCGACGGCATGCCGCGCCGCTACGCCGACTTCCTGCCGCAGGACGGCTGGACCTGGATGAACCAGATCTCCACCGTGGGTTCGCTCATCCTCGGCCTGTCGATGATCCCGTGGTTCTGGAACGTCTGGGTGACCTCCCGGAAGGCCCCGAAGGTCACGGTCAACGACCCGTGGGGCTACGGCTCCTCGCTCGAGTGGGCGACCTCGTGCCCGCCGCCGCGCCACAACTTCACCTCGCTGCCCCGGATCCGCTCCGAGCGCCCCGCGTTCGATGCGAACCACCCGGAGCTGCTCGAACTGGCCGGCTACGACCGTGACGCGTACACCGTGGTGGAGAGGAAGCATTCGTGAAGACCGCCGCAATCATCTTCAGCTCGGGGATCCTGTTCTTCCTCCCGATCGGATTCATCTACGGGTTCCTCACCGATTTCCAGGAGCTCGTCGGGTTCCCGGCGATCCTCCTCGTGGGCCTGATGTCGCTCATGATCGGTGGGTACCTGTTCCTCCACCACCGGAGCATCGGAAAGATCGCCGCCGACGACCTCGACGGTGAGATCTCCGACGAGCCGTACGAGTACGGGTTCTACAGCCCGTGGAGCTGGTGGCCCATCACCGTGGCCACCGGTGCCGGAATGTGCTTCTTCGGCGTGGCCGTCGGATGGTGGATCGTGCCCTTCGGCGCGGTCATCGCCCTCATCGGCCTGGTCGGTCTCGTGTACGAGTACGACCGAGGCAACCACGCACACTGAGCGCTGAGTGCTCACGCGCATCGAGCGGCGGGGTCGGGACATGGAGTCCCGGCCCCGCCGCTTTCGTGCGTCTTGGCGGTTCGCGCTGTTCTGCAGCGGTCGGGGGAGTGCGGGTCGGGCGGATACGGGGCGGTGCGGACCGGGTTCGTGCTCGCGCGGCATCGGGAACGGACCGGCTTCTCGGACGAACCGGTTCACCCGCGGCAGATGTCCCATGAACGGCCGATCTGTGGGACATCTGCCGCAGGTGAACATCGCTCTGGGGTCGACGGTCGATCCTTGCGGTGTGTGAGGACCGGGGCGCGCGGCGTGTCCCTCCCGCAGGGCTCCATTCTGCGCCTGTACTCCGCCGGAACGAGTCTGTGGGCCTGGGGACGCTGTCTGTCCCCAGCGGCCCGTGTCAGGCTCACCGCGTTGCGACCCCTGCGATTCTCTGCTCTGTTGGGGGATCAGTGACCATGGTCCGATGGTCCGGGGCGAACTGCAGCGAATGCAGCCGGATGATTGGTCGTGCCTGTTCCGGATGCCCAGACGCCGGTACTCGGGGAAGGCCCTGTGGTCCAGGCATCGCTGATGTATGTTCGGTCAGTTCTTCCGATGCAGGATGATTCTCGGCTGTCCGCAGCCTGGCCTTGGCTTCACCAGGTGGGTGCGGGCGCAGTGCGATCGCAACGATGCTGGAGTTGGCGATCCTGCGCCGGAATCGGCGCTTCTCTGCACCGGTGCGACGGTTGGGGGATGGGTGATCGGGCGATGTGTGACCGGGTGATCTCCGGTCCGTGCGCCGGCTCCGTACTCGGCGCGACCCGGTGCCGGCCGATCTCTGTCGCGGCTCGGGGGTGTCCGCTACCGGGAACCGACGCCCTCCCGCTCGATACCTCGGCTTCGGAGTCTTCCGCTCTCGTTGGTCCCTCGCCGCGATGGCGCTGTGCGATGCCGGCGTGTGCGAAGGACGCGGTCGGCGTGCCGGAAGCCGAACGATAGGAGTGACGAGGAGAGAGCGGTCGGCGTGACGGAGAACGAAATCTGGGTCGTGACGGAGATTGTCGTTCCTCTTGCTCCCGCAGGCCCTGCCGCTTGCCAGGGGAGTGTGCGCTCACCCGCCCTGGGATACACCCTGGTCGAGGCGAAGGAAACATTCCTGCCCGGAGGGACGGCTGCACCGAATCGGACTGCCATCCACTGCGAAGTCGCTGGGTGGTACGCGAGGGAACCTGCGTGAGCACGCCTGAGGGGCCTCGAGCGTCCCTCCGATCGTGTCCTGCTCACGGGATAGGAGAAGCAGCGGCGGCTCACCTGGTGCCCGCTGTCGGTCGTTGTCATCGAATCATTCCGTGACGAACGCACGACGAGGGGAGAGACCGTGTGCTCCGCCGCATCGCGGCAGCTCGTCACCGTACCAGATCTCTCAGCGGCCGCACGGAGCTCGGGACGGTGCGCACAGCCCCGTCGGTCACGTGCCTAGGAGACTGCCCCATCATGGCAGTGAGCGTCCGGCCCCGAGTCCGCGGTCGTTCGGTGGAGGCTCGTCGGCAGGGGAGATCCGTCGTCGGCGGAGAGCCCGGCTCAGCAGCTGGCAAGGAGCGAGCAGGATCTAGCGGGAGCTCGCTACGAGCACCAGGCTGATGGGGTCTGAAGACGGCACCCCGCAGATCGTTCTCACGCTTCCTCACAGCGTCCGTTCGGTGCCGGGGCCGCCGCCAGGGAAGCGGGCCGTGCAACGGGCCGCCTCGATTCCTTCGTCGGCGCGATGCGCTCGTGAGCGGCGAGGCTGTCGATCGGCATCATGTGAAGCTGCTCGTGTGCCATGCGCTGCGGCGTCCTCAGCAGGACCGGGAGAAGCGCGACTCGAACTACCCCGCCCCCAGACCGCTGCGCGGTCCGTCATGCCTGTCGGATCACCCCGGCGTATTCAGGGCTGTCCACGCTCTGCCGAATCGTCGAAGGACGAGCGCCGGGTTCAGAGGCGACGGTCATGGCAGCACAAGGCACTCGAAACGAGGGGAACGGGCAGGTCGACGGAACATGCTCGGGACCAGGGACGGTTCTCGGTTCACGGGGCCCTACGGGCAGGGGACCGGAACGTGCCGAACGAGTGATCAGGCTCCCGCGATACCTGGGCCAGCGGGCGATTGCGGACAGCCAACCGCCCGGAACATCAGCAGGATGCGGAAAGCCGGAGGGCCGGGCAGTCGATGACTGCTCGGCCCTCCGGCTTCGAACGCGCGAGGCGCTGCGTCTCAGTGACCCGAGGTGATCTGCCCGCTCGAGTGCGAGCCGGCACTGACGTCGTGCGCACCGTGATCGTGGTGTGCGGCGTCGAGCTCAGCCTTGGTCACCGGTGCGACACGATCCTCGTAGAAGAACTTCGCGATCGTGGCGCGACGCTTCTCCCACTTCGAGATCCGGCCGTCGGGACCCGGCTGCGCGGGGATGTACTCGGGCGACTCGAAGGCGGACAGAGCCCAGACCTTGTGGTCGGAGTGCACCTTGTGACGCTCCTGGTACTCGCCGTGCGGCAGACGGATGATCTCGCCGCTCTCGTACCCGTGGAGGATGATCTCGCGATCCTTCCGCTGGAGTCCCAGGCAGATCCGCTTGGTCACGATGTACGCGACGATCGGTCCGATGAAGAACAGGGCGCGGAAGATGTAGATCATGTCGTTGAGCGACATGTGGAAGAACACCGCCATGAGGTCGCCCGAGGCGGCGGCCCACATCACGCAGTACCAGACGACTGCGGCGACGCCGAGCGCGGTGCGCGTGGGGTTGTTGCGCGGGCGATCGAGGATGTGGTGCTCGCGGTAGTCCTTGGTCAGCCACGCCTCGACGAAGGGCCAGACGGCCATCGCACCGAAGAGGAGACCGGCGACGAGAACGGCGGAGAAGATGTTGAAGCTGATCGGCCATCCGAAGATGTAGAACTCGGTCCAGCCCGGGATGATGCGGAGGAATCCGTCCATCCATCCGATGTACCAGTCCGGCTGGGTGCCGGCGGACACGGGGGAGGGGTCGTACGGTCCGTAGTTCCACACCGGGTTGATGGTGAAGAACCCGGACAGCAGCGCCAACAGACCGAAGATCATGAAGAAGAAGCCGCCGCCCTTGGCCGCGAAGGTCGGGAGGACGGGCTCGCCGACGACGTTCTTCTCGGTGTGACCGGCACCCGGCCACTGGGTGTGCTTGTGCACGACGACGAACATCAGGTGGACCGCGATCGCTGCGATGAGCAGTGCGGGCACGATCATGATGTGGAGCGAGTAGAGACGGGAGACGATGTCAGTTCCCGGGAACTCGCCACCGAAGAGGAAGAACGAGACGTAGGTGCCGACGAGCGGGATGCTCTTGAGGATGCCGTCGATGATCCGCAGGCCGTTGCCGGAGAGCAGATCGTCGGGCAGCGAGTAGCCGGTGAAGCCGGCACCCATGCCGAGCGCGACGAGGGCGATGCCGATGAGCCAGTTGATCTCACGCGGGCGGCGGAACGCGCCGGTGAAGAAGATGCGGAGGGCGTGGATGCTCACCGCGGCCATGAACAGCAGCGCTGCCCAGTGGTGCATCTGACGGATGAACAGGCCTCCGCGGATCTCGAACGAGATCGCCAGGGTCGAGGCGTAGGCTTCGGACATCTCGACGCCCTTGAGCGGGATGAACGGACCCTCGTAGTGGAGCTCGCCCATCGCCGGCTTGAACCAGAACGTGAGGAACGTACCGGTGAGGACGAGGATGATGAAGGTGTAGAGCGCCACCTCGCCGAGCATGAAGGACCAGTGGGACGGGAAGATCTTCCGTCCGAACTCCTTGACCATCTTCGAGGCGCCGACGCGGCTCTCGGTGAACTGTGCCGCTTTTCCGACGGCGGTCGTCGCAGGTGCTGTGCTCATTGCTCGGAGGTCTCCCTGGTGTTGATCTCCCAGAAGGTCGGGCCGACAGGGTCCACGAAGTCGCGCTGAGCGACCAGGTAGCCCTCGTCATCGACGGCGATGGGAAGCTGCGGAAGCGGACGTTTGGCCGGGCCGAAGATGACCGCGCAGTGGTTGGTCACGTCGAAGGTCGACTGGTGGCACGGGCACAGGAGGTGGTGGGTCTGGTGCTCGTAGAGGGCGACGGGGCAGCCGACGTGGGTGCAGATCTTGGAGTAGGCGACGATGCCGTCGACACCCCAGTCCTCCTTGGCCGGATCCGTGTTGAGCTCCCGGGGATCGACGCGCATGAGGAGCACGGCGGCCTTGGCCTTCTCGTTGAGCGGGTGCTCCGACTCGTACATCTTCTCCGGGATGACGTGGAAGGCCGAGCCGATGGTGACGTCCTCGGCGCGGATGTAGCGGTCCTCGTGCGGCACCATTCCCGGGTCCTGGACGAGACGGACGCCGGGTCCCCAGAGGGTCTCGAAGAGCTTGTTGCCCGGGAGCGGACCGAGGTCGCGGAAGACGAGGAGGGCCGGCAGCGGAGCGATCGCGACCGCGGCGATGAGCGTGTTGCGCAGGAGCGGACGGCGGGCGATGCCCGATTCCTCCTTGGCCTGCTCGATGATCTCGAGAGCGATCGCCTGGTCCTCTTCGGATCCGGCGATGTCATGCCGCGACTCGACGACCTCGGCATCGGTGATGAGGGTCTTCGCCCAGAGGACGACGCCGACGCCGATGGAGAACAGCGCGAGTGTGGCACCGAGGCCGAGCATCGCGTTCTGCAGGCGGATGCTCCCCATCTCGCCGTCCTCGATGGGGAAGAGGAAGTACGACACGATGAACCAGATGGTGCCGATCATCGAGAGGATGAACCATCCCGCGATCTGGCGCTCTGCCGTGCGCTCCGCAGCCGGGCTGCTGTCGGTCACTCGCGGCGAGTGTTCGGGGATACCAGGATTGGTGAACCCGTTCACCTGCTCGAGCTGGCTGCCGTGCTCGGCAGTGTGCTGTTTCGAGGTCATTCGCTTCCTCGTCCTTTACTCGATACGGATGAGAACGTCGTGGTCACTTCGACCGGGCAGAGAGCCACACGGTGATGCCGATGACTGCCGCGAGTCCGAAGAACCAGACGAACAGGCCTTCGGCGACCGGGCCGAGCGAGCCGAGCTTGGCGCCGCCGGGGGACGGCTGCTCGGAGACCTCGCGCACGTAGGTGATGACGTCGCGCTTCTGCTCGGGGGTGAGGTTTGCATCGTTGAAGATCGGCATGTTCTGCGGGCCGGTCTGCATGGCCTCGTAGAGGTGCTTCTCGGAGACCTCGGAGAGGTTCGGCGCGTACTTGCCGCGGGTCAGCGCGCCGCCGGATCCGACGACGTTGTGGCACATGGCGCAGTTCGTGCGGAACAGGCCGCCGCCGGCGGCCGCATCGCCCTGTGCGGTGTCGAGGTACTCGTCCTCCGGAACTGCCGGTCCGGGGCCGAGCGAGGCGACATAGGCGGCCATCTGCGAGATCTGCTCCTCGCTGAACTGCGGGGTCTTCACCGGGGCCTGCGGGCCGCTCATCTGCAGCGGCATACGTCCGGTTCCCACCTGGAAGTCGACCGCCGCGGCGCCGACGCCGATGAGGCCGGGGCCGTTCTCGGTGCCTTCGGCGTTCATGCCGTGGCAGGTGGCGCAGTTGGTGACGAAGAGCTTCTCGCCCTCCTCCACGTCGGCCGCGGTGTACTCCTCGGCATTCGCCGTGCTGTTCGAGGTGAACATCGCGTATGCGCCGCCGGTCATCAACAGACCGACGAGCAGCAGGACCACGAGGGCCATGGGGTGCCGGCGTCGTTCGGCTAGAAGCTTCACAGGTTTGTCCTTTTCTTGCGGGAGTCTGGTGGTCCGGGTCTCAGACAGCGATCACTGGAGGATGTAGATCACTGCGAAGAGGCCGACCCACACGACGTCGACGAAGTGCCAGTAGTACGACACGCAGATCGCGAACACGGCTTCCCGGTGCCCGAACTTCTTCGCTGCGTAGGTGCGCCCGATGACGAGCAGGAAGGCGATGAGGCCGCCGGCCACGTGGAGGCCGTGGAACCCGGTGGTGAGGTAGAACACCGAGCCGTAGGCGTTCGAGTTGATCGCGACGCCCTCGGACACCAGGGTCGCGTACTCGAAGACCTGTCCGCCGATGAAGATCGCTCCGAGGAAGAAGGAGACGTAGTACCACTCGACGAGGCCCCATTTGCCGAGGTTGAGCAGGCCGCCGGTGCGGCGCGGCTTGAAGTGCTCGGCCCTGAACACGCCGAGCTGGCAGGTCACCGACGACAGCACCAGGATCGAGGTGTTACCGAGCGCGAACCAGAAGGCGAGCTTCTCCGTCTCCTGCGCCCACATGTCGGGGACGACCGAGCGGATCGTGAAGTACATGGCGAAGAGCGCGGCGAAGAACATCAGCTCGCTCGACAGCCACACGATGAACCCTACGGTTGTCGTGTTCGGCCTGTTGACGACTGGATGAACCGGCGCTGTGTGAGATGCAGTGGCAGTGGACACGCCCCCATTATTACCCAGTCCCAAGGATAAATTCACCTTTTGCTCAGGTTTGGCGGCGAAGTTTTCTACGACGTGTAGCGGATTCCGCGAGTTCTCGCGGATCGCCGTGACGTGGGGAAACGACCTTCGCCGCGTGTCGGGTCCGAGTCGCGGGATGCGGGAGCGGTCGGAGCGGCGTCGTAGCATGATGAGCGGGGTGCGCCGGCACGCTCTGCGCCGCGCACCGCAGCACCCGCAGAACCCCAGGAGAAAGGCCTCGGCCATGACCGATCCAGCACCGCAGAACACCCCCGGACTCGTCTCGGGTGTGCGGGAGTGGCCGGATCTCCTCGTCGCACTCATGGAGCGGCGCGATCTCGACGCGGCCACCGCCGCCTGGGCGATGGACGAGATCATGTCGGGCGGTGTCCCCGACGTCACCATGGCAGCGTTCCTCGTCGCCCATCACGGGAAGGGCGAGACCGTCGAGGAGATCACCGGGCTCGTCGAGGCGATGATGTCCCACGCGGTGACCCTCGACGGGCTGTCGGATGCCGTGGACATCGTCGGCACCGGCGGCGACCGCGCCAAGACCGTCAACATCTCCTCCACCGCCTCGTTCATCATCGCCGCCGCGGGCCAGCCGCTCGTCAAGCACGGGAACCGGGCGACGTCCTCGGCCTCCGGTTCGGCCGACGTGCTCGAGGCGCTCGGCCTCACCCTCGATCTCAGCCCCGAGCAGACGGGCGGCCTCGCACGCGAGGTCGGGATGGCCTTCTGCTTCGCGAACGTCTACCACCCGGCGATGCGCTTCATCGCCCCGGTACGGCGCGCGATCAAGGTCCCGTCGGCCTTCAACATCCTCGGGCCGCTGACGAACCCGGCACGCACCCGCGCGACGGCGATCGGCGTGGCAGACCCGGCGATGGCACCGCTCGTGGCCGGGGTGCTCGCGCGTCGCGGCGATTCGGCCCTCGTCTTCCGGTCCGGCGACGGCCTCGACGAGCTCAGCACCACCGCCGTCAACGACGTGTGGGAGGTGCGCGGGGGCGAAGTCGTGCATTGGACCTTCGACGCCACCGCCCTCGGACTGCCCCGGGTGGGGAAGGACGATCTGCGCGGCGGCGATCCCGAGTTCAACGCCGGAGTGATGACGCGCGTGCTCGAGGGGGAGCGGTCTCCCGTGCGGGACGTCGTCGTGCTCAACGCCGCGGCGGCGCTCGTGGCCGCCGCTCCCGAGGCGGACGGCAGCCTGCAGGATCGGCTCGCGGCCCAGTCGGAGCGCGCCGTCGCCGCACTCGACTCCGGTGCCGCGCGTCGCAAGCTCGACGAGCTCATCGAGGCATCACACCGCTGGTCCGCGGTCGAGCCGGCCGAACCGTCCGTGTGAGCGTCCGAATCCGCTGATCGGCTCCGTCCACCCCGCGGCGGTCCGGACGAGCCGGGTGCGGCCGTCGGACAGTCCGCGATGGATGAGCGCGGTCTCCTCCGCGAGCGTGCCCGGGAGTCCGGGCGCCGGCGGGTCGACGTGCTCGGCTGTGAGGGCGAGGGCGTCGATCGCCGGATAGGGGCTGAGTCCCGCAGGGACGGCCGCGCTGCCGGCGAGGCGGCCCCAGCGGACGAGGGCGATCTCCCAGCCGCCGTCCGCGGCCGGCACCGCGGCGGTGATCTCCGGCACGGCCGTCAGGTGCGCGCGCCGCTCCTCCGCGGCGAGCGCACCGAGCAGCGAGGTCATCGCGTCGCGCGTGTCCGCCGCGGTCTCGAACCGCTCCTCCGCGGTGAGGTCGAGCATGCGTTCCCGGCAGCGCGCGACGAAATCTGCGGGATCGGCGGCGAGCAGATCGAGCACGCCGGAGATGCCCGACCGGTACGCCTCGACGTCGGTCACCCCCGCGCACGGTCCGCCGCACTGCCCGAGCTCCCCGGAGGGACAGGGAGCGAAGCCCGCGCTGCCGGGGCGTCGCGTGCACTGCTTGAGCGGGAAGAGCCGTTCGAGGATGCGCTTGGCCTGCTGCGCCTGGCGGTGCGTGCGGAACGGGCCGAGGCGCGCCGCCGCATCGACATCCGTCACCGGCGGGGTGCGGGAGACGGCGAGCCGCGGGTAGGGGTCGTCGGTGAGTCGGAGCCAGGTCCGCCGCTCGGGGTTCTTCGATCGCCGGTTGTACGGGGGTGCGTGCTCGGCGATGAGCCGGACCTCGCGCACCTGGGCCTCGAGGTGCGTGTCGCAGGGGACCGTCGCGACCTCCTGGGCGGCGGTGATCATCTCCGCCATCCGGCCGCGCGTCTCGCCGGCGGAGAAGTACGAGCGGACACGGGTGCGCATGTCGCCGCTCACGCCGATGTAGAGGACGCGCCGGGAGCCGTCGAGGAACATGTAGACCCCGGGGCCGTGCGGGACGTCCTTCGCGAGATGGAGCTTCGTGCGACGCCGCGTCCATCCCGCAGGCTTGATGCGGGAGAGCTCTTCGAGCGTCGTGATGCCGTAGGAGCCGAACCGGTCGAACAGGTGGTGGAGGATCTCACCCGTGGCCCGTGCATCCGACAGCGCCCGGTGATCGGGGGCGACCGCGGTGCCGAAGTGGGCGGCGAGGGTGCCGAGCTTGTGGTTGACGACCTCGCCGCGCGGGACGACCTGCCGGGCGAGGCGCACGGTGTCGAGGACCTGCGGTTCCGGCCAGTGGTAGTCGAGGCGCTCGCACGCGGCCTTGAGGTACCCGACGTCGAATCCGGCGTTGTGGGCGACGAGGACGGAGCCGCGCGCGAACTCGAGGAATGCGGGGAGCACCGCGGCGAGCTCCGGGGCGCCGGCGACCATGCTGTTGGTGATTCCGGTGAGCCGCTCGACGAAGGGCGAGATCACGCTGTCGACGGGCCGGACGAGGGTGGAGAACTCACCGAGGACCTCTCCGCCGCGGAGCTTGACCGCTCCGATCTCGGTGATGTCGGTGGAGCCGGTGGTCTCGAGGTCGACGACGACGAAGGTCACCTCGGACAGCGGGGTCCCGAGGTCGCCGAGGGTGAGCTGGCCGGAGCGCAGCGACTCGTCCCGGTCGAAGCGGGCGGGCGCGTGGTGGTGCGGCATGCGAGCCATCCTCCCACGCGCTGCTGACACGGAGCGGCGGGACAGCGGTCGGGGTGGGCTCCGGGGGCCGTGTCCGTGCCGGGTCGTAGCGTACGGAACGAGCACCCCGCACCGACCGGTGCACCTGCACCGGACCGACATGAGGAGGACCCATGATCATCGAATGCACCCATCCGGGACACGGGATCGACCCGGCCGGAGTCGTGTCCTGCCCCGATCCGGAATGCCTCGTGGCAGCCGTCCACTCCGGCCCGGATCCGATGAGCCGGCTGCCGGACCGACGTCCGGAGTGGATCCTCGCCTGCCCGGACCGGCTCGACCATGCGGAGGTCGAAGCGCTGGCGATCCTCGGGGACGCCGGGCTCGTGCCGCAGATCGTCGCCCCGGACCACGCCGATCGCGATCTCGACTACGTGCCCTTCGCCCCCGCGGTGCGGCGGGTCGGGTAGCTCAGACCTCGGCGCCGCCCCCGCGGCCCTCGCGGTGCTCCTCCGGCAGGTTGAGGAAGAGGAGCAGTCCGGACACCATGCTGATCCCGAGGAGCGCGAGCACTGCGAACCCCGGGACGGGGCGGAAGAAGATCGTAAGGACGACGAGGCCGGTGATCCCGCCGATGAGGCCGACGATCGCTAGGACGAAGAGCGGGGGCGCGCTGCGCCAGCCGATCCGCTCCGGCTCGGGAGGCACCCAGTCCTCGTCCTCGGCGAGCTGTTCGCGGATCTCCTCGGGCGACATCTCGGGCACGAAGCCGGACTGATCGGAGATCCCGGTGACGAGGGCGTCCCAATCCGCGTCGGGGACGCGCTCGTCCCCGGGCAGCCGCTCCCATTCCGGCCCGTCGTGCGGTCCGTGCGGATCCCGGGGGCCGGTCATCGCGCCTCTCCGCCGGGAGCCGCTCCCGTGCTCTGCGGGCGCACCGGAAGGAGGCCGTCCCGGAGACGACGGATCTCCTCGAGGATGATGTCGGCGTCGTGATCGAGCGTGGCGACGTGATGGCTGCGGCGCAGGGCGACGGTGCGGAGCCGGCCGAGCAGTCGCGCACGCAGGAAGCGAGCCGACCACGGTCCGACGACGTGATCGCTGCCCGACACACAGAGGACGGTGGGCGCGATGATGCGCCAGAGCCGGTGCCGGAGTCGCCGCTGACCGGCATACATCGATGCCACGGCCCGCAGCGGGGTCCGGGGATAGGCGACCTCGTCTTCGCCGGGTCGGGCGATGTCGTTGCCGATCGCGGCGATGCTCGGGACCACGCGGGAGAGCGCCGGGAGCACGGCGCGCAGCGGCGAGTCGACCCGGAGCGAGGGGTTGACGAGGACGAGGCCGTCGACCCCGGTGGTGGTCGTCGCGAGCTCGAGGGCGAGGGCCCCACCCATCGAGAGCCCGGCGACGAGCACGACGGGGTGCTGTGCGCGGAGCGCATCGAGCTCCGCACGCGCGGCGGTGCACCAGTCGTCCCAGCCGGTCCTGTTGAGATCGGGCCAGCGGGTTCCGTGGCCGGGGAGGAGGGGCACGCGCACCGCCGAGCCGTCGGCGATGAGATGGTCGGCGATCGGACGCCAGGCGGCGGGCGATCCGGTGATGCCGTGGAGGAGGAGGATCCCGACGGGCGCATCGTTGTCGTGGACGATCGCTGCGGCCTCCGGGCGGACTGCGGCAGGGGAGTTCGACGATGCGCTCATCCTCTCAGAATGCCACACGCGACGGCGGTTCCGAAGGGGGCCGGAAGCGGGCCCGGTGAGCGCGGCGGAGCCCTATAGTAGTGTCGGATCGTCCGCCAGCCCGCGTCGAGAGGACCCACGTGTTCTACTGGCTGCTCAAGACCATCGTCGTCGGGCCGATCGTCCGGACGCTGTTCCGGCCGTGGGTGCGCGGACTCGAGAACATCCCGGAGACCGGCGGTGCGATCATCGCCGGCAATCACCTGTCCTTCATCGACTCGGTGTTCGTCCCGCTCGCCGTGCCTCGGCCCGTTGTGTACCTCGCGAAGAACGACTACTTCCTCGGCCGCGGCATCAAGGGCACGGCCACGCGATGGTTCTTCAAGCTCACCAATCAGCTCCCGATGGACCGCTCCGGGGGTTCGGCCTCCGAGGCCTCGCTCACCGCGGGTCTGCGGGTCCTGCGGAGCGGGAAGCTCCTCGGGATCTATCCGGAGGGAACGCGGAGCCCCGACGGTCGCCTCTACCGCGGCCGCACGGGGATCGCCCGCCTCGTCCTCGAGGCAGGGGTGCCGGTGGTCCCCGTCGCACTCATCGGGACGGACAAGGTCCAGCCGGAGGGGCGGACGATGCCGCGCCTGCGCCGGGTGGGCATCGTGTTCGGTCGACCGCTCGATTTCAGCGAGTACGCAGGCATGCAGAGCGACCGCTTCCTCCTCCGCTCGGTCACCGACGAGATCATGTACGAGATCCTCCGGCTGTCGGGACAGGAGTACGTCGACACGTACGCGTCATCGGTGAAGACGAAGCTCCTCACCGCCGTCAAGCCGCAGTCCGCCGCGCTGGCGGAGGCGCCCTCCGCCGCCTCCGAGGTCGCCGACGGGGCCGGGTCCGGAGCGCAGTCGACCGCTGATCGCTGACGTGCCCCGCGCTGCCCGGGGTGCGCTCCGCGGCGCCCGTCGCGCAGGCGTTCGATTACTCCGGTAACGGCGACACGCGCAAATCGTTACCCCCGGCCTCTCCGCCCGCGGGAGGTCGAGCGCATAAGTTCATGGATGTAAGTTCCCCTGGGCCTCCGGGATGCCGGTGCGGTAGAATCGATTCGTCTTCCGATCCGGTGCTCGCAGGTCCGCTTCCCCCAGGGACATGAAGGAGGAGTCGGTGTGAACCGCTCAAGTGAGGAACAGGCCCGTTCCGCAGCCATGCCGCCGGCCGCTCAGGGTCTGTTGTTCGACGACGATCTGCCCGTGCTCGATGAAGAGGCGGGCTACCGCGGCCCCACGGTGTGCCGCGTCGTCGACATCACCTATCGGCAGCTCGACTACTGGGCGCGGACCGACCTCGTGGTCCCGAGCATCCGCACCGCGACCGGTTCCGGATCGCAGCGCCTCTACAGCTTCCGCGACATCCTCGTCCTCAAGATCGTCAAGCGCCTGCTCGACACCGGGGTGTCGCTCAATCAGATCCGTGTTGCCGTCGGCCACCTCCGTGAGCGCGGCGTCGAGGACCTCTCCCAGATCACCCTCATGAGCGACGGATCGAGCGTCTTCGAATGCACCTCCGCCGACGAGGTCATCGACCTGGTCCAGGGCGGTCAGGGCGTCTTCGGGATCGCGGTCGGCCGGGTGTGGCGCGAGGTCGAGGGCACGCTCTCGGAGCTTCCGAGCGAGCGCCCCGAGGACGAGGTGCAGATCGTCGACGAACTCGCTGCGCGCCGGGCCGCGCGCAGGACCAGCTGAGCTCGACCGTTCCTCCTCCGGAACGACACAGGGCCGCGACTCGACGTCGCGGCCCTTTCGCATACCCGGCGGCGGGCAGAGGTGTCAGCGGGGGATCAGGAGCGGGAATCGCGCATCCGCCGGCTCCGCCGGGTCTCGAGGCTCTCGTCGTGATCAGCGGTGACAGCGGACGCGAGAGCACCCGGTGAATCGCCGTCGCCGGCCGCGGGGCTGTCGTCACCGGTGTCGACGGCGGGTCCGCCGTCGTCGGTGCTCCGGACTCCGGGGTCGTCACCGTCCGTGCGGGGTGCGGTGGGTTCATCCTGCCCGGGAGCGTCCGTCCCGGATGCGACGGCGTCCGGATCCTCCTGCGTGCGCTGAGGATCGGCGTCGGGCTCCGACCCGTTCTGCGGGGCGTCGGGGGAGTCGGCGGCACCAGCGGGAGCGGCGCCGGCCCCGCTGCGCTTGATCTTCTCGCTCCGCAGGGCACGATCGAGGATCCGGTCGAATGCTGACGCGAGTTCGGCGGCCGGACTTCCCGGCCAGGAATGGATCGGTCGTGCCGAACCCTGGGCCTGCTGGAGCACCGTGCGCTCCGGCAGCGGGGGAGTCATGACGAGGGGCCCGAACATCTCCTTGAGCTCGGTGAAGCGGTAGGCGTGCTCCCGCGAGTTCGGGCGCACCCGGTTGACGACGATGCCGAGAGGCTGCAGACTCTCGGCACTCCGGCGCCGGAGCTCCTCGGTGGCGCGGAGCGCGCGGTCGGCGGCTGCGACGGAGAACAGACCCGGTTCGGTGACGATGAGAACGCGATCGCTTGCCGTCCACGCGGCGCGCGTGAGTCCGTTGAGCGAGGGCGGGCAGTCGATGAGCACGAGGCGGTAGCCGCTCGACACCTTCGCGATCGCGTCCTTGAGGCGACGCAGATAGCGCTCGGAGAGCGAGGGGCGATCGAACTCGGCGGCGCGCGGGGAACCCGGGATGACGTCGATGTGGCCGGGTTTGTCGCCCACCCAGCCGCTCGGGACGACTGCGCGGTCGAGGATGCGCGAACGCGGAGCGGCGAGCACGTCCGCGATGTCGACCTCCGTGGTGACGGGGACGTCGAGCCCGGTCGAGGCATCGGCCTGGGGGTCCACGTCGACGACCAACGTCGGAATGCCCCGGCTGTAGGCGGCAGAGGCCAGGCCGAGGGTCACCGAGGTCTTTCCGACCCCGCCTTTGAGACTGGAGATACTGAGGACGAGCACGGTCCCACGTTAGCCGATTCCGGCGCGGTTCTCATGGGAGGGGCCGGAGATCCACCCCCGGTGCGTCGTCAGGTGCGGACGTCGACCCGGATCCGGGAGCCCGTGGGGGAGGACTCGAGGACGATCTGGTTGGGGATGGCCTGCAGCATCCCCTGGACATGGGAGATCACCCCGACGGTGCGTCCGCCCTCGCGCAGCTCGTCGAGGATGCCGAGCACCTCGGAGAGCGCATCCGGATCGAGGGTGCCGAACCCTTCGTCGATGAAGAGCGAATCGAGCTCGATGCCCCCGGCGGTGGCCCGCACGGTGTCCGCGAGGCCGAGTGCGAGTGCGAGCGCGGCCATGAAGCTCTCGCCGCCGGACAGGGTCCGGGGGTCGCGCCGCTCCTGCGTGAACCCGTCGACGACCTGCAGACCGAGTCCGGCCCGCTTCTCCCGGCGGTGGATGACGTCATCGTGGACGAGCGAGTACCGGCCCCGGCTCATCACCCGGAGGCGCTCCGAGGCATTGGCCGCGACGTCAGCGAAGAGCGCGACGAGAGCGTACGAGGACAGGGAGATCCGACGCACGTTCTCCGGACTCGTCGCCTGGACGAGTCCGGACAGTGCGATATCGGTGCGGAGACCGTCGAGCTCGGCCTCGTCCTCCGCCGTCCGGGACCGGAACTCGCTGCGCAGGGCGTCGAGGTCGGCGACGTGCCGACGTGCGACTGCGAGCCGTTCCACCGCGCGGGTCACCCGCGCCCGCCACAGTTCTTCGAGAGCGTCCTCCGCGTTGGTGAGCGCGGTGAGCTCGTCGTCGTCAGCGGTGTCGGCCAGCGCGGCCGGGTACCAGTCGGACTCCCGCATGAGTGCGATGCGCGTCCACCGCTCCTCGTGCGCACGGTCCTCGGCTGCGAGCCGCTGGGCGTCGAGTCCGAGCGCGCTGCGGAGATCGTCCACGCCGTCGAAGGACGAATCCTGCAGTCCGGACTCGAACACCTCCCGGCGCCGTCGGAGCGCATCGGATGCGTCTGCGAGAACGCCTGCCGCACGGGACGCCTCCGCAGCGGCGGCGGTGATCCGCTCTCCGTGATCCGCGACCTTTTCCGCCGCCTGCGGCGAGGCAGGTGCGGTGAGACCCGCGCGCTCGAGATCGCGCGCCGCCCGCGCAGCCTCGGAGGCCTCGAGCTGGTCCAGGCGCCCGCGGATGCTCACGGCGGCGGACCGGAGCGCGGCGAGGCGCGTCTCCCGCTCCTGCGCCGCCTCGGCGAGGGTGGCGAGCGCCGTCTCGAGACGTCCGGACTCCGCGCGCAGCTCCTGGAGGCGGCGGAGCCGGTCTTCGAGGTCGGAGAGCTCGCGCTGGGCCTCCGCATGCGCGGCGCCCGACGTCTCGACGCTCTTTGATCCGGCCTCCGTCCGGGCCTGGGCATGCTGCTCCTCGAGGCGGGCCGTCCTCTCGAGAGCGCGCAGAGCCGCGCTCTGCCGTTCCTCCCACGTGGCGTGCGCCTGCTCCTCCGCGGCCCGGCCCACCGCAGGTCCGGCGGGGGATGCCGGGGCCGGGTGCTCGGACGAGCCGCACACCGGGCACGCGACACCGGGCGAGAGCTCCGCAGAGAGCTCGGCAGCGATCCCTTCGATCCGCCGGCGACGGATGTCCTCGTACTCGGTCCGCGCGCGCTCCTGGTCCGTGCGCCGCTCGGCAGCCTCTGACCGCGCGGCGCTGAGCGCGATGCCGAGAGCGGCGAAGCGTTCGGCCGCGGCGAGCTGTTCGGCGCTCCGTCGCAACGCTTCCCGCGCCCGCTCGGTCTGCGCGGCCACGGCGGATTCCCCGGAGAGCTCGTCCTCGATCGCGGCGCGCCGCTCCCGGGTGCGCGCGAGCTCCGCGTCGGCCGTCCGATTCCGCTCGACCTGGTCCTCCACGGCGCGGTCGGCGTCGGCCGCTTCCGCCACGAGGGCCTCCCGGTGGGCGAGGGAGCGGGCAAGGCGCTGAGCGGCTCCGGTGATCGTCCGGCCGAGATCGGCGAGCGCGTCCGGCGTCCGTGCGGAGGCGCCGGGGGCGAGGTCGGTGAGGGCCGATGCCAGGGTCCGACGGGCCGCGGCGTCGCTCTCCGCGCTCAGGCGATGCTTCTCCTCCGCGTCCCGCAGCTCGTGCAGGGCCGGGCGGAGGACGGTCGCTTCCCGGATCCGCTCCTGCTGCGTGCGGATCCGCCGGCGGTCCTCGGCGCCGTCCTCGTGGATCCGCTCGAGATCCCGGAGCTCGCGCAGCCGCGTCCGGTCGCGCAGCCGCTCGCGTGCCGCGCGGGCGGACTCGCCGGACCGCGCCGCCGCGGATTCGGCCTCGTGACGGACGACCTGCGCGCTCTCCAGCCGTTCGATCCCGATCGCGCGGCTGGGTCCGAGCACGGATTCGACGTCGCCGACATCGGGGTGCTCGGCGGTGGGACGGGGGAGGTTTGCACCGTGCACGGCGAGCGCCCGGTCGATGAGGGCGGTCCGCTGCGCCGACACCGCGGTCATCCGTGACCGGGCACCGCGGGCGGCCTCTGCCAGCCGGTCCTCGACGGCGGTGAAGTGCTCGGTCGCGAAGAGGCGGCGCAGGATCGGCTCGCGCTCCTGCGGGGCCGCCCGGAGGAACGCGGCGAACTCGCCCTGCGGGAGGAGGACGATCTTGGTGAACTGATCCGCGGTGAGCTGGAGGGCCCGGGTGATGTGGGCCTGGACCTCGGTCGCGGTGCGGCCGAGGCCCGCCCACTCCGTCCCGTCCCAGCGAAGGAGCTGGGCGCCGGCCTTCTCCGTGACGGTGCCGGATCCGCGCCGCTTGGGGCGGTCGTAGGCGGGGTTCCGGCGCACCCGGTAGCGACGGCCCTGCGCGCTGAACTCGAGGGTGACCTCCGTCGGCGTGGTCGGGGAGGCGAACTGCGAGCGGAACTGGGCGGCGTCGTTGCGTGCTCCCGGGACCCTGCCGTAGAGACCGAAGGCGAGCGCATCGAGGATCGTCGTCTTGCCCGAACCGGTGGGGCCGTGGATGAGGAACAGTCCGTCGTGGGCGAGGGAGTCGAGATCGACGGTGACGGTGTCGGGGAACGGGCCGAACGCACTGATCGTCAGCGAGTGGAGTCTCATGCGTCCTCCCGCAGCGCCGCGGCGAGCGCGGTCTCGAAGCGGTCGATCTCGCCGCGGCGGGCGGCCCGGCCGGTGACGTCCTCGACGAATGCGGTGAACACCTCGCCGTCGGAGCGCGCCGCTGCGGCAGCGGCGTCCGGCAGCTCGAGCTGCCCGAGGTCGCCCGCCCGGAGGTAGCTCAACCGGATGAGCCCGGGCAGGACCTGGCGCAGCCGGCCGAGGGCGCCATCGACACGTTCGGGGTCGGTGAGCTCGACGGCGACGAGGGACTCCGCGTGCTCGGCGGCCCCGGCGACGATCTCCGCGAAGGTGCCGCGCAGGGTTGCGATCGCGGTGAATTCCGGGACCGGCAGCGCGGTGGGGGTGATCGTCGGTCCGTCGACATCGAGGAGGACCATCTGCTTGGGGGTGATGGCCTCGGTGAAGGAGAAGGGGATGGGGGAGCCGGAGTACCGGACGGTCGGGGTGATCTCCTGCGGCCGGTGCAGATGGCCGAGCGCGGCATAGGCCGCGCCGTCGAACACCGAGGCGGGGGCGACGCCCACGCCGCCGATCCCGATGACGCGCTCCGATTCGGTGCCCGCGCCGCCGGCGACGAAGGCGTGGGCCATGACGAGGACCGGCAGCTCCGGGTGGTGCGCGGCGGCGTGCGCCCGGACCCGGTCCATGGCCGCGCCGAGCACCGCGGTGTGGGTGCGGGGGACGCCGAACCGGGCATGGACGAGCCCGGGTTCGAGGTAGGGGATGGCGTACACGACGACCGCGGGGTCGTCATCCCGGGAGTCGCGGGCGCGCAGCGGGATCGCCCAGTCGATGTCGGACAGCCGGGTGCGGACGTGGAGGCCCGCGGGATCGACGAGGCGGCGCCCCATTCCGAGGCGCATGAACGAATCGTGGTTGCCGCTCGAGACGACGAGGTGCACCCCGGCGGCGAGGAGGCGCTGGGCGGTGGCGTCGAACAGCTCGAGCGACTCCTGCGGCGGGATCGCCCGGTCGTAGACGTCCCCGGCGACGAGGACCGCGTCGACCTCGGAGTCGACGACGGTGTCGACGAGGAAGTCGAGGAACGCCGCGTGCGCCCGGTGGAGATCGACGCCGAAGAAGGTCCGGCCGAGGTGCCAGTCCGAGGTGTGGAGGATGCGCATGGGACCAGGGTATCGACGGGTACGGACACCGGCCCGACGGAAGCCGAATCCGGACCCGCCGCCCACGTGTCCGCGAGCGTCTGTAGAGTTGGCCTTGTCCACGGGCCCCGCGTCGATCACCCTCGGCGCCGAGTGAATCGAGCAACACAGATGTTCTCCAAGGTTCTCGTAGCCAACCGCGGTGAGATCGCGGTCCGAGCTTTCCGCGCCGCCTATGAGCTCGGCGCAGCCACCGTCGCGGTGTTCCCGTATGAAGACCGCAACTCCGAACACCGACTCAAGGCCGACGAGGCCTACTCGATCGGCGAGAAGGGGCACCCCGTCCGGGCGTACCTCGACGTCGACGAGGTCATCCGCGTCGCCAAGGAGTGCGGCGCGGACGCCGTCTACCCGGGCTACGGCTTCCTGTCGGAGAACCCGGACCTCGCGCGGGCGTGCGAGGAGAACGGCATCGTCTTCATCGGGCCCCGGGCCGACGTCCTCGAGATGGCCGGCAACAAGGTCCACGCGCTCGAGGCCGCGCGCGCCGCCGGGATCCCGACCCTCGACTCGACCCGCCCCTCGGCCGATCTCGACCAGCTCCTCGCCGACGCGGAGTCGATGGACTACCCGCTGTTCGTCAAGGCCGTCGCCGGCGGCGGCGGCCGCGGCATGCGCCGGGTCGCGAACAAGACCGAGCTCGTCGACGCCCTCAAGGCCGCGATGCGCGAGGCGGAGGGCGCCTTCGGCGATCCCACGGTGTTCATCGAGCAGGCCGTGCAGCGTCCGCGCCACATCGAGGTGCAGGTCCTCGCCGACAACGACTCCAACGCGATCCACCTCTTCGAGCGCGACTGCTCCATCCAGCGTCGCCACCAGAAGGTCGTCGAGATCGCTCCCGCGCCGCACCTCGATCCCGCCGTGGCGGAAGCCCTCCGCACCGACGCGCTCAAGTTCGCCACCGCACTCGGCTACCAGAACGCCGGCACCGTCGAGTTCCTCCTCGAGACCGAGGGGCCGCGCGCCGGCAAGCATGCGTTCATCGAGATGAACCCGCGCATCCAGGTCGAGCACACGGTGACCGAGGAGGTCACCGATGTCGACCTCGTCCAGTCGCAGATGCGCATCGCGGCCGGGGAATCGCTCGCCGACCTCGGTCTCTCCCAGGACTCCGTCGCGATCAAGGGCGCCGCCCTCCAGTGCCGCATCACCACCGAGGACCCGGCGAACTCCTTCCGCCCGGACACCGGGACGATCACCGCCTACCGCTCCGCCGGCGGTGCGGGAGTCCGCCTCGACGGCGGCACCGTGTACGCCGGCGCAGAGGTCTCCGCGCACTTCGACTCCATGCTCGTCAAGTGCACGACGCGCGGCCGCACCTTCGAGCAGGCCGTCAACCGCGCCCGCCGCGCGCTCGCCGAGTTCCGGATCCGCGGCGTCGCGACGAACATCGGCTTCCTCCGCGCCGTCCTCGACGACCCGGCATTCATCCGAGGCGACGTCGCCACGACGTTCATCGAGGAGCGTCCGCACCTGCTCGCCGCGAAGGTCGGCGCCGACCGCGGCTCGAAGCTCCTCGAGTTCCTCGCCGACGTCACCGTCAACCAGCCGCACGGCGAGTCGCCGGTCGCGCTCCTCCCGCGGGAGAAGCTCCCGGAGTTCGACGTCTCCGGCGACGCCCCGGCGGGTCCGCGCCAGCGCCTGCTCGATCTCGGCCCGGCCGGGTTCGCCGCGGATCTGCGCGCGCAGACGTCGCTCGCGGTGACGGACACGACCTATCGCGATGCGCACCAGTCGCTGCTGGCCACCCGGGTCCGCTCGAAGGATCTGCTCGCGGTCGCCCCGTACACCGCCCGGATGACCCCGGAGCTGCTGAGCGTCGAGTGCTGGGGCGGTGCGACCTACGACGTCGCCCTGCGCTTCCTCGCCGAGGATCCGTGGGAGCGGCTTGCCGCCCTCCGCGAGGCGATGCCGAACATCAACCTCCAGATGCTGCTGCGCGGCCGCAACACCGTGGGCTACACCCCGTACCCCACGGCCGTCACCGACGCGTTCGTCGAGGAGGCGGCGCGCACGGGCGTCGACATCTTCCGGATCTTCGACGCCCTCAACGACGTCGAGCAGATGCGCCCGGCCATCGATGCGGTCCTCGCGACCGGCACCACGGTGGCCGAGGTGGCGCTGTGCTACACCTCGGACCTCACCGATCCGAACGAGAAGCTCTACACGCTCGACTACTACCTCGGGCTCGCGGAGCGGATCGTCGAGGCCGGCGCCCACGTGCTCGCGATCAAGGACATGGCCGGCCTCCTCCGCCCGGCGGCGGCGACCACCCTCGTCACTGCGCTGCGCGAGAACTTCGACCTGCCGGTCCACGTCCACACCCACGACACCGCCGGCGGCCAGCTCGCCACGCTGCTCGCCGCATCCGCGGCAGGCGCGGACGCCGTCGACGCCGCGAGCGCCTCGATGGCGGGCACGACGAGCCAGCCCTCGCTGTCGGCCCTCGTCGCCGCACTCGAGAACACCGAGCGCGACACCGGCCTCTCGCTGGCGAACGTGTCGGACCTCGAGCCCTACTGGGAGGCCGTGCGCAACGTCTACCGGCCCTTCGAGTCCGGCCTGCCCGGTCCGACCGGCCGCGTGTACCGCCACGAGATCCCCGGCGGGCAGCTCTCGAACCTCCGCCAGCAGGCCGTCGCCCTCGGCCTCGACGAGAAGTTCGAGGAGATCGAGAAAATGTACGAGGCGGCGGACGAGATCCTCGGCCACCTCGTCAAGGTCACTCCGTCCTCGAAGGTCGTCGGCGACCTCGCCCTCCACCTCGTGGCCGTGGGCGCGGATCCCCAGGAGTTCGCGGAGAACCCGCGCCAGTTCGACATCCCGGACTCGGTCATCGGATTCCTCTCCGGCGATCTCGGCGACCCGCCCGGCGGCTGGCCCGAGCCCTTCCGCTCGAAGGCGCTCGAGGGACGCAAGTACACCGCACCCGTCGAGACGCTCTCCGATCACGACTCGGACCTCCTCGGCGAGCCGGGCCGCGTGCGTCAGGAGACGCTCAACCGGCTCCTGTTCGAGGCGCCGTCGAAGGAATTCAACCGGATGCGGGAGACCTACGGTGACCTCTCCGTCCTCGAGACCGCGGACTACCTCTACGGGCTCAACGAGGGCGAGGAGCACGCCGTCGTCATCGACAAGGGCAAGGCGCTCCTCGTCGGCGTCCAGGCCGTCGGCCCGGCCGACGAGCGCGGCATGCGCACGGTGATGTGCACGCTCAACGGTCAGATGCGACCGGTGTCCGTGCGCGACCGGAAGGTCGACGTCGACGTCGTCACCGCTGAGCGCGCCGACACCTCCGTGCCCGGCCACGTGGCCTGCCCGTTCGCCGGCGTGGTGACGATGCAGGTCGCCGCCGGGGACTCGGTCAAGGCCGGAGACACCGTCGCCACGATCGAGGCGATGAAGATGGAGGCCGCGATCACCGCTCCGATCGACGGCACCGTGTCGCGCGTCGCGATCGGCGCCGTGCAGCAGCTCGAAGGCGGCGACCTCGTCGCCGTGGTCGATGCCTGAGAGGGAGATCCGGCGCTTCGGCGACCCCGTGCTGAAGACGGTGACCGATCCGGTCACCGTCTTCGACCGGCGGCTCAGGGACCTCGTGCGCGACCTGCTCGACACCACCCACATGGAGGGCAGGGCGGGCGTCGCGGCGACCCAGATCGGGTCGACGCGCCGCGTGTTCAGCTACTTCGTCGAGGGTGAGCTCGGATACGTCATCAATCCGCGCCTCGTCGAGACCGGGGGAGAGCTCCGGGAGATCGGCGAGGGCTGCCTGTCGGTGCCCGGGCTGTGGTTCCCGACCCCGCGCTGGGAGACCGCCGTCGTCACCGGCGTCGACCAGGACAACAACCCGATCGTCGTCGAGGGCGAGGGCCTCATGGCCCAGATGCTCCAGCACGAGGTCGACCACCTCGACGGCCTCGTCTACCTCGATCGGCTCAGCCGGGACAATCGGAAGGCCGCGCTGCGTGCGGTCCGCGAAGCCGACTGGTTCTGAGGTGGCCTAGACTGCACCGGAGACGGTGCGGTCGATCGCGGACCGCGCACTCCGATATCGAAGAATCATCACAGGAGCTGATATGGCAATCGAACGTGCAGGTGTGATCGGCTGCGGCCTCATGGGGTCCGGCATCGCCGAGGTGCTCGCCCGCAAGGGCCTCGACGTCGTGGTGCGCGACATCGACGACGCCGCGGTCGAGGCCGGCTGCGCCCGGGTGGAGAAGTCCTTCGCCCGCGGTGTCGAGCGCGGCAAGATGACCGCCGAGGAGCGGGACTCCGCGCTCGCTCGGACGACCTTCACCACCGACCTCGGCGCGATGGCCGATCGCCAGCTCGTCATCGAGGCGGCGAGCGAGAACGAGACGATCAAGAAGTCGATCTTCGCGGAGCTCGACGGCATCGTCACCGACCCGCAGGCGATCCTCGCATCGAACACCTCGTCGATGCCGATCATCCGCTTCGCGCAGGCGACACAGCGTCCCGAGCGCGTCGTCGGCATGCACTTCTTCAATCCGGCGCCGGTGCAGCCGCTCGTCGAGATCATCTCCTCGATCCTCACCGATCCCGGGGTGGCCGACGAGCTCGACGCCTTCACCACCGAGGTGCTCGGCAAGGTGACGATCCGCTCGGACGACCGCCCGGGCTTCATCGTCAACGCCCTCCTCATCCCGTTCCTGTTCTCCGCCATCCGCATGCTCGAGGCCGGGCACGCGACGAAGGAGGACATCGACACCGGAATGATCAACGGCTGCGCCCATCCCATGGGTCCGATCCGGCTGGCCGATCGCGTCGGCCTCGACACGTGCTTCTACGTCGGCCAGAGCATCTACGAGGAGACCGGGGATCCGGCGAACAAGCCGCCGCTCCTGCTGAGCCGGATGGTCGACGCCGGACTGCTCGGCGTGAAGTCCGGCCAGGGCTTCTACGACGACTACCGCTGACCCCACCGCACAGCGAGGCCCCCGCCGGGTTTCCGGCGGGGGCCTCGTCGTGTCCGGGCGGGATGGACCCCGCCCCGAAAGCGGTCCGTTCAGTCGGCGAGCAGCTTCTCGCAGGCGGCGCGCCGGACGCACACGGCCAGGCCCTCCGCCGCGGCGGCGACCTCGTCGAGAGTCGGCATCGTCGGCGCGATCCGGATGACCGCGTCGTCGGGGTCGAGACCGTAGGGGTGCGTGGATCCTGCGGGGGTGAGCTTGACCCCGGCCTCGCCGGCGAGCTTGACCACCCGATCGGCGGTGCCCGGCATGACGGTGAGGGTGATGAAGTACCCGCCGTCGGGGTCGGTCCACGTGGCCGCGCCCGCGCCGGCGAGTCCGGCCTCGAGCTTCTCCGTCACGACCTCGAACTTCGGGCGGATGAGCTCGGCGTGCCGCGCCATGTGCCGGCGCACCCCGTCCGCATCGCCGAAGAACCGGGCGTGGCGGAGCTGGTTGATCTTGTCCGGGCCGATCGATCCGGCGCCGAGGTGCTCGGTGAACCACGCGATCGTGTCCGGCGAGCCAGCGAAGAAGGCGACGCCGGCGCCGGCGTGGGTGATCTTCGACGTCGATGCGAAGACCCACACCCGGTGCGGTCGGCCGGCGTCCTGCGCCATGCCGAGCACGTCGAGCATCGGCGCCTCGGGGCTGCGGAGGTGATGGATGCCGTAGGCGTTGTCCCACAGTAGGCGGAAGTCCGGTGCAGCCGTCTCCATCGCGAGGACGGCGCGGGCCCGTTCCTCGCTCAGCGACACCCCAGTGGGGTTGGAGTACATCGGGACGAGCCACATGCCCTTGATCGAGGGGTCCGCGGCGACGAGCTCCTCGACCGCGGAGAGCACGGGACCCTCCTCGTCGGTGGGAACGGAGACGAGCTCGAAGCCGAGTGCCTCCGCGAGGGCGAAGTGCCGGTCGTAGCCGGGCACCGGGCACAGCATGCGGCGCGGCCCGCCGGCCCACGGACCGTCCCCGTCGACGGTGCCGTGCAGGAGGGCGAAGGAGAGCGCCTGATGCATGAGGGTCAGCGAGGAGTTGCCCTGGGCGAGCAGCTGCTCGGCCGGGATCCTCAGGAGTTCGCCGAAGATCTCCCGGATCTCGGGCAGTCCTTCGAGCCCGCCGTAGTTGCGGACGTCGACTCCGTCCCGGCTCCGGGTGTCCCCGCCGGTCACGGCGGTGAGGAGGGCGTCGGAGAGATCGAGCTGATCGACTCCCGGCTTGCCGCGGGTGATGTCGAGGGCGAGGCCGCGGGCGGCGAAGGCGGAGTACGCCTCGTCGGCGGCCGCGAGCTCCGCCTCGAGCTCCGTCCGCGAGAGATCTGCCAGTGCCATGTGTGCCGCCTCTTCCCGGTTGACGTCGATTCCTCTCATATCCTAGTGCGGTGAACGATCGAGCCGAGCCGCGACGTCCCGCGCGCCGCCGAACCGGTGCCGGTGCCCTCCGGCCGGTGCTCCTCGGGGTGATCGGGGGCGCGGTGCTCGGCGGCGCAGTGCTCTTCCCCGACGCCCTCGGTCTGCGGACGATCACCGGCTTCGTCCACCTGAGCGCCCTGCGGGCACCCGTCACGCTCGTCGTGCTCGTCCTCCTGCCCGTCCTCGCGCTGCTCCTGCGATTCCCCCGCCCGCGTCGCGTCCTCGCCGGGCTGCTCGGGGGCATTGCAGTCCTCGCGCTGGCAAGCGCCGGGATCCTCGTCGACCGGGCCGTCGCCGGTGCGGTGCGCGCGGAGTCGGCCGCGGCGGGATCCGGGTCCGCCGCGAAGCAGCCGGGGGACACCCTCACCGTCCTCACCGCGAACGTCCTCATCGGCAACTCCGGGTACGACAGCGTGCTCGTCGACGCCGCCGATGCCGGTGCCGACGTCATCGCACTCCAGGAGACCTCGCCCGCGATCGCCGCGCAGATCCTCCACCGCACCGGACTGAGTGCGGACTACGCCATCGCCGCGGTGTCGGTCCGGTCCGGGGTCGACACCGCAGCGACGATCCTCCTCGTCCGGCCCGCGCTCGAGCCCGCAGAGATCGACGGCACCCCGCTCCCGTTCGCCACCGCCGGGGTGCGCACGACTGTCGGGGACGTGTACGCGGTCCACACCTACGCCCCGATCGACCTCGCCCCGCGCCAGTTCAACTGGTGGCGCTCGGTGTCGGAGTCCGCCGCGCTGTGCCGCGCGGGGGAGGGCACCCTCGTCGTCGGGGACTTCAACGCCGCGCTCGACCACCACGCCCTCCACGGCCACACCGACTGCGCCGACGCCGGTGCGGAGCTCGGGATGGGGGTCACCGGGACGTGGCCCGCAGCCGGGCGCGGAATGGCATGGCCGCGACCGCTCGGCACCGTCATCGACCACCAGCTCTTCGATCCGCGGACATTCGGCGCGCAGCACGGCCGCGTCGTCGACATCCCTGGCTCGGATCACCGCGGCGTGCTCGTCGAGTACCGCGTCGGTGCCATGATGGAACCATGAGACGCTTCACCCCCGATTCCACCCGCGCGCAGATCGAGGCGATCATGGTCGGCTTCGGCGCGGACGCGCACACCGTCCGCATCTGCACCGAGGTGATGTACGCGACCGATCTCAGCGGCATCGACTCGCACGGCATCTCGATGCTCCCGATCTACCTCCGGGAGATCGCCGCGGGCACGACCGATCCCCGCGCCCTCCCGGAGATCACCCGCAGCGCCGGCGCCTTCAGCCTCATCGACGGCCACCAGGGGTTCGGGCACACCGCCGCCCACCTGGGGATGAGCGAGGCGATCGCGAAGGCGCGGGAGCTCGGGGTCGGGCTCGGCTCGGTGGGCCGCGCAAACCACTTCGGGGCCGCCGGCTACTACGCGCGGATGGCCGCAGAGGCCGGGCTCATGGGGATCGCGCTGTGCTCGACCCGGGAGGCGCTGCAGACCCCGACCGGCTCCCGCCATCCGCTCATGGGGACGAACCCGCTCGCCTTCGCCGCACCGGTGACCGGCGAGGAGCCGATCGTCGTCGACATGGCCTCCTCGGTCGTCCCGCTCAACAAGGTCAAGGTCTACGGGCTCAAGGGCGAACCGCTCCCGGCCGACTGGGTGGTCGACGACACCGGTCGGGTGGAGTCCGACGCCGCGGTCGCCCATGCCGGCCTCTACAGCCACGAGGACCGCTTCGGACTGCTGCCGATCGGCGGGCGCGGGACGCTCGGCGGCGGGCACAAGGGATATGCGCTCGCGACGATGATCCAGCTCCTGTCGGCGGCGATCCCCGGGGCGGACCAGCCCGGCAGCCGGACCGGGTTCCACGACGTCGGGTACTTCTTCCTCGCGATCGACACCGAGCTCATCAACCCCGGGGTGGCGGGCGACTACGCGAAGGAGCTGCGCGACACGCTGCGGGGACTCGATCCGGTCGACCCGGACCTGCCTGTCCAGGTCGCAGGTGACCCGGAGACCCGCGAGCGGGCCGAGCGCGAGGCCCGCGGCATCCCGCTCGCGGACACGCTCGTCGACCAGCTGCGCGGGGTGTGCGCTGAGACCGGGGCGGAGTTCCTGCTCCGCGAGCAGGCCTGAGTGGCCGGTCCGCGGATGAGCGCAGCCGGCCGCGCGGCGCACGGCCGGCGGTTCGGCACGGCCGGCGAGGTCTACGACGCCGTGCGGCCCGGGTACCCCGCGTCGGTCGTCGCGGCGATCGCGGCCGACGGTCCGGTCGTGTGCGACCTCGGGGCCGGCACCGGCAAGCTCACGTCGGCGCTCCTCGCCGCCGGGGTCGAGGTCCACGCGATCGATCCCGATGCCGAGGCGCTCACGCGCAATCCCGGCCGCACGCAGGTGGGCACGGCCGAGGCCGTCCCGCTGCCGGACGCGGCGGTCGACGCGGTCGTCGTCGCCCAGGCCTGGCACTGGATGGACCCGGAGGCCGCGGCCGCTGAGATCGCCCGCGTGCTGCGGCCCGGCGGAGCGGTGTGGATCGTCCTCAATCAGCTCGACGTGCGGGTCGACTGGGTGCTGCGCCTGAGTCGGATCATGCACGCCGGCGACGTGTACCGCCCCGAGTGGCGTCCGGAGCTCGGCCCCCGCTTCGGCGAGGTGGCCGCCTCGATCACGCCCTTCTCCACGCCGGTCGACGTCGACGGCATCGTGGCTCTCGCGGCCACCCGGTCGTACTGGCTGCGCTCGGACACCCGGACCCGGGAGCGGGTCGAGAGGAACATCCGGTGGTACTTCGGCGAGGAGCATCCGGTGGGCGAGGACGAGCGGATCGACCTCCCGTACCTCTGTCTCAGCTTTCGCGCGGAGCGTCTCACGAACCCCCGGATCCGGTGATCCGCACCGCATCCGTGGGAGGATGAGGGCACGACCGAACCGAGGAGGAGAACACGATGCGCGGAGTCCTGTTGACCGAGCACGGCGGGCCCGAGGTGCTCGAGTGCACGGAGCTCGCGACCCCCGAACCGCGTCCCGGCCAGGTGCTCGTCGAACTGCGCACCGCCGGCATCAACCGGCGCGACGCGCTCATCCGCGCCGGCATCGGCCCCGGCTACCGCCCGCAGCTGCCCGTGATCCTCGGCTCCGACGGCGCCGGGATCCGGCGCGACACCGGTGAGGAGGTCGTCATCCTGCCCTCGCTCCGCTGGGGCGACGACGACCGCGTGCCCGGTCCGGACTACGCGCTGCTCGGCGGCGGCCCGGACGGCGGCACCTATGCCGAGCTCGTCGCGGTCGACGCCGACTGCCTGTTCCCCAAGCCGCGCCATCTCGCCTGGGCCGAAGCCGGTGCGCTGTCGCTGTCCGGTGTCACCGCCTACCGGGCCCTCTTCACCGTCGGGCAGCTGCGGGCCGGGCAGACGCTCGTCATCCTCGGCGCGGGCTCCGGGGTGTCGCTCATCGCCCTGCAGCTCGCCGTCAAGGCCGGTGCGCGGGTGGCGGTGACCTCGTCGAGCCGTGACAAGCTCAACCTCGCCCAGGAGCTCGGTGCGGCGGCCGGGGTCGACTACACCGAACCCGACTGGGAGCTGCGGCTCCGCGACGAGATCGGGGAGGCCGACCTCGTCCTCGACTCCGTCGGCTCGACCCTGCAGGAATCCGTGCACCTGCTCCGGCGCGGGGGAGCGGTGCTGTCGATGGGCGGGACCGGCGACAGCGGGATCGTCACCGATTTCGACATCCGGACCCTCTACCTCCAGCACAAGCGGGTGCTCGGCACGGCGATGGGCTCTCCGCGCGACTTCGCGGCCTTCCTCGCGATGGTCGCCGACGGCGACATCGATCCCGTCATCGATTCGGTCTATCCGCTCGACGAGGTCGCCGACGCGCACGCCCAGCTCGACTCGAACCTCCGCTTCGGCAAGATCGTGCTGACGACCGACTGAGCGCCTCCCGGGTCCGCCCGGACGCACGAGGTGAATGCAGCGAGGGGCACCGCATCATGCGGTGCCCCTCCGGTGCTCGGTGCTCATCCCCGGTGGGGGAGCGGCGGATCTCAGAGCGCGGTGCCGGTGCCCTGCTCGCCGGTGGTCGAATCGGTGCCGAAGCCCGTCTCCACCGTGGTGGAGCGACCCTCGGTGCGATTGTGCGCGACCGAGATCTTGCGCGGGCGCGCCTCCTCGGCGACCGGGATCGTGAGGAGCAGGACGCCGTCGGTGTAGTCGGCGGTGATCTGATCGAGCGCGATGCGGTTGCCGAGCGTGAGCTGCCGGGCGAAGGTCCCGGTGGGACGCTCACGGGTGAGCCACTTGATGTCCTGGGCGCCGGTGGCGGCGGTGCGCTCGGCGCGGACGGTGAGCGTGCGGTCCTGGACGTCGACGTCGATGCTCGCCGGGTCGACACCCGGCATGTCGATGCGGGCGACGAAGACCTCGCCCTCGCGGTAGAGGTCCATCGGCAGGGCCGCGGTGTTCGGGGTACGGGTGACCTCGGAGAAGAAGCGGTCGATGTCGCGGATCGGATCGAACTTGGCGGTCATTGCGTGTCCTTTCGGAGTTGCGGAGGTTCCTTACATTGAGTCGAACACGCTCAAGTATGGAATCATTCCCGGCCGAGGACAATCTTCTAGAGTGAATCCCATGGGATTCACCGACATCGCCGCTGCGCTCGTGCCGGTGGCGGCCCTCATCGCGGTGGGCTTCGGGCTCCGTCGCACCCCGCTGTTCCGCAGCGAGGACTTCTGGGCCGGGGCGGAGAAGCTCGCGTACTTCGTCCTCCTCCCGACGCTGCTCTTCCGCAACATCGCCGCTGTCGACGTCTCCCGCTTCGATCTCGGCCCCCTCGCTCTCGCTCTCGTGCTGTCCACGCTCGCGGTCGGCGCGGTCCTCTGCCTCCTCCACCGGGTCCTCGCCGCCGATGCCGCGGCGTTCACCTCGGTGTTCCAGGGCGGCATCCGGTTCAACACCTACATCGGCCTGTCCCTCTCGGCGGCCCTCGTCGCCGGTGACGGTCTCGTGCTCGCCGCGATCGTCGGTGCGATCCTCGTGCCGCTCGTCAACGTCGCGTCCTCGCTCGTCTTCGAGCTCTTCCTCGTCGACAAGCACTCGTGGCTCTCGCTCGTGCGAACGGTCGTGCTCAATCCGCTCGTCCTCGGCTGTCTGCTCGGCGCGCTCGTCAACGTCCTGCCCATCGGGATCCCCGGTCTCGCGCTCGAGGTCCTCGACCCGCTCGCCGCCGCGGCGCTGCCGATCGGCCTCCTGTGCGTCGGCGCCGGCCTGCGACCGATCGCCGTCGGAGTCCACGCCCGGGGGATCGCGGTGGCCGCGGCCGTCAAGCTCCTCCTCCTGCCGGCGGCGACGGTCGCCCTGCTGCTCGCCCTCGGGGTGTCCGGCGACGCGGCCCGGGTGGGGCTCGTCTTCCAGGCGATCGCCACCGCGCCGAGCGCCTATGTCATGGCCCGCCAGCTCGGCGGCAACGCCCAGCTCATGGCGGCGATCATCGGTGTCCAGACCCTCGCGTCCATGGCCACCCTGCCGCTCGTCCTCGGCGTCGGCTTCCGGCTCCTCGGCTGAGCCCGATCCGCAGGCGTGTACCGGGGCTAGACTGCGGGGAAGCCCTCCCGCCGGTCCGCTGCCGGCGGATCCCCGTCAGAGAGCCTGCCTGCCGTGACTGCACCCGATCCCCGCACCGCTCCATCGCCCGCTCCGTCCCCCGGACCGTCGCGCGCCCTCGCACCCGACCTCGCCCGCGGCGTCATGCTCCTCTTCATCGCGATCGCCAACGTGTCCTGGTTCCTCTACGGGGGAGCGGTGCACCCCGCCGTCGTCCACCCGACCGACGGCGGCGTCCTCGACCGGGTGCTCGCCGCCGCCGCGATCCTCTTCGTCGATGCCCGCGTGTACCCGATGTTCGCCTTCCTCTTCGGCTACGGGATGGTGCAGTTCACCCGGTCCCGCACCGAGCGCGGCATCCCGGAACCCGTCGTCCGCCGGATGCTCGCCCGTCGCCACTGGTGGATGATCGCCTTCGGCTTCGTCCATGCCGCCCTCCTGTTCGCCGGCGACATCCTCGGGGCGTACGGTCTCGCCGGCCTCATCCTCGCGGCGATCTTCTTCCGGAGGACGGACAGGACCCTGAAGATCGTCGTCTGGGTGCTCGGCGGGATGCTCGCGGTGAGCGCCCTCTTCAGCCTGTTCGGCGCGGTGATGCTCTCGTGGGTGCTGCCGGCGGCCGGTGTGCCCGTCGAGGAGATCCCGAACGGCGGCTTCACCGTCGGGTCCCAGCGCGCGACGCTGAGCGGGGACGAGAACTACCTCGTCTCGATCGGCTCCCGGCTGCTGTTCTTCGCCACGGGCCTGTTCGGGCAGGTCCTCGGTCTCGTCATCCCCGCCTGCATCCTGCTCGGCTGGCTCGCCGCCCGCCACCGCTTCCTCGAGGATCCCCAGCGGCACCGCCGCAGGCTCGCCCGCACCGCCTTCTGGGGCATCCTCATCGGGGTCCTCGGGGCGATCCCGCAGCTGCTGTCCTTCCTCGAGGTGCTCCCGCTCGCCGAGGGCGCATGGTGGGGATACATGGGCCTCGTCCCGCTCACCGGCATGTTCGGCGGAATCGGGTACGCCGCACTGTTCGGTCTCGTCGCCCTCGGGCTGCGCGACCGGGTCCGCGGCCTGCCGCGGGCGGTGGCGGCGATCGGCAAGCGCTCGATGACGTTCTACCTGTTCCAATCGGTGATCTTCGCCCCCGTGCTCTCGGCCTGGGGCCTGGGCCTGGGGGAGAGGTTCGGCACGGCGGCGGCGTTCGCCTTGGCCATCGGAGTGTGGCTCGTATCGCTCGGGATCGCCGCGCTGCTCGAACGGCGCGGTCTCCGCGGTCCGGCGGAGGCCCTGCTCCGGCGGCTGACCTATCGCGGTGACGATCCGAGCGGCCTGCAGCCCGAGAACCGGGACGGCGCGCGCGTCCGTCCCGCCCCGCATCCCACGACCGGAGGAGACCATCCATGACCATCCGCATCGACATCTGGTCCGACATCGCCTGCCCGTGGTGCCGGATCGGCAAGGCCCGCTTCGAGACCGCCCTCGCCGACTTCGATCATTCCGACGAAGTCGACATCGCGTGGCACGCGTTCATCCTCGACCCCGAGCTCCCGGAGCGGTACGAGGGCAGCGAGGTCGACTACCTCGTCGAGCGCAAGGGCATGCCGCGTGCCCAGGTCGAGGCGATGACGGAGCAGATCGCGCAGGCCGGGGCGGGGGAGGGCCTCGAGTTCGCCTTCGACACCGTCGTGCCCTCGTCGTCGCGCACGGCGCACGCGCTGCTCAAGTACGCCGAGGCGGCCGGAGCGGACGTCGGCGCCGCCGAGGACGCGCTGTTCGACGCGCACTTCCGCGACGGCGAGGTCATCGCCGACCCGGAGGTGCTCGTGCGGATCGGCTCCCGCCTGGGGCTCGATGCGGACGCGGTGCGCGCCGGGCTCACCGACCCCACCGTCCTCCGTGCGGTCGATGCCGACCTCGCGGCGGCCCGGCAGATCGGGGTGTCCGTGGTGCCGTTCTTCGTGTTCGAGCAGAAGTACGCGGTGTCGGGGGGCCAGCCGGCCGAGGTCTTCACCCGGGCGCTCGAGCAGGTGTGGGCCGAGGCGCATCCGCAGGTCGGTCTGACGCCGCTCGGCGACCCGGAGGCGGCGGCGTGCGGTCCGGACGGCTGCACTCCGCCGACGCGCGCGGACGGGGGTGCGCAGCACCCCTGATGACCGGCTAGGATGGACTCGATCGACTGCAGTGGGAGGTGAAGAACATGGTGGACGTCCTGATCTCGATCGGGATCATCGGATTGCTCATGAGCCTGCCCCTCATCGCGATCGTCGTGCTCCCGACCGCCAACCAGAAGGCCACGCGCCGGTCGACCGACCGCTGAGCGCACTCGGAACCCTTCCGCATCCGCCCGCCCGTCCGCATCGGACCGGCGGGCGGCGGCATTCAGTGCGTCGGCGTCGGCGCTGCTGTGCGCACCCCCCGTAGGCCCAGGTCCTCGAGACGCGCGCTCGGCTGCGTCTTCCGACGCACTCCTGCTCGGCAGCTCCATGTGGGATCGGCGAACCCACCGCCGCGGATCACGCGGTACGGTCCGTAGACCTCCGGATCGTAGAGGTCCCAGCACCACTCCCAGACACCGCCGAGGACGTCGTAGAGACCCCAGGGGTTGGGGGAGAGGCGGGCAACCGGGTGCGGCCGGTCGCCCGAGGTGCCGGCGAACCAGGCGATCTCCTCCAGCCGTCCGTAGTGCGGTCCGGTGGTGCCCGCTCTGCAGGCGCACTGCCATTCGGCCTCGGTGGGCAGCCGGAACCCGTCCGCGGTGCGGTCCCACTCGACCGCCCAGTCCACCGGAGCAGGGCGATGATGCGGGGTCGAGCGACGGTCGAACCCGGGTGCGTCGACGGCTTCGATCCGGTACACGGGATTCAGGCCGAGCCTGGCCGAGAGCGCGTTGCAATACGCGATCGCGTCGAACCAGGACACCTCGGCCTGCGGGCAGTCGGTGGGCGCGGCGGGCTCACCGCCCATGACCGCGCACCACTGCTCCCGCGTCACGGCGGTGACGGCACAGTCGAACGGCGCCACCTCGACGTCCCAGGCGGTGCCGCTGCTCCGGTCCTCGATCGTGAGGGCGGCCGCTCCCTCCGGGGGAACGCGGACCATGAGGGGAGCGGGGTTCATCGTGGCGTCCCGGATGACAGCGAGCGCAGCCACCGTCGGACATCCCGCTCGCTGCGGAGGCGGACGAGGTCGACGTGCGGAGCCCTCGCCGCGAGACGGTCGGGCAGACCGCGGAATGTGTGGCGCCTCCGCCAGCCCCAGCGGATGATGTGGTCCCGATCCGTGAGGATCGTCCGCAGGGGGCGCTCGTGCAGACCCGCACTCCACAGCGGGGTGCGGCGGATGCGACGGGAGAGCGTGCGTCGGACGAGGCGACCGAGCTTGACGAGCTGAGGCGGATCGAGCCAGACGATGAGCTGCGCGCGGGGAAGCAGGAGCGGACGGGCTTCACGGTACTGGAACTCCGCGATCCGGCGCGCGAGCGTCGTCGTGCCGGCGCCCGCGGTGCCGGCGACGAGGATCCGGCGCGGCATCCGCGCATCGGCTCGACGGTCAGCTTCCATACCGACAGGGTACGTCGGGACAGAGCGCTGGCGCGGACGGGAGACCGGCGGAAGGAACAGGGGACCTGACTGGACGCGTCCCCCTTCGCCGTTCTCGTGTGTAGTTAACATAATGTATATTATCGGCGCGGGATGCAGAGGGAGAGGACGCAGCCGGAGCGCCGAAGTTCGTCACGGAGTCAATGCTCGCACCACTGCCGCGACGAACCTCGGCATGGCATCCGTGTCCGCGGCGGCGTGCACGGGGTTGAGCTCCCCGATGGACAGCCCTCGGCAGCTCGAATGTGCCCAGAGCACTGCGATGGCGTCTTCGAGCTGTTCGATGGTCGGCCCGGTGTTCCGGCCGTTGACGTTCTCGGCGATCGGTGCGTCGATGAAGTCGAGGACATCGACGTCGACGTGCACGACGAACGGTCCGGGCGCAATCGCCTGCAGAGCCTGGGACGCCGCCCGGGCCGGATTCTGCGCCAGTGCATCGAGCGGGACGACGGGCAGGTCGAGCCGAGAGGCGCAGCGCTGCTCCCATTCGGCTGCCCCGTCGACGTCGACCCCGAGATAGGACAGACGCGATGGGTGCAGGAGCGGACGGGCGCCCAGCACGTTCAGCAGCTCTGGGACGGCACCCTCGACATCGAGGGCGTGAGCCATCCCCATCCAGTCGAGCGCACCCTCAGCGGTGCTGTCCGGGGTGCTCAGGTCGAAATGCCGGTCGACGTAGACGAGGCCGGGTTCCGCTCCGGCGTGTCGGAGTCCGGCACAGGTCCCGAGAGCGATCGTGCAGTTGCCGCCAAGGACGAGGAGCCGCTCGTCTCCGCCGAGATGTGCGGCGCACGCCTGGGCGAGCTCGTCGACGGACAGGACGACCTCGCCCAGGTTCTGGGCGCGCCGACGGCTGCGGTCGGGCTTCCATGTCTGATGGGTGAGGTCTCCATGGTCGCGGACGTCGTACCCCGCGTCGGCGAGCGCCCGAAGCAGGCCCGCTTCGCGCAGCGCCGCCGGCGCCAGCTCCTGACCGGGCGCATAGCTGCCCGCGCTGCTGGGAACTCCGAGGACGTTGATCGTGCTCATCATTGCTCTCCGTTCAGTCGTCGGTGTCGGTGGCGATCGACGCGCGCGCGGTTGCCGCAGCCCGGACTGCACCAGCGCTGATTGGGGCGGGAACGGTGATAGTACTGACCGCACCCCGGCGCTCCGCACCGTGCGAGGTTCGCGAGATCCTCTCTCCCGAGGAGATCGACCACCGCCGCCGCGAGATGTCCGCGCAGCTCGCGCAGCGGATCGGTGCTCGTGGTCACCACCGTCGACGATCGCGTCCGGTGCGTCAGCACGCGAGCGGTCCCGGCCGCGACCACCGCCGCGTTGATCGCCTCGACGGAGTCCCCCGGAAGCTCCTGCTCGCGGACCGCCGCGTCGAGGAGCTCGAGCGCGTGATCGCGGAGCCGTCTGAGGCCGCCGACATCGTCGGCGCTCACCGCAGTGGGTGCCGGGAGCGATTCCGGCTCCGCCTCCAGCCACTCCTCCATCGCTTCGGGTCCGTCCCACAGCTCCTGCCGCGTCGTCCCGTCCGGGCACACGACCGTGTTCACGAAGTCGAGGGCCAGATGATCACCGAGCCATGTCCATGTGCTCTTCATGGGACCATCGAAGCTCATTAACGGATAGATGCGCAAATACCATTACACCGACGGATGGTCTTGACCCTGACGGCGCGTCAGCCGCGAGGGTGGATGCAGCACTGCGCACCGAGCCGCTGCGGTGCCGTCGTCCCGGCGCGACCGACCGCCGCACGGAAGAAGGTGACTTCGTCATGAGCCTCGCACTCCCCCATGTCCTCGATGCCGCAGCCGCCGTCGCGCCCGATGCCCAGGCAGCCGTCAACGAGCAGACGCTGCCGGTCTCCGAGCTCAACCACCGGACGATCAAGTCCGCCGAGCGCTGGCTCCACGATGGCCGCCGTCCCGGCGACCGTGTCGAGTTCGCCCCTCCGGAGACGAGCGCTGACGTCATCGAGATGCTCGGCGCCGTTCGGATCGGCCTCGTGGTCGGTGACGCTTCCGTTGCTCCGACCGCGCCGGTACGCGGGCCGAGCCCGGACCGGCATGTCGTCGAGAGTCGTCTCTGGTCCGCGACCCCGATGGCGGTCCTCGGTGGACGCACCTGGACCCACGGTGAGGTCATCACTGGGATCGACGATCCTGTGGACTTCGCTCTCGACCCGCTGCTCCCCCTGCTCGAGGTTCTTCGCTCCCTCGAGGTGACGATGAGGCCGGTCCCGACCCCGGTCCACCGGGATGACGGCGAGCTCCTCGGTCATCTCGCACCCTGCTGCGGCGGGTGGGAACCGCGCACGGTGTTCGGACTCCCCCTGGCTGGGCCCATGTCGGCGGACGAAGCCGAGGAGCATCTCCGGACGCACGGGCTGAGCTCCCTGGCCGAACCGTGGGAGCTGCTCCACGGATCCACATGGATCCGGGTCGACATCGCCGAGGCCGGCCCGCGCCGGGTGACGGTGGCGTTCGCGGACTTCGGCCACCCGGACCTCCACGGCACTCGACGCACCCTGCGCGACCCTGCGCCGGGGGTCCTCCGCAGGGCATGAGTGCTCCCGCGTGCTCCACTCCCCCACCGGTGCGTCACACCGCCGGCTATCCACCATACGGACACGACGTCTCCGATGTCGGAGAATGATGACCATGTCGCATCGTTCCCCCGGCGGCCGCACCCCGACGCAGCCGCCGCTCCCCCTCGCTCCCGCTCGGGTGACCGGTCGCCGCTGGTGGTACCTCGCTGTGGTCGTCGCCGCATTCCTCACGCTCATCGGCGCCGCGGGCTTCCGGGCCGTCCCTGGCGTCTACATGGAGCCGCTGTCTTCCGAGTTCGGCTGGTCCCACGGGCAGATCGGCTTCGCGATGTCGATCAACCTCCTCCTGTTCGGGCTGCTCTCGCCCTTCGCGGCCGCTCTCATGGACCGGTTCGGGATCCGGCGCGTCGTCGGGGTCGCGCTGCTGTCGGTCGCCGCCGGCTCGGGCCTGTCGGTCTTCATGACCGAGGTGTGGCACCTGTGGCTCCTCTGGGGCGTCGTCATCGGCTCCGGCACCGGTGCGATGTCGATGGCCTTCGTCGCGACGATCACCAACCGGTGGTTCGTCGCCCGCCGCGGTCTCGTCTCCGGCATCCTCACGGCCGCCTCAGCGACCGGCCAGCTGATCTTCCTTCCCGCCGTCGCGCACCTCGTCGGGCTGTACGGCTGGCGTGTGCCGTCCCTCGTCGTCATGGCGGCGGCGCTCGTCGCGCTCCCCATCGCTCTCACTCTGCTCCGCGACCATCCCGCCGTGGTCGGGCTCGATCCCCTCGGGGCGACGCCGGAGAATCCCGGCGCCCCGCTGCCCGATCGCACCGGGTCGGCCGCCGGGCGGGCGCTCGCCGTCCTCCGCGACGCCGCGCGCACCCGCACCTTCTGGATGCTCGCCCTCGGATTCGCCGTCTGCGGAGCGAGCACGAACGGCCTCATCGGCACGCATTTCGTCCCCGCGGCGCACGACCACGGCATGCCCGCGACCACCGCCGCGGGGCTGCTCGCCCTCGTCGGGATCTTCGACATCGCCGGCACCGTGCTCTCCGGCTGGCTCACCGACAAGGTCGACCCGCGCATGCTCCTCTTCCTCTACTACACGCTGCGCGGCGGCTCGCTCCTGCTCCTCCCGATGCTCCTCGGTCCCGAGGTCCACCCGCCGCTCTGGGCATTCATCATCTTCTACGGTCTCGACTGGGTCGCCACCGTGCCGCCGACCGTCGCCCTGTGCGTCGAGCGCTTCGGCCCGGCCGGCGCGGTGGTCTTCGGCTGGGTGTTCGCCTCCCACCAGGTCGGCGCGGCGACTGCGGCCTTCGGCGCGGGGTGGATCCGCGACACCTTCGGCGCCTACGATCTCGCGTGGATCGTCGCCGGCGGCCTCTGCTTCCTCGCCGCCGTGTTCTCCGTCCTCATCGTCCGCAGCACCGGACGGCGCGAGCCGGTCGAGGTGAGGCAAGCCTGACCACAGATGCCCCGCTCCCCCGAGCGGCCTAGCATGGCAGAAGAGCACGAACGCACCCGTACCCGCGAAACCGTCCGAGAGGAAATCCCATGCGACTGTCCGACACGATGTCCACCGCCATCAGCGATCAGGTCACCCTCGAGCTCACCGCCTCGATGGTCTACCTCCAGCTCGCGATCGAGCTCGAGAACCAGGATCTCACCGGCATGAGCTCGTGGATGCGTGCCCAGGCCGAGGAGGAGCAGGTCCACGCCGCGAAGTTTATCGCGCACGCGCTCGACCGCGGCGCCGCCCCGCAGATCGGCACCATCGAGACCCCGAGCTTCGCGGGCAAGTCGCCCGTCGAGCTGTTCGAGGCCGCCCTCGCCCATGAGGAGAAGGTGTCCGAGGCGATCCGTGAGCTCTACCGGACGGCCCAGTCCGAGGGCGATCTCGACATCGTCCCGCTGCTCAACTGGTTCGTCGACGAGCAGCTCGAGGAGGAGGCGACGGTGGGCGAGATCGTCGGCCGCCTCACCCTCGTCGGCGACGACGGCTCCGGACTGCTCCGCATGGACAGCCAGCTCGGGAGCCGCACCCCGGACATCGACTCCGGGGAGTGACCCACGCGACGAGGGCGCCGATCGAATCGATCGGCGCCCTCGTCGTCGGTGCGCGTCCGCCCGGTCGCGGTGGGCGACCGGGGACTGCGGATCTCAGCGGCGGAGCAGACGGCGGGCCTGGCTCGCGCCCTTCGTCACGCCCTCCTGGGCGAACTGGAACACGCGGTCGACCTTGCCGGTGCGCACCGCATCGGTGATCCGGGTGCTCACTCCGGCGATGAGGCCGTTGATCTTCGTCTCGGTCCAGTCGACCGGTCCCCCGGGGGCCGCGGCGCGACGGGCCTGGGACTTCGCGCGGTCACCGATCCGCGCGCTCTCGGTCCGCGCGCGCTCGGAGTACTCGCGGACCTTGCCCACCGGCTGCTGGGTGAATCCCCGGACACCGGCCCGGGTCGATTCCGCGCGGGTCCGTGCGGAATCCTTGGCGCGCATGCCGCCGGCGATCACCTGATCGGCAGCGGCGCGCAGGCGCTCGGTGGGGGTGCGGCGGGTGGAGTCGTAGACTTCGGTCGGTTCGACGGGTTCGCGATGATCGGTCATGGCTCGATTCTCCTGTTCGCTGGGGGTCGTGGTCAACGACCGCGATGCTGTTCGGCCACTGACTCAGCCGATCCCCAGTCTACGGGAGCACCCGACCCGCCTGCCCCCACGGCCCCCTCGACTACCCTTGGGGGAATGATGGGACCGGAGACGATCGCCCACCGCGGGGGCCTGTGGGACGACGCCGCGGAGAACACGATCGAGGGTTTCCGGCGCTGCGCGGAGCTCGGTCTCGACTGGATCGAGACCGACGTCCACGCCTCCTCCGACGGCGTGCTCTTCGCCGTCCATGACCCCGACCTCGGTCGCCTCGCCGACCGCCCCGAGCGCCTGAGCGACCTCACCGCCGCCGAACTCGATCGCATCGAGCTGCGCGGCGGGGGGCGGCTCCCCCGCCTGTCCGCCGTCGTCGAGGAGCTCCCCGCGGTGTCCTTCAACATCGACGTCAAGGCCGACCGCTCCGTCGCCGCAACAGTCCGCCTTGTCCGCCGCATGGACCTCGGTCCGCGGATCCGCCTCGCATCCTTCTCGGCGGCCCGCCTCACTCGGCTGCGGACAGCGCTGCCCGGCGTCCGGACCTCGGCGGGCACCGCGGAGACCGCCCGCTTCCTCGCACTCGGCGCCCGAGCGGCCCGCGCATTCGACCCCGGGCTCGACGCGCTCCAGGTGCCGTACCGCCGCGGTCCGCTCCGCGTCGTCACCCGCCGCTTCGTCCGCGAGGCCCACCGGGCCGGACTCCTCGTCCACGTGTGGACGGTCAACGACGCCGCACGGATGCGCGCGCTCGCAGACCTCGGCGTCGACGGCATCGTCACCGACCGACCGGCCCGCGCTCTCGCGGTGCTCGCCGATCATCGGTCCCCCGGGATGTCCACACCCTCGGGGGAATCCATTCCCTCGGGGGAATGAAAGCGCCCGGTAGACTGTTGGACTGGACTGATCGAATGTGCACGACCGGAAGGTGGACCAGGAATGAGTGAACGCAGCCTGCGCGGGACCCAGCTGGGCTCGCGGAGCCTCGAATCGGACGTCGGCGTCGAGCCGGCACCGCGCCAGGTCGTCGAGTACGCCTGCGAGGACGGGCACACCTTCACGGTGCCCTTCTCCGTCGAGGCCGAGGTCCCGGCGACCTGGGACTCGGGCACGCACGGCATCGGGATGCGCGTGGGCGGCGAGGAGCCCGAGGCGGAGCCGGAGAAGCACGTGCGGACGCACTGGGACATGCTGCTCGAGCGGCGGTCCTTCGAAGAGCTCCAGGTGCTCCTCGACGAGCGGCTCGCAGTCCGCCGCGGCGAGGCGCCGCCGCAGAGCTGACACCGACCGCGGGCCCATGGGCACCCCGGAACGACGACGATCCCGCCGAATCCGTTCGGCGGGATCGTCGTCTGCGCACCCAGTGTCCGGTGGTGCCGCTCCTCAGCGGCGCACGAGGCGCCGGAGCTGGCGTCCGCGCCTCTCGAGGCCCCAGCGCGCCACCCGCGTCATCGCCTCGCCGATGATCCCGCCGTGCATCTTCGACTCCCCGAGCTCGCGCTCGACGAAGGTGATGGGGACCTCGACGATGCGGAATCCCGCCTCCGCGACGCGCTTGGTCATGTCGATCTGGAAGCAGTAGCCCTGCGACTCGATGTCGGCGAGCTCGATCGCCGCGAGCGCCTCCCGGCGGTACGCGCGGAAGCCCGCGGTCGCATCACTGACGCCGAGGCCCATCGCCGCGTTGACGTAGACGTTCGCGCCGCGGGACAGCACGTGGCGGTTGCGCGGCCAGTTGATCACGGAGCCGCCCGGGATCCAGCGCGAGCCGATCGCGAGGTCGGCGCCGGATTCGACTGCGGCGAGGAGCTGCGGGAGATCGCGCCCGCGGTGCGAGCCGTCGGCGTCCATCTCGCACACGATGTCGTAGTCGCGCTCGAGCGCCCAGCCGAACCCGGCGACATAGGCCGCGCCGAGTCCGTTCTTCGCCGCGCGGTGGAGCACGGAGATCCGATCGTCGGCCTCGGCGGCCGCATCCGCCCACTCCCCCGTGCCGTCCGGCGACGCATCGTCGACGACGAGGGTGTGCGCGTGCTCGACCCAGGTGTGGATCGCGGCGATGGTGAGCGGCAGGGATTCGCGCTCGTTGTACGTGGGGATGACGACGAGAGTTCTCATAGGCACTCCCCCACCCTACGGGACGCCGCGCGGACCGCTGCGGTGCGGCGCGCTGGGGTCCGGAGAACGATGGACCCGGCCCCGCCGACTTCGGACCGAGGACCGCGCAGGCCCACGTTTTCTAATGCCGGCGGGAACCGGGTCGCGCCCCTCTGCGGGGACGTCGAGATCGAATCTACCGTCCGGTCCGTCATCTGCAAAATCGCTCTGACCTGGGACGATGTCCATCTGCCCAGGTGACGCGCGGGATCGCGCATCACGGATCCGGTGAAAGATTCCTGCGCGCTCGGCGTGTCGTCCGCACCGCGCGGCGCTCATGGACTAAGGGGTCTCAGACGTCGGAACCGCGAACCCAGACCGTGCGCAGACGAGGGAGGGATCCGGGGTCGGAGAGATCCGGCAGCCCGGGGGTGCCGGACCGCGGATCGGTGCTCCAGGCCGCCACGCGGGCGTCGGCGACCTGGACGGCGAGGCCGTCGATCTCCCATCGCACCGCGGTGGCCTCGGCACCCGGGGCGAGCACTCCGTTCTCGAAGCGGCCGATCGCCCGGAAGGCGAAGCGGGTGGCGCAGTTGAACGCGGCACGGGCGGAGATCCCGTCCTCGACCCCGAACACCGCGGCGCTGAGCGAGCGCCAGGGATCTGCGGGATCGAGGACGAAGGTGAGCTGGACGCCCGCGGCGAGCATCGCGGCGAGCGGGTGCTCGTGGGCGAGGGGATCGACGGTGACGGGAATGCCG
>ENA-OOKA01000031-OOKA01000031.1-human-skin-metagenome-genome-assembly--contig:-NODE-31-length-53827-cov-7.694506_pt1 | contig 53827 bp, 44 predicted proteins | sample MGYA00248825_ERZ500995 | MGnify/ENA primary metagenome ERZ500995 (study PRJEB25958, sample SAMN03398540) | human skin metagenome | study: EMG produced TPA metagenomics assembly of the Human Skin...
GCCCGCCCCCGAGGCACCCGCCTCGGCCGCGGCTCCGGTGGCTCCTGCTTCACCCGCCGCGGCCGGTTCCCCGATCCCGGCTCCGTCCGGAGGCGCTGAGCCCGACTCCGCCGCACCGGGCGTCGCGTCGGGCACCCAGGCTCCGCCGGTCCCGTCGACCCGACCGACCGTGGGTCCCACATCGTCCCCGCACGCCTCGGCGACCCGCTCCGAAATCCTCGTCCGCACCGTCAAGCACATGGCCCACGCCGTCTCCGTGCTCGTCGACGGGGAGCGCACCCCGGCCGAGCACGTCGGGAGCGGGGTGTGGGAGGCCCGGCTGCCACTCACCGAGATCCCCGACTACCGCCTCGAGGTCGACTGGGGCGCGGGGCCGGTCGTCGTCGACGATCCGTACCGGTATCTGCCCACCGTGGGCGAGCTCGACCTCCACCTCATCTCCGAGGGACGCCACGAGAAGCTCTGGGCGGTCCTCGGCTCTCAGGTGCGCTCGTACGATGTGCCCGGCGGCGATCCGCTCACCGGGACCGGCTTCGCGGTGTGGGCGCCCAACGCCCGGGCCGTCCAGGTGGTCGGCAATTTCAACGGCTGGGACGGACGCGGCCACGCGATGCGCTCGCTCGGCTCCACCGGCGTGTGGGAGATCTTCGTCCCCGAGCTCGGGGCGGGCGAGACCTACAAGTACCGCATCCTCACCCGCGACGGTCACTGGATCGACAAGGCCGACCCGCTCGCCCGCAGCGCCGAGGTGCCGCCCGGCACCGCCTCGGTCATCGCCGACTCCGCCTACTCCTTCCGCGACTCCGGCTGGATCGCGGCCCGCGACGCGGAGGTGCCAGCCGACCGCCCGATGTCCACCTACGAGATCCACCTGGGGTCGTGGCGCCTCGGGCTCGGCTACCGCGAGCTCGCGCGCGAGCTCGTCGACTACGTGTCCGAGCTCGGATTCACCCACGTCGAGCTCATGCCCGTCGCCGAACACCCCTTCGGCGGCTCCTGGGGCTACCAGGTCACCTCGTACTACGCCCCGACCTCGCGCTTCGGGTCCCCGGACGAGTTCCGGTTCCTCGTCGACAGCCTGCACGAGGCAGGGATCGGGGTCATCCTCGACTGGGTCCCCGCCCACTTCCCCAAGGACTCCTTCGCGCTCGCCCGGTTCGACGGCGAACCGCTCTACGAGCACCCGGACCCGCGGCGCGGTGAGCACCCCGACTGGGGCACGCTGATCTTCGACTACGGCCGGCCCGAGGTGCGGAACTTCCTCGTCGCCAACGCGCTCTACTGGATCGAGGAGTTCCACATCGACGGCCTGCGCGTCGACGCCGTCGCCTCGATGCTCTATCTCGACTACTCGCGCGAGGACGGCCAGTGGGTGCCCAACGAGCACGGCGGGCGCGAGAACCTCGACGCGATCCGGTTCATCCAGGAGGTCACGGCGACCGTCGGCAAGACCCACCCCGGGGTGGCGATCATCGCCGAGGAGTCGACCGCGTTCCCCGGCGTCACCGCCCCGACCTCGGGCGGCGGACTCGGCTTCGACCTCAAGTGGAACATGGGATGGATGCACGACTCCCTCGGCTACGTCGGACGCGATCCGATGTACCGGAGCTGGCACCACAACGACATCACGTTCTCGCTCGTCTACGCGTTCTCCGAGCAGTACGTGCTGCCGATCTCGCACGACGAGGTCGTCCACGGCAAGGGCTCGCTCCTCGCCCGGTTCCCCGGCGACCGGTGGAAGCAGCTCGCCGGGATGCGATCGTTCTTCGCCTACCAGTGGGCGCACCCGGGCAAGAAGCTCGTCTTCATGGGCTCGGAGTTCGGCCAGGAGGCCGAATGGTCCGAGCAGCACGGACTCGACTGGTGGCTCACCGACATCCCCGGGCACCGCGGGGTGCAGCGTCTCGTGCGCGACCTCAACCAGCTCTACCAGGAGTCGCCGGCGCTGTGGGAGCAGGACGGGGTCCAGGCCGGGTTCCAGTGGCTCAACGGCGCGGACTCCGGGAACTCGGTCCTGTCGTTCGTCCGCTGGTCGGCCTCCGGGCAGCCGCTCGTGTGCGTGGTGAACTTCTCCGGACAGACGCTGAGCGACTACCGGATCCCGCTGCCGTTCGGCGGGGTGTGGACGGAGAGGCTCAACACCGATGCGGAGACGTACGGCGGGTCCGACGTCGGGAACATGGGGTGGATCGACGGCGAGTCCGAGGGATTCAACGGCTTCGATGCCTCGGCGGCGGTGACGGTGCCGGCGCTCGGCGCGCTGTACTTCACCCCGGCGCGCTGAGCCCGCGGCGCTGCGGCGCGTCGATCGGTGCGGGGCTGAACGAGGGCTCAGGTACCCGGGCGGTGCTGGTCAGCCCACCCAGGCGGAGCCGTCGGCGCGCGGGTCTGAGGCCGCGGCCGGTGCGGGGCCGCGCAGATCGATGACGTTCGCGTGGCCCATCCAATCGGTGAGCGCGGCGGTCCGCTGCAGTGGCTCCGGGGTCGAGTCCTCGAGCACCTCGACGACCGCGGCGGGGACGTCCGCCTCGATGTGGACGGTGTGCGGGGTGTCACCGGGATGGCGGATTCCTGTGACCCAGCGGGGGAGAGCGACCGCCTGTTCGGCGGTGCCGCCGCGCACGAGGTGGGTGAAGAGCCGCGCGTGGATCTGCGCCTGCGCCTTGCCGCCCATCGTCGCCTGGACGATCGCGGGCCGGCCTTCGGCGTCGGTGACGATGACCGGCATGAGCGTGTGGGGCGGGCGTGCCCGACCGCGGACGAACTGCGGGGACTCCGGATCGAGGGAGAACATCGACCCGCGGTTCTGGAACACGATCCCGGTGCGCGGATCGAAGCACCGTGAGCCGAACGCCGAGTACAGGCTCTGGATGAGCGAGATGCTCAGTTCGCCGTCGTGGGCGGCGATGCCCACGGTGTCGCCGTCGGCCGGGGCTGAGGCGCCGGCCCCACCCGCATCCGAGGTCCCCGCGCGCTCTCCCGCAGCCGCGCCGGGCAGTGACCGGTCGAGCAGCGCCGCCGGGTCGGTGTCCTCGGTGAGGATCGAGTCGCGCATGGCATCCGAGCGGGCGAAGGAATCCGCCCAGATCCGGGCGAGAGCGGTGTCGGCGAGCAGCTCCGGCCGCACCTCGCTCGCTGGGGCCGCGCCGCCGCCTGTCGCTGCGCCGTCGGATCGAACCCCGGCAGCCACCCCCTCGGCGAGCTCGTCGAGGTACCGGAGGAGCGCGAAGCCCTGGCACGGCGCCCCGCCGGTGTGAACGGTGTACCCGCCGAAGGCGGTGCTCAGCGGCTCGGTGGTCCGCACCGCGTAGTCCGCGAGGTCGGCGGCGGTGAACTCCGGCCGCACCGATCGGAGGTAGGCGAGGACGGCGGCAGCGACCTCACCGGTGTAGAAGTCGTCCGGTCCGGCCGCGGCGAGACGGGTGAGCGTCCGTGCGAGCGCGGGGTTCGAGGCGGTGGTCGCGGTCTCCCATTGCGGTCCGAAGAACGCCTCGACGAAGTCTCGCCCCTCGGCCCCGGACGCCGCGGCCCGGTCGATGGCGCCGCGGAGCGATCGGCTGATCGGGTAGCCGTCGCGAGCCGCGGTGATCGCGGGCTCGAGCAGCGTGTCCCAGGGCAGCCTGCCGTGGGCGTCATGGAGATGCCGCCAACCCCGCAGGGTGCCCGGGACGGTGATGGACGGCGGCCCGGAGGCGGGAACGCGCCCGCTCGTGCCCCACTGTGCGGGGCGGACGTCGCGCGGGGCATAGCCGAACGCATCGACGAGAGCGGGCTCCGGGGCTCCGGGGGTCGTCACGAGCGCGATGAGGTCTCCGCCGATCGCGGTGTTGTGCGGGTAGACGACGGCGAGCACCGCATCGGCGGCGATCGCGGCGTCGACGGCGCTGCCGCCCGCCTCGAACATCCGCCGGCCGGCCTCGGTCGCCAGGTGGTGCGGGGTCGAGATCGCGCGGGAGGTCTTCGTCATGCATTCACTGTATCGAGGCCGGGCTCGCGTCTACAGTGGTGACATGGATCACACGACGGCGCTCGCCGCGATCGGATTCATGCGGGAGCGGTACGCGGAGCGCATCGTGGTCGACGACATCGCCGACCACGTGGGCTACAGCCCCGCGCACTTCGCGCGGTCATTCGCCCGGGTCGCTCGGCTGGGCCCCGGACAGTACCTCTCGGCGATTCGCTTCGACGCGGCCAAGCGCCTGCTGCTCGCCGAGGACTTCGCCGTCGCCGAGGTGTGCGCCGCCGTCGGCTTCGACTCCCTCCCGACCTTCACCCGCCGGTTCGCGCGGGCCGTGGGGACGACCCCGGCGGCGCTGCGGAGGGTCGCCGAGAGCGTCGGTGAGCAGCCGCCTCGGCCGTTCGAGCAGACCGACGCCCGGCACGACCGGATCCGGGTGCACATCACCCATCCCGTCGACGGCTGGTCCGGGGCGGACACCTGGCTCGGCTGGTACCGGCAGCCGGCTCCGATCGGACTGCCGCTCGCCGGCGTGCTCGTCCGGGACCGTGCGGTGGTCGACCTCCCGATGTGCCCCGGGGCGCCGTGGCTGCTCGCCTTCGCGGTCCCGCCCGCGGCCGAGGTAGGGGATCACTTCGCGCTCGGTCAGCCGGTCGTGGCGGTGCACCCGGAACCGATCCTGCCGCCGGTTCCCCCGGGCCGGAGCGTCGCCCTCGACCTCGGCCCGGCACCGGTCACCTCGGTCCCCCTGCTGTCGGCGCTTCCGGTGCTGTGGGAACAGAAGCGCAGGAACGGATAATCACGGCCGCGTCCGGCGGAATACGGTGAGATCAATCGGGCGCAGCGACGCCGCACCGGCGTCGCCCGAGTACACCGCAGTCGCCGCCCTCGGAGCCGAGGGCGACCACGAGAAGGGACACGATCATGGCACGATCGACCGGAGAGCCGACCTGGCTCGAGTACAGCGCTAACGGCATCGCGGACAGCATCGATTTCTACCGGCGGATCTTCGGCTGGGAGTTCGTCGACCAGGGTCCGGAGATGAACGGCTACCAGATGGTCATCGCCGCCGGGAACGCCCAGGCGGGCTTCATGGACACCGCGGGGATGACCTGCCCCGAGGGCGGTGAGATCGACCCGTCGTGGGACATCTACCTCGCGGTCGACGACCTCGACGCCCGGCTGGAGAAGGTGAAGGCCCACGGCGGACGCGTGGTCCTCGAACCGACCGAGGTCGCCGCACGGGGACGGTTCGCCGGGATCCTCGACCCCACGGGCGCCTATGTGGGCATGTGGGAGGAGAAGGGATTCGACGGGTACACCTTCAGCGCCGCTCCGGGGACCCCGGTGTGGTTCGAGCTCATGAGCATGGACTTCGAGGCGTCGGCGGAGTTCTACACCGCGGTGTTCGACTTCGACTTCACCCTCATGGAGAGCGATGAGGACGACCCGCAGCCCGACCTGCGGTACGCGACGAACGCGCCGGAGGAGCGGGCGAGCGCCGGCATCTGCGAGGCGAAGTCGTGGTTCCCGGCGGGCACCCCGTCGTTCTGGCGGGCGTACTTCTGCGTCACGGACGCCGATGCGACGGTCGCCGCGATCCAGGAGGCCGGAGGGAAGCTCCTCGACGGGCCGACCGACTCGCCGTTCGGCCGGGTCGCGACCGTGGAGGACCCGAAGGGTGTGACGTTCCAAGTCAACCAGCCGCTCGGCGATTCGGCCCCCGGCGGCGTGTGATGCCGTCCATGGACACGATCACGCCATTCCTCTGGTTCGACGACTGCGCCGAAGAGGCGATGGAGTACTACGTGTCGGTGTTCCCCGACTCCTCGATCGACGAGGTCATGCGGTACACGGAGGATCTCGAGGACATGGGTGAGCAGTACCGGGGGATGACCGGGAAGATCAACGCCGCGTGGTTCACCCTCGCCGGCCGCCGCTTCGGCTGCCTCGACGGCGGGCCGTACTTCTCGCTCTCCGAGGCGGTGTCGTTCGCGATCACGTGTGTGGACCAGGCCGAGATCGACCACTACTGGGAGAAGCTCTCCCACGTGCCCGAAGCCGAGCAGTGCGGGTGGTGCAAGGACCGGTTCGGGGTGTCGTGGCAGGTCATGCCCGCCGGGATGGACGCGCTCGTCCGCACCCCGGCGCAGATGCAGGCGCTGCTCGGGATGAAGAAGATCTTCATCGCCGACCTCGAAGCGGTGCAGGACCGGTGAGCACAGGGCGCGGTGCGGTGCATGACCTGTGGGAGGCCACGCACCGCGCGCGGCAGGACCTCGTCGACGATCTCTCGGGACTCGGTGAAGAGGATTGGCGCCGGCCGACCCTGTGCGGGGCGTGGGATGTCGAGCATGTCGTCGCACATCTCACGGCAGCGGCATCGACCGGTACTCTCGCATGGGTCCGCAGCATCGTGCTGGCCGGGTTCCGCCCGGCTGTCCACAACGAGCGGCGACTGCGAGAGCACCTCGGTCCCACAACGCAGGACACCCTCGACCGCTTCCGGGCGGTGGTGTCCGCGACCGTGGCGCCGACCTCGGACCTCGCCGCATATCTCGGCGAGGTCGTCGTCCACGGCGAGGACATCCGTCACCCGCTCGGGATCGCCGGTCCCGATGTCGTGGAATCCGCGACCGCCGTGGCGGAGTTCTATGCGCGCCGGGACTTCACGGTGGAGAGCAGGACGACCGCCGCCGGAGTGCGGCTGCGGGCCACCGACGGCCCCTTCCGGGCAGGGTCCGGCCCCGAGGTCGCGGGGCCGACGCTCGCTCTCGTCATGGTCATGGCGGGTCGCAGCAGCCACCTCGGCCAGCTGACCGGAGACGGCGTGGCCGTGCTCGCGAGCCGGCTCACCAGAGTCCGCGAGCACGGGGGCTGCCGACCACCGCACGGTTGAGCCGGCAACGGGTGTCCGCCCGGCTCAGCCGGCGAGCTCGATCGCGACTGCGGTCATCGGCGGGAGGACGACGTCCTCGGCATCGATGACCGCGGTCGCGGTGCCGGAGACGCCGGTGCCCGTCGCCCCGCCGGGCACGGCCACCCCGCGCGCGGTGAGGAACTCTGCGGTGTCGAGGAGCGTCGCCGCCGCAGGCCGGGGGAGCCGGACGCGCTGCTCCCCGCTCCCGAGGTTGGCGACGAGTGCGAGACCGCCGATGGTGAGTGAGACCCAGCGCTCGTCGCCGCGAGCGTCCTCAGACGCTGCGGGACCGTCCACGCGGATGTCGGCGAAGCGGGGACCGCGAAACTCCGGGCGTGCGGCCCGGATCCGACCGAGTGCGCAGTGCAGCTCGAAGATCGCTCGGCGGGAAGCGTTCTCCGGTCCGCTCTCCTCCGCGAACTCCGACCAGTCGAGGACGGAGCGGGTGAAGGTCTCCGGGTCCTGGGGATCGGGCACCGTCGACTCGTCCCATCCCATCCGGGCGAACTCGCTCTTGCGTCCGTTCGACACCGCCTCGCCCAGCCATTCCTCCCGGTGGTCGGTGAAGAACTGCCACGGGGTCGAGGCCGCCCACTCCTCGCCCATGAAGAGCATCGGGGTGTTCGGTCCGAGCAGCAGGAGCGTCGCGCCGACGGCCAGGGCATCGGGACCCACGAGATGCGAGAGCCGGTCGCCGGCCGCACGGTTGCCCACCTGGTCGTGGTTCTGCGTGCACACGACGAGCTGCCCGGGGTCCACCCGTTCGCCGTCGATCGGGCGACCGTGCGCCCGACCCCGGAACGAGGAGCGGGTCCCGTCGTGGAAGAAGCCGGAGCGGAGCACCTTCGGCAGCGCGCGCGGATCGTCGAAGTCGGCGTAGTAGCCGCCGGTCTCCCCGGTGAGTGCGACGTGCACCGCATGGTGGAAGTCGTCGCTCCACTGGCCCGTGAGACCGTCCCCGCCCTGGGCGCGCGCGGTGATGAGACGGGGATCGTTGAGGTCGGATTCGGCGATGAGGTGGATCGGATGGGACCGTCCGAGCTCCCCGGCGAGCGCCTCCAGGTGGAGCGTCATGTCCTCGAGGATCGGCAGCGCGCGGGAATCGACGAGGGCGTGGACCGCGTCGAGCCGGAAGGCGTCGACGCCGTAGGCGACGACGAACATCGCGAGATCATCGAGGATGAACGCACGCACCTCGTCGGAGTCCGGGCCGTCGAGGTTGATCGAATCGCCCCAGGGGTTCGCGGCCGCGGAGTGGAGGTACGGACCGAAGAGTCCGAGGTAGTTCCCGGACGGGCCCAGGTGGTTGTGGACGACGTCCTGGATGACGCCGAGGCCGCGCGCGTGGGCCGCTTCGATGAAGCGTCGGTACCCCTCCGGCCCACCGTAGCTCTCCTGCACCGCGTACCAGGCGACCCCGTCGTAGCCCCAGTTGTGGAGGCCGGCGAAGGTGTTGACCGGGAGGAGCTCGACCCAGCCGATCCCGAGCGCGACGAGGTGGTCGAGCCGCTCGATCGCGGAATCGAAGGTGCCGCCGGGGGTGAAGGTGCCGATGTGGAGCTCGTAGACGGGAGAGCCGTCCCAGGCGCGCCCGGTCCAGGCCGACGCGGGGTCGGCGGTGAGAGCGGGCACGGTCGCCGACGGGCCGTGAGGACCGTACGGCTGCCGGCGCGAGCGCGGATCGGGCCGGAGGTCGGGGTGGGAGTCGAGGAGGAACCCGTACTCGATGAGCGGAGCATTCGTCGCAGTGTCCGTCTGCTCCGTCCGTGCGACGGCGGCGCGCAGCTCGGCGGAGGGGTCGGTCACGGCCCACCACCCCGCCGGGGTGTGCGTCATCGCCTCGATCCGGAAACCGAGCGCATCGAGCTCGGGTTCGGACAGGGGTGACTCGCGGTAGCGATCGCGGACCGCGGCGGGTGACATGTCGAGGTCGGCATCGGTGCGCCAGGCGAGGCGCACGGCTGCGGCTGCGGGCGCCCAGACCCGGAACACCGCAGTGGCCGCCGGGTCCCGAGACTCGGGCAGTCCGCGGTCGAGGGACGGGTAGGCCGGGAAGCAGAGCGTTGTGTCAGGGCCGCCGCGCCGGCTCGCGTCGACGACGATCACGAGGTCTGCGGCAGGTCGACGTTGTGGAGGCGGAGATGTCCGCGCGCCAGAAGCTTGCCGGACTCCTCGGCGGTGATCGAGATGAGCCACAGCTGCTGGGTACGGCCCTGCTGGATCGCCTCGGCCGCCACCAGGGCCCGACCGCTGTCGAACGGGCGGATGAAGTCGGTGGCGTTGTGCACTCCCACCGAGTACTGGCCGCGCTCGGCGACGGCATGGCCCCCGGCCATGCTGCCGAGGGATTCGACGATCGTGCAGTACACGCCCCCGTGGACGGTGCCGTAGGGGGTGTGGTGCTCCGGCCCGAGATCGACGTGACCGGTGACCCGGGTGGGGCTGAGCTCGGTGACGACGATCTGCGGATTGGCCGGGGCGCCGATGGTGTGTTCGGCGCCGGAGGCTTGCGGGGTCTGGGTGCTGTCGGTCATGGTTCTCACTCCACTCGTTCGAGGACGGCGACGGGCACGTGTGCGAGGAGGTCGGCGACGCGGAATCGGGTGCCGGTGTACTCGGCTCCGGTGATGACGTCCCGCCAGCGCGGATCGTCCTGTGCGCCGGATGCGGAGTTCCCACCGGGCGCTCCGTCGTCGGCGGGTCCGGTGCCGGCATCCGTCGCCTCGGGGTCGGTCTCCGCGAGCACCTGCTCGAGGTAGGCCGCATCGTCGAGGGGCCGGAGGTCGTCGTCGGCGACGGTCACCGTGGTGTCCGCCCAGCCGCCGGCCTTCTCGAGACCGATCGGCAGCCGGGTGCCGACGAACAGCACGCGGCCGCCGAACAGTGCGGCGAGGGCATGCTCCCACTGGGCGCCCGCGCGACCGACAGGGACCGGAGGGCCGGCGAGGAGCGGGCTGTCGGGCACGAAGACGTCGCGGAGGCGGGCGCGCAGATGGAGCAGCCGGGAGGTGAGGAGCAGCTTGACGCCGCCGGAGTCCCAGGCGTCGTCGCTGTCGGGTTCGAGGCGATCGACAGCGCCCAGGAGCGCGCCGCGGGCGTCGTAGTCGACTGTGCGGCGGTTGTCCGGGTCGACGAGCGAGCGGTCCCACAGCTCGGTGCCCTGGTACACGTCCGGCACCCCGGGGGCGAGGAGCTGCAGGGCCTTGGCGACGAGGCCGTTCGACCGGCCGGCTGCCCGGATCCGCTCGTCCATGTCCGTGATGAGCTCCCGGAGTCCGGGGTCGTTCGCGGTCGCTTCCATGGCGGCGCGCAGCTCACCCTCGAACTCGGCGTGGTTGTCCGTCCACCACGTGTAGAGGCTCTGTTCGCGGGCGGCCTTGAGCGCGTACTCGGTGAGCCGCTCCGGCGAGGCCGGCCAGGCGCCGAGCACCGCCTGCCACAGCAGGACATCGAACGAGGTGTCCGCGGCCAGCGGCGCCCGGCTCTCCTTCATGCTCGCGTTGACGCCGTACCGCTGGCCGGCGGCGACCGTGAGATCGGATTCGTCGGGCCGGTACCGCACCGCGGTGTGCCGGCGCGCGGCGGCGAGGAAGGCGAGGAACTCCTCGGGCACCTCGGCGAGTGCGAGGATCCGCGCCCGGGTGTCCTCGCTGCGCTTGGTGTCGTGCGTGGTGAGCGAATTCAGGCCGTAGGGGGTGGTGCGCATGCGCCGCTCGAACTCCTGCCACAGCGCGGTCGGCGCGAGGGGCTCCTCGGGGCGGCCGCCCACCTCGTTGAGCGCGGTGAGCGCGGCGTAGCGGTAGAAGGTCGTGTCCTCGACGCCCTTCGCCATGATCGCCCCGGTGGTCTGGGCGAAGCGGACGAACGTCGGATGATCCGCCGTGGTGAGGACGACGCCGAGGTAGGAGAGCAGGCGGTCCGAAGCGGTGGCCGACCGCGCGGTGGAGCTGATCGCCGCAAGCGCCCGTCGGATGATCTGTCCGTCCGGGCTCAGCGGCGGGAGGTCCGTCGTGTCGACGGAATCGGACAGGAGGGCGAGGAAGTGCAGGCGGTCGGTGGCCGCCGGCGCATAGACGCGGTAGACGGGGAGGGAAGCGGCGAGGAGCCCGAACACGTCGGCGAGCTGCTCGATGTCGATGTCGAGAGGGTCGGAGCCGATGATCGCGCGGGCGCGGGCGTCGCAGTGGAACCAGCCGATCGCCTTGAGCTCGCGGGCCAGCCGGAGCATCTCCCCGGACAGCGGGCCGAACGCGAAGTGCGTCTTGGCGGTCTGCTCGATCTGGGTGAACAGCCCGTGCACGGAGGTCGGGTGGCGCTGCAGGTGGCGGGCCGCGGAGGCGAGGTCGACCGGATCCCCTTCGGTCTCCTCGCCGGGCAGCGGTCCGCCGGCGCTCAGCTGCTGGCGGGCGGCTTCGAGGTGGAAGAATCCGGCACGGTTCGTCAGGGCGCCGTCGATGTAGGCGATGAGCTCGTAGCCGGTGGTGCCCCGGGCGCCCGCGGCCTCCCAGCTCGCGGGCAGGAGCTCGCGCTCGCCGCGGGTCTCGAGCGCGAGGATCTTCTCCGTGACGATGTACGCCCCGGTGAGGTGGGTGAGCCGGGCGAGGTACTCCGCCGGCCGGGCGAGTCCGTCGATGTGGTCGATGCGCAGCCCGTCGACGAGTCCGTCGACGAACCACGAGGCGATCTCGCGGTGGGTGGCCGCGAACACCTCGGGGTCGTCGACCCGGATGCCGGCGAGCGTCTTGATCGAGAAGAACCGGCGGTAGTTGAGCTCCCAGTCCTCGTGCTTCCAGTGGACGAGCCGGTAGTTCTGCACCGCGTGGAGCTCCTGCGGCGTCATGCCCTCGCGCAGGCTCCCCGGTGCCACGGGGAACAGGGTGTCGTAGTAGGCGAGGACCGGGCTGCCCTCGTGCTCGCGGATCTCGAGCTTCTCGAGGTCGTCGGGCGAGCCGAGCTCGGCGAGGACGAGCTTGCCGGTGGCCGGACGGTGCCAGCCGTCGTCCGGCCGGAAGGGGGCGGTGTCGTCGGCACCCGCGGCCCAGTCGATGTCGAACCAGTGGGCGAAGCGCGAGGCCTCGCCGAAGGTCAGCAGATCCCACCAGTAGGGATTGTGGTGCGGAGTGGCGACGCCCATGTGGTTGGGGACGATGTCGACGAGCACGCCCATGCCCGCGGAGTGCGCCGCGCGGGAGAGCGCCTCGAGACCCGCTCGCCCTCCTCGGGCATCATCGACCCGCGTGGGGTCGACCATGTCGTACCCGTGCGTGGATCCCGGCTCCGAGGCGAGGATCGGCGACAGGTACACCCAGTCGATGCCGAGGCCGGCGAGGTAGGGGACCTGTTCGGCGGCATCGAACAGGGTGAAGTCGGCGGTGAGCTGGAACCGGTAGGTGGAGGCGGGGACGGGTGCGGGACGCTGGCTCAATCTCACTCCTGCTCGGATGGGTGGGGATGCAGGGCCGGGCTCAGATCTCTTCGTAGCCCGGCCGGACCTTCTCGCCGGCCTCACCGGGGATGCCGAGGTCCTCGACCTCGCGGGTCCCGACCGGAGCGGTCTCGGTCTCGCCCTGCTGCCCGGCGACCGCGCGCGAGGCGAGCGAGGCCTCGACGGTCATCGCGGTCTCCTCCGCCGTGCTCGCTTCCTTGAGGATGAGCATCGACTTGCCGACGAGCGTGACCTTCTCCCCTGCGGTGAACACCTGCTCGTCGGTGAAGAGCCCGGCGGTGTCGAGCTGGACCTCCCAGCCCGGCGCGAAGTCCTCGTTCGGGAAGACGAAGTCGACGTCTTCGAGCGAGGCGTTGTAGAACACGAGGAAGTCGTCGTCGCGGATCGGCCGGCCGCGCTTGTCCATGCCCTGGATGCCGCTGCCGTTGAGGTAGACGCCCAGGGCGTGGGCGAACGAGGTGTGCCAGTCGGTGACAATCATCTCCTCGCCGCCGGTGTTGAGCCAGACGAGGTCGGGAAGCGGCTGTTCGACGTCGGAGCGCACAACCTGCCCGTCGAAGAACCGCGAGCGACGGAACGTCGGATGCTGCTCGCGGATCTCGAACACGCGGGCGGTGAACTCGATGAGCGGCTGGTCGGCGTTCTCCCAGTCGATCCAGGCGAGCTCCGAGTCCTGGCAGTAGGCATTGTTGTTGCCGCCCTGGGTGCGGCCGAGCTCGTCGCCGTGGCTGAGCATGGGCACGCCCTGGCTGAGCGCGAGCGTGGCGATGAAGTTCCGCTGCTGGCGGGCGCGCAGGGAGAGGATCTCCGGGTCGTCGGTGATGCCTTCGGCGCCGTGGTTCCACGAGCGGTTGTGGGACTCGCCGTCGCGGTTGCCCTCGCCGTTGGCCGCGTTGTGCTTCTCGTTGTAGGACACGAGGTCGGCGAGGGTGAACCCGTCGTGGGCGGTGACGAAGTTGACCGAGGCGAAGGGGCGGCGGCCGGAGTTCGCGTAGAGGTCCGCGGAGCCGGAGATCCGCGAGGCGAACTCGCCGACGGTCGAGTTCTCTCCGCGCCAGAAGTCGCGGATGACGTCGCGGTACTTGCCGTTCCACTCCGACCACAGGGGCGGGAAGTTGCCCACCTGGTAGCCCCCGGGGCCGATGTCCCAGGGTTCGGCGATGAGCTTGACCTGGCTCACCACCGGGTCCTGCTGGATGATCTCGAAGAAGGTCGAGAGGCGGTCGACGTCGTAGAACTCGCGGGCCAGCGCCGCGGCGAGGTCGAAGCGGAAGCCGTCGACGTGCATCTCGGTGACCCAGTAGCGCAGCGAGTCCATGAGGAGCTGGAGCGAGTGGGGCATCCGGACGTTGAGGGTGTTGCCGGTGCCCGTGTAGTCCATGTAGTGCTTGAGGTCGTCCTCGACGAGGCGGTAGTAGTGCGTGTTGTCGATGCCGCGCAGGGAGATCGTCGGGCCCATGTGGTTGCCCTCGGCGGTGTGGTTGTAGACCACGTCGAGGATGACCTCGATGTCCGCGTGGTGGAGTGCGCGGACCATCTCCTTGAATTCCTGGACCTGCTGGCCGGACTGGCCCGAGGCGGAGTACTCGTTGTGCGGCGCGAGGAAACCGATGGTGTTGTAGCCCCAGTAGTTGCGCAGGCCCTCCTCCTCGAGGCGCTGGTCCTGGACGAACTGGTGGACGGGCATGAGCTCGAGGGCGGTGACCCCGAGCTTCTTGAGGTGCTTGATGACGCTCGGGTGGGCGACTCCGGCGTAGGTGCCGCGCATCTCGGACGGGATGTCCGGGTGCATCTGGGTGAGGCCCTTGACGTGCGCCTCGTAGATCACCGACTGGTAGTAGGGGTGGTTGGGGTGCTGGTCGCCGCGCCAGTCGAAGTACGGGTTGATGACGACGCCGAGCATCATCGAATCTGCGGAGTCCTCCTCGTCGTAGCCCGAGCCGTCGCCGCCCAGGGGGTAGGAGAACATCTGCTGACCCCACTCGATCTGGCCCGACACCGCCTTGGCGTAGGGGTCGAGGAGGAGCTTGTTGGGGTTGCAGCGCAGGCCCCGGTCCGGGTCGTAGGGGCCGTGGACGCGGTAGCCGTAGAGCTGGCCGGGCTCGACCTGCGGAAGGTAGCAGTGCCAGACGTAGGCGTCCTTCTCGGTGAGCTCGATGCGGTCCTCGTTGCCCCACTGGTCGAAGAGGCAGAGCTCGACCTTCTCCGCGGGCTCGGAGAAGATCGCGAAGTTCGTTCCGGTGCCGTCGTAGGTCGCGCCGAGGGGGTAGGGCGTTCCTGGCCACACTTGCATCGAGGGAGTCTCCTGACTGGCTCGGTTCCACGGGACCGGTGGGTCCTGCTCTAGCCTACCGAGTGGTCCGGACGCGGATTCACCGGCCTCCGCGGCGACGGATGAACTGTTGCCGAACTGTGGCGCGGGTCGCGGGCAGGCGACGACGGGACGATCCGGTTCCGGTGGACGGCCCCGGGACGGCCGGACGTCACAGCGGGGACGTCACCGGCTGTCGGCCCACAGTCGGTGTCCCAGCGGGGACGTCACAGCGGGGACGTCACGACACCTCGCCCGGGTGTGTGGTTATGACAGAATGTGGGGTGCACCGCCAGGCAGGACGGGGTCTCCCGGCCGGTCGCCCGGTGCGAGGTGAGTTGACAGAGCGGCCGAATGTGACGGTCTTGAAAACCGTTGACCCCACAGGGTCCGTGGGTTCGAATCCCACACTCACCGCCACATTCCACCACCTCTGACCAGGGTAAACGCTCACTATCTCGGATCGTGTCCAACGGATTTGACTCAGATGGCGAGTTATGCAGGTGGCTGTTTTCAGCCTGCTTCACGATCTCACTGTCACGCTACTGTCACGGAATCGCGGATTTCGTTTGACGCAAGGACCGCCCTCGGTGTATAAGCCCGTTTCCGCATTTTCCGGCCGCAGCTCCGAGGTGGCTGGGTCTTGCTGGGGTAGAATCGTTGGTCGAGGATACAGGGAGGTTGTGTCATGCGGCCGGACGGGGTTCACATACTGATAATCCTGGCGATCATCGTCGCCGTCGTCATGCTGTTCCGACTCCTCAAGAACCTCGGCCGCAGGGCGGCGAACGCGGCCACCACCCCCAGGCGACAGACGCCGCCCGGAGGCGTCGCCGACGAACTCCAAAAACTCGACCAGCTCCGACGCAACGGCGTCATCACCGACGCCGAGTTCGAGCACCAGAAGAACAGTCTGTTGCGGCGACAGTAAAGATTAGTGGCCTCGGCTCGCGTTCCCCCGGTTTCACGGTCATAGACCGATTCGGTATCGACCTTGACTTCCTCACCGGGGCCGAGGGAGTCAGTTCCGGACTGGACCCTGAACGTCTCCCGTTCAGACTCAGGTGGAACATTTGTTCCACCTGGCTCACGTAGATCGCGTCCAACCTGCATGTGGCTCACCCCGACGATAGGGGCGATAGCCCGCTTGCTCATCCCCTAACCCGAAAGCATCCGCACCACAACCCCCGCTAAAACGCCCCTGAACGCATGCTCATCAACCTTAAAACCCCGGCGCGATCTGAGCCGCTGTCAACGGCCGGTCCTGCCGGCCGGCCTGCGGGGGTCATCCCCCACCCCGCATGGCCCTGACCTGGCCGCTGCCTGGCCCTGGCCGGCCGTTGCGCCTTGCCCTGCCTCTGCGCCCGGCCTCTGCCTGGCCTCCCGGCCTCTGCCTGGCCTCGGCGCGCGTCTGCCGCGCTACGGTGGCGTTGTCCGGCCGGCGCGCCGGGTGTGGTGGTCGGTGGTAGCGCGCAGCACGCCTGTGCGGTCGGATTCCTACACGCCACGCAGGACTTCTGAGAGCAATGGGGCCGGTGCTGGGCGGTTGGGCCGGGGTGGCTCTTCTGTTCTCAGAACGCCCCTGCTTGGTGTGTCTAATTGGGTACACGCGGTTTGACAGTCTGTCGCGCCATGCCCTACCTTGATTCCAAGCGTCCAACAAAGTCGGATAGCGATCACTGGACACAAGCGAGGAGAGGGTCTAGACATGAGTGGACAGGTTGTCGGGTACGTCAGGGTTTCGTCTGCGCAGCAGAATGAAGCCCGGCAAGTCGAAGCGATCGGCGCTGTAGACCGCACATTCACCGACCGGGTGAGCGGGAAGAACCGCGAGGACCGCAACGGCCTCGCAGAAATGATCGCCTACGTCCGCGACGGAGACACCGTGCGAGTCAAGTCCATCGACCGCCTCGCACGATCCACAGTAGACCTGCTGGGCATCGTGAAAGAACTCCGCGCTAAAGGCGTCGCCGTCGAATTCGTAGACACCCCGGACATGAACGTCAACAGCGCGCAAGGCGAATTCATGGTCACGGTCATGGCGGCATTCGCCACCCTCGAACGCGAAACAATCCGCGAACGACAAGCCGAAGGAATCGCTATCGCGAAAGCCGCCGGAAAGTACGAGCGCGCCCCGAAGCTCGGAGCCGAACAGGTCGCGCAAGCACGACAGTGGATTGCCGACGGCATCGCCAAGGCCGAAGTCGCGCGGCGGCTCGGCGTGAGCCGCCAAACCCTGTACACCGCACTCAAGGCGTAACAGACCCCCGCAGACGACGAAAAGCCCCGGCCCCGCACAAGCGGGGGCCGGGGCCTCATCATGTTCGATCAGCGAAGGGGCATTATAAGGTCTTGACACATGTGATACGCCATCGCGTGTCCGCAACCGTTACCGAACCGTGACAGGCGGCCAGTGCCGCCTCCACCCCACATCCGCGACGCCACGCGGGGCCACGGCGGCGACCTCGGCGGATGAGCGGCGCGGGAGCTTCACCGCGCTCGACACCGCCCGGCGCACCGCGAACTCGGCCGTCGAAGCCGTCACCGGCGACAGCCGGGAGCCGGTAGCCCGATCCTCGACCGTGCCGGGGTCGGTGCCGAACCGCGGCCGGTCCGGGCGGTGGATGCCATAAGCATGAAGGCGGTTCAGCGACACAGAACGGGCCAGCTGGAGCACCGCCCGCCGATACCGGTCACCGGCCTCGAAGAGTGGAGCGGCCTCGGCAAGCCGCTCCGCAACCAGGGCCTCGACCTCAGCGGCGATCTCACCGGCCAACTCATCGTAGGCAGGCACCGGAGGTGCCGAAGCAATCGCCTCACGGACCGCCTCCGCAACCGCTTGAACGTCGGCCTCGTCAGCCTGTGCCGCTTTCTCTCGCAGCCCCTCAGCCCGAAGCTCCAGCACCTCCCGCTCATCCCGCAGATCGGCCAGTTCCCTCTTCCCGACGTTTTCACCATCGGCGAGGCGTCGGCGAACATCAGCCTCCGCACGATCCGCCAGAGCGATCCGCTGCTCGACCTCGGCAAGCGCGGCACGCGCCGGTGCACCCGTCGTAACATCCTCCAGCGTCGGCACAATGTAATCAGTCATTCTCATATCTCCTTACTCAGCGCCCGGCGACCATCGCCGGGCCAGTGTCATTCATTTCGTACATGTCGCCCGCGCGCTCCGCAGCATCGACAATCGCATCGGCTAACCGGTACGCGTCCTCGATCGACATCAAGACCAAGAACCTGGTGCCAGGATTCCTGATACCAACGCCCGGCGAACCGCCGAACATCGTCGCGGGATCAACCTCGACGCCGGACGCAAACAGACGATTCCGCCGAACGTACCTCGCCGCTTCAACGAACATCAGCCACCGCCGCCTCCCCGACCGCCTCGGCCAACTCCGCCGCAGTACCCACATCAACAACCAGAACCACGTGCGATCCGTTCAGGATCGCCACAGCCGGAGCGCCCCGCTTCCGCACCGCCGCGACCACGCGGCCACGACGCACGAAGCGCTGATTGTTCGCCGCCTGCCTCGGCGGCTCATCCACCGTCACGGTCGGGTCGAACCGGATCACGACACCACCTGCTCACGCTCAACCGCGACGGGATCAACCATCCGCTCCCGCAGGTCGCGGAGAGCTGCGACCACCTCAGCCTCATCAAGCCGACGGCACGGCAGATGCGACCACACCGACACGCGATGAGCGCGCAGGTCCGTGCTATGGCCGAACGCGTTGCACGAAGTGAGCCGGTGCCGCCTCCGCCCGACCTCAACCGGCCGAGCCAAGCACATGTAGACGCGCCCGATCCGGTCGCCCTCCAGGGCGAACCAATCACCCGGCCGCATATCCTCAACGGTCGCTGTCACACGTCCTCCATAACCACGTACAGGACAGGGCCGGCGGCGCGCCAGGCGCGCACCCGCTCCAGGTCTGAACGATTCTTCTCCCGGTGGCAGTCGAGGCACAGCAAAGCAACGGCATCGAGCGTGTGCTCCCCACCCATCGCCACCGGCTCCCGATGGTCGAGCTGCAGGTTCGTTTCGTCATCGCCGCAGGCCGAACAGCCTGCGCCGTCACGCTCAATAAGGTCTCGAAGGCGAACCCGCTCGACCACCGGCAGGTGTCCGGCCTCGCGGGAGCGGCGGCGGTAGTTGAACGACCAGGATCGTTCAGGACCAGCCGCCCGACTCCGGGCGGCGTCGCACGGCTTGCACCGGTGGGCGCGGCCTCGCGCCCTGCTCCGGTCCCTCGGGAAGTCCGCCAGCGACTTCCGATCCCCGCACGATCCGCAACGGCGGATCAGCAGGAGTTGTCCAAGATCGGCGGCAGCAGCCGCCCTCTTCTTCGTCATGGTGTATCCCATCTGCCCGCGCCATCGCGGGCCTGGTGTGTGTCGGCGGACGCCGCGCAGGCGGCGTCCGTGTCAGCGGCGTTGACTCGCCGCCCGGTGATGGTGGTTGTCCCACAGCGGCCCCCGCCGGGGCCGCCTCGTTCGCGTCGGACCTTCGGTCCTGCTCAATCATTCGCCGTTGGAATAGCGGCCCAGACAGGGCCGCGTTAGAGGTGTTTAGTATGAGGGGGACAAATCGTGCACGCCCTCATCGGCGGTGCACGACCCGCAGATGATCGACGAACCTGACCGCATCCCCAGCGGTCCGAACATCCGCAGGAAGGTGCTCCGGCACGACCACATCGGAACCGTAGACGCTCATCATCGCGGCGGCGAAGTCGCGGCGGCGGTGCGCTGTCGAAGTCGATCCCCGAGCCTCGACCCACTTCCCTGCCAGGGTGTACAGGTCGCCGCCGTCGTGTTCCTCCGGCGTCGTGAACGCCCACACCCCGACCTCGGTAGCATCACCGCGCCATCCTCCGTATCGCACCGGGTCGAGCAGTCGCTGCTCCCGAAGGTCGCGCAGGTGTCTGCGCACCGTGCGGATGCTCGCCCCGCACTCGTCGGCCAGCCACTCGTTCCCGCGGTCGAACACGAACTGCTCGGACCCGTGGTCGATCCTTGCGCCGAACAGCATCTGCACGAACACCCGGAACTGGCCGTCGGTCACCGTCGCCGCTGACGCCGAGAGCATCGCCATGCGTTCGGCTCGGAGGTCGTGGGCGGTCAGCCCATCGCCGGCCCCCATCCGCTGCACCCGCTCTAGCGCTTCCAGCGCGGCGCCGGGAACGTCGTCCGTGTCGGGGTCGAAGTCGAGCGCGTCGAGCACCGCGCCCTCGTAGTCGGTGGCAGTCACGAGACCTTCTGCGCTTCCATCCACCGGTCAAGGTCCTCGATGTGGTATCGGATAGTCTTCGCGCCGTAGCGCAGGTACGGCGGACTGATCGGTGAGCGTCGATTATTGCGGAGCCAGGAAACTTTGACGCCGATGTACTCGGCGGCGATGTGCTCATCAACCGCCTTGGCAATGCCGTTGGCAACCATCATGCGTTCGAACTCGGCGGACACCTCCGCCGGTGTCATCTCACCCGCAGATGAACTCATTAGGGACTCGCTTTCTCTATGTGATTATCAAGGAACGACACGCCCAGGCTTGACACGCCTGAACTTGTATGAATCAGATTACCCCTAGATCGTGTGTTACACCAGTGTCATTCCCTCCGTCTGTGCACGATCAGTCTCCGTTTTCAGCGTGGTTCCGCGTGACAGCGTGACAGCGCAGACCGTTATAGCCTGGTCGTATGGCGACCCAGTACCCGCGACGGCTAGACGAACTCATCGACCACGGGCCAACGGCCCGAGCAGGGAAGCGATGGCAGGTAGACGTGTTCCTCCACCCCGGCCCCGGCGGTCGCAAGCGACCACGATTCCGCACCAAGGCCGAAGCCGAAGCCGAGCGGGACCGGCTGCGGAAGATGAAGACGACCAGCGGCAGGAAGCCGAGCGCCACAGCCGGTTCCGGCTCCCGGACGAACACCGCCGAACTCTGGGAGAAGTTCAGGGCGTCGCCGCGAGTCCGGCGCACCGGACTCCGCAACCAAGCCGACCTCGCCGAGCAGTGGGAGAACCTAGTCAGGCCGAAGTGGGAACACCACCTGCTCGACCGGATCACCCACAAGCAGATCGAGGAATGGGCGCACGATCTCGCCACCGAACCGGCCCCCGGCCGGGATCGGCCGAGGTCGGTGAAGCGTCAGCGCGACGCGCTCGCACTACTCACCCGGATGCTCGCCTACGCGGTGGCCGAGCAGATGATCTCGGAGAATCCCGCGTTCAGTCCCGGCGGTGGCCGGGACTACATGCCGCGCATCCCCAGCGGATCAGGCGACGGCGCGAAGCACGCGCTCACGGCGCGACAACTCAACCGGCTGGCCGACGCCGACGCCCTCGCCAGGTGGCGCGATCTCATCCTCTTCGCAGGCACAACCGGCCTCCGGTGGCAGGAATGGGCGCGACTCGAAGTCGCGGACATCAACACCCACCGGCGGACTGTCACCGTGACCAAGGCTCTCAGTACCGTGCGCGGTCAGGGCCACTCCTTCCGAGGCCGGGCCGGTCTGATCGACGGCCCGACAAAGACCCACGAGACCAGGACGGTCCCGGTCACGCCCGAAGTCCTCGGCCTTCTCGGGCCGAGGCTTGAAGCGAAGCGCGATCAACTGATCTTCAACGTCAGCGGAAAACCGATTGCCCACACTACGCTCGCGAAGGCGATGAGGGATGCGTCGGCGGAAGTGGGAACGGCTGTCACGCGGCTACAGGAGACGCTGGGACGGTCCATCACCGGTTACGCCGATGAGGCTACGATCAGCGGCGTTCCATCCGCTATCCAGGCCGCTGACAAGCTGCTGGCCGAGGCGCAGGAATCGTTACCCGACCAGTACACCGGCAAAGAGCTGCGCAGGCGGCTCGCCACCGTTCAGAAGGCTCACGATGATGATGTGGCCGCATGGCGCGGCCTCCGGGCAGGCGATGAGGATTTTAGGCCGTTGGCTCCGCACGGCCTCCGACACACCGCTATCACGGCTCTCATCAACTCCGGCGTCCCGGTGACGACGGTTGCCCGGTGGGCGGGCCACCGGTCGCCGACGGTCACGCTCAACACGTACTCTCATCTGTACGCGGGAAGCCTCGATGAGGCTGGCGAGGTCATGGCTGACTGGCTCGCCCGCGAGCAGTGAGTTCCGACTTCTTACTGTCACTCCGCTGTCACAGAAACGAATCAGCAAGCCTGTTACCAGGGGTTATGCGTGACCCTGTGCGGTCTTGAAAACCGTTGTAGGGCAACCCCCTACCCAGGGTTCGAATCCCTGACTCACCGCCGTGCACCACCCGGCTCGGTGGCCGGATCCGCCCTATACTCCGAGCATGACCCGACCGACCGGATTCGAGTACCGCGAACGCGGTGACGCGGTCGTCATCACGCATCACGGGCGTCCCGCGACCACCCTGCGGGGTCGCCGTGCAGCGGACTTCCTCGATGACGTGGAGTCCGAGGATCCGCAGGAGCTCATGGCGCGGCTCACCGGCAACTACCGCCGGGGCAACGAACGGCAGGCCCGGAACCACCCGCGCAATCGGCGCCGCTGACGGGCGCCTGCCCCGCTGCATCGGAGTGCCGAGGACGGAACGACCGAAGGACTTTCAGATCCGATCCGCCGATGCCCAGTGTATTTTGGCCGGACCCGCGGAGCTCGACGAGGACTCGGCTCCCCGCTCCGCCGGAACGGTGAGGCTGACCGTCGCGGCGAACAGCGCGACGACGATGAGGAACAGCGCCATGCCGACGAGCCCGTGCCCGGCGAGCCAGGACCAGGCGAACACGGAGAGGACGGCCACTGCGGCTGCGAGGAGGAGGAACAGCTGCCCGCGCTGCCGGCGGCGTCCGGCCGGGACCGTGACCCACCGGCGCTGGACGAGGGTGACCGCAGTGAGGCCGACGAGGTTCGCGATCATCCCGATCCACACCGGGTGGACGCCGAGGAAGAACGCCGACGGGTCGAACCCGGAGAGCGTGTACCAGGTGAGCCCGGAGCCGAAGCCGGCGAGCAGCGCCGTGAGCGCCGCCGAGCGCGTGGCGAGCGGCCAGAAGAACGCGGCGAGCACCGGAGCGAAGGTCGCGCCGTTGCGCAGGGTCCATGCCATGACGTTCCACCACGCCGACTGCTCGGAGCGGAGCAGGGCGAAGACGACCATGACCACGGTGAGGCCGACGAGCGCCCAGCGCGTGTAGCGGACGAGCTGGGCCTGGGTCGCCCGCGGATTGATCGCCGAACCGAGGTCGCGGCCGAGCGAGGTGGCGCCGGAGAACTGGCACGGTCCCGCCCAGCCCAGGGCGCAGGCCCAGAGCCCGACGAAGAACAGCCCGGCGGCCCACGCCGGCAGGACGCCCACGATGTACTCGGGGATCGCGACGAGCGGCAGCGCGGCACCGGGCACGAGCGCCGCGGCCGCGATGCCGATGAACACCCCGAGGAGGATGAGCGGGATCCCGAGGACCGCCGCGCGGTAGAGGCCCTTCTGCCCGTTCTCCGGACTGCTCGCCGACATCGACATCTGGAAGGCCGCCTGCGCCAGCGGGACGTTGATGATGAAGGTGCCGAACCACGCGGCGATGAGAGAGACCCCGGCGTTGGAGAGGTCGAACATCGCCGGGCTGGCCGCGCGGAAGTCGGCGATCCCGCCGAGCCCGGGGGAGACCGCGAGCGCCCACACGCCGACGGCGAACATCAGCGTGATCATGATGACGTTCATCGTCTGGCTGAAGGCCACCGAGTGCATTCCGCCGGAGGAGAGGAACGCGAGGAGGACCGCGGCGGTGACCGCGATCGACATGGGCAGGGTGAGCCCGGTGACCATGTGGAGCGCCGAGGCGAACGCGATGGTCGTCGCCACCGAGTACATGGGGAAGGTGAGCCCGGTGATGACCGAGCTGATCGCCTTCGCCGCCCGTCCGAACCGGTCGCCGATGATGCCGGTCACCGTCACCACGAGCTTCTCCCGCAGCGGCTTGACGAGGAGGAGGGCGATGAGGAGGACCTGCACCGTCTCCGCGACGCCGTACCAGACCGCGGAGATCCCGGTCCGATAGCTCAGCTCGACGATGGCGATGAACGACGAGCCGGAGAACAGCCCGGTGATGCAGAAGGCCACGGTCCAGGGGCTGAACGTGCGGCCGCCGACGAAGAAGCCGCCGCGGCCGGTCTCCCGGCGACGGAGTGCGATGCGGCCGCCGACGACGAGCCACAGGGTGTAGGCCGAGGCGAGGGCGATGGTCCACAGCCCGACGGCGGTCATGAGCGGCCTCCCGCCGAGGCGCCGGCGAGGTCGTCGAGGTCCCGGGCGGACGCCTCAGGGCCGTGGGCGTCCGCGTTCTCGATCGTCAGCACCGGAACCGGCGCGCCCGCGGACTCCTGCCGGGTCTCGTAGCCGAGAGCGGCGTTGCAGGCGGCCTCGGCATCGCCCTCCGTGGTGTTCGCGGCGAAGGACCACGCCACGGTGAGGTCGACGTGGGCGTCGCGGAGCAGATTCACCGCGGGGCAGGAGTGCTCGACCTCGGCCGCGAAGTCCCGCAGCGTCTGCTCGTCGGTCTCCGGGGTGCCGACGCACACCTGGAGGCGGTACGTGTGGAAGTACGGCTGCACGTCGGCGGTGGCGGCGAGCCCGCGCCGGTCCTGCCGGGCGAGCGAGTAGGTGGAGACGCCGGTGAGCTCGAGGCCGCGCCGGGCGGCCGCCTGGTCGATGACGACGGTGATACAGGCTCCCACGGATCCGGCGAGGTACTCCATGGGAGTGGGGCCCTCGTTGCGTCCGCCGATCTGCTCCGGCTCGTCGACGGTGAACGCGAAGTCCCGGACCGCGACGCGGGTCTGCTGCCGCCCGGTCCAGCTCCCGGCGGCGCGGAGCGTCTTGGAATGGGCGTCCTCGGGGTGCGCGGTGAAGCGGGGGTGCCTGAGTGCACGGTTCATCGGGGTTCACTCTCCGGTCGTCGGTGGGGAGCCCGCTGCCGGGACCGGGGAACGCAGCTGCTGCGCGCGTGTGCTCCGGCGGCGTCGAGGGCCATTCCAGTAGGCCGCAGAATCGCCGGAGCGGTCAATCGCCGATGTCGCGAAACGTCATCTGGCGTCGCCTGCCGCCGCGCGACCGGCGATCAGTCGAGCAGCGCGGCGGCGAACATCGGGCGGGCGGCATCCGGGCTCGCCGGGTGGAACAGGCCGGCCAGAGCGTCGCGGTAGAGGCGGCCCAGCTCGTGGCTGTTGTCGAAGCCGACCCCGCCGGAGCAGTGGAGCGCGGACTCGACCGCGCGCCGAGCCGCCTCGCCGGCCGTGATCCGGGCGGACACGAGCCGCCGGGGCCAGCCCGCACCGTGGTCGACGAGCTCGTCGAGGTCGCGCGTGTACGCCTCGAGCTGCGCGGTCACCGGCATGAGGTCGAGCACCGCGTCGGCCAGGCGGTCCCGGAACTGCGGGATCTCGGCGAAGGTCGTGCCGTGCTTCGCCGATCTCTTCTTCCCCAGCGCCTCGGCCGCCACCTCGAGCGCCCGGGCGGCGAGCCCCGCGTACACCGAGGCGATGAGGAGCTGGAAGTTCGCGGTGATCCCGAAGGTCAGGAGGTCCGGGTTCGGGCCGGCCGGGATCCGGCGGGCGACCTTCCCCGGTTCCATCCGCACATCCTCCAGCGTCGTCGAGCGGCTCTGTGTGGCCCGCATCCCCATGACGTCCCAGTTCTCCGACACGGAGATCCCGTCCGCGCTCCGCTCGAGGAATCCGTACACCAGCGTCGGCTCCTCCGGGTCGGAGGTGTCGAGCCCGTGGACGAGCAGCCGCGTCCACACCGGGGAGAGCGAGGTGAAGATCTTCTTCCCGGTGATCCGGTACCCGCCGTCGTCCTCCGGCACCGCCTGCGAGTTCGACCCCTGGAGCACCCAGTCGTTGCCGGCCTCGCTGATCCCGAACGCGAACACCTCCCCGGCCATGACCTCGTCGAACACGAAGTCGAGGGAGCGGTCGCCGCGCTCGTGCATCGCCCGAACCGTCCCGGTGCACACGAGATGCATGTTGATCCCGAGCGCGGTCGCCGGGGCCGCGGTCGCGAGCCGCTGCTGAAGGCGGGAGACCTCGTTGACGCTCAGCCCCGGTCCGCCGAACTCCTCGGGCGCGAACAGCGTGAGGTACCCGACCGCCCGCAGCTCCTCGAGGTCCTCGGCGAAGAACGCGTTCTCCCGGTCGTAGCGCGCTGCGCGCCCCCGGATCCGCTCGAGCAGCTCGGCGGGCAGGTAGCGGTCGGCGAGCTCGGCATGGCGGGTCTCACGGTCGGTCATGGGGTCTCCTTCTCGATCAGCGGCAGTCGGTGCGTCGCGGGTGGGTGGCGGGCAGTTCGGGGGACCGGCGCGGCAGGCGCGCCGGAAGTGCGGGGGTCATCGGCCGCGCCGCAGCAGCACGGCGGCGTTGTGCCCGCCGAACCCGAACGAGTTCGACAGGACGGTCCGCACGTCGACCTCCCGGGCGGCACCGCTCACGATGTCGTGGTCGGGGAACGCGGGCTCGTCGAGGTTGAGCGTGGGCGGGACGAGCCCGGTGAGCAGGGTGTTCACGGCGAGGATCGCCTCGGTCACCCCGCCGCAGCCCAGCAGGTGGCCGGTGCTCGACTTCGTCGCGGTGATCGGCACCTGCCGGGCCCGTGCGCCGAACACCGCGTCGATCGCCGCCAGCTCGGCCGCATCGCCCTGCGGGGTGCCGGTGCCGTGGGCATTGATGTGGTCGACCGCCTCGGGGTCGAGGCCGGCGTCGGCCAGGCAGTCGCGCATCGCCTGCGCGGCACCCCGCCCCTCCGGGTGCGGGGCGGTCGGATGGTGGGCGTCGCTCGCCGCACCGGCCCCGGCGAGCTCGGCGAGCACCTCCGCGCCGCGAGCCCGGGCGGCGCCGGCGGATTCGAGGAGGATCGCCGAGGCGCCCGCCGCCATGACGAACCCCGCCCGCCGGGCGTCGAAGGGCCGACTCGCGGTGGTCGGGTCGTCCTCGTACCCGGCGGCGAGCGCGCGCATGTTGATGTTCGAGGCGAGGTTGACCGGGTTGAGGCAGTCCTCCATCCCGACGACGAGCACCGCGTCCGCGTAGCCGTGCCGGATCCGGCGCAGCGCCTCGCCGAGTCCCACGGCGCCGCTCGCGCAGGTCGCATTGATGCCCAGCGCCGGGCCGGTGGCGGCGTAGCGCTGGCTCAGCAGTGCGGCGGCGGCATCCGGGGCGCCGTAGATCGCGAGGGTGAGCGGCACCCCGCGCGGTCCGTTCTCGAGGAGTGCGCGGGTGGCGTCCTGCATCGCCTCGACGGGTCCGGAGCCGGAGGCGGCGATGATGCCGAACCGATGGGCCTCCATCCCGCCGTCGAGCAGACCCGCCTGTCGTATCGCCTCGTCGGCGGAGGCGATCGCCCAGGTCTGGACGGCGCTGAGCCGCCGGGCCAGGGACTTCGGGACCACGGTCGTGGGATCGAAGCCGCGCACCTGCGCGCCGATCCGCACCGGGAGATCCGCGAACCCGTCGCCGTCGAGCACGGCGACGGCGCTGCGCCCGGTGACCGCGGCGTCCCAGGTGTCCTGCGCGCTCAGACCGCTCGGGGTGATCGCCCCCATCCCGGTGACGACGACGCGGCGGTCGGTCCGCGGCGCGCTCACAGGCGCGTCACCCCGGCTCCGGCCCGGACGCGCTCGGCGGTCTCGCCGCGGCGGATCTTGCCGCCGACGGTCCGCGGCAGCTCCTCGGTCGTGTACCAGCGCTGCGGGACGAACTGGGGTGCGAGGCGCTCGCGCGCGTGGGTGAGGAGCTCCGCTTTGGGCGGCGCCGCGCCCTCGATGACGAGCGCGACCGCGGTGCCGAGCTGCGGGCTCGGGATGCCGATCGCGCACACCTCCGCGAGACCCGGCAGGGTCTCGAAGGCGCGCTCGACCTCGGGCAGGGAGACCTTGTGCCCACCGGTGACGACGATGTCCCCGGCCCGCCCGCTCAGGCTCAGCCGGCCGTCGACCATCCGACCCTGGTCGGCCACGGTCGCGAAGCCGTCGGGTCCGACGAGCCGGGCGGCGGTCGTGGCACCGACGTACCCGTCCGAACAGGCGGCCGCGTGCACCCACACTGTGCCGATCTCCCCGTCTGGGACCTCCGCGCCCGCGGCGTCGCGGATGCTCACCTCGATGCCGTCGTAGACGGTGATGAGGGTCCCGTCGCCGGCCCTGCTGTCGCCGATGAAGCCGATCTCGGCCGCACCGTAGTAGCTGATGAGCCGAGCGTGGGGGAGGGCGGCGGCGAAGCCGTCGCGGATCGCGGCGGAGAGGTTCGCCCCGCCGGTGACCACGAGCTCGAGACCGGCGAACCTCTCCGGATCGCGCCGGGCGGCGTCGGTGATGCCCTGCACGACGGCGGGCACCGCGACGACCCGGGTGATGCCCTCGTGCGCGATCCGCCGGCCGGCGTCGATCGGGTCGAAGCGGTCGGCGACGTGGCAGCTGCCCCCGGAGGCGAGGCATTCGATGAGGGCGTAGAGCGTGAGGCTGTAGGACAGCGGGCCGGGTGCGAGCGTGGCGATCTCGGGGTCGGGTTCGAGGTGCGCGCTCGACACCGCGAAGTTGTCGCGGTACTGGCGGCGGGTCTTGAGGAACGCCTTCGGGTTGTCCGTCGTGCCCGAGGAGAAGAGGAGGAGGAACGGCTCGTCGCCGGCGCGCACCTGCGCGCGCTCGGACGGGCGGGCCGCGGCCTCGCGCTCCCGGAGCCCTGCGAGGGTGAGGACGGTGCCCGTCCACCCGGCGGCGTCGAGTGCGTGAGCGAGCTCCGCGGAATCGCTGATGACGACGTCGATCCCGGTGGTGACGACGACGCGGACGCGGTGCTCGAGCGGCCAGCGGGGGTCGATGGTCGCGGCGACCGCACGGTGCAGCCCGAGGCCGGCGACGATGCGCGCGGTGTGGAAGGCCGACGTCAGGCTGACGGCGGTGATCGGCACACCGCGGGTCTCCGGCACGGCGGTCGGCGGGGCGGTCTGTGCGGCGCGGAGCCCGGCGAGTGCGGCGGCCAGGCGCTCGGAGTCGGCGACGAGCTCGGAGTAGCTCAGGCGCTCGCCCTGCCCGGCGACCGCAGGCAGGGCGGGACGGTGCTCGGCGACCGCGAGGACCTGCTCGGCGAACGGCACACGCCACCTCTCCTTCAGGGGACCCGGACGACACCCAGTATAGGTGCGCGCGCGGTCGGGGACCGGGGCGAGGAGGGGAGGCCTCGGTCACGTCTGTCGGCGCCGTGTCAGAGGTGCTGGGTCTCCGCCTGCGCGGCGTAGGCGCCCACGGTGTCGTCGGCGAAGGCGGACCGGACCTCCTCGAGCTCCGCCTCGTCCACGCTCAGGTAGGACTGTCCGTCCGAGGACGTGCCGAGCCCGCCGATCGGTGCGGAGAAGAAGACGATGTCGTCCTGCCGGACGTCGCGCAGCTGGTAGGCGAGCGATCCGATCCGGCGGGAGTCGAGACCGGAGTCGACGGTCATGTACGGGGAGAAGTCGCGGACGATCCCCGCGATGCGGGTCGGATTGCTCAGGGTGTCGCGGCTGATGAGCTCGTCCATCACTCCGGCGAGGAACGCCTGCTGGTTGCGATTGCGCTGGAGGTCCCCGTCGGCGAAGTTCTTGCGCGCCCGGACGAAGGCGAGGGCCTGCTCGCCGTCGAGGTGGTTGACGCCCTCCTGGAACGCGTGCCCGTCGAGCTCGAACGCCTGCTCGGACACGACATCGACCCCGCCGAGCGAATCGGTGAGCGCCTGGAATCCCTCGAAGTCGATGATCGCGACGTGGTGGATCGGCGCGCCGATGAAGTCGCTCACCGTCGAGGTGGCGAGGGCCAGCCCGCCGAACGACATCGCCGCGTTGATCTTCGCCTCCCCGTGCCCCTCGATGTCGACCCAGATGTCCCGGGGGATCGACATGAGCTGCACGCCGGACCGGTCCTCCGGGATGTGCATGACCATGATCGTGTCGCTCCGGTTGCCGCGCGCATCGGCGAGGTCGACCTCCTCGTCGCGGGAGTCGGAGCCGAGGAGCAGGATGTTCGTGCCAGCGCCCGAGGTCTCCGGACGCTCACCCCCGAACGCCTCGTCATCGCTCACGTCCTCGGTGCCGCGGTCGAACTGGTTCGCGAGGTAGAAGGCGTACCCGCCGATCCCCAGCACCGCGAGGAGGACGAGGACGACCGCACCGACGAGGATCTTCCGCCCGGTCCGCTTCCTCCGGGGCCGTCGCGGCTCCCGGGGCTCCCGGAAGTCGGCATCGTCGTCGGCGAAGATGCTGTCGAAGTCCGAGGTGCTGCGCGGTTCGGTCACGGGTCTCCTTGGGCGCGGTCGGCGGCGAATGTCCTTGAATCCTAGGCGTCCGCGTTGAGAGACGGCACAGAGAACCCCCTGACGCGCCGGAGAGGCGTATGCGTCAGAGGGTTCGGAGCGGGGTCGGCAGGTGTGCCGAGTGTCAGCCGAGGGCGTCGAGGAGGGCGGTGCAGGCCTTCTCGCACCGGCGGCAGGCCTCTGCGCAGACCCGGCAGTGCTCGTGCATCTCGGCGTGCTGCTCACAGTCGTCCGCGCAGGATCGGCAGGCGGTGCGGCAGGCCTCGAGCAGTGCCCGCGTCACGGCCGGATCGGCCGCGGTCCGTCGGGTGAGGACGGCGCCGGTGGTCCGGCAGATGTCGGCACAGTTCTGGTCCGTGGTGATGCAGCCGCGCATGTCGGCGACCATGTCCTCGGCGAGACATGCGTCGGCACATGCGGTGCACGTCTGGGCGCAGGCGAAGCACGCCGCGATGCATTCGGCGAGAACTGCGCGATCGACTCCCGAGGAGTCGTTCGGGTGGGTCTCGAGCATGGTGGTCACATCGGACATGAGGCTCTCCTTTCAACGGCTGTGAGCCGGCTGTCGCCGACCGTCCTCTTCGACGGTACTCCTCCGGCGGCGCATGGAGAACCCCCTCGACCCGACGAGTGTCCTTGTAGGTCGAAGGGGCTCTGCCGACGTCAGGGCGTCACTTCCCGACCAGTTCAGCGGATCACTGCTCCTCGGTGACCTCGCCGGAGGCCGCATCGACGTAGTAGTCCGTGTTCTCGCCCTGGAGCGAGATCTCGTAGCGCACGGTGTCCCGATCCTTGTCGAGCTCGGCGTCGTCGAACTCACCCTGGTGCGATTCGCCCACCGCGTTGATCGCCTCGAGCAGGGAGATGTCGGCCGCGCCGACCTCCTCCTGGTCGTCGGCGTCGGCCTTCTCCTCCTCCGTCTTCTCGACGGTGGAGCCGTCGGCGGAGATCGTGTACTCGAACTTCGTCTCGCCGTCGATCGCGGTGACGTCCCAGGTGCCGTCGTCGTCGGAGTCGATGGACGTGGCGACGCCGCCCTCGCCCTCGGCGGTGGCGATCGCGGTCTCGACGACGTCGATGTTCCCGATGCCCTGGCCACCGGCGGCGCTCTGCTCATCGGTGGGGCGGTCGGTCGACGTGGTCGGGCGGTCGTCGGCGGCCGCGCTCGTGGCCGAGTCGGCGTTGGGATCGCCGGTCTGGCCCTCGACGTCCTCGGGCGTGTCACCGCCGGCCCCGCATCCGGACAGGACGAGTCCCAGGCCGAGGGTGGATGCTGCGAGGGTGAGTGCGGGGCGCGAGAGAGTGCGCTTCATGACAGGGCTCCTTTCGAAAGACCAGTTACTCTCGCAACGGTCTCTGAAAGGCCGCTATTCCCCGGGGGCGGGGGAGCGCACCGGGAGCGCCGGCGGAAAGTGCTACCTTGATATGTTGACGAACGATTGTTCAAGGGTTTCAAGCCCGTCGAGACGAAAGGCGCGATCGATGAAGATCGAATCCCTCAGCACCGAGCAGCAACAGGCCTGGCAGGACCGCGTGCTCCCGCCGGTCCAGGAGGTGTCCGAGGGCGTCTGGGCGATCCCGGTGCCGATTCCCGACAACCCGCTCGTCTACACCTACTGCTACGCGATCGCCGAGGACAGCGGCGTCGCCCTGATCGACCCGGGGTGGGACGGGAAGGCGCAGCTCGCCGCGCTCACCGAGGGGCTGGCCGGTGCCGGGTTCGCCGTCACCGACATCACGGGGATCGCGGTCTCGCACTACCACCGCGATCACCTCGGGCTCGTGCCCGCGCTCTTCGCGCAGAACCCCGACATGTGGCTCGCGCTCCACTCCCACGACATCGCCACGCTCGACACCTTCCGCCGCCGCGAGAAGGGCGCGGTGACCGGCGCGCACGGCCGCGCCTCGATCGCCGAGATCTACGGGGTGCCCGAGGAGCGCTGGGGGGAGATCTCCCACCTCGAGGGACGACGCCGGGCGGACGCGTTCCAGGTCCCCGACTGGCCGCACACGATCATCGTCCTCGGCGACCACGACGTGCTGCCGATCACCGGGCGGACGGTGCAGTCGATGTGGACGCCGGGCCACACCTACGGCCACTCGGCGTTCCACGACGACGCGGCCGGCGTCTTCTTCTCCGGCGACCATGTGCTGCCGACGATCACCCCGAACATCGGGCTCGACGCGCCGTCGATCACCCACAGCCTCGCCGACTACCTCGAGTCGCTGCGTCGGATGTCCCAGCTCGCGGAGTCGGTCACCGTGCTGCCCGCGCACGGCTTCCGGTTCCGCGGCCTGCAGATCCGGGCGGAGGAGATCGCCCTCCACCACGACGAGCGCCTCGCCGAGATCCGGGTGCGCTGGGAGGAGACCGAGGACCACTCCGTCTACTCGATCGCGCAGGGCCTCCACTGGGCGCGAGGCTTCGAGGGCCTGCAGAACTTCAACCTCTTCGCCGCGCTCGCCGAGACCGCCGCGCACATGTACTACCTCGGCCTGCCGGTGGGCAGCGACGCTGCACCGGAGCCGCCGACCGAGGTCGAGCTCCACGGCTGAGAGCGGCCCCGGCGCCCGGTCCGGCATTCCGGAAGGGGGCCGACCCGGGAGCTGCGGCGACGAATGCCCGAGGGGCGGCACTCCGATCACGGAGCGCCGCCCCTCGGGCATGCGGGACGCGGATCAGCGGACCATGCCGGTGAGGCGGCCGGTGATGATCTCCTCGGCGTCCTTGACGATGCGCGTGATGAGCTCGGCGCACGAGGGGACGTCGGTGATGAGTCCCTGGACCATGCCGACGGTCCACTGGCCGGCCTCGATGTCGCCGTCCTCGAACACCTTGCGGCCGCGGGCGCCGGCGACGAGGTGCTGGACGTCCTTGAACTCGCCGCCCTTGTTGAGGATGTCCACGGCCTCGGAGGACACCGCGTTCTTCCGCACCCGGACGGTGTTGCGCAGCGGGCGGAAGTTGAGGATCGTGTCGAGCTCCGAGCCGTCAACGATGGCCTGCTTGACGTTGTCGTGGACCGGGGCCTCCTGGGTGGCGAGGAAGCGGGAGCCCATATTGATGCCGTCGGCGCCGAGGGCGAGCGCGGCGGCCATGCCGCGCCCGTCGCCGAACCCGCCGGATGCGATGAACGGGATCGAGAGCTTGTCGGCGGCGGCCGGGATGAGGATGAGGCCGGGGATGTCGTCCTCACCGGGGTGGCCGGCGCACTCGAAGCCGTCGATGCTCACCGCGTCGACGCCGACCTTCTCGGCCTTGAGCGCGTGGCGGACCGCGGTGCACTTGTGGACGACCTTGACGCCGTGCTCCTTGAACAGGGGCATGAACGGCTCCGGGTTCGCACCGGCGGTCTCGATGACGGTGATGCCCTCCTCGACGGCGACCTTGACGTACTCGTCGTAGGGGACGGGGTTGATCGTGGGCAGGATCGTGAGGTTGACGCCGAACGGCTTCGAGGTGAGCTCGCGGGTCCTGCGGATCTCCGCGCGGAGGTCCTCCGGGGTGGGCTGGGTGAGGGCGGTGAGGATGCCGAGGCCGCCGGCCTCGGACACGGCGGCCGCGAGCGGGGCCTTGCCCACCCACTGCATGCCGCCCTGGACGATGGGGTGCTCGATGCCGAGCAGATCGGTGAAACGGGTCGAGAGCACGGGATTCTCCTTTGATCGTCCGCGGAACGGGGGCGGTCGGCCCCCGCGGCAGCTTTTCACTGAACCGAACGAACGCACGGACAGTGTTGAATACTGACGGTACGGCTCCGAGCGGGACTTTTCAAGGTTCGGCACCGCGTCATGAGACGACGGGGAGTGTCGGATCGCCTGCGCTTCGGTGCGGATCCCGCGGGCAGACGTGCGGGCCCGCCGGTCGACGGTGCCGATCGTCGGCGCCGCTTCGCCCGCCGCCGGCGCCCCTGTCACCCCGCCGCTCGCCCCGATAGCATGAGATCCATGTCACCTACGGAATCCCACGACCCGCAGCTGTCCCGCTTCGATGCCGACCGGGTGGTCGATCCGGCACTCGTCGAGCCGGAGCACCTCACGGTGGCCGGTGACGACCATGCCGCGCGCGGTCGCAGCCGCGGGGAGCAGGCCGCCCGGGGCATCGCCCTCACCGTCGACGCCTATTCCGCCCTCTTCACCCGTCTGGGGATCCCGCTCGATCAGCAGCGGGCGGCCGCCGAGCAGTCGCTCGAGGCGCTCGAATCCTGGGACCCGAACCAGGTCGTCGAGCTCACCGGGGTCGCCGCGGGTGCCGGTCTCGAACTCTGGCAGGCGGGCCTCGTCGATGCCCGGACCGAGATCCTCGCCCTCGCCGAGGTGCAGCCGCTCGAGTGCTCCACCCTCGTCCACGCCGCCCCGGGCGCCGCGAAGGCGGTCCAGACCTGGGACTGGCATGCGGAGTTCGCCGACGTCTGGCACTACCAGAGCGTCACCGGGGTCGGCGGCGAGCTCGACCACCACGGCTTCGCCGAGTTCGGCATGCTCGGGAAGATCGGCATGAACTCCGCGCGCGTGGGGGTCATGCTCAACATCCTCAAGAACGCACGGGACGCCGCGGGCGGCGTGCCGGTCCATTCGATACTCGCCGGGGTCCTCGCCCGGGCCCGCTCCGTCGAGGAGGCGGTCGAGATCATCCGGTCCGCGCCGACCACCTCGTCCTCGGTCATCACGGTGACCGGTCCGGACGCCGCCGCCATGGTCGAGATCGGACCGGCGGGCACACAGGTGCTCACCGCCGACGGCTGGTTCGCCCACACCAACCACTTCGTCGGGTCGGAGCTGCTCGACGGCGCCCTCCCGCTCAACGCCGCGAGCATGTCCGAGGAGCGCCTCGCCCTCCTCGAGTCGCGCGTCGCGGACGCCCCCGCGCCCGCGGACACCGCGGAGATGCTCGGGTACATGTGCACCGGACCCGGCGAGGCCCCGGTGTGCCGCGTCGCCGAGGCGGGCAGGGGATTCGGGGAGCGGGCGGCGACCCTCGTCACCGTGCAGTTCGACCCGGCGGCCGGCCGGGTCGTCATGAGCCCCGGCAGTCCGAACGACGTCGGGCGGACGGAATCGACCGAGTTCAGCGTGAGCTGAGCCCGCCCCGGTCGACCCGGGCCGGTGCGCGCTCAGATGGCGCGGCCGGTGCCCGCCATCGGGCACTCGAACGGGTCGCGGGCCCGGATGCCCACCCGGTTGAGGTAGTCCACCACGGCTCCATAGGACTGGACGAGGGTGACCTCGGTGTAGCGGATGTCCCGCTCGGCGCAGAACTCGCGGACGATCCGCTGCGCCTTATTCAGGTGCGGGCGCGGCATGCTCGGGAACAGGTGGTGCTCGATCTGATAGTTGAGCCCGCCCATGAGGTAGGTGTTGAAGGTGTTCCCCACGATGTTGCGCGAGGTCGTCACCTGGCGGAGCAGGAAGTTGAGCGTCGAGCGGTTCTCGAGCTGCGGCATGCCCTTGTGGTTCGGGGCGAACGACGCGCCCATGTAGAAGCCCCAGACCGCGACCTGCACGCCGAGGAATGCGAACGCCATGCCGAGCGGCAGGTGCCAGAGCACGAGCGCCGGCACCGCGATGAGGCGGATGCTCAGGAGCACGATCTCCGCGGTGCGGTTCTTGAGCTTCCGGCGCGTGAGGACGGTGAGGATCGCGTCGCGGTAGAGGTTGAGGCCCTCGAGGAGCAGGAGCAGGAAGAACAGGTAGCCCTGGCGCTTGGTGAACTCGCGGGCGAGTCCAGTGCGGGCCTGCGCCTGCTCCGGGGTGAAGGCGACCACGGGGTCGTAGATGTCCGGGTCCTTGCCCTTGGTGTTCGGGTTCGCGTGATGGCGGTTGTGCTTCTGCGTCCACCAGCCGATCGACAGGCCGACGATGAGATTGCCGGTGATGAGGCCGTACCAGTCGCTCACCCGGTGCGAGGTGAAGATCTGCTTGTGCACCGCTTCGTGCCCGAGGAACGACAGCTGCGTGAAGACGATGCCGAATGCGGCCGCGATGAGGAGTTGGAACCACGAGTCGCCGAGCAGGATGAAGCCGGCCACGCACCCGCCGAGAGCTGCGAGGAGCACGCTCGTCATGACCCAGTAGAAGACGGGGGTCTTCTCCATGAGACCGGCGTCGAGCACGAGGCGCTTGAGAGCGGCGAAGTCGCTCGTCGCCGCGCGGGCGCGGGTGCCGGGCGGGCGGTGCCGCGGTGATGCCGCCGCAGGGGTGTCGACGGCGGTGGCGGAGGTCGTGGCGCTCGCGGCGGGGAGCGCAGAGCTGACCGTGGTCGGTTTCATGGTGGATCCTCGAGACGTCGGTGCATGGGACTGCCCGGATTCAGAGGAGAAGCGTGGTGCTCACCGATCCACGTACGTTCAGGCGACGATGTGGACCACGCTACAGTGCGGAGCGCGGTCGGGACGCCGGGATCTCACGAACCGGCGAATACGCACGGAGTTCACATCCGGCGGTCGCCGGGCTCCTCGACCGGGGTGGCTCGCCAGATCGCCCAGGCGAGCGCGACGCCGAGCAGGTCGGCGACCCAGTCGCCGAACTCACCGGTGCGGTGGGGGATCGCGAACGCCTGGATCGCCTCGCTCACCCCGCCGTAGAGCGCGGCGAGGAGCAGCGTCCACCCCGGCGGGCTGCCGAGGAGCAGGAGCGGGGTGATGAGCGCGGCGAACATCCCGAAGTGCCCGAGCTTGTCGATCCCGGGGATCGATCCCGGTTCCCCGCTGCCGGGGGAGTAGAGCGCGATGAGATGGACGACGAAGGCGACGGCGAACCAGATGCGCAGGGACCACGTCCCGCCGGATGCCCGCACTCCCCACCCCTCGCCTCGTCATGCGCCGGCCGGTGCCGCCGCGGGGCCATCAGCCTACCGGGTCCACCCGGACAGCACGGGACCCCGCCACCTCAACAGGTGGCGGGGTCCCGATCCGCTCAGCGGGCCTTACTTCTTGAAGGCGTCCTTGACCTTCTCGCCGGCCTGCTTGAGGTTCGCGCCCGACTGCTGGGCGTGGCCCTCGTTCTTGAGCGACTGGTCGTCGGAGGCGTCGCCGACTCCGGCCTTGGTCTTGCCGGCCATCTCGTCGGCCTTGTTGGAGATCTTGTCACCGAGTCCCATATGCAGCTCCTTCGGTCGTCGGACCGACCCTCCTGGTCGACCCTGCACCTCGACCCTATGCACGAAACCTCAAGATCAGTTGTGAGAAAGCAGTGCCCCTGGCACGCGCGCTCCGTGGACGGGTCTGCACAGCGTCGGCGGCACTGAGTAGGCTGGGTTCGACTGCTGGAACCGCCCTGCTCACCCCACGAGCCCGCACACCCGAAGGAGTCCCGATGAGCGAGACCGTCGACATCGCCCAGCTGCAGGAGTGGATCGGCCGCTCCCAGAGCCTCGAGGACCTCGCCACCCCGGCCAAGTCTGCCGGGCTGCGCGCCACCCTCGACTACGACTCCGACCCCTGGGGCGGCCGGCTGTTCCCGGTCGGCTACTGGCTCCACTTCACCCCGGATGCCCCGCAGCACGAGCTCGCCGCGGACGGCCACCCGCACAAGGGCGGGTTCCTCCCGCCGATCCCGTTCCCGAGGCGCATGTGGGCCGGCTCCGACGTCGCCTTCCACCGGCCGATCGCGGTGGGGGACCCGCTGCGCGAGGTCCAGACCATCAAGAACGTCGTCCACAAGTCGGGGCGCTCCGGCGACCTCGTGTTCCTCACCGTCGACCACGAGATCTTCGCCGCCGGCGAGCTCGCGGTCACCGACGTGCAGACGATCGTCTACCGGGAGGCCGCCCCCGCCCAGCGGGCTCCCGAGCAGTCGGCGGCCGAGCGCGCCGCGCTCGCGCCGGCCGACACCTCGGACTGGGACTACTCCTATGTGGTGCGCCCCACCGAGACCCAGCTGTTCCGCTATTCGGCGCTGACCTTCAACGCCCACCGCATCCACTACGACCGGGACTATTGCCTGAACGAGGAGGGCTACCCGGGCCTGGTGGTCCACGGCCCGCTGTCGGCGACCCTCATGGTCGACGCTTTCATGCGCAACCACCCCGGCGTAGAGCTCAAGACCTTCGCGTTCCAGGCGCGCAAGCCGATCTTCGACAACACCCCCGTCGCCTACGTCGGTCGTGAGACCGGCGAGGGCACCTACGAGGTCGGCGCGGTCGATCCCGAGGGAGCGGTCTGCCTCAAGGGCACGATCACGGTCTGAAACACGGCGTTCACGTGATCGGCGTCACAGATTGCTATGGTCGAGGCGTCAACCCGTTCACCGCTGTGATCTGAACCCGAGGAGCTGCCGATGGTAGTCGCCCAGGCCAATTCGACCGATATCGGCATCATCGCCAATGCGCCGCTCCTGTGGGTGCTGGCCGCGGCCGTGTTCGCCGTCATCCTGATCCAGTCCGCGATCTACATGCTCGCGGTCAAACGCAACGCTCAGGCGGCGGACATGAGCCAGGCGGAGGTCAACGCCTCCTTCCGGGCCGGCGGCGTCGCTGCAATCGGACCGTCACTGGCCGTCGTGCTGGTCTCCGTGGCACTGCTCCCGCTGTTCGGGACCCCGCCCGTGCTCGTCCGGATCGGACTCATCGGTTCCGCTGCCACGGAGACCGCCTCGGCCTCCCTGGCAGCAGGAACGATGGGGGCCGAACTCGGCGGGGAGGGCTACACCCAGGCCGTGTTCGTCGTCGCACTCATGGCGATGAGCCTGTCGGGGGCGATGTGGCAGATCAGCACGCTCGTGCTCACCCCGCTGCTCGGCAAGGGGAGCGACGCGCTCTCCCGGGTCAATCCTGCGCTCATGTCGATCGTGCCCGCAGCGGCTCTGCTCGCAGCCTTCGCGGCTCTGACGATCACGGAGATCCCCAAATCCCTTGCGCACATCGCGGCAGTGGTCGCCTCCGCCATCGTCATGGCGATCTGCCTGGTGCTCGCGCGCGTCCTGTCCCAGGCCTGGTTGCGGGAATGGGCGCTGGGAATCGCAATCGTCGGTGGTCTGATCGCCGCCTACGCCGTCCACCACGCCGGTTTCGGCGCTGCGTGAGCATCGAGTAAGGAGAACCATCATGACGACTGCCGCCCCGGATCTCGAAGCGCTGCATCGCAACTACTCCAAGACGACCTATCTGTGGGGCAATATCACGATGGTGGCCTGCCTTCTGCTGGCCACCGCAGTGCCGTTCTACCTCTATTTCTCGACCGACCTCGGTATCGAGGTGTCGCATATCGTCACCGCCTTCATCGCGGTGGCCGCCGTCTACGGCGTGTTCTGGGTGGTCGAACCCGTGACGTACTTCCCCATCCTCGGTCCTGCCGGGATGTACCAGGCGTTCATGATCGGCAACATCTCCAACAAGCTCGTGCCGTCGGCGATCGTCGCCCAGTCGACCATCGGAGCCGAACCGGGAACTCGAAAGGCCTCGTACTCGGCGACCGCCGCGATCTGCGGTGCCGCCGTGGTGCATGTGCTCTCCATGCTCGTGCTCGTCGGCCTGCTCGGCACCTGGCTGGTCTCGATCACCCCGGAGCCGATCACCGAGGTCGCACGGCTGTACATCCTGCCCGCGATCCTCGGCGGCGTCACCGTCCAGCTCATCGCGACGCTCAACCAGGTGCGTGCGACGATCATCGCTCTCGTCGTCTCCGCCGTGGTGGTCCTGCTCATCGTGCCGTTCAGCCCACCGCTCGTGAAGTCCTTCGCCACGGCCATCGCAGTGATCGCCACGATCGTCATCACCTGGTACGCGCGGGACCGCAAGGTCCGCAGCAGCTCCGACACTGCCCATATCAACTGACACGACTCACCCGATACGCTGGCCACACGCCGACTCCAAGGAGACCCCATGGCACTCGATCCCACCTTCCGCACCGCGCTCGACGCCGAGCTCCCGGCGCTCATCGAGCTCTACGAGCACTTCCACCGGCACCCGGAGCTCTCGATGCAGGAGCACCGGACTGCGGAGACCATCGAGGAGCACCTGCGCGGGTACGGTCTCGAGCCGTTCCGCTGCGGCGGCACCGGGGTCGTCGCGGTCATCGAGAACGGCGACGGCCCGGTCGTCGCCTTCCGCGCCGACACCGACGGCCTGCCGATCGAGGAGCAGACCGGTCTGCCGTACTCCTCCGAGGCAACGGGGACCCTGCCCGACGGCACCGCGACCCCGGTCATGCACGGCTGCGGGCACGACACCCACATCACGTCCGCGCTGGGTGCCGCGAAGCTGCTCACCGAGCACCGCGACCGGTGGAACGGCACCGCGATCATGATCTTCCAGCCCGGTGAGGAGACGAGTGCGGGCGCCGCCGCGATGCTCGACGACGGGTTCTGGGACCGGGTCCCGCGGCCCGAGGCGATCTACGGCCAGCACGTGTGGCCCGGGGTCGCCGGCACGGTGAACATCACCCCCGGCACAGCGATGGCGATGGCCGACTCCCTCGAGGTCATCGTCCACGGACAGCAGGCGCACGGCTCCCAGCCGGAGAACTCGATCGATCCGATCGTCCTCGGCGCCTACATGATCACCCGCCTGCAGACCGTGGTGTCCCGCGAGATCTCCGGTCGCGACACCGCGGTGCTCACCATCGGCGTGTTCCAGGGCGGACTCAAGGAGAACATCATCCCCGCGAGCGCGCGCTTCACCATCAACATCCGCACCTACGACGAGGCGGTGCGGGAGAAGGTCCTCACCGCCGTCCACCGCATCGTCCGCGCCGAGGCGCAGGCATCGGGGGCGCCCGACCCGGAGATCCGGCCGATGTACGACTTCCCGCAGGTGGTCAACGATGCGGATCTCACTGAATCGCTCATCGCTGCGCTCGGGGACGAGCTCGGTGCGGATGCGGTGAATGTCACCCCGCCGGTCACCGGATCGGAGGACTTCGGGCGGTTCGGCGATGCGATCGGCGTGCCGTACGTGTTCTGGTTCTTCGGCGGCTACTCGCAGGCGAAGGTCGACGATCCCGAATCGGTGCTGAGCAACCACTCGCCGTTCTTCGGCCCCGACGAGGTCGGGACGACTCTCGGCACCGGCGTCCGGGCCGCGCTCACCGCGCTGCTCGGGCACCTCGGCGCCCGCTGACACCCCGGCCGCGCCGTCCGGCGCGGCACCGACCGTCGGAAGGCCTCCCATGACCAGCGAACTCACCTGGCTCTCCACGCGGGAGCTCGCCCATCTCCTCGGGACCGGCCGGCTCAGCGCGGTCGAGGCGCTCGACGACCACCTCGACCGCATCGCGGAGGTCAACCCGACGCTCAACGCCGTCGTCACCCTCGACCCCGAGGGTGCTCGGGCGCGCGCCGCCGAGGCCGACAGAGCCTACGCCGCCGGCGAGCGGCTCCCGCTCCTCCACGGCGTGCCGATGACCCACAAGGACACCCACCACACGGCGGGGATGCGCACGACGCTCGGCTCCCCGATCTTCGCCGAGCAGATCCCGGAGACCGACTCGCTCGTCATCACCCGCCTCAGGGCGGCCGGCGTGAACACGACGGGCAAGACGAACGTCCCCGAGTTCGCCGCCGGCTCCCACACCTTCAACCCGCTGTTCGGCACGACGGTCAACCCCTACGACCCGACCCGGTCCGCTGCCGGTTCCTCCGGCGGGGTGGGTGCGGTGATCGCGGCGGGCATCCAGGCCTCCGGGGACGGCTCCGACATGGGCGGTTCGCTGCGGATCCCCGGCTCCTTCAACAACGTCGTGGGGATGCGGCCCTCGAACGGCCGGATCCCGCACGTGGCACCGCAGCACCCCTGGGCGTGGCTCTCGCAGTCGGGCTTCATGGCGCGGACCGTGGGCGATGTCGCACTCCTCATGCAGGCCGGGTGCGGCCCGGACCCCCGCGGCCCCGGATCGATCGCCGAGCCGGGTGCGGTGTTCGACCTGCCCGAGTTCCGGCTCGGCGCCGACGACGACCCCGACCTGACCGGGGTGCGGGTGGGGTTCGCGCCCGAACTCGGCGGGCGCATTGCGGTGGATCCCGCGGTGCTCGACATCGTCGGGGCCGCCGCCCCGGTGCTCGCGGAGCTCGGCGCGCAGGTCGACGAGGCCTGCATCGGGCTCGACGATGCCGACGCGGTGTTCGACGTCCAGCGCGCCTACGACTTCGCTCTCAACTGGGGTGATCTCGTCCGCGCCCGGAGCAGCGAGATCAAGGAGACCGTCGTGTGGAACACCGAGCGCGGGCTCGCGCTCACCGCCGACGACCTCATCGCCAAGGACCGGTCGCGCACCCGCCTGCACACGGCGGTGCGGGACTTCTTCGGCGAGCACGACGTGCTCGTCACGACGAGCTCCCAGGTGCTGCCCTTCGACGCGCAGATCGAATACCCCACCGAGATCGCCGGCCGCCCGCTCGAGACCTACCTCGACTGGATGCGCGCGGCGACGCTGATCTCCGCGACTGGGTGCCCGGCGATCTCCGTGCCCGCCGGGTTCTCCGCCGAGGGGCTGCCGGTCGGTCTCCAGATCGTCGCCGCGCCGGGGCGCGACGTCGAGCTGCTCCGGGTCGCCCACGCGTTCGAGACGGCCACCGGCCACCACCGGAGGCATCCGGAGATCTGAGGCCGGCGGTCGCTCAGACCGCAGGCCGGGCCGCCGTGGCGCGATCGTAGGCGTCGACGAGCGCCGACGCGTCGTCGAGCGTGCGGCGGAGCTCCTGCCGCGGGACGACGTCGAAGCCCTCCGCCCCGTCCGTTCCGGCGAAGCGCACGTACGGCTGTCCGGCGTGCGGGTCCTCGGCGGAGGCTTCCGTGCCGAAGCGCCAGGTGCCGAGTCCGGCGCGCCGGATGACCTCCCCGGCGTAGCGCACCGCCCCCGCGAGGTATGCCTGCTCGTCCGGGTCGTCCATGTCCCCGGCGGAGTCGTAGCGCTCGCGGAGATCGGCGGCGAGCCGGTCGAGGGCCTCGCGACCGTACTGCCACACCTCCATCCCGCCGCCCTGCTGCTGGATCCAGGCGGCGATCGCCGGCTCGACGCCGCTGAGGAACGCGTCGAGGTGGTCCTGCTCGACCTGCGTGGGCTTCTCCCCTCCGGCGGAGAGGTCGATCCCGGTGCTCGACCGGAACGGGGCGCCCTCCTCGCCGAACTCCGACAGCGCGCCGGCGAGGGCGGTGACGAACACGTCCCCGCGGCGCTGCTGCACGGCGGTCATGAGGAGGGAGATGAGCGAGATCGGCTGTCCCGCGGCCTCTCCGGCCGGGGAGTCGGGGCGAATGAACGGCATCCCGTCACCGGTCCCGCCCTCCGGGTCGGTGTCCCACGTGCCGCCCACCGTGCGCAGCAGGGTCTCCCCGACGTAGCGGATGACGCCCTCGGAGAACGGCTGGTTCTCCGGTGCCGCCACCGCCGCCGGCGCAGGGAGCTTGGCGAGGGTGTAGGCCTCGACCCAGGGCAGGGATGCGGGGGAGAAGTCCTTGCGGAACTCCTTCTCCTCGCCCTCGCCCACGGTGATCGAGCGCGGGAGGTCGGCGGCGACGAAGGAGCCGAGCTTGACGGGCATGTTGGACAGGAAGGCCTGGAACTCGGCGCGCTGGGCGGCCGGTGAGGGGGTCTGAGAGGTCATGGACCCAGCGTAGTGGGCGCGGGCGGGCCGCGGCCGTCCGGCGCGACGGTGCGGGCCGGCGCCGGGTGCGGGAGGTGATCGCCGGTCGCGGCCGATCAGCCGCAGCAGTCCGGCTCGAAGACGGTGAACGCCTGGAGGATCCGGGTGGTCGGGCGCGGGGCGATGCGCAGCGGTCCGGATCCGCTCCAGTCCGGGATCGCCTTCATCGAGGCCTCCTTGGTGACGGTCGCGAGGAGCTCGACGAGCTCGGGCATCGGGATCGTCGCCCGTCCGCCCAGCCGGTCGAGCACCGCCCCGATGACCGTGGCGAACTGCTGGAAGTGCGCGTCGAGCAGCTCGTCGAACTTCCCCCGCAGCTCCGGGACGCGCATCGCGTGGAGGTGGATCTCCCGTTCCGCGAGGACCCATTCGGCCGACTTCGGGCTCTCGGTGAAGAAGCGTTCGACGGCGAGCTCGATGAATGTGTGCGGATCCGTGTCCGCGGTGCCGACGGCGCCGAGGATCTCGTCGAGCCCGGTGTCCGCGACGGCATTGACCCTCTCCAACGCCCGCGAGATCCCGGCGTCGCACACCGCGAGCACGAGCTCGTCGCGGGAGGAGAAGTTCGAATAGAAGGCGCCGCGCGTCATCCCGGCGGCCTCGGCGAACTCCTCGATCGAGGTGCCGGCCACGCCCTTCGCGGCGAGGAGCGGGATCGCGGCGTCGATGAGCTTCGTCCGAGTGCGGCGGCGCCGCGGCGAGATCTCCTGCTCGTCCCCGGCGCGCATGCGCGCCGCAGCGGTCTCGGTGCGCTTCGGGCGCACGGCGGGAGCGGCCCAGCCGCTGTCCACGGTGTTCATCGATCCGTCATGCCCTCATCATCCGTACCAACTTGCCATGAGGCCTACGGACCAGAATAATACACAACTGTATCCAATACATTTGTGTATCGAGAGTGGTGCTGTGTCCTCATTCCTCTACGACCTCGGACGGGCCGCCTTCCGCCGCCGGAAGACCGTGCTCGCGGTCTGGCTCGTGCTGCTCGCAGTGCTCGGCGGCCTCGCCGGACTGCTCGCCGGTGACTTCGACGACGACTTCACCCTGCCCGGCTCGGAGTCGCAGCAGGCACTCGACTCGCTCGCCCTCACCTTCCCCGAGGTCAGCGGCACCGCCGCGCAGGTGGTCGTCGTCGCCGCCGAAGGGGACGACATCACCGCCGAGCCCTACCGCAGCGCCCTCGAGGACTTCGCCGACGAGCTCGGCGAACTCGACTCCGTCAACTCAGCGACCTCGCCGTTCATGGACGGAATCGAGGGCGTGATCTCCGACGACGACCGGGCCGCGCTCGTCAACATCCAGTACGACGGCGCGGTCGCCGAGCTCGGCGACCCGGTCAAGGACGAGCTCGTCGAGGCGACGGAATCCCTCGTCGCCGAGCTCCCCGCGGGGACGGAGGCATCCCCGGGAGGGGAGCTGTTCGGCGTCACCGGGGTGCACCTGTCCTGGGTCGAGGCCATCGGCGTCGTCGTCGCCTTCGTCGTCCTCCTCTTCACCCTCGGTTCGCTGCGGGCCGCCGGCATGCCTCTCGTCACCGCGATCCTCGGTGTCGCGATCGGGATGGTCCTCATCGTGCTCGCCACCGGCTTCTTCGTGGTGAACTCGACGACCCCGATGCTCGCCCTCATGCTCGGCCTCGCCGTCGGCATCGACTACGCGCTCTTCATCATCTACCGGGCCCGCGACCTCATGGCAGACGGGCACTCCGCGGAGGAGGCCGCCGCCCGGGCGACGGCCACCTCGGGCTCGGCCGTCGTGTTCGCCGGCACCACGGTGATCATCGCGCTCGTCGGCCTCAGCGTCGCCGGCATCCCCTTCCTCACCGTCATGGGCGTGGCCGCAGCGATCACCGTCGCGATCGCCGTCTTCATCGCCGTCACCCTGGTCCCGGCCCTGCTCGGCTTCGGCGGGGAGAAGCTGCGGCCCAAGCCCCGGAAGGCGCGCCGCGACGGCACCGAGAAGCCGCGCCTCGACCGGCGGCTGTTCGGCGCCTGGGAGACCGTCGCGACGAAGGTCCCGGCGCTCACCGTCGTCCTCATCATCGTCGGGCTCGGGCTCTTCGCGATCCCCGCTCAGCGCCTCGAGCTCGCCCTGCCGAACAACGGCGGCGCCGAGGAGGGGACCCCGGCCAAGACGAGCTACGACCTCATCGAGGAGCACTTCGGCCCCGGCTTCAACGGCCCGCTCGTCATGACGGCCGGCATCATCTCCTCCACCGACCCGCTCGGCGACATGGAGTCCCTGGCCGAGGACATCGAGGCCGTCGACGGCGTCCACTCCGTCGTCATGGCCACCCCCAACCGGACCGCCGACACCGGGATCGTGCAGATCATCCCCGAGTTCGCGCCCGACGACCACCGCACCAACCAGGTCGTCGAGGACCTTCGGGGTCTCGCCCCGCAGATCGAGGACGACTACGGCTTCGACACCGCGGTCACCGGCTACACCGCCGTCGCGATCGACGTGTCCGACCAGCTCGGCAAGGCTCTGCTGCCCTTCGGCATCTTCGTCGTCGGCCTCTCCGTCATCCTGCTGACCATGGTGTTCCGCTCGATCTGGGTGCCGATCAAGGCGACCGTGGGCTACCTGCTCAGCGTCGTCACCGCGTTCGGCGCCGTCGTCCTCGTGTTCCACGACGGCGTGCTCGCCGACGTGCTCGGCGTCGCGCAGACCGGGCCGGTCATCAGCTTCCTGCCGATCATCCTCATGGGGATCCTGTTCGGCCTCGCGATGGACTACGAGCTGTTCCTCGTCTCCGGGATGCGCGAGGCCTATGTGCACGGCGCGGGCGCCCGCGGCGCGATCCGCAAGGGGTTCCTCGGCTCGGCGAGCGTCGTGACGGCGGCGGCGATCATCATGATCTCGGTGTTCGGGGCGTTCGTCCCCGTGGGCGAGTCGATCATCAAGTCGATCGCCCTCGCGCTCGCGGTCGGCGTCTTCGTCGACGCGTTCATCGTCCGGATGACCCTCGTCCCTGCGGTCATGGCGCTGCTCGGGGATCATGCCTGGCGCATCCCGAAGTGGCTCGAGCGGATCATGCCCCACTTCGACGTCGAGGGCGAAGGGCTCCTCCACCAGGTGGCGCTGCGCGACTGGCCGCAGCCGGGCGCGGACTACCGGGTGTACGGCGAAGGACTCGGCGTCGACTCCGGCGGCCCGGGGGCGCCGCGCCCGGTGTTCGACGGCGTCGACGTCGCGCTCCGCCCCGGGGACGTGCTCGTCACCACCGGACGCGGCAGCCGGGCTCTGCTGCTCGCCCTCTCCGGCCGGCTCCCGCTCGACCGCGGTGAGCTCAAGATCGGTGCGTTCGTCATGCCCGAGCAGGCCGGCCGCGTGCGGTCGCGCACGCCGCTCGTCGTGGTGAGCTCCGCGGATCCCGCGGTGAGCGCGGGGCCGAAGCGCCTCCGGGCGCTCGCCCAGAACCCGCCCGAGCTCCTCGTTGTCGAGCGCGCCGACCAGCCCGCCGACCCGGAGACCGCCGAGCTCGTCAGCGCGCTCGTGGCGGCCGCGGTCGACGCCGGCTCGGCGGTCGTGCTCGCCGTCAGCCACCCGCAGGCGGACTGGATGGTCCCGCCGCACACCGCATACACGTTCCTCGACCTCGACGACCACCGCGGCACCGGCCGGCCGGACGCAGCGGGGACGGATGACCGTCGAGACCGACCCGACCACGCGCAACTCATCGGAGGACACCGCTGATGGCTCTCTTCGAACGGGCCGATACCGGCCGCCCCGTCACCTGGTTCTCGATCATCGGACTCATCCTCGTCCCGGTGATCATCGCCGCCGGATTCGTGTTCGCCACGTGGCAGGCGAACGACCGCCTCGACTCCGTGCGCGCCGCCGTCGTCAACAACGACGAGGGCGCCGAGATCGACGGGCAGACCGTGCCGCTCGGCAGGCAGCTGTCGGCCGGCCTCGTCGACTCCGAGGAGGACAACCTCGAATGGGTGCTGTCCGATGACGAGGATGCCGCCGACGGGCTGGCCGCGGGCGATTACGCCGCCGTCATCACTATCCCCGAGGGCTTCTCGCGGGCGGTGATGTCGACTTCCGAGGACGACCCGATGCTCGCCCGCCAGGCGACGATCGACGTCGAGTCCTCGAAGGTGTCCCCGCTCGCCGACGCGACGATCGGCCAGGCAGTCGCCGAGGCAGCGCGTGGGCAGTTCAACGCGGGATTCACCGAGCAGTACCTCGACGGGATCTACCTCGGGTTCAACGAGATGGGCGACCAGTTCCGCGAGGTCGCCGACGCCTCGGGCGAGCTCGCCGACGGCACCGAGCAGCTCGCCGAGGGCACGGGTGCCGCCGCCGAGGGCGCGGTCGCCTACGCCGACGGCGCCGAGCAGCTCGACGCGGGCTCGGCCCCGCTCGTCGAGGGCGCGAACGGGATCTCCTCGGGCGCCGGCGGTCTCGCCTCGGGCGCGCGGGAGCTGTCCGACGGCGCCGGTGAGCTCTCCGAGGGCACCGGCGCGCTCGCCACCGGTGCGCGGGAGCTGTCCGACGGCACCGGGGAGCTCTCCGACGGGCTCGGCCAGATGGCCGACCAGACCGCCGAGCTGCCCGACCAGACCCGGCAGCTCGCCGACGGCGCCTCCCAGCTGTCCGACGGCGTCGACGAGTACACCTCCGGGATCGATGAGCTCGTCCGGGGCCTCAGCGAGTTCGACACCGGCGGGGAGGGCGGCTCCGTCGAGGACCTCACCGAGGGTCTCGACGAGCTCGCCGCGGGATCCTCGCAGCTCTCCGACGGGGTGTCCGCCGTCAACGACGGACTCGCCGACTACCAGCAGGGACTCGACGACCAGGCCGCCGCGGCCGGCGATCTCGCGTCCACCGCGACGAGCCTCGACGACCTCGTGGCCGCCGGTCTCATGACCGAATCCGAGGCGGAGGCCGCTCGCGCCGAGCTGTGCCCCGAGGACACAGCGCCTGAGGTGTGTGCCGGCATCGAGCGCGCCTTCGTCACCGGGCTGCTGAGCGGCACCTCCGGGGCGCTCGAGGGCGCCTCGGCCGGCCTCGACCAGCAGGACCCGCAGACCGGGCAGTCGATCAACTCCGGACTCGACGGGCTCGACGAGGGCGCCTCGCAGCTCGACGACGGCATCCAGGAGCTCAATGACGGTCTCGGCGCCGCGCTCACCGGGCTCATCGAGGGACTCGAGGAGTTCACCGGCCGCTCCGATGAGCTCCTCGACGGCTCGCAGCAGCTCCGCGACGGCGCCTCCGGCCTGGCCGACGGCACCGACCAGCTCGCCGACGGCATGGGCGATCTGAGCGACGGCATCTCCGCGTCCGCGGACGGCGCCTCGCAGCTCGCCGACGGTGCTTCGCAGCTCGCCGACGGGACCGATGAGCTCGCCGACGGTGCCTCGCAGCTCGCCGACGGCTCGGGGCAGCTCGCCGACGGCGCCGACGAGCTCGCGACCGGCGCCGGGGAGTTCGCGACCGGACTCGGCGCGTACACCGACGGCGTGGGGCAGCTCGCCACCGGCGCCGGTGACATGGCGACCGGACTCGGCGAGCTCGACGAGGGCGCCGGGGAGCTCGCCGACGGCACCCGGCAGCTCGCCGACGGTCTCGAGGAGGGGCAGGACCAGATCCCGTCCTACACCGCGCCCGAGCGCGACCGGCTCGCGACCGTGGTGTCCGAGCCGGTGGCCTCCGACGACGGCCTGCTCGGCTCGATCTCGCAGGCGTCGACGATCGCGCTCCTCCTCGTCATGGCGCTGTGGCTCGGTGCGCTCATCACCTACACGGTGATCCGCGCGGTGTCGGCCACCGCGGTGACCTCGCGGAGGCCGTCGTGGGCGATCATGGCCAAGGGCCTGCTGCCCGGTCTGCTCGTCGCCGTGGTCCAGGCGGTGGTCCTCACCGTCCTGGGGCAGATCGTGCTCGACCTGGGGATCTTCGACCTCTCCGCACTGCTGCTGCTCGCGATCTTCGCCGGCATCGTGTTCATGGTGGTGAACTATGCGCTCGTCGCGTGGTTCGGCGGCATCGGCCGCTTCATCTCGGTCGCTCTCGTCGTGCTCGCGGTGGCCGGCAGGGCGCTCGGCGCGACTCCGGAGTTCTTCCAGGCGGTCGCCCCGTTGCTCCCGCTCACCCCCGCCTTCGACGGGCTGACGGCGATCGCGACGGGTGCGCCGGGCCTCGGAGCGGCCTGGGCCGGGCTGTTCGGCTGGCTCATCATCGGCGCCGGGGCGGCGCTCATCGCCGTGGCCCGGGGACGCACGCTCACCGCCGGCCAGGCCTCCCGCCTCGCCCCCGCCTGAGACTGCAATTTCCGAAGGTTCCTGAGAGCGGAACCTTCGGAAATTGCAGTCTCAATCGGCAGGTCGACGCCCGCGGAGAGCCTCAGCCGGGGACGGAGGCGAGGATCGCCTCGGCGATGCGGTGGGCATCGATGAGCGATCGGGCACGCTTGCCCGGATTCGCCGCGATGGCGAGCCCCAGCTGCACAGCCGAGAGCTGGATCGACAGACAGTGCCGATGCGGATGGACCCGCCCGTGGACGTCGACCGTGCGGTGCGCGGGACCCGCGACCTCGATGCCGCTGAGCGGCTGCAGGCTGCCGTCGGCGCGATGGTGCACCGCGACGGCGAGCTGACCGCGTTCGAGCATCCCGGAGATCAGCGTGTCCGCCGCATAGCGGACCTGATTGGCGGGCGAGGCGGCGTCGACGAGGGCCCGCGCGGTGATCGGGGTGTCGAGTGCCGGCGAGGCGGCGGAGAACGCTGCGGGGGCGCCGGCGCGCGCGGTGGTGATCCGCACCTCGGGCCCGACGAACTCGACCAGCCCGGCCTCGGTGAGCGCGATGAGCTCGGCGAAGCGCTGCGGGGGAGGGCCGTCGCAGATCCCGGACACGAAGTCCTCGAACCAGCCGCGGACCTCGGTGACGAAGCTCGTGCGGTCGATCCGGCCGTCCGCCACGAGCTCCTTGAGATAGGCGCGGGCGGCCCAGAGGACCGCGAACAGGGCCTTCTCCGGGGATCGCTCGGGGCCGAGGTGCGAGGCGGCGAGGTCGCTGCGCAGGAAGTCGAGCATCCAGGCGGTGAGCGAGTCGGGCGCGCCCGAGGCGCCCCCGCGCGTCGCGAACCTGGCCCCTTCGAGCGGGCGGAGCAGGGAGTGGAGGTCGAGGGCACGACCGGGATCCGCGAGCACCTCGGCCTCGATCGCCGACCACGCCGGGGAGGCGCTCGTCAGTCGGCCGGGCCGGTGGGCGGACTTGCCCGCCTCGACACGGGACCGGCGGCTGAGGTGGCGGTCGACGCCCTCCGCGAGCGCTTCGGTGATGCGACCCGGATCCGCGGCGAAGGCCTCGGGCTCCGAGAGGGCGAGCGCGGCGTACCAGGCGCGGCGGAGGTCGGCGAGGACGAGCGGCCAGAGCTGATCGTTGAAGTGGAGGGGCGCGTCCTGCCCGCCGAGCCGGTCGATGCTCTCCGGGGTGAAGTACCGCAGCCGGTAGTCGGTGAGCGGGTGGTCGGGGGTGATCGGCTTGCTCCGGTACGGCACTCCGCGTCGGGAGGAGGGGACGAGGATCGGCTCGCGGACGCTCGGGATGTACCGCAGTGCGCCCGGTTCGCCGTCCTGCTCGACGAACCTCCCGCCGCGGCCGACGGTGAGCACGGTCTGCAGGTCGAAGTAGTTGAGGCCGAATCCGCGGAAGATCACCCGCTCGCCTGCTTCGAGGCGCTCGACGGGCGCCTCGGCGGGCAGGTCCGGCGGCAGGTACGTCAGGCGGCCCGAGCGGGCGTACCGGGCGAAGGCGGCGCGCTCGTCGTTGAGCTCCGCGGGGATGTGGCCGACCGCGAGCACGACGGCATCGGCGGACACCGTGGTGGTGTCGGTGAGGCGGATGAGCTGGGTGCGCTCCCGAGGTGCGGCGCCGGCGGATTCGACCCCGGTGGGTTCGATGATGGCGGTCGCCGCCTGCGGGTGGTGGACGGTGGTGACGTGGTCGGGTGCGCCGTCGCGGATGTGTTCGTAGGCCCAGGTGAGGTATTCGCCGTAGAGGACGCGGGTGCCGAAGGTCGAGGCGGGGTCCGCCTCGCCCCCGCGAGCGCGGTACCACGTGCCCATGTCCGGCCCCGTCGAGGCGGGCGACACCTCGCAGCTGGGATCGGAGAACACCGTCTGCTCGCCGATCGTCGTATTCATCAGGAGGTCCGGGTCCTGATCCGTGCGCCACACGATGCCCGCCCCCGGCGGGTAGGGATCGATGAGGTGGATCTCGAGCGGCCGGGGGTCCGGGGTGCTGTCCGCGCGCGCGAGGGCGACGAGGCGCTCGTAGACGGTGAGACCGCGCGGACCGGCACCGATGATCGCGATCCGGTGGGCCGGCGACCCGGCGGCGGTCGCGGTGTCGGTGGGCGCCTCGGCGGTCACTGGCCGGCTCCCGCTCCCTCGTCGAGCCCCTGCTCCGGGGCGGTCGCGGGTGCATTCGGGTCGGGGTTGCCCGGGTAGCCCGGCCACGGGTCGCCCGGGGTGTACCAGTCGGGGAAGCACTGGCCTGCGGAGTCCTCGACGCCCGGTGCCGGGTTCTCGGTCGCCTCCGCGGTCGGCTCTTCGGGGGTCGGCTCGGCGGCGGGCTCCGACGGCTCCTCCGCCGCGGTCTCCTCCCCGGTGGCGTCCGCCTCGGCCTGGCTGGGCTCCTGCGGGTCGATCTGCTCCTGGACCCAGGCGTGGAGCGCGGCGTAATCCGGCTGCACGGTGTTGACGACGTCGTTGTTGATCTGGGCGGACTTGATCTCCGACTGCTGCATCGCGACCGCGAGCTCGATGAAGGCGTTGACCTCCTGCTGGGGGATGCTCGTGGCGATGTTCTCGCCCGCGCTGCCGGCCAGGCGCGGGTAGGCGACGGCGACCTCCTGCGGGTCGATCTGATCGATCGTCGTCTTGATCATGCGCTGCTGGCGGCACATCCGGTCGTAGTTGTCGCTGCCCTCGCGGGAGCGGACGTACCACAGCGCCTCGAAGCCGGTGAGGGTCTGCGGACCGGGTGCGATCCAGTTGAAGACCTCGTTCTTGAGGCCGGTGTTGAGGTTGGTGCCGCCGCCCATCGGGATCGGCCGCTCGACGTCGATCTCGACGCCGCCGATCGCGTCGATGACGTCCTCGAAGCCCTTCATGTCGACCGAGGCCCAGTAGTCGAGCCCGAGTCCGAGCGATCCCTCGACCGCCTGCATCGTGGCGTACATCCCCGGCTCGAGGCCGCCGGTGTCGCCGACCTGCTCGGGGTACTCCTCGGCCCAGGTCCAGACCGCGTTGATCATGCTCTCGCTGTAGCCGTAGGCGTTGAAGCCCTCGGGGAACACCGAGTCGAGCTGGGATCCCTCGGGGAACACCGGGAGCCCGAGGTTGCGGGGGACGGAGATCAGGGTGGTGGCTCCGGATGCGGTGTCGATCGAGGCGACGAGCATGGTGTCGGGCCGGGTACCCTCGCGGCTCTCCCCGGAGTCGCGCCCGATGAGGAAGACGTTGATGCGGGGCTGCTCGGCCCACAGGTCGTCCTTGTCGACGACCGGCCCGCCCTGGTTGCCGAACACGGTGGCGACGGTGTCCGACTGCACGCGGGCATAGCTCGCCCCGACGAGGAGGGGGATGCCCACGCAGGCGACGAGCGAGGCGACGAGCACTCCCGCGAGCGCTCGCTGGGAGCCGCGCAGCTCGGTGCCGCGGCGCTGTTCGCGGTACGTCCGGAAGATCACGATGAACCACACGAGGGCGGCGAGGGTGAGGAGGACGGCGGAGACGTTGAGGAGGTTGGGGCTGGCGATGATGCGGCTGGCGGCGCGGAGCGGCCCGCGGTAGACGACGAAGGCGACGACGGCGAGGATCGCGCCGAAGAACCCGATGAAGAGCGCCCAGCCGAGCTTCGAGTTGCGGGCCTGGAGGATGCCCAGACCGGGGATCAGGGTGCCGAGGGTGGTCCACCCGACGATGCGCGGGAACGCGTCCCCGCGACGGCTGGTGTGCCGGGCGTGCGGATTCTTCACCCGTGCGGCCGAAGCGAGCGAGGCCGAGAGCGAGGGCTTCCGATCGGATGCGCCGGGAGCGGACGTTCCGGCGGCGCGGGCCGAGGCGGGGGCAGTCCCGGAGCCGCCCGACGACCGTGCGTTCGCGGCGGTGCCGGCAGCGGCACCTGCTCCTACGGAACCAGCTGCTGCGGTGGCAGCACGGGACGCCTTGGCGCGCGGGCTGCGCGGCCAGGTCCGCTTCTCGCGTGAGCTCTTCGCGCGGGTGGCGTGGCGCGGTGCGGCTGCGTGCTCGGAGGCCGGCCGCGGGGGAGGGGTGCTC
>ENA-OOKA01000033-OOKA01000033.1-human-skin-metagenome-genome-assembly--contig:-NODE-33-length-52531-cov-6.810256_pt1 | contig 52531 bp, 42 predicted proteins | sample MGYA00248825_ERZ500995 | MGnify/ENA primary metagenome ERZ500995 (study PRJEB25958, sample SAMN03398540) | human skin metagenome | study: EMG produced TPA metagenomics assembly of the Human Skin...
ACCCGAAAGCGGCGCTGCGCGATCGAAGCTGCAATTGGGGTCGGAAGCCGTCGGCATCGAGCAACGATATTGCGATGCAGTCGGTAGGATTTCGGACGTCAAGAACGATGCCACGAAAATGTTCGAAACGACCATTGATTGCTGGGGCGGGGAGGTTGCCTGTCCTGGGTCGGTCGGAGTATGCGAGGAAGCCAGCGACGCACTGTTTCAGTGAACGACCGCGAACGCGGATCCCGACGTGAACACCGCTGCTGGGCGAACAGATCACGGCGTGTATCATCGCGTCGCTCTTGGTTGGGTCGGGTTTCCGGTAGGCAGCGATGCTGCCCCAAATCGCCCCGACCTCGTCGTATTCCTCAGTGATGCCCGAGTGTTTCCAGATGGACGCGCTGGTGATACCGGTCGAGTCCGTCGCCGGCGGGTGGGGTGAGCAACTCCGCCCTCACTCGACCAGGCGCAGACCCCGGTAGCGGTTGAGGGCGGCCGCCATCTCCTGCGGGCGCGGCCTCGCCACGTGCCCGGGATGCCTGCGATGGCCGGTGAGCCCGTCGATGCCCTGCGCGTCGAGCATCTCCTCGATCTCCGCCAGCGCCTCGACGACCGAGGTGCGACCGTCGAAGATCTTCGCCATGTACTCCAGGGCCTCGGCCACGCCGTTCGTCTGCTCGGGATCGACGAGCTGGGAGACCGCGGCGAGATCGATGAAGGACTTGCCGAACTGGATGAGATCGAGGCCCTTCGCCTTCGCTCCCTTGGTCTTCGCCGCCGGTTTGAGCGCATCGGCGGTGGGGATCCTGGCAGGCGGATCGCCGAAGACGTCGTCACCGGACTCGGCGTCGGCGACGAGATCGGCGGCATCGACCCCGACGAGCTCATGCGCCTTCTCCGTGACATCGCTCGGCACATAGGCGTCCATCGCGATGACGAGGTCGGCGACCTCGAAGAACGCACTCGATCCGCCGGCGACGAGCACCGTCGAGACGCCCCGCTCGGCGAGCAGCGGGCGGACGCGTTCGACGAAGGGCGTGATCGGCTCCCGGTTCGCAGGAATGAGGGCACGCATCCGCTCATCGCGGATCATGAAGTTCGTCGCCGAGGTGTCCTCGTCGATGAGCAGCGTCTGCGCAGACGCCTCGACGGCCTCGACGAGGTTGGCCGCCTGCGAGGTCGAGCCGCTCGCGTTCGTCGTCGAGAAGAACCTCGTGTCAGTGCCGGATGGGAGATTGTTGATGAACGGCGAGATGTCGTCACCGGTCACCGCGCGGCCGTCTTCGGCCCGGATCGCCGTCGCGGTCGGCTCGGTGATGACCCATTCGCGCCCGTCGCCGGCCACGTGCGGGTAGACGCCGCGTTCGAGCGCGCGCAGGATCGTCGACTTGCCGTGGTAGCCGCCGCCGACGATGACGGTGACACCGCGGGGGATCGCCATGCCCGTGACGCTGCGCCCGCTGCTGAGGTCGAAGGTCCGCTCAAGGCTCTCGGGACTGCGGAAGGGCACGGCCACCTCGGCGTCCATCGGACGATCCGAGTCGCCCGACCGGCGGGGGAGGACCGCACCGTTGCCGACGAAGCCGAGCAGATCCTCCTCGCCGAGGCGGCCCTGCAGCTCGGTCTGATCGCGGAGCAGCTGCACGTGGTCGGCCAGCGCCTCGCCGTCGACGTTGGCGAAGAGGAACATCTGCCGGGCGAGTTCGACGACGTCGCGGGTGACGGTGTCGGCGGCCTGGTGCCCGAGGATGCGCCGCCCGCGGGCGGGCAGGTTGACGAGCAGACGTGCCTCGAACCCGGCGTCGTCGATGATGACGTTCGTCCGCTCGAGGACCTCCTGGCCGGGATGGCCGAGGTTGATCGCGCGCCCATGCTGCTTCCGCAGCACGGCATTGCCGGCCCGCAGGAGGAAGTCGGAGGCTCCGATCCGGTCGAGGCGATCGGTCGTGAGGTCGGCCGGGAACCCGGCGTCGGCGCGGTCGACGCGCACCCGCACCTTCGAGGGGGAGGCGAAGGGATCGACCTGGACCCGATCGACGGTGAGCGTGACCGGTCCGAACCGGTACTGCCCGGTGATCTGCTTGTAGTTGCCGTAGCTTCTGCCGTCGAGACCGTGGAGCGTCTCAGCGAGCGGGGACCGTTGAGGACTCATCTGTGAATGCTACGTGACGACGCGCCGCTGTGGGGCTCGCTCAGCCGCTGGAAAATCTGGTGTCATTGACTCTTGTATATGACACCACAATGGTGTCATCATGGATGTATGAACATCACACGACATGTCGAACAGCTGCAGAATCAGCTCGCGACGGCTGCCGCGGCCGGCGATGACACCACGCGCGAAGTCGCCGGTCGTCTCGCTTCGGCCCTCGAACCCGCCGCGCGGGTGACGATCCTCGACGCCCTCACCGACGCCAGCGCCGAACTGACGACGGCGATCGCACCGGCCTCGATCGACGTCCGCCTCCGCGGCCGCGACATCGACTTCGTCGTCGACGGGCTGCCCGACGCGACGGAGCCGGCACCCGCCTCGGCGAGTCAGCCGCCCCCGTCCGACGATGCCGGCGAGGCTCTCGACCTCGACGAGGCGAGCACCTCCCGCACGACCCTGCGCCTGCCCGACACCATCAAAGCCCGCGCCGAGAAGGCGGCGAAGGCCGAAGGCCTCTCGCTCAATGCCTGGCTCGTGCGAGCCATCGCCGCCGGCCTCGACACCAGCGGCTCCGCCCGGACCCGAACCAGCCGAATCTCAGGATGGATGCGATGACCGACACCACTGCCACAGTCCACCAGGCCGTGACGATCGACGTTCCCGCGGCCGCACTGCTCGTCACCGCGAGCGACCGCGCCGACGTCGACGTGACGATCGAACCCTCCAACCCCGACCGCAGCGCCGACCGCGAGGCCGCCGAACGGATCACCGTCACCGAGACCGAGAACGGCATCGCCGTCACCGGCGAGAAGCGGCTGCTCCTCGGCGCGAACGGATCGGCCGACGTCCGGCTCGCGGTGCCCGCCGGCACCGACCTCGAGGCGACCATCTCTGCAGGGGCAGTGCGGCTGCGGGGCCACCTCGGCGCTGTTCGACTGAAGATCTCCGCCGGTGACGTCACAGGTGACACCATGGTGTCGATCCGTGCCAAGGTCAGCCACGGAAGCATCGCCCTCGCCGAGGTGGCCGACGGTGCCGATCTCCAGCTCTCCAGCGGTGAGGCCGAGATCGGTCGCATCGGGGGCGGCGAGACCAGGATCAAGTCGGGACACGGTTCGATCCGCATCGACGACTTCGCCGGTTCCGCCGAACTCATCACCGCGACCGGCGGCATCGCCCTCGGCGAGGTCGACGGCGACGTCTCGGCGACCTCGGGGCACGGCACCGTGCGGGTCAGCCGTGCCCGCGGCGGCCGTCTCGAGCTCGGCTCGAACTTCGGCGGCATCGACGTCGCCGTGGCACCGGGAGCACCGGTGTGGATCGACGCCGACTCGAAGCGGGGTGTCGTGCGCACCGACCTCGAATCCGACGCCGGCCCGCTCGGCGATGAGAAGCCCGTGGAGGTGCATGCGCACACGAAGTTCGGCGACATCGCCATCGACCGCGCGCGCTGACTCAGTGCGCTGACTCGGTGAGCTGACACCGCGCTCACTCAGTGTGGTGAGCACAGCGCGACCGTGCACTGACTCAGCGCGCTGACCACCACGCTCGGCCATCAAGCAACGACCTGCCCTGGTCGAGCGCGCCCTGAAACCGGAACAGTCCACGGGCCGTGGACCAGCGCCCGACAACCGGAACAGCCCACAGACCCTGGCTGAGCGCACCCGAAAACCGTGCCGGACCAGCGGTCGTGGACGAACGCGCCCGAAAACCGGACCGGACCGCCGACCGCGGTCGAGCGCGCCCGAAAACAGGGCCAGAAACCACGCATCACCCGTCACACCCCACACATTCATCGACACCCAACCCACCCATCGACGGCTCATCGAGCCGGGAACCAGGAGGATCCCATGTCGGATCTCGCGATCAGCACCACACGGCTGATGAAGTCCTACGGGGACAAGAGCGTCCTCGACGGCATCGACCTCGAGGTCGCCGCGGGGGAGGTGTTCGCCCTCCTCGGCCCCAACGGCGCCGGCAAGACGACGACGGTGAATATCCTCTCCACCCTGCAGCGACCTGACGGCGGTCGCGCCGAGGTGTTCGGCCTCGACGTCGTCCGCCAAGGCTCGCAGGTGAGGCCCCTCATCGGCCTGACCGGGCAGTTCTCCGCGATTGACGGCCTCCTCACCGGCCGCGAGAACCTCGCCCTCGTCGCCGCCCTCGCCCACCTGCCGAAGTCGCAGCAGCGCCAGCGCGTGGACGAGATGCTCGAGCGCTTCGACCTCGGCGATGCCGCATCGAAGCGGGCGTCGACGTACTCCGGCGGCATGCGCAGGCGCCTCGATCTGGCGATGACGCTCATCGCCCGACCCCGACTCGTCTTCCTCGACGAGCCGACGACCGGTCTCGACCCGCGCAGTCGCCGCACGATGTGGGACATCGTCTCCGAGCTCGTCGCCTCCGGGGTGACGATCTTCCTCACCACCCAGTACCTCGACGAGGCCGACGCGCTCGCCGACAGGATCGCCGTCCTCGACGGCGGACGCATCGTCGCGAACGACACCGCGGCCGGGCTCAAGCGGCTCATCCCCGGCGGGCACGTCGACCTCGCCTTCGCCTCGGCGACGGATTTCGACCGGGCCCGCAGCCTCTGGCCTGAGGCGAGCGCACGATCCGAGGCGCTGTCCCTGTCCGTGGCCGGCGACGGGGGAGCCGGACACCTGCGGCAGATCCTCACCGGCCTCGAAACGGCGGGCATCGAACCGCTGGGAATCACGGTCGAGACGCCGAGCCTCGACGACGTCTTCTTCGCCCTCACCGGCCACGGCACCGCCCCCGCGCAGCCCGATACGGCGCCCTCCGGGACCGCCCGCACCGCCCCCGCCACACAAGACCCCGCACCCACCGAGCCGAAGGACCGATGACGATGGCCACGACACTTTCCACCCCCGCCCCGCAGACGCACTCCCGCCCGCTTCGACATGCCTGGTCGGACACGGCGACGATGGTCAGACGGCAGTTCGTCCACGCCGCCCGCTACCCTGTCTGGATCTTCCTCGTCGTCGCCCCTGTCGCGATCCTCCTCCTCGCCGTCTTCGTCTTCGGCGGGACGCTCGGGCGCGGGCTCGGCGGCGACGCCGGGGACTATCTCGACTACATCATGCCGGGGATGATCGTGCTGACGATCGCCGGCGGCATGCAGCTGACCGCGCTCTCGGTCTCCCAGGACATGAACGAGGGCATCGTCACCCGGTTCCGGTCGATGTCGATCTCGCGCGGCGCCGTCATGGCCGGCCACGTCATCGGCAACGGCCTCCAGCAGTGCGTCGCCATCGTCCTCGTCATCCTCGTCGGAGTGGCCATCGGCTTCCGCCCCCACGCCGACGTCGTCGGCTGGCTCGGTTTCGCCGGGTTCGCCGCGGCGATCATTCTCGCCCTCGGCTGGCTCTCCGTCGCCCTCGGCGTCACCGCGAAGTCCGTCGAATCCGCGAGCAACCTCCCGATGATCTTCATGCTCCTGCCGATGATCGGCTCCGGATTCGTGCCCACCGACACGATGCCCGGGTGGATCCAGGCCTTCGCCGACTGGCAGCCGTTCACGCCCATCATCGAAACCGTCCGCGGCCTGCTCATGGGCACCCCGATCGGCGCCGACTGGTGGATCGCACTGCTGTGGCTGGTCGGCATCGGCATCCTCGGCTACGTCCTCGCCCGCGTCGCGTACGAACGTCGGGCTGCGCAGTAGGGCCTTCCCTCGCCGAGGCGACCGCCGGGTCCCCGTCATCGTCGAGCCATCGACGGCGCCGGGGGCCCGGCGGTCGTGCGATGTCCGAGGCCGCACCAGTCCGAGGTCCGCACGCTCCCTGGCCGAACGGTTGCCCCGCCGGTGTGCCGCTCAGGGCGGGTGTTCAGCCCCGGCTGATGTCCTGTCACCCCGGTGTTCACTCCCGCGTCCCGACCTCCCCGAGGTAGAAGGCGGCGGCGTTGTCCCAGAACACGGCGTCAGCCTCGGCGGGGGTGAGCACACTCTCGATGAGTCGGAGGTCGTCGTCGGCGAACGGGCGCCGGGCCCGCGTCGAGGGCAGGTCGGTGCCGACCATGAGCGCTCTCGAATCGGTGTCGACGATACGGCGGGCCGCCTCGGCGGGGTCGAGGTCGACGCGACCGAACCCGGTGGCCTTGACCTTGACTCCGCGCTCGACGAGTCGGAGCAGCGTCGGCAGGCCATCGGCGTGCATGCCGAGATGGTCGATGCTCACCGCCGGCAGCGCGACGATGCGACCGGCCAGTTCGGAGTCGATCGTCCGGGCGTCGATGTAGAGCTCGGTGTGCCACCCGGCGAGATCGTGGACCCGGCGGGCGAAGCGGTCGAGGTCGTCGAGCTGAGCCGAGCCGCCGCGGGCGACGTTGAACCGCACGGCGCGCACGCCCGCCTCGGCGAGCTCCAGGATCCGCGCATCAGGGGTGTCCGCCGGCAGCTGGGTGACCCCGACGAAGCTCGGACCCAGCGCGCGCAGTGCCTCGACGAGGTAGCCCTGATCGAAAGCCTGGAACGACCCGGACACGACGGCCCCGCCGGCGATGGTGAAGGCCGACTCCTCGGTCGTCGGTGACTCGCGGTCGGGCGTTGCCCCGAGGTGGGCGACGCGGGCGCGATAGTCGGCGACGGTGAACGGGTCCGGAAGGAAGCCGTCGTTCTCGACGAGCGGGTGTGCGGGATCGATGATGTGAAAGTGCGCGTCGAACACGCGCCGAGGGACGGTCATGACTCCAACGTACACAGAGGTCGCAGCCTGTACCCCCGTAGTGCCGCCTGTGCTGATCGCCGCCGACTGACGAGCGACCGATGGGGACCGGCCCGTTCACTCCGGGCGGACCGGTGACTGCGAAGAGTCCTGGTCGTGGACCTCGCTGTCGGAACGGAACGCTCGTGTACGGGCATAATCATGGACGGCGTCAAGGGTGCGCAGCTGCCTGCGGGAGTTCTCGGCCAGGTCGTCGAACACCTCTGCTGCGAGCCCGAGGGCGTCGGCGTTGTCACGCAGCGTCTGCCACATCCCGAGTTTGCCCATGATCGCACTGCGCATCAGCTCGGTCTCGAGCACCAGCGTCATCGGCGAGCGGCGCAGGAGCCGACCGTTGGGTTTGAGCCGTCCCAATCGTTCGAGCGTCCACGTCGCGGCGTCGACGAGGCGGCGACGCCGCAGATCGAGGTCGGTGACGAGCTCAGCGACGAACCCACGCTCCCGCCGGATCTCATCCGCCAGTTCAGAGAGCGGAGCATAGACAGGAGTGTCGATGAAGGCTTCGGCCATCCGCGCTATCCTCGCGGCTCCGGCGGTTGCTCCCGAGAGGTGGTCGCTGACGTAGAGACCGATGAGGTCCCAATCGACGGAGTCGGAGCCCGAGCGGGTCTCGCGGGCCGCCAGCGCGGATTCTGCGGTTGGTCCTGTTCGCGACACCTGGTCTGCGACGTCTCGATCGCGCAGTGGCACCGAAGCAGCACCCGTGCCCTCACGGAGACCGTCGAGGAGGTCTCGGGCTGCGTCGGACGCGCTGTGCTCGGGACGCCAGCCGAGGTCCTGCTTCGCCTTGGCGTTGTCCATGAGAGGAACGCTCACCCCCATGTCGAGCCAGCCCTCGTCGGCTGCGACGAGGCGGGCATCGTGACCGATTCCGAGCGCCGCCCGCACCAGCGGTGTAGGTACGCGTACGGCGCGCCCGTGGTCGAGCAGGGTCGCGAGATCGGGAGGGCCGAGGACGTCGTCGGCGCAGATGTTGTACGCCCCGTGTCCGCCGCGGAGCACGGCGGCGACATAGGCGCGAGCGGCATCGCTGGAATGCACTGCCTGTACGCCGCGCAGTCCGCTGGGCACCGGAAGGAAGGGAAGCGATCCGGTTCGCAGCATCTGCAGGGGCATCCACTCGCCGAGGAAGTAGCGCTGGATCTCGGAGGCGGCGTGGGCGGCGAAGATGAGAGCAGGACGCATCCGAGTCACTCGCACGTTCGGATGCTGGGAGGAGAATTCGTCGAGGACACGCTCCTGCGCGGCCTTGTCCACGCTGTAGTGCGAGGAGGGAATGCCGCCGGTGGGCCAGTCCTCGTCGCGCAGCTGGCGAGTGTCGTCGGGAGAGTAGGCGCCGACCGATGACGCGACGACGAGATGCGGGACCTGCGCCTCGGCTACGGCGGCCGCCACCCTCGCCGTGCCGTCGACGTTGACGCGTCTGAGCAGGGTGCGATCGCTGTTGGGCTGGATCAGCCACGCGAGATGGATGACGGCATCGGCGCCTGTGAAGGCGTCGGCGAGGCGGGCGATCGCGACGTCTTCAGTGACCGCTGCACCGATGTCGATCGATGCCCACTCGCTTTCGGAGTAGGGGGCGGCGTCGGTGTCGGGAAGGCGTCGGGCGATGCCGAGTGCCGAGCTGACCTCGGGCGTGTGCGCAAGCTCGTCGAGAACCGCCGTTCCGACGTTGCCCGTTGCCCCGACGACTGCGACGCGCATGGACCCACCTCTCCTCGAAATCACAAAGTGCCTTGCCATTCACGCTACTCGGAGGGCTGGTCGGTGTCCAGGGTCGAGCGCCGCCGGGCGGGCGGAGGTGACAGCGGGAGTGTGGCCGGTGACGAGTGTCGACGATCCGCGCGGTGTCTGCGGTCGAAGTCCCGAATAACGGCACTGCGGATAACGATCTCGCCAAACCGCGGCCGGTTCGCGTCGATGTGCGGAGAGCCGGCGGGCGACTGAGTATATTGTGAATCAGCTCACAATCGCGTGTGAGGGCAGAGGGCAATGACGCTCGATCGCCCCGCGCACCCGAGCCTCCCGCACCAGCCCACCCAGCACCACCGCAACCGTCATCGCCGAATCCGAAACCACTGACCGCCCCCGCACCGCAGACACCAGAGAGAGCGAGAGGACACCGATGTCCGAGCGTCCGTCCGGGACCGCCACGAGTCCGCTTCCCCAAGCGAACGTCGACGAACTCATCGCGCAGTACGACGAAGAGCTGCCGCAGCGCACGCTCACGCGCAGACTCGACCTCGGTGTCTCCATCGTCTGCTTCCTCATCTCGCTCTACGTGCTCAACCAGGTGTTCTTCCCGCTCAGGCAGGGCAACCAGTACTACCTCATGTGGTTCCTCGCCTTCGTCCTCCCGCTCGTCTTCATCTGCTACCGGCCCGGCTTAGGCCGGAAGAAGGAGGTGGGGGAGCGGGTCGCGGACGCCGCCGAGGAGGTCGCCGCCTCGGCGACGGGACCGTCCACGGCAACCGGCTCAGCGGACCCGACCCAGGGCAGCCCCACCTCGGCGAGGACATCGAAAGCCAAGACCCAGCCCCCGTCGAAGCCCCAGCGCTCCACGGACAATCCCTCGGTCATCGACTGGATCCTCGTCGTCGTCACCTTCCTCACCTGCGCCTATCCGGTGCTGCCGTTCTTCTCCGGCGGCTTCAACGAATTCCTCAACCGGCAGGGCTCGCTCTCGACCCTCGACGTGACGATGGGCGGGATCCTCCTGCTCCTCATCCTCGAAGCGACGCGGCGGACGACCGGCCTCATCCTCCCGATCTTCTGCGTCGTCTTCTTCCTCTACAGCTACTACGGGGCCTACATCCCCGTCGGCTGGCCCGGCGCGCACGCGGGACAGAACTTCGACCAGATCATCAACGCGCTCTACAACGACGCGTCGGGCTTCTACGGCATCCCGCTCGACGTCGCCGCGACCTACATCGTCCTCTTCACGATCTACGGCGCGGTGCTCGACAAGACGGGCGCGGCGAACTTCTTCATCGACCTCTCATTCTCACTCTTCAAGAAGTCGAAGGCCGCGCCGGGACGCACGGTCGCGCTCTCGGGCTTCCTCCTCGGCACGGTGTCGGGGTCGGGCACAGCCACGGCCGTCTCGCTCGGCGCGGTGACGTGGCCGGTGCTCAAGAAGGCCGGCTACCCGAAGGAGAACGCCGGCGGCATGCTCGCGGCCTCGGGCATCGGCGCGATCCTCTCTCCGCCGACCCTTGGCGCCGCGGCCTTCATCATCGCCGAGCTCCTCAACGTCTCCTACGGCCTCGTCCTCCTCTGGGCGGTCGTCCCGACCCTGCTCTACTACTTGGGCATCTTCCTCGCCATCGAGATCGACTCGCGCAAGATCGACGTCGACTACCGCCCGCCGCCGGGGCTGCGCTCGTGGCCGATCCTCAAGAAGGGCTTCTACCACTTCATCTCGCTCGGCATCATCGTCGTCTTCCTCGCCCTCGGCATGGCCCCGTTCAAAGCCGTCGTCTACGCGACGCTCGTCGGCATCGGCTTCGGCATCATCGAGATCGTCCTCACCCACCGCAGGCAGCCGGCCGCGATCCTCCGGGCGATCTGGGACGTCATCTTCGGCGCACTCTCGACGGGCATCCGCTCGGTCCTGCCGGTGACGAGCGTGTGCGCGGCCGCCGGCATCATCGTCTCGACGATCACGAAGACCGGGCTCGGCCAGGTCATCTCCGACATCCTCGTCAAGGGCGCGCAGGCGATCTCGACGAATCCGACCGCCGTCCTCGTCTTCACGTGCATCTTCGCCGCGATCGCCGTGACCGTACTCGGTCTCGCGGTACCCGTGACCGCCTCGTTCATCATCAGCTGGGTCATCGTCGGTCCGGCCCTCATCACCCTCGGCGTCCCCGAGGCGGCGGCCGCGATGTTCATCTTCTACTACGCCGTCCTCTCCGAGGTGTCCCCGCCGACCGCGCTCGCCGCCGTCGCCTCCTCGGCCATCACCGGGGGCCGGGTCATCGCGACGATGTGGCAGGCGTGCAAGTACGCGATCCCCGCCTTCCTCGTCCCGCTCGCCTTCACCTTCACCCCCGAAGGCGCCTCCCTCGTCGCGCAGGGCGGATTCCTCGGGGCCCTGTGGACCGGTGCCGTGTCCGCGTGCGCCGTCGCCGCGCTCGCCGCCGGGGCCGGCGGCTGGATCATTCGCCGAGCCGGCTGGCCCGAACGCGTCCTCTGCTTCATCGCCGCCGGCGCGCTCCTCTACCTCCAGCCGCTGTCGATGACCATCGGCTTCGCCGCCCTCGCTCTCGCCGTCATCGTCCACCTCATCCTCCGCCGTCGTCCTCGGAGTCCGCAGGCCACCCCCGCCGAGGCGGCCCACCCATGACCTCGCACCTGACCTCCCAGCCCGGTGCGGGGACCGGACGGCCCAGCCGCCCAACCGCCGACGCCAACTGCTGGCGCCAACCGCTGGCACCCGATCGTCCACTGAAGCCGCTGTCACCGGACCTCCACTGAGACACCCACCGAGAAAGGGAAGAGCCCATGAAGAGAACGAAGATGTTCACCGTCACCGCGGCCGCGATCGCCACGGTCCTGGCCCTGAGTTCGTGCGGCGGCAAGCGCGAGAACACCCCGGCCGCCGAAGGCGGTGACGGCTGCACGGCGGCGTCGGGCCAGATCACGATCGCCACCGGCAACTCGACGGGCGTGTACTACGTCCTCGGCGGCGGTCTCGCACAGCTGATCTCCGACAACACCGAGCTCAAGGCCACCGCCGCCGAGACGGGCGCCTCGGTGCAGAACCTCCAGCAGCTGGCGAAGGGCGACTACGACATCGCGTTCTCGCTCGCCGACACCGCAGCCGATGCCGTCACCGGCAACGCCGACTTCGACAAGCCCGAGGAGATCTCGGCGCTCACGCGCATCTATGACAACTACACGCACGTCATCGTCCGCAAGGACGCGAACATCAAGTCCGTCGAGGACTTCAAAGGCAAGACGATCTCGACCGGGTCACCGAAGTCCGGCACCGAGGTCATCGCCAACCGTCTCATCGAATCCGCGGGCCTCGCCGAGGGTGATGTGACGAAGCAGCGGCTCGACCTCGCCAAGACGGTCGACGGGATGAAAGACGGGACGATCGACGGCATGGTGTGGTCGGGCGGTCTGCCCACCGCAGGCGTCACCGACCTCTTCACCTCGAACGGCGGGGACGTCGAGTTCGTCGACATCTCCGGGCTCGAGAGCAAGATGAAGGAGCTCAACCCCGTCTACGAGGTGGCCGAGATCCCCGCCGACACCTACAAGGGCGCGGGCACGGTGAAGACGATCGTCACCCCGAACGTCCTCATGGTCCGCAACGACATGGATGAGGGCACGCAGTGCGCGCTGACGAAGCTCATCTATGACAAGAAGGCCGACCTCGAGAAGGTCCATGCGGCCGCGAAGGACATCACACTCGACACTGCGGTGCCGCCGGAGCCGATCACACTCGCCCCCGGCTCGCAGAAAGCCCTCGACGAGCTGCAGAAGTGAGGGACTGAGTCACCCGACGCTGGCAGCGCCCCCGGCGCCTCAGCCTCGGCGGGGGCCGACCGTCGGCTCGGGAAGGTACACCTGGGCCCCGCGCTCGAGGAACTCCCGACTCTTGGCCTGCATGCCCGCGATCGCGGCCTGCGCCTCGGCGCTTCCGTAGGTGTCGCGGATGTCCTGGGAGATGCGCATCGAGCAGAACTTCGGCCCGCACATCGAGCAGAAATGCGCGGTCTTCGCCGGTTCGGCGGGCAGGGTCTCGTCGTGGAATGCCTCCGCTGTCTCCGGGTCGAGGCCGAGGGCGAACTGATCGCGCCAGCGGAACTCGAACCGCGCCTTCGACAGTGCGTCGTCACGGGCGCTCGCCCCGGGATGTCCCTTCGCGACGTCGGCGGCGTGCGCGGCGATCTTGTACGTGATCACGCCCGTCTTGACGTCCTCGAGGTCGGGCAGGCCCAGGTGCTCCTTCGGGGTGACGTAGCAGAGCATCGCGGTGCCGTAGCGGGCGATCTCCGTGGCCCCGATCGCCGAGGTGATGTGGTCGTAACCGGGAGCGATGTCCGTGACCAGCGGACCCAAGGTGTAGAAGGGCGCGCCGTCGCAGAGCTCCTGCTGCCTCTCGACGTTCTCCCGCACGAGGTGGAGCGGAATGTGGCCGGGACCTTCGACCATGACCTGGACGTCGTGGGCCCACGCGCGCTTCGTCAGCTCGGCGAGGGTGTCGAGTTCGGCGAACTGCGCGGCGTCGTTGGCGTCGGCGATCGATCCGGGACGCAGCCCGTCGCCGAGGGAGAAGGCGACGTCGTACTGGGCGAAGATCTCGCAGAGCTCGTCGAAGTGGGTGTAGAGGAAGTTCTCCTCGTGGTGGGCCAGACACCAGCCGGCCATGATCGAGCCGCCGCGAGAGACCATGCCGGTGACCCGGTCCGCGGTGAGCGGGACGTAGCGGAGCAGCACGCCCGCGTGCACGGTCATGTAGTCGACGCCCTGCTCGCACTGTTCGATGACGGTGTCGCGGTAGATCTCCCAGGTGAGCGCTTCGGCGTCGCCGTCGACCTTCTCAAGCGCCTGGTAGATGGGGACGGTGCCGATGGGGATCGGGGAGTTGCGGATGATCCATTCGCGGGTGGTGTGGATGTCGTTGCCCGTCGAGAGGTCCATGAGGGTGTCGGCACCCCACTTCGCGGCCCACTGGAGCTTCTCCACCTCCTCGGCGATCGAGCTCGTCACCGCAGAATTGCCGATGTTCGCGTTGATCTTGACGAGGAACGCCTTGCCGATGATCATCGGTTCGGACTCGGGATGGTTGATGTTCGACGGGATGATCGCCCGGCCTGTGGCGACCTCGGAGCGCACGAGTTCGACGTCGCACTGCTCGCGGATCGCGACGTAGCGCATCTCAGGGGTGATGATGCCCTTCCTGGCGTAGTGCATCTGCGTGACGGTGCGTCCGTTCTTCGCTCGCCGAGGTGACCGTTCCGGACCCTGCCACTGCTGAGAGGGCGCCCCGCGGCGGACGGCGGCTCGGCCGTCGTCTTCGATGAGGTGTCCGCGCGCCTCGTAGGTCTCGGTGTCGTCGCGGTCGTCGATCCAGGTCGCGCGGTGCGGCGGTAGCCCGTGTTCGGGAACCGCGCCGGGGCCGACGGTGCGGTAGACGTGGACGGGTTCGTTGGGGCGGCCGTTCGTGTCCTCGAGGTCGATGCGGGTGACCGGGACGCGGATGCCGTGCTCGCTGTCCTCGACCCAGGCGAGCGAATGCGAGGGGTACTGCTCGAGGGAGAAGTCCTCGGCGGGCGTGGTGTTTTCGGGTGTGTCAGGGGTAGGCGCAGTCATCTGCGATCCTCTCTTCCTCCGCCGGTATCAACCGGATCAGGTTCAACGGTCTCGAGCGGCCCTAGCCCGATCTCAGCCTCCTGCCGGAGGCCCCCGTGGGGTCACACAACGACTATCACAGTGTGCGCGTCGCCACAAAACAGCGCGTCTCGTCGACCGCCTGTCGACCGTTCGGCGGCCGCCTCGTCGACCGCCTTGTCGACGGTTCGGCGGCCACCTCGTCGACCGCCCGGCGACTGCCTCGTCGACCGCCCTCGATCAACGCGCGCCCGGTCGCTCTCGATCAACGCGGCGGGAGAAAATCGATGCTCCCGCGAAGTCGGTCGCTCTCGATCAACGCGCAGCCGGAATTCCGCGTCTTGGGCGACGCGGAATTCGGGCCCAGCGTGGATCGGGGTTGGAAATGTCGGCTGCGCGTGGATCGGCGTGCGGAATGGCGGCGCCGGCCCCTACGCTCCCTGGAGGAAGGCCTTGGCGGCGGCACCGAGGGCGACGACGTCGCTGATCGCGCACATCTCCCGCGCCGAGTGCATCGAGTAGAGCGCCGGTCCCACGTCGACGGTCGTCATCCCCATCCGCGTCGCCGTCAGCGGTCCGATCGTCGACCCGCACGGCACCGAGTTGTTCGACACGAAGTCCTGGTACTCGACCCCGGCCGCAGTGCACGCCTTAGCCCACACCGCGGTGCCCACGGCGTCGGTCGCATAGCGCTGCTGCGCGTTGTGCTTGAGCAGGGGTCCGCCGCCGAGGCGGGGCCGCACCTGCGGGTCGTGCCGCTCCTGATAGTTCGGGTGGACGGCATGACCGGCGTCCGAGGACACGCACACCGACCCGGCCAGCGCGGCGAGGTGGTCGCTGCGAGTCGCGTCGGGGTAGAGGGAGGCGACGATGCGCTCGGCGACGTCGGCGAGGAACGGTCCGCTCGCCCCGGACCGAGAGTTCGACCCGATCTCCTCGTGGTCGAACCCGGCGAAGAGGGCGAGGTGGTCGAGCGCCTCGGCGTCGAGCCCGACCATCGCGGTGACCCCGGCGTGGACGGAGAGGAGGTTGTCCAGCCTCGGCGAGGCGAAGAACTCGTCCGCGGCACCGAAGAGCGCAGGCTCCTGGACGGGGATCGTGTAGACGTCGTGGCCGACGATGAGCTCGGGGTCCACCTCGGCGGAGGCGGCGAGGAGCTCGAGGACGTCGGCCTCGGCGAGGTCAGCAAGACCGACGATCGGGGTCGTGTGGCGCTGCTTGTCGAGGGTGAGGCCCTCGTTGACCTGCCGGTCGAGGTGGATGGCCAGCTGCGGGATGCGCGCGATCGCCCCGGTGCGTGCGAGAACGACGGTGCCGTCTGCGAGGCTGAGGCGCCCGGCGAACGCGAGCTCCCGGTCGAGCCACGAGTTGAGCAGCGGCCCGCCGTAGATCTCGACGCCGACCTGGCGCACCCCGGCGGTCGTGAACTCCTCACCGGGCTTGAGCTTGAAGGCGGGGGAGTCGGTGTGCGACCCGAGGACGCGGAACGGCGGGATCACCGAGGTGGTCTCTGTCGGGGTCATCCACGCGATGATCGCACCGTCGCGGACGACGAAGTATCCGCGGCCGGGTTCGAGCGCCCAGGAGTCGCGTTCGTCGAGCCGGTGGAAGCCGGCGGCGTCGAGACGGTCGGCGGCGGCAGCGGTGGCATGATAGGAGCAGGGAGAGGCAGAGACGAATTCCGAGAGATCGGCTGCGACCTGCGCGTTTGCTGTCTGGTCGGTGGGAGGAGTGCTCATTTTCTCAGCCTATCCTTTGCGGTAGCTTTGATCACAGGTGCTTTGATCACAGCTCCGAAGCGGCAGACGCGGGACGACGAATGAGATTGCGAGGGGACTTCGACGTGAACCAGTTCGTGGCCGAATGGAACACCTGGCGGGACTCGCGGAACTCGTCGTTGGCGACCCCCTTCGGCTGGCTCAGCGTCGTCGGCCTGCACTGGCTCGATGAGGAGTCGACCTGGCCCGACGCCCCCGGCACCTTCACCGTCGACGACGACGGCTGGGTGCGCCTCGCGCTCGACCCGAGCACGAAGGCCGGCCCCGCCGCACAGACTTTGGACCTCCTCTCCCGCCCCGCCGAGGACAGAGCTACCGCTGAGGACGGAGCTTCCGCCGAGGACGGAGCTACCGCAGGGGAGGCCCCCGCCGACGACTCGCCCCAGGTCAGGGTCAACGACACCGGTTTCAGTGCGAAGCTGCCGCCGGGCGGTTCGCTCGGCTGGTTCACCGTCGGGCACGTGCTCTACGAGCTCATCGACCGCGGTGGGCGGATCGGTGTGCGGATCCGCGACGCGAAGTCGCCGCTGCTGAGCAAATTCGTCGAGGTCCCCGTCTACGACCCCAACCGTGAGTTCGTCTTCCTCGGTCGCTTCACCCCCTATGAGCAGCCGCAGGCACAACCGGTCTCCACCGCGCAGGAGGGTCTCGAGCTGACGACGACGGTCGTCGGCGAGGTCACGTTCACCGGCCCCGACGGCGAGGTCACGCTCATCGCCTCCGGGTGCCCGGCGACCGGACTCCAGCTCGACTTCCACGATGCCACGAACGGGAGGACCACCTCGGCGTGGCGGACCCTCGATCTGGGCATCCCCAACGCCGACGGATCGCTCGTCGTCGACTTCAACCGCGCGGTGAACTACCCGTTCGCGTTCTCCGCGTTCGCCACGTGCCCGGCTCCGGTGCCGGGCAACGTCGTGCCCTTCGCCGTCACCGCCGGAGAACGGCGGCCCCCGTTCTTCTACTCGGAGGCCGGCATCAATGTCCCCTTCCTCTTCTACCGCTGGTGGGACGAGGCGAGCGCCGAGGCGACCCGACCGTGGTACGCGCGTTTCGGCCTCGACATGACCGTCCTCAACCCCAACGAGGATGAGATCGACCAGTCGCTCGTCGGCTTCGACGGGGTCGCGATGTCCGGCGGCGATCTCGCCCCGCTCACGCGCAAGGCGCGCTCGCGGTTGGTCAGGGTCGCCACCGATGCGCTCACCTCACGGCTGCCGGTCATCGGGATCGGGGCGTTCGCGGAGTTCGTCATCACCGCCCAGCGGGAGCTGCGCGACCAGCAGGGCCACACCGAGGCGACCCCCGAACCGCCCGCGACGACACCCGGTCGGGTGCCGATCGTCATGAACAACGAACTCGACCCTGCCTCGGTGGGACTCGACGTCGTCGGCACCGACTCGACCGGACTCATCTACGCGGAGGCGGACATGACGCTGCCGCTCGAATCGACGTACCGCGAGATCGGCGAATTCGAGGCGGCGCTGGCGGCGAAGGCGCCGATCGGCAGCTGGGAGGAGTTCGACTTCCGCGTCGTCACGATGGTCCGCCGGCACCGATAGAGGCGCGGCGACCCCGATTCCGGCAACCCTCCGGCGCTCGGCAACCCCGCGCAGGGTTGCCCAGCGCCCGGAGGGTTGTCGGGACGAGACCTACCAGATGGTCACGCGGGCCTCGGGCGCGAGGTACATGGCATCGGACTCGCTCACGCCGAAGGTGTCGTGGAAGGCCGTCATGTTCTTCACGACCTGGTTGCACCGGAACTCCTCCGGCGAATGCGGGTCGATGCTCAGCCTGCGGACGCGCTCCTCGGTGCGCATCTTCGTCCGCCACGCCTTCGCCCATGCGGCGAAGAACTCCGCGGCCTCCGCTTCGGTGGGGGTGCGGCCGAGTTCGAGTTCGAGCGCCTTCCACCCGATCGACAGTCCGCCGAGGTCGCCGATGTTCTCTCCCACGGTGAGTGCCCCGTTGACGTGCTGACCGGCCTCGAGACCGGCGGGAACGAGCGCGTCGTACTGGTCGATGAGGGCCTTCGTGCGCTCCTCGAAGCGCTCCCGATCCTCGGCCGTCCACCAGTCGACGAGGTTGCCGTCGCCGTCGTAGCGCGAGCCCTGATCGTCGAAGCCGTGTCCGATCTCGTGGCCGATGACCGCGCCGATCGCCCCGAAGTTCGCCGGCACCGAACCCTCGGCGTCGAAGAACGGAGGCTGGAGGATCGCGGCGGGGAAGACGATCTCGTTCATCACCGGGTGGTAGTAGGCGTTGACCGTCTGCGGGGTCATCAGCCACTCGGTGCGGTCGATCTCCCCGCCGATGCGCGTGATCTGGCGGGCGTGCTCGGCTCGGGCGGCGCGGCGGACGTTGCCGACGAGGTCGTCGGCGGCCATCTCTGCCGGGTACTCGCGCCACTTGACCGGGTAGCCGACCTTCGGCGTGAACTTCGAGAGCTTGACGAGCGCCCGCTGCTTCGTCTCCTCGCTCATCCAGTCGAGTTCGGTGATCGACTTCTCGTACGCCTTGATGAGCATGTCGACGAGGTGGTCGATCGCGTCCTTCGCGGCAGGCGGGAACTCGGCTTCGACGTAGAGCTTGCCGACCGCCTCGCCGAGGAGGGACTCGACGAGCCCGACCCCGCGCTTCCAGCGGTCCCGCAGCGCCGGAGTGCCCGAGAGCGTGCGGGAGTTGAAGTCGAAGTCCTCTTCGACGATCTCGTCGGTGAGCAGGGACGCCGTCGAGGTGAGCACCGACCATCGCAGCCACACCTTGAGCGTCTCGAGGTCGGTGTCCTCCCACACCTGGGCCATGCCGGCGACGTACGAGGGCTGGCCGACGACGACGGTCTCGAGTTCGCCGTCGATGTCGGCGGCGACCGCGGCGAACCACGCATCGAAGTCGAACCCGGGGCCGAGCTCGCGCAACTGCGCGAGCGTGTGCTTGTTGTACGTCTTCTCGGCATCACGGGTGGCCACGCGGTCCCAGTGGTGGCGGGCGAGTGCGGTCTCGAACGCCATGACCTTCGCGGCCACCTCGGCGTCGGTGATCCCCGCAGCCTCACCGAGGCCGGCGAATCCGGACATCCTCTGCACATGCGCGAGGAACTTCTCCCGCACCTCGGCGAAGTCGTCGTTGAAGTAGTAGTCCTCGTCGGGCAGGGAGATCCCGGCTTGGACGAGGTAGAGGGCGTAGATGTCGGAGTCCTTGGCGTCGGCGGTGACGTACCCGCCGAGCAGCCCCCCGATGCCCTCGGTCTCCAGCCGCCCGAGGAGGTTCGCGAGCTCCGCCTTCGACTCGGCTGAGTCGATGGCGGCGAACGTCGCCTCGAGCGGGGTGATGCCGAGCTCGTTGATCCGCTCGAGGTCCATGAACGAGGAGAAGAGGTCCGCGACCTTCTGCCCCTCGCCGCCGGCCTCCTGCGGGTCGTCGACGACGGAGCGGATGATCGAGCGCACCTTCGTCTCCGCGGTGTCGAAGAGCTCGCGCATGGCTCCGTCGCCGGCGCGGTCGTCGGGGATCGTGAACGCGTCGATCCACCGCCCGTTGATGTGGCGGAAGAGGTCGTCCTGCGGGCGCACCGACTCGAGGGGAGCGATGTCGGCAGAGGCTCCCGCGGACTCGGGATTCACCGGTGACGTCGAGGTGTGAGAAGTCATGGTGCAACAGTATCGTGGACGGTGGCCTTGTCCCCTGAGTGAGGAGTGAGAGTATGGCTCTGCCGTCCGTCGTGTTCGTGTGCACCGGCAACATCTGCCGGTCCGTCACCGCCGAACGCGTCCTCGAACGTCACTTGGAGACCATCGGCGCCGAGGCGGTCGTCGACTCAGCCGGCATCAGCGACGAGGAGGAGGGCAACCCCATCGACCCCCGGCAGGCGCGGGTGCTCGCCGCCGCCGGCTACCGCACCGACGACCATGCCGCCCGGCAGATCACCGCCGAATGGCTCGCCGACCGCGACCTCGCCGTCGCGATGACCGCCCGCCACTACCGCGCCCTTGAGCGTCTCATCGCCGACCTTCCCGCCGAGGCGCGCCCGGAGCTGCGCATGCTGCGCGAGTTCGACCCCGAGGCGTCGGTCGACCCCCGCCGAGGCGGGACGGCGGATCCGTACGGGAGCGGGGGCCGCCTCGGCGGGGGAGACGATGACGCACCCGCTCCTGACGTCCCCGACCCGTGGTACGGCGGCCGATTGACCGATTTCGAAGAAACCCTTGAGACAATGGAGAGGTCTGTGACCGGCCTCACAGATCACCTGCGCGCCGTCGCAGCGCACCCTCGGTGAGGTCGGGATCTGGGATACTGGAGGGGGCGGGACTCGCCGATGGCGAAGTCCCCTTGCCGTGACAATCGTTGAAGGAGAATCGCAAATGACTCGAACACAGTGGTCCGCTCTCAGGCTCGTGTTCGCCGCCCTCATCGTCGCCGCGCTCAGCGTCGTCGCGGCGGCACCGGCCAGCGCCCATGATCAGCTGATCTCGACGAACCCCGAGAACGGGGCGCAGCTCGACAAGCAGCCGGAGTGGCTCGAGATGAAGTTCTCCGGCGAGATCCAGGCCGTGGGCTCCGAGGTCATGGTCAAGGTCGACGGCACCGACGTCTCCGCAGGTGAGCTCACCGCGGAAGGCACGACGCTCTCCGTCGCGCTGCCCGACAACCTCAAGCCCGGCGCGTACACCGTGGTGTGGCGCGTCGTCTCCTCCGACGGTCACCCCATCTCCGGCGACTTCGCCTTCACCATCGGCGACGCCGAGGGCGCCGGCGGTTCGGTCGAACAGTCGACGAAGGCCGGCCTCGGCGGAGCCGTCGTCGACGAACCCGGCAAGAACACCGAAGAGCGCGGTCAGATCGGCGAATCGACCGGCAGCGACACCGGCATGTCGATGCCGATGATCATCCTCCTCGGCGTTGGTGCGCTCGCCATCATCGTCATCGTCGTCCTCCTCATGCGCCGCAAGGCCCAGGGCCTGCCCGGCACGAAGGACGACGGCAACGGCGGCACGAACAGCTGAGACTCGTCACCGCGGGTCGCATCCCGCGCTGAGCCTCGACTCAGCACAGCAGGTCCCCGGACGGAGGCGTCAGGGGACCTGCTCTATTCATGGGTGGCTGGGTGCTGCATTCACGGGTAGTGGGGTGCGAGCCGGTCGCATTCACGGGTGGTGGGGTGGCGGTCGGTCGGCGGTGGGGCTCGGCTCTCCATCCACGCGGGGCTCGAATATCGACGCTCCGGCGAATCCCGGTTCTCTCGTTCCACGCGGGGCCGGAAATCCGCGTCGCCCGCGGCGCGGATTTCGAGTGTCGCGTGGATCGGGGGTTGCGAGCGCTGATCGGGGGGTTGCGAGCGTGGATCGACGGGCTCGCGGTTGGCGGTTGGAAGCGGGGCTCAGGTGTCGGGCCAGGTCGAGGCGCGGGCCACCCGTGCCCCGGTCGCGGAGTCGCTGATCGCGCTCGCGGTCTCGGTCGTGTGCTTCGCCGAGGCGGTCGCCGCCTCGAGGATGTCCCGGATCGGTGCGCTCGCCCACGCGGCCATCGCCACCTGCTGGGCGACCTTGTCATCCCAGGTCAGCGGCGGGGAGATCTGCCGGGCCGCCTCGGCGCCGTGGAGGAGCGCGATGATCGTGCCCGTGCGGACGTCGACCGACTCACCGCCGTCGAGGACGGCGCCGATCTCCGCGCGCAGCCGCTCCTCGGGTGCCGGGTCGAGCACCTGCCACGACGAGGTGGGGAAGAGTCCGAGGAAGCGGGAACTGCGGTGGTGGAGAACGCCGTGGTTGCCGAGCCGGACGAGGAGGACGTCGTCGAGGCGGGGGAGGAGGATCGGCAGCGCCGACGACAGCGGTCGCTCCTTCTGCCCGAGGAGCGCGATCGCGTTGACGAACATCGGATCGGTCGGGCGCGGCACCTCGGCGGGACGGACGAACGGCGAGGCCGGGTCGGAGCCGGGGAGGATGTCGATGAACCCCGCCTCGGCGAGGTCGACGAGGAGTGCCCCGGTGAGTGCGGACTCGAGTCCGGGGGTGATCTCGGGGATCTTCCCGGATTCGGGCAGGAGCAGGAGCATGAGGTCCTCGCTGATGAGGAGGTCGCGGCGATCGGGGCCTGCGGTCATGGTCGGGTCCTTCCTCGGGGCGGGCAACCATTCGAACGGATGGTGCGGTGACCTGTGCCACGCAGTCTAGCCGCCAGGGCGCGACAGGTCAGCCGGCCGCGATGACGGCATCCGATCAAATAGCCCCTATCACTTGTTTACATCGTAAGGTAATGTTCGATCGGCAGGGTGTGTTGCTGCTCGTCCGTGCGCTGCCGCAAGTACGTGCATTGCCGCTTCTGCATGCGGGGACGACGGCCTGAGCACTGAGAAGACTGTGAGCGCCGAGGAGACGGGACCGGCCGTTCTCAGCGTTCCGACCATGACGATTCGACGGAGGTGACAGGGTGACAGCGGAGAGGATCAGAGCGATCTCCCTTCCCGCCGATCACCCCTACGTTCTCGCGATCACGGACCCGACGGCGGTCGAGATCCTGCCCGCGCCGGGTGACGGATCCTCCGGTGCCGACGCCGTCGTCGAACAGTTCCTCATCGAGGCGTGGGACGAGGACCAGGCAGCGGACGCCGATCTCGTCCACGTTCACTTCGGCTTCGAACTCGTTCCTCTGTCCGCACTCGAGCGATTCGTCGCAGCCCTCGACAGGCTCGGACTGCCGCTCGTCCTCACGGTCCACGACCTCGAGAATCCGCAGCTGCCCGAGCATGCCCAGGACGACTTCGCTCGCCGACTCGAGGTCCTCCTCCGGCATGCCGTCCGTGTCATCACCCTCACCGAGGGCGCACGTGCGGAGATCATCCGGCGGTGGTCACGCGAGGTGTCCGTTGTGCCGCACCCGCCGCTGGGCTCCGACGTCGCCGAGGCTGTGGTGGCGAGCACTCAACCGCCCGGCGCGCCCGTCGCGAACCGTCCGTCGTCGCCCGGCGCGCCCGTCGCGGCGCGGCAACCGTTCGCCGCACAGCGACCGTTCACCGCGCATCGACCTCTCACTGCCGGAATCCTCCTCAAGGATGCCCGCCCGTCGCTTGATCTCGCGGCGATCGCCGCCCTCGCCCGGGCCCTCGGGACCGATCCTCTCCGCAATGATGACTGGCGGCTCACCGTGATCCGGCGACCGACCGTGCGCGCCGGTCGGGAATCCGAGGTCGCCGAGCTCAAGCGCCTGCTCGACCGGTCCGAATCCGCCGACGTCGAGGTCTGGGCGTCGATGTCGGATCGCGAACTCGAGGACTGGCTCGCCCGTCTCGATGTCCTCGTCCTGCCCTACCGGCACGGAACTCACTCAGGGCTGCTCGATCTGGCCAACGACCTCGGCACGCGGGTCCTCTACGCCGAGGTGGGCCATCTCGGCGATCAGCGGCCCGGGACGAATCTCGGCGTGGACTTCCACGATGACGACTCGCTGCGCGCGGGCCTGTACGCGATCGCCGAGGCTCCGCCGCTGCCGCCCCTCTCGCGTGAGGACGGACTCCGCCTGCTCGCCGAGGTCCGTGACGTGCACACACGGCTCTACCGGTCGGTCGCGGCGAGACGGGCGAAGACGCCAGCCGCGGCTCCGGCAGTGACGCCGCCAACTGCGACACCGCCAGCCACTGCGGCAACTGCAACGACACCGGCAACGCCCTCACCCGCTGACACGGCAGGTGCCCGGTGAACCGGCCGCTGCGCATCCTCGTCATCGCCGACTACCGCTACCCGTTGCGCGAACCGCTGCGCGGCGGGCTCGAGACGCACGAGTGGAACCTCGTGCGGGAGCTGCGGCGGCGCGGCCACGACGTCACCCTCGCAGCGAAGGAGGGCTCCGACTTCCTCGAGAACTCGCCGCCGGCCCTCGTCTACCCCGAGCTGCCATGGCCGCTGAGCGCTCCCCGATCGGATGCGCACCTGCCCGACGAGGTCGCCGCTCACCAGGCCGCGTGCCTCCACACCGTCATGGACCACCTCGCGGTCGAAGGGCGAGGGTTCGACGTCGTCCACAACCACGCCGTGAGCACCGTCCCCCTCACCCGAGCGGCCGAGATCCCGGTGCCGCTGTTCACAACCCTCCACACCCCGCCGCGGATGGACCTCGTCGACGTCATCGACTCCGCCGGAGCGGAGCGGGTCTTCACCGTCTCCCGGTACGCCCAGTCCTCGTGGGCGAACGCCGGAGTCGCCACCGACGTCGTCACCAACGGTGCGGACGCGACGGTCTGGCCGCTGGGCGCGGGCGGCCCCGGCCTGTGCTGGTTCGGGCGGATCGTGCCCGAGAAGTACCCGCACCTCGCTGTCGACGTCGCCACCCGCATCGGGGTGCCGCTGCGGATCATCGGTCCGATCGGCGACCCCGACTACTTCGACGCCTACGTCGCCCCCGCGATCGCGCGCTCCCATGGACTCGTCGACTACCTCGGGTGCCTCAGCCAGCGGGAGACCGCCGAGGTCGTCGGCGCCTCCGCTGCCACCGTCGTCACCCCGATGTGGAACGAGCCGTTCGGCCAGGTCGTCATCGAATCCCTGTTCTGCGGCACCCCCGTCGTCGCACTCGAGCGTGGTGCCTTCGCCGACCTCTACTCCGACGTCGACGGCGTCACCCTCGTCCCCGCGGCCCGCGCCGACGACGAGGTCCTCGACGACCTCGCCGAGGCGACCCGCCGTGTGCTCACCGCGAGCAGTTCCGGCGCGGTCGGCACCGCTCGCGCGAGGATCCGAGACCACGCCGTGTCCCGGTTCAGCGTCGGGGCGTGCGCCGAGGTCCTCCTCGACCGGTTCACCGCCGCCGTGGCCGCGCGCACCCCTGACCTCGGAACCGTCGGGCCCGATCGCGAGGGCTCCCGCCTCGGCGCCTCCCGGCTGGCGCGGACCGGAGGCGCCGGGTGATCGGCTGGTACGTCCACCACCACGGGCACGGGCATCTGCGGCGGATGACCGCGGTCGTCCCCCACCTCGACGACGACGTCGTCGTCTTCTCGAGCCTGCCCCGGCCGCAGCGGCTGCCGCGCTCGCGCACGAGTGACGTGGAGTGGATCGAGCTCGAGGCGGACACGCCCCCGCACGGGGAGCCCGCCGACCCGACCGCCGGTGGGCACCTCCATTGGGTGCCGACGAACGCTCCCGGTCACCGGCGAAGGATGGTCAGGATCGCCGAGGCGGCACCGCGTCTCTCGGGCATGGTCGTCGACGTCTCGGCTGAGGTCGTCCTCCTCTCCCGTCTCCTCGGCGTGCCGGTGACGGTCATCGCGCAGGCTGGAGAGCGCACCGACGCCGCGCACCGGCAGGCCTACGCGCTCGCCGACGCACTCCTCGTCCCCCTGCCGGCACCGCAGGCCGCCGATGACGCGGTCTATGCCCGGGCTCTGCCGCACACGGTCAGGCATGCGGCGAAGACGACGTTCGTCGGCGGGATCTCCGCATCCGCGCCCACCGACGACAGCACCGAAGCGGCCGGCGGCAGCACCGCTCCGACCGATGACAGCACCGAGGCGGGTGAGGGTCGACGCTTCCTCCTCCTCGGATCGCGCGGCGGAACGAGCCTCGGAACCTCGCCGTTCGAGCGGCTGCGGGAGACGAGTCGCCATGACTGGAGCGCGATCGGACTCGATGTGCAGTCGTGGACCTCTGACGTCCATGCCGCGCTGAGGTCCTCGGCGCTCGTGCTCAGCAATGCCGGTCTCGGTGCGATCGCTGACATCATGGCCGCGCGCAGCCCCGCGATCTTCGTCCCTCAGACCAGGCCCTTCGACGAGCAGGTCGCCAACGGCCTCCTCCTGCAGGCGCTCGGGTTCCCCGTGCGCGACCGACTCGAGATCGGGGAGCCTTTCGACGCGGAGGTCGACGCCGTCTCCCGGTGTGACTTCCCATGGGAGGCCTGGCAGACCGAGGGGGCACCCGGCCGGGCCGCCGACGTCATCCACCGTGTGTGCGCGAGTGCCGGAGGTCTGACCCATGTCGTCTGAGCGGACCGTGGTCATCAGCCTCGCCTCACCCGACCGCTTCGACCGGATCCGGAGTCAGCACGCGGAACTCCGGCGCCTCCACCCCGACCGCATCGACGACGGCAGTCTCCGCCATGTCGTGTGCCTGCTCTCCCCCGGAGCCTCCGCGGAATCCGTCCTCGCCGATCACGCAGGCGCGCTGCCGGCGACGATCGACACCACCGCCGCCGACGCGACGGGCGGGAAGGTCAGACTCGGAGCGGCACGGAACGCCGGAGCCGCCGCCGCAATCGAGCTCGGTGCCTCGCTGCTCGTCTTCCTCGACGCCGACTGCCTGCCCGGGGATCATCTCCTCGACCGCTACGAGAATGCGGCCGGGACTGTCGAGCGCGCTGCGGCCGGGCGCGACGGCACTGCGACCCGTCGGCTCCTCCTCGGGCCGGTCACCTACCTCACGGAGGAGGAGACGGAAGGGCTGGCCGCCTCGGCGCCGGTCATCCCACACCCTCACCCCGCTCGACCCGATCCGAACGACGGCGAGGTCGTCGACGTCGACCCGGACGCGACGGCAGAGGGATCGGGCGCTCCCGATCCGTTCGCCCTCTTCTGGTCGCTGTCATTCGCGTGCAGTCCCGAGGTCTTCGCCCGAATCGGCGGATTCGACGAGACCTACGCCGGATACGGGGGCGAGGACACCGACTTCGCGTTCGCTGCCAGGAGGGCCGGGGTGGGACTGCGCTGGGTCGGCGGCGCGCACGCCTTCCACCGGTACCACCCGGTGAGCTCCCCACCCGTCGAACACGTCGCCGACATCGTCGCCAATGCGCGGATCTTCTTCGACCGGTGGAGGATATGGCCGATGGAGGGGTGGCTGCACGCCTTCCGCGACCTCGGCCTCGTCACCTTCGATGCCCGTTCCGGATGGCGTCTGACGGCAGAGGGCTGAGCACACTCCATCGCAGGGCCTCGACCTCGATCAGCTCTCGGGCGGGCGATCCTCCCCGCGGACGAGGGCGATCGCGTCCTGTCGCCGGCTCACCCCGAGCTTCGCGAAGAGGGCGTTGATGTGGGACTTCACGGTCGAGACGCCGAGGAAGAGGCGCTCGGCGATCTCGGGGTTCGATGCGCCTTCGGCCATGAGGTTGAGGACCTCGGCCTCCCTCGCGGTGAGCTCGGGGAACCGGTCGCGCACCGAGGCCGGGCGCGCCTCCGGGAGGCCGGCGACGACCCGTCCGGCGATGCGGGTGTCCAACGGAGTGCCGCCCACGGCCGTCGCACGGATGGCGGCGACCATCTCCTCACGCCCGGCGTCCTTCGTCAGATAGCCTGCGGCACCGGCCCGCAGCGCTGAGTCGATGCTCGCATCGTCGGCGAAGGTGGTGAGCACGAGGACCCGGATGTCGGGGCGGCTCTGTGCCAACTGTGCGGTCGCCTCGGCCCCGCTGAGGCCGGGCATGCGCAGGTCCATGAGGACGACGTCCGGCTCGAGTTCCGCGGCGAGGGCGATGGCCTCGGTTCCGTTGCGGGCTTCGCCGATGACCTCGATGCCGTCGGTGAGGGAGAGGACGACGACGATGCCGTCGCGGACGAGGGCCTGGTCGTCGGCGACGAGCACCGTGATGCTCATCGGTCGGCCCTCGATGGTGTGCCGGGTGAGGTCGTGGAGTGATCCGCGTCGGTCGGGGGCACCACCGGCACCCATGCCTCGGCGACGAAGGTGCGCCCGCCGACGAGGCGCCCCTCCGCGCCGCCGCCGAGAGCCTCACAGCGTTCGCGCATGCCGAGCAGTCCGAACCCGCCGGTGCCTGTTCCCGCCGCGGGGACCGAGGAGCGCGGCATCGCCGCACGCATCTCCGAAGTGCCCTCGACAAGGTTGCGGGCGCTGACGCGCACGATGGGAACGGGAGGCGCCTCGGCGCCGGCAGGGCCGGGTCCGTGGCCCGCGCCCGAATCGAGAGAGGCGTCCGCGAACCTCATCTCGAGGGTCACCGCCTGCCCGGGCGCATGGCGGCGGACATTGGTGAGCATCTCCTGGACGGCGCGGAGCAGGGCCTCGACCCCTTCCGGGCTGAGCCTGGCGAGCACCGCCTGCGGTCGGTTCGGAAGGATCGTGAGCACGTCGGCGCCGCTGTCACGATGAGCGCGCAGCAGCTCGGCGACGCCGTCGAGCAGGTCCTGGCGCGGCTGCTCCCTCAGGGCTGCCACCGCCCGGCGGGATTCGGCGAGACCGTCGGCGGCGAGCCCTCGCGCCCGGTCGATGCGGGCGTCGAGTCCCTCCCAGCGGCGGGCCTGGGCGAGCGCGGCGGCCGCGTCGAGCTGGAGCGTCAGCGCCCCCAGGGAGTGCGCGAGCACGTCGTGGAGGTCGCGGGCGATGCGGGCACGTTCGGCGAGCGCCGCGGTCGTCGCCCGCTCGCGCTGGGAGATCAGCTGCTCTTCGAGGAGCGCGCGTTCCTGGGTCTCGGCGAGGAGGCGACCGGCCCGGAGTCGGGTGAGCAGTCCCACGCCGGCGCCGACGAGCAGGTAGATGATGAGGAGTTCGGTCGGGGCGCCGACGGCGATCGCCGCTGCGAGCAGGGCGCAGGCATCGGCGACGATGGTGAGCGTGACGACGAGGACCGAGCGGTCGGAGCGGCGGACGAGTCGGGCGAGACCGGCGACGGCGAGCGGGATCATCGTCGACCCTGGGGCGAAGGCGAGGGCGCAGGCGATGACCTGGGAGACGACGAGCAGCCCCGTGCCCACCGCGTGCTGTCCGGGTGAGGCCCGGCGGTAGTCGTTCGTGGTCGCCCCGAGCATCATCTCCGCGACCCAGAGCGCCACTGCCGCCAGCGCCACTGCCCGCAGTTCGGGTACGGACACCTCCCATGCGAGGAGTGTGAAGAACCCGCCGAAGACGACGCCGAGGATGAGGGTGAGGACATCCGCGGGTCGCCATCGACTGCTCAGATTCCCGCGTTCGTCGGTGCGGCGGGACGGATCCGGCCTCATGGCCGCGATCCTACCCCACCACCGAACGGGCGAGACTGCGCACGCGAATGCGGTCCGGACCTCGGTCGGCTCACGGGCGAGGAGGGTCGCGGCGGACCGGCGCCCCGGCATCGACTCCGCCGCTCAGCTGGTGAGCGGCACGCCGGGCGGCGATGCGGGTGCTCGTCAGCCGGGCGAGGCCGATCGAGATGAGGAGCAGTCCGGTGGCGGTGGCCATCTCCGGGGAGATCACGGCAGCCAGCCCGAGATCCATGCCGATGCGCACGGCGATGAAGCCGAGCCAGAGGGCGACACCGAGCCATCCTCCGCGCATTCGGACTTCACCGTCCGGGCCGGTCGAGACCTCCGCGAACCGCCCCATCACCCATCCGCCGGCGAGCGAGACGGCGACGATGAGGACGATGGCGGTCACGGCCGATGCCCAGGTGAGGTCGGCGTCTCCGAGCTGGAGGGGCAGGGTCATCGTGCCGAGGACGATGACGATGACGGCGACGCGCACCATCCGGGACAGCCGCCGCCAGCTGAGCTGCCGGTAGAGGATGAGGGCGAGGACGACGAGGGCGAGCAGCACGTTGGCGATCGGGATCCACGGGGCATCGAGAGTCACGGTTGGTCTCCAGAGTGAGGGGGATCGCCGGGTGCGATCCGCTGCTCCCATCCTTCGTCGAGGTCGTGCCGACGCGAACCACCCGCGGGTGGAGATCCGGGTGGAGACCGCTCACCCGACCCCGTCGCCCTATCCCTCGAGCCGTACGTACCGAGAGAGCTCCGAGTCCGCCGAGGCGAGTGCCCGGGCCGTGCTCAGCACCGTCCTCTCCATCGCCGAGGCGGCCGTGGTCGGCCGTACGTCCGCGCGCTGGGCGAGGCTGACGGCGCGCGAGAGGCCGGGGTCGACGAGGCGGACCGAGCGCAGCCGCGGCCGGTCGACGAGGACCATCGCGGGGACGATGGCGATCCCGAGTCCGCGTTCGACGAAGCGGATCGCCGCATCCATCTCGACCCCTGCGACGACGACGTCGGGGGTGAGTCCCGCCGCCTCGAACGCCGCCGAGGTGGCTTCCCGGAGGTCGTAGCCGTGGTGGAAGACGACCTGGGGGCGGCGGGCCACCTCGGCGAGGGTGATCGTGTCCCCGAGGGCCGGCGAGGATGCCGAGCCCGTATCCGCGGTTCCGGGTGCGTCGGCCGCCTCCGGTGCGTCGGCGGCTGCGATGACGACGAGGTCTTCGCGCAGCACCTCGTGCATGTGCAGGCGCGGGGCGATCGCCCCGAGGTCGAAGGTCCGGGTGATGAGCGCGAGGTCGAGCTGCCCGGCACCGAGGGCCTCGACGAGTTCGCGCGAGCCCTTCTCCATGACCTCGAGTTCGATTCCGGGATGCTCGGCGTGGAAGCGGCTGAGCGCCTCGGCGACGAGGCTCACGCACAGGGTCGGAGTCGCCCCGAGGCGGACCCGGCCCTGCCGCAGACCGGCGAGTTCGTCCATGTCGAGGCGGATCGCCTCGGCGTCGGCGAGCATCCTCCGCGCGGTCGGCAGCAGCGCCTCACCGGCCGCGGTGAGGGTGATGTGGCCGCGGGCGCGATGGAAGAGCTCGGCCCCGAGCTCCTTCTCCAGGGTCGAGATCTGCCGGGACAGGGAGGGTTGGGCGAGATGGAGGGTCGCGGCGGCCTTCGTGAAGTGCCCGGTGTCGGCGACCTCGACGAAGCTCGCGAGCTGTTCGAGATTCATGGCAATAGTCTATTGCTATCGTGTTGAGTCGAACAATGCATTGGACGTATCGTGTAGGCGATCCTAACGTGGAAGGCATGAGCAGAACACAGGGCAACGCCCGCATCAGAGAACACGCTCTCTCGACCTCCGTCCTCGTCATCGGCACCGGCGGCTCCGGTCTCCGGGCGGCCATCGAGGTCGCCGAATCCGGCGTCGACGTCATCGCCGTGGGCAAGCGTTCGAAGGACGACGCCCACACCTCCCTCGCCGCCGGCGGCATCAACGCCGCTCTCGCGACGATGGACCCCGAGGACTCGTGGCAGCAGCACGCCGCGGACACGATCAAGGAATCCTACGACCTCGCCAACCCGCGCACCGTCGAGATCGTCACCCAGGGTGCCGAGCAGGGCATCGCCGACCTCGAGCGCTACGGGATGGACTTCGCGAAGGAGGACGACGGCCGGATTTCGCAGCGCTTCTTCGGCGCTCACACATGGCGGCGGACCGCCTTCGCCGGCGACTACACGGGCCTGGAGATCCAGCGCGCCCTCATCCACCGCTCCGCCGAGCTCGACATCCCGATCCTCGACACCGTCTACATCACCAAGCTGCTCACCGCCGACGGCCGGATCTTCGGCGCCTACGGCTTCGACCTCGTCGACGGCACCCGCTATCGCATCCACGCCGACGCCGTCATCCTCGCCGCCGGCGGTCACAACCGGATCTGGCGCCGCACGTCCTCACGCCGCGATGAGAACACGGGCGATTCCTTCCGCCTCGCCGTCGAAGCCGGCGGCCGGCTCCGCGACGCCGAACTCGTCCAGTTCCACCCCTCGGGCATCCTCGAACCCGAGAACGCAGCGGGCACGCTCGTCTCCGAAGCCGCCCGCGGTGAGGGCGGCATCCTCCGCAACGCCCTCGGCGAGCGGTTCATGGAGCGCTACGATCCCGAGCGGATGGAACTGTCCACCCGCGACCGGGTCGCGCTCGCCGCGTACACGGAGATCGCCGAGGGCCGGGGCACGGAGAACGGCGGGGTCTGGCTCGACGTCTCCCACCTGCCGCGCGAGACGATCATGTCCCGGCTCCCGCGCGTCTACCAGACGCTCATGGAGACCCAGATGCTCGACATCACGAAGGATCCGATCGAGATCGCTCCGACCGCGCACTATTCGATGGGCGGAGTGTGGGTCGACCCCGTCGACCACAGCACCGACGTCGAGGGACTGTGGGCGATCGGCGAGGCCTCGTCCGGCCTCCACGGGGCCAACCGCCTCGGCGGCAATTCCCTCATCGAACTCCTCGTCTTCGGCCGGATCGTCGGACAGTCGGCGATCGCCTACTCCGATGAGCTCGAGGCTCAGGTGCGCTCGCAGGAGTCCCTCGCCGAGGCGCGGGCCGAGATCGATGACCTGCTCGCCTCCGATGGGGCGGAGAACGTCCGGGCCCTGCAGCGCGAGGTCCGCAACCTCATGACCGAGCACGCCGGCGTCGTCCGCGACGAGGCCGGACTGCTCGCGGGACTCGAGAAGCTCGCGGCGATCGAAGCGCGGATGGCAGACGTCGGCATCCACCCCGACATCGCCGGCTACTCCGACCTCGCGCACGCCTTCGACCTCAGATCCTCGGTGCTCGCGGCCCGCGCGACCCTTGAGTCCGCGCTCGAGCGGCGGGAGACCCGCGGCTGCCACAACCGCAGCGACTACCCCGAGCTCGACCCTGAGCTCACCGTCAACCTCGTGTGGTCGCCTGCGACCGGAGTCGTCCGCGAGACGATCCCGGCCGTCGACCCCGAGGTCGCAGCGCTCATGCACTCCGGGGAGATCAGCGTCGAGGGCAAACTCGTCGAGTGAGGCGGACGCGTCCGGGCGTTCTGTCGTCCGGGCGCCCTAGCGTTGCGCGCGCGTCTGTGAGGGCAGCTCACCGAAGAGACGGCGGTAGGCAGCGGCGAACCGTGACGGGTGAGAGAAGCCCCACCGGAAGGCGATGTCGCTCATCGTCTCGTCTCCGCTGAGGATGTCGGATCGGGCCGCGTGGAGTCGCTGACGCTGCAGGTGCTCGACGGGTGAGGTGCCCAGCTCCTCTCGGAACGCGCGTTGGAGGGTGCGCACGCTCAGTCCCGCCGCCTCGGCGATCTCGGTCACCGTCACTGGTTCGCCGAGGTGGTCGGCGATGAAGTCGAGCGCCCTGCGCACCCGCTTCGGCGTCGTCGACCAGTCCGATTCCTTCGTGGACTCTCCGGCAAGGTCCGGGTGGCCGACGACGAGCTGGGTGAGGAGAAGATCCTCGATCGTAGGCGTGAGCAGCGGAGCCACGGCCTGACCGGCACGGCCGTCGGCGACGAGGCCCTCGAGCACCCCGAGCCACGTGCCGAACCCTGCACTCAGCGGCAGGGCGTGGGAGCGGAAGCGCATCGGAGAGCGACCAGCCGCTGGTCGCAGGGTCTCGCTGTGGGCCCGGAGCACCGACTCGTCTATGCGCAGGTGGATCTGGTCGTAGTCGGGCTGCAGGGCCATGCGGACTCTGGCCTGCGGAACGAGGATCGCGGCCGTGCCGGAAGCGGTGACCGGGACGGTCTCCGCTCCGATCGCGATCTCGGCCCCGCCTCGGCGAGCGACGACGACGTCGATGTAGTCGGCGTGTTCGGGGATGTCGACCTCCGCGTCGGTGCCCAGGGAGAACTGGACGAGGCTGAGTCGTCCGAGACGCATCGACCAGACATCGGGCACGAAGCATCGATGGTCGATCTCGAACAGCCGGTGTGGGCTGAGCGATCGACCGACGAAGCGTTCGAACTCGTCGACGCTTCCTGGCCTCATCACCCCGGTCATGCCCCCACGATAGCCGCCGACCGCGGACTGCGGAACGGGCAAGAAGTCATGTCGCTTATCGGATGCTCGTGTCGCGAATCGCGTCGCCGCGCGCGGGTCTGCCTCCTACCGTGATGGGACCGATCTCGATCTCAGTCACGAAGGAGTGCCCATGATCGCCGCCACCCCTGACCCCACGGAACGCAGTTCCCTCCCCGCAGAGAGCATCCCCCGCCCATGCGGCGACCTTGCCTCATCCGACACCTACGACGTCATCGTCGTCGGATACGGACCATCGGGGCTCGTCCTCGCCTCGGCGCTGGGCCGACGCGGCCACCGCGTCCTCGCCGTCGAACGGTGGGCGTCCCTCTACGGCCTGCCCCGGCTCACTCATATCGACGGCGAAGTCGCCCGCATCATCCAGAACGTCGGCGACGTCGATCGGGCCCTCCAGGGCAGCGAACCGGCGAGCGAGTACATCTGGCGCAACGGGGAAGGCGAGACGCTGCTCACGGTCGACTGGTCGGGGGAGTCCTCGGGCTACGCGGCGCACTACACGATGTACCAGCCCGACATCGAGGATGCGATCGACGCCGACATCCGTGGCCAGGACACCGTCGACGTCCTCCAGGGCTGGCAGGCGGTGCACCTGAGCCAGGACTCGGACGAAGTGACCCTGCGCATCCGTCCGTGGTCGAAGGACCGACAGGGACAGACCGGTCAGCCCGGAGACGGATCCGATGGCACGCACCCGGATGACCGCACCGTCACGGCGAGGTACATCGTCGGCGCTGACGGCGCCAACAGCTTCGTGCGCACGAGCCTCGGCATCGAGCGCGACGACCTCGAATCGAACGATGTGTGGCTCAACCTCGACACGGAGAAGCTGCGCGAGCTGCCCGAGCGCTTCGCCGTGAGCACCCAGTTCTGCGACCCAGTCCGGCCGAACATGTTCATGCCCATCGGGGCTCGTCGCCACCGCTTCGAGGTCGCCGTCCTCCCAGGTGAGAGCCTGGAGGAGGCGGCGACGGAGGAGTACGCGTGGCGGTGGTTCCGCGAGCGTCACGGCCTCGGTCCCGACGACGTGCGCATCCTCCGCCAGATCGTCTACGTCTTCTCCGCCCGGACCGCGCAGCGGTGGCGCGAGGGGCGGGCGTTCCTCATCGGCGACGCCGCCCACACCATGCCGCCCTACATGGGGCAGGGCGCGTGCTCGGGCATGCGCGACGGACTCACCCTCGCGTGGAAGCTCGACCTTGTCCTCCGCGGTTTCGCCGACGACGCCTTCCTTGACACGTACGAAGCCGAACGCCGCCCCCACGTCGCCGTCATCCAGGCCACCAGTGTCGCCCTCGGTGAGATCGCCAACCTCCGCGACGTCGATGCGGCGAAGGCCCGCGACGAGGCGTTCCGCACTGGAACCGCGCCCCCACCGCCGCCGTTCCCGACGATCGACGCCGGGTATCTCGCGCCCGGTGAGCAGCCGTTCGCCGGCACGCTTTCCCCTCAGGGAGTCATCACGAAGGACCGGCGGACAGGGCTCTTCGACGACATCATCGGCAACCGGATCAACCTTGTCACCTCGGGTGATCCCGCATCCGTGCTGTCGCAGGCGCAGTTCGATCGCCTCGCCGAGGTAGGCGTGGACATCGTCTCGACACGGCCGGGAAATCCGTGGTCCGTCACCGATGACAACGGCACGTACCGCGACTATTTCGCCGCGATCGGCGCCGAGGCGTATGTCGCCCGGCCCGACTTCGTCGTGTTCGGCACGGGGTCGATGGCCGAGGTGCCCGGCCTCGTCGATGAACTGCTCGGTCAGCTGCGGGGCGCGCGGGCCTGGCGTGAACAGGCCCTGGGTGCGCAGACTCCGCGCGTGCCAACCCCACGTGCTCAGAACTCTGAGACCGCCGGGGCAGAGGCGACAGTGGTGTCGGCATGACGGGAGAACTGTTGAAGGGCAGGAAGCCGTACGTTGTCGCCGAGCCTGACGCGCAGACCGATCCGCACGCGGAGCTCGACGCCCACTGGAGGGCGATGCCGGTCCAGAGACTCCTCGACGGCGGCGTCCTCTACGGCGATGTCCTCCGACTGCGGGCGGCCACCGATGAGGGGGCCGGGTGGGACGAGACTCTCGAGCACCTCGGCGAGGTGCAGCTCGACCGAGGTCGCGAAGCGTCGGCACGGGGGAACGACCTCACCGCGATCCGTGCCTACCGGGCTGCCGCGGCGGACTTCCTCTTCGCGCAGATGCCGGTGCCCGACGGCCGCCGCAAGCGCGGACTCTATGCCCAGGCCCGTGCCGCGCTCACCGCGATCACGGAGATCCCCGGATCGGGACTCAGCCGCGTCGAAGCGAGCTTCGGCGATGGGGCGCTCGTCGGGTGGCTGCGCACGCCCGTCGACCCGCTGGCGAGCGTCATCGTCTTCGGCGGGCAGAGCGGCTGGGGTGCGACGTACTACCGGATGAGCGACGCGCTCGCCGCCCGCGGCATCGCCACCCTCATGGCCGAGGGCCCGGGGCAGGGGGAGAGCCGTCTCGTCTCCGGCATCCACCTCGACGGCGATGTCCCGGCCGCGTTCAGCCGCTTCGTCGACGTCCTCGACACCCACCCCGACCTCGCGGGTGCACCCATCGGGATCTGGGGCAACAGCCTCGGCGGGACCTTCGCCGCACTCACCGCAGCAGCCGACCATCGAATCACGGCGACCGTCGTCAACGGGGGATTTGCGATGCCGCGCCTCCTGCCGTTCCGAACCTTCCGGGAGCAGGCGGCGGCGATGCTCGGCAGCGACGATGAAGCTGCCCTCGAGGCGAATTTCGCCCGTCTCGCGGTCGACCCCAGGTCGCAGACGATCGCCGGGTCTCTCCTCGTCGTCCACGGCGGGGCTGACCCCATTGTCGAGAAGGATGACCAGACGCCTTTCCTCGACGCCTGCGACGATGCGCTGCTCGTCGAGTGGCCCGGTGGCGATCACACGATCTACAACGACAGCGACGAACGCACCGACGTCGTCGCCGACTGGCTGGCCGACCGCCTCGTCCAGCCCGTTTCCGGTGACGAGTGAGCTTGGCCCCGATTCGGTGGTCACTGCGCCGAGGCGAACGGGCCGAAATCGCGTCCCCGACCTCGGGGGAGTGACCACCGAATCCGACCGCCTCGGGGGAGTGACCACTGAATGGGCTGCTGTGGGGGCGACCGCCTCGGCGGGGTGTCAAAAGTGCGTTAGGAGGTGTTAAGACCGCGTTAGGATCCGGGTCCGTGACCTCGGGAGACGTGTGTGATGGGGGAGTACCGCACAGCGGCGCACCGCGCCGTCGTGCACTGACCCACCCGCACGAGAAGAACGAGGCCACACCGTATGGACGCTCCTTTCGCCGATCTCCTCTACCTGCTGCTCGCTGTTGCGACAGTCGCCGGGCTTGCCGCCCTGGCGAAGGTTTTCGAGAAGGTCACCGCTGAGAGCGCGACGACCGCGCGCATCACCGACCCGAGCAGCACCCCCGGCACGACGCCCGGAACCACCGGCAGCACCCCCGGCACCCCCACCACCCCCGATTCGAGCGGGGAGGCACGCGCATGACCTGGTTCACCGGCATCACGCAGATCCTCCTCGTCCTCGCCGTCCTCGCCGCCGTCCATGTGCCCTTCGGCAACTACATGGCAGGCGTCTTCCTCTCGACGAAGGACACGAAGGCCGAGCGGCTCTTCTACCGTCTCACCGGCGTCGATTCCTCATCCGAGCAGCGGTGGAAGACCTACTTCCTCTCCGTCCTCGGGTTCTCCCTCGTCTCGATCCTTCTCCTCTACGGCCTCATGCGGCTCCAGGAGTTCCTGCCCCTGTCCAACGGCAAGCCCGCCGTCACCGCCGATCAGGCGTTCAACACGGCGGTCTCGTTCGTCACGAACACGAACTGGCAGTCGTACTCCGGTGAGGCGACGATGGGCTACCTCGTCCAGATGGCCGGCCTCGCCGTGCAGAACTTCGTCTCCGCCGCCGTCGGCATCGCCGTCGCCGTCGCCCTCATCCGCGGGGTCATGCGGCAGCGCTCGCTCTTCATCGGCAACTTCTGGGTCGACCTCACCCGCACCGTCCTCCGCATCCTCCTGCCGGTCTCGGTGGTCTTCGCACTCATCTACATCGGCTTCGGCGTCATCGAGAATCTCACCCCGGACCAGGTCGTCCAGACCGTGGCCGGCGGATCACAGGTGACGCAGACGATCCCGGGCGGACCGAACGCGAGCCAGGAGGTCATCAAGCACCTCGGCACGAACGGCGGCGGCTTCTTCAACGCGAACTCCGCCCACCCGCTCTCGGCACCGAGCCCGCTCATCAACCTCGCCAACATCTTCCTCATCCTCCTCATCCCCTCCGCCCTGCCGCGCACCTTCGGCGTCATGGTCGGCAGCCGCAGGCACGGATGGGCGATCCTCGGCGCGATGGCCTCGTTCTTCGTCCTCTCCCTCGTCGCCGTCATCCTCACCGAGACGACGCTGTCCACGCCGGCCACCGATGCGGCCGGAGCCGCGATGGAAGGCAGGGAGACCCGCTTCGGCGTCATCACCTCCGCGTTCTTCGCCGTCTCGACGACCCTGACCTCGACGGGTGCTGTCGACTCGTTCCACTCGAACTACTCCGGCCTCGGCGGCGGCGTCCTCATGCTCAATATGATGCTCGGCGAGATCGCCCCCGGCGGCGTCGGCTCCGGCCTCTACGGCATGCTCGTCGTCGCCGTCCTCGCCGTCTTCATCTGCGGCCTCATGGTCGGCCGGACACCGGAGTTCCTCGGCAAGAAGATCGGACGCACGGAGATCACGCTCGCCTCCGCCGTCATCCTCATCACCCCGACCCTCGTGCTCACCGGCACCGCGGTCGCGACGATGTGGCCGAACGCCGCGGACTCGATCCTCAATGCCGACAGCCCCCACGGTCTGTCCGAGATCCTCTACGCGTTCACCTCGGCGGCGAACAACAACGGATCCGCGTTCGCCGGACTCAACGCGAACACCCCGTTCTTCAACACTGCCCTGGGACTCGCGATGCTCATCGGCCGGTTCGGTCCGATCTGTGCGGTCCTTGCGCTCGCCGGTGCGTTCGCCGCCCAACCCTCCACCGAGGCGACCCCAGGCACCCTGCCCACCCACCGACCCCTGTTCGTCGGGGTCACCGTCGGCACCGGACTCATCGTCAGCGCCCTGACGTTCCTGCCCGTCCTCGCCCTCGGCCCGATCAACGAAGGACTCCTCTGATATGCGCACCGACACCAAGGCCTCCAAGCTCACCAGCAGCCCGACGCCCTCCCGCCTCGTCGAGGACACTCCGACGACGCCGTCCGGCACAGGACACCGACCCGAACCCACCGACCGGCCGACGAGCACCGGCCACTCGATCACGGTTACGGCGCTCACCCAGGCCGTGCTCCTCGGGCTGAAGAAGTTCGACCCCAGGGTCGCGTGGCGCAACCCGGTGATGTTCCTCGTCGAGATCGGCGCGGTCGTCACCCTCGTCCTCGCGATCACCGGCCCCACCCCGTTCACGTGGGCGATCAGCATCTGGCTGTTCCTCACCTGCGTCTTCGCCAACACCGCCGAGGCGCTCGCCGAGGGCCGCGGCAAAGCGCAGGCCGACTCCCTGCGGGCGACCCGGGTGACGGCGAACGCGACCCGGATCCTCGACAAGGGGCAGCGGGAGACCGTCCCCGCCTCCCAGCTGCGCGCCGGGGACCGCGTCCTCGTCACCGCCGGTGAGGTCATCCCCGGCGACGGCGACGTCATCGAGGGCGCAGCCACCGTCGACGAATCGGCGATCACCGGTGAGTCCGCCCCGGTCATCCGCGAGGCCGGCGGCGACCGGTGTGCCGTGACCGGAGGGACGAAGGTCCTCTCCGACGAGATCACGGTCTCGATCACCGCGAGCCCCGGCGAATCCTTCCTCGACAAGATGATCGCGATGGTCGAAGGCGCGAGCCGCCAGAAGACCCCGAACGAGGTCGCCCTCGGCGTCTTCCTCTCCGTCCTCACCCTCATCTTCATCCTCGTCGTCGCCACCCTCGCCCCGATCGCGGCGTTCTCCGGCGCCCCGCAGTCCCTCACCGTCCTCATCGCCCTCCTCGTCTGCCTCATCCCGACGACGATCGGCGCGCTGCTCTCGGCGATCGGCATCGCCGGCATGGACCGGCTCGTCGCCGCGAACGTCCTTGCGAAGTCCGGGCGCGCCGTCGAGGCCGCCGGCGACGTCTCGACGCTCCTGCTCGACAAGACCGGGACGATCACGATGGGCGACCGCCAGGCCACCGACTTCGTCGCCCTCGGTGGGACGACCGATGAGGAGATCGCCGAGGCGGCCCGCCTGTCCTCACTCGCCGACGAGACCCCGGAGGGCCGGTCCGTCGTCGCCCTGGCCGAAGGCGACTTCCGCATCGACGCCGCAGGTCTCGAGGCCTTCCCGACCGCCGAGTTCATCCCGTTCTCCGCCCGCACCCGCCTCTCCGGCATCATCCTTCCCGGTGAGAAGGGAGTCGGGTCGCGCATGATCGTCAAGGGGGCGGCCCGTGAGGTCATCGCGTGGGCGATCGACCGGGGTGCCGACATCCCCGCCGAGGCGAGCGCCGAGGTCGAGCGCATCAACACCGGTGGAGGCACCGCCCTCCTCGTCGCCGAGGCGATCGAGGACTCCTCCGCCCGGGTGCTTGGGGTCATCGACCTCCGCGACATCGTCAAGCCGGGCATGGCCGATCGCTTCGCCCAGCTGCGGGAGATGGGCATCCGCACGGTGATGATCACCGGCGACAACGAGCTCACGGCCCGCTCGATCGCCCGGGAGGCCGGGGTCGATGATTACCTCGCCGAGGCGACCCCGGAGGACAAGCTCGCCCTCATCAAGTCCGAGCAGGCCGGGGGCCGGATGGTCGCGATGACCGGTGACGGGACGAACGATGCGCCCGCGCTCGCGCAGGCCGACGTCGGGGTCGCGATGAACACCGGCACCTCGGCGGCGAAGGAGGCCGGCAACCTCGTCGACCTCGATTCGGATCCGACGAAGCTCATCGACATCGTCGCCATCGGCAAGCAGCTGCTCATCACCCGAGGGGCGCTGACGACGTTCTCGATCGCCAACGACGTCGCGAAGTACTTCGCGATCGTGCCCGCGATGTTCCTCCTCGCGTTCCCCGGACTCGGCGCGCTCAACATCATGGGCCTGCACAGTCCGGAGTCGGCGATCCTCTCCGCGGTGATCTTCAACGCCCTCATCATCGTCGCCCTCATCCCCGTCGCCCTGCGCGGGGTGCGGTTCGCCACGACGAGCGCGGCGAGCCTGCTGCGGCGCAACCTGCTCATCTTCGGACTCGGCGGGCTCATCGTCCCCTTCATCGGGATCAAACTCATCGACCTCGTCATCAGCCCGTTCCTCTGACCGGCCACCACAACCCCGTCCGCGGCGGCCGGGTCTCACGTCGCCGCGGCGCCCCTCCCGGGCCCATCACCCACTCCGGGCCCCTCGGCCCTCCGCCCACCTCACTCAGACAGGACAGACCATGCTCATCCGCCAGGCCCTCACCGGGCTCAAAGCCCTCCTCGTCTTCACCCTCCTCCTCGGCCTCGCCTACCCGCTGACGATGGTCCTCATCGCCCAGGTCGTGCCCACCCAGGACTCGACGATCCGCAACGCCGACGGCAAGGTCGTCGGCTCCGCGCTCATGGCGCAGCCGGTCACCGGCGACGACTGGTTCTACCCGCGCCCCTCGGCCGGCGACTACGACGGGCTCGCCTCGGGCGCGTCGAACCTCGCCGCGACCAACCCCGAACTCGTCGCGGCGATCACCGCCCGCCGCACCGAGATCGCCGAGCGGGAGGACGTCGATCCGGCGAGGATTCCCGCAGACGCGGTGACCGCCTCGGCGTCGGGTCTCGATCCGGAAATCAGTCCTGAGTATGCTCGACTGCAGATCGATCGGGTCGCCCGGGAGACGGGACTGAGCAGGGAGGAAGTGACGACGATGGTCGAGAGGAACACGAAGCAGCCGATCCTCGGCTTCATCGGCGAACCCCGGGTCAACGTCGTCACGCTCAACAACGACCTGCAGAATACCCCCGGCACCGCCGTCGACGTCGCGGATCCCGAGAACTGATGGGCTCACCTCGGCGGGGGAAGCTCACGGTCTTCCTCGGGTACGCACCCGGAGTCGGCAAGACCGTGGCGATGCTCGAAGCCGCCGCTGGGGCCAAGAGCGCCGGTCGCGACGTCGTCGTCGGCATCGTCGAGGACCACGGGCGCGCCCACACCGCGGCACTCGCGCAGGGGTTCGAGACCCTGCCGCGCCCAGGTGCCCTACCAGGGGCGGACCTTCGAGGAACTCGACGCCGAGGCGGTGCTCACCCGAGCGCCCGAGCTCGTCGTCATCGACGAACTCGCCCACACGAACGTCCCCGGCTCCGGTGACCGGGAGAAGCGGTGGGAGGACGTCGCGGCGATCCTCACTGCCGGGATCGACGTGTTCACGACGGTCAACATCCAGCACCTCGAATCCTTGGGCGACGTCGTCGGCTCGATCATCGGCCGCGTCCAGCACGAACGCGTCCCCGACCCGTTCCTCCGCACCGCCGACGAGGTCGAGCTCGTCGACATCTCCCCGGTCGCCCTGCGCGCCCGCCTGTCCGAGGGCAACATCTACGCCGCGGCGAAGGTCGATGCGGCGATGTCGAACTACTTCCGGCTCGGCAACCTCACCGCCCTGCGCGAACTCGCCCTCCTCTGGCTCGCGGACCGGGTCGACGAAGGCCTTGAGGAGTACCGAGATGCCAAGGGGATCCGCGACACGTGGGCCGCCCGCGACCGGATCATCGTCGCCGTCACCGGGGGTGCCGAGTCGATCACCCTCATCCGCCGCGGCCTGCGCATCGCCGGTCGGGTGGCAGGCCGGGAACTCCTCGTCGTCCATGTCGTCGAACCCGACGGCACTCGCTCGGCCACCGCCCCTGACCTCATGCGCGCCCGCGAGCTCGCCGAGGCGAACAATGCGACGTGGCACACCGTCGTCGGCGACGACGTCGCCACTGCGCTCGTCGAGTTCGCCCGCACCGTCAACGCCTCCCAGATCGTCCTCGGCGTCTCCCGCACCCCCTGGTACGGCCGGATCTTCAGCCCCGGGGTCGCGAACCGCGTCATCGCCTCCGCCGCGGACATCGACGTCCACATGGTCACCCACTCCCAAGCCGCGCGCGTGTGGCGGCCCCGCCGGGAGACCCGGCCGGGCAGTGCGATCTCGAAGCTGCGCCGGATACTGGGCTGGGTCATCGGCGCGCTCGCCCCACTCGCACTCACCGTCCTCTTCATCGCGCTCGGACCGGGAGCGGTGTCGCTGAGCATCAACTTCCTCAGCTACATCACCGTCGTCGTCATCGTCGCCCTCATCGGCGGGCTGTGGCCGGCGGTGATGACAGCCGTGCTCGGCACCGCCCTCATCAACTGGTTCTTCACCCATCCCGTCGGATCATTCACGATCGCCGAGTTCGAGAACATCCTCGCGCTCGCGATCTTCATCGCCGTGGCCGTCGCCGTCGCCACCGTCGTCGACCTCGCCGCGCGCCGCAGCCGGCAGGCCCAGGCCGCCGAACACGAGGGGTCGGTGCTCAGCGAGCTCGCCCGGTCGATGATCGCCGAAGGCGACAGCCCCGAGTCGATGGTCGAGAGCATCCGTACGACCTTCGTCCTCGATGGTGTCGCCGTGCTGAGCAAGGACGAGGCAGGGGAGTGGGCGGTGACCGCCTCGGCGGGGGAGCCGGTGACCACCCGGGCCGAGGCGACCGAGACCTTCGACCTCGACGACGACACCGCCCTCCTCCTCAAGGGCCAGCCGCTCAGCGCCGGCGAACAGCGGATCCTCGACGCCTACGCGGGGCGTCTGCTGCGGGTGCTCACGGAGTCCGAGCTCGCCGCGACCCGGTCGCAGGCCCGCGAGCTCAGCGCCGGCAACGCCGTGCGCACGGCCCTGCTCACCGCGGTCTCGCACGACCTGCGGACCCCGCTCGGGGCGATCAAGGCGGCGACATCGACGCTCATGCTCGACGGGATCGAGCTCTCCGACGCCGATGAGCGCCTCATGCTCACGACCATCGAGAACGGCACGCTGCGGCTCGAGAAGCTCATCGACAACCTCCTCGACATGAGCCGGATCCAGTCCGGTGCGGTGACGATCTCGACGTCCCCGGTCCCCGTGTCCGATCTCGTTGTCTCCGCCCTCGCCGAGGTGGGGGCCGAGAACGTCCGCACCGTGACTGCGGGCGAGCGGGGTGACGGTGGGGACGCCGAGGGTGCTGCGGCCGAGGCTGTGGTCGGGCCTGCTGGTGGCGCGGCCGCGTCGGTCGGGAACGCGGACCGGTCGAGTTCGCGCACTGTGTCGGGCCGGGGTGCCGCAGACGGTTATGGTCCCGAGATCACCGTCGACATCGACCCCGACGCGTGGGTCGACGTCGACTTCGGGCTCCTCGAGCGGGTGCTCGTCAACATCGTCGAGAACTCACTCAAGTACGGCGACGGGGCACCGCTGACGATCGACGCCTCGACCGGTGCCGAGGCCGTCTACCTCCGCATCGCCGATTCCGGACCGGGCGTGAGCGATGATGCACTCGAGACGATCTTCACCCCGTTCACCCGGCTCGATGAGTCGAACGCGAAGGGCCTGGGACTCGGCATGGCCGTCGCGCTCGGCCTGTGCCGGGCGATGGGCATCGACCTGTCCGCCGAGCACACGCCGGGAGGCGGCTTCACCGCGGTGCTCACGTTCCCGCGCTGCAGGAAGGACGATGACGCAACCTCGGCGGACGAACCCGGCGGCGAGGACGACGAATTCATCGGCGCCGCCGCGGGAACCGCCTCGGCGGACGAGCCCGGCGGCGAGGACGACGAACTCATCGGCGCCGCCGCGGGAACCGCCTCGGCGGGCGACGATGACTCGGTGAGGGCAGACGTCGGCGAGAAAGCGACCGACGACGTGGCGACGACGACCGAGGATGACCGACTGCAGGCAGGGGAGGGCCGCCGATGAAGCGGGTGCTCATCGTCGAAGACGATGCCGATATCGCCACGGCTGTGGGCATCGGCCTCCAGGCGAAGGGGCACGATGTCGTCGTCGCCGGCAGCGGACGGCGGATGAACGAGGTGCTCAGCGAGTCCGAGGTCGATGTCATCCTCCTCGATCTCGGACTGCCCGATGTCGACGGGATCGAGCTCATCTCCCAGGTGCGGCGGTGGAGCGAGGTGCCGATCGTCGTCGTCTCGGCCCGGCACGATTCGCACGGGAAGATCGCCGCCCTCGACGCCGGGGCGGACGACTATGTGACGAAGCCGTTCTCGCTCGGCGAAGTGCTCGCGAGGCTGCGGGCGATCGAGAGGCGGACGGGCCGGACGGGGGAATCAGGGGTCGTGCGCACCGCGGACGGGCGCGTCGTCGTCGACCTCGCCGCGCACCTGCTCGAGGTCGAGGGCGCGCCGGTCCATCTCACGCCGATCGAGTGGAAGATGCTCGAGGTCTTCGTCAAGCACAAGGGCGCGCTCGTCGAGGCGCAGACCCTCCTCACCGAGGTGTGGGGCCCGGAGTTCGGCAAGGAGCGGAACTATCTGCGCGTCTACATGTCGCAGCTGCGCTCGAAGCTCGAGGCCGATCCGGCGCGCCCGCAGTACCTCCACACGCAGATGGGCATCGGCTACCGCTTCACCCCGTAGGGCACGAAGCGAATTGCTGGTCACTCCGCCGAGGTGCCCTTTGATTTGCTCGTCACTCCGCCGAGGCGGCTGGGCTGATTTCGGCCGCGCCACCTCGGCGCAGTGACCAGTGATTGTCACGCCACCTCGGCGCAGTGACCAGCAAATCGCCAGGCCGGTCTCCCAAACCCGCCCGGCGCCCCTCACTCCTCGACGCGGGCCCGGCGGCGGTCCTTCTCGATGCGGACCTCGTGGCTCGACCGCGACGGGTTGAGCAGCTTGAGCAGCGAGAGCGCGAGGATCGCCCCGAGCACCGCACAGCCTGCGGGCAGGAGCATCGCGGTGTGCGCCCCGTAGTGGTCGATGAGGTTGCCGGCGATCGCCGACCCGAACGCGACGCCGAAGCCGAGCGAGGTGCCCAGCCAGGCGAAGGCCTCGGTGAGCCGCCTCGGCGGGGCGAGCTGCTGGATGACGGAGTTCGCGCCGACGAGGCTCGGGGCGATCGTGAAGCCGACGATGAAGAGGATGAGGCCGAAGGTGACCATGTCGCGGGCGAGCAGCATCGTGCACGTGCCGATCGCCAGCAGCGAGACCGTCACCCCGAAACGGTGGTGGGTCGCGGAGTTCCAGTTCCTCGCTCCGTAGATGGCACCCGAGATGAGCGATCCGAGCGCGAACGCACTGAGGAGGAAGCCGGCGAGCGACTTCACGCCCTGCTCGTCGGAGAACGCGACGGCGATGACGTCGATGGCGCCGAAGTTCACGCCGAGGAAGACGTTGACGATGATGATCGTGAAGATCCCCGGGTTGGAGAAGACGTGGCCCTTCGCCTCGGTGGACCGTTCGATCGGCGGCGGTTCGGTCGACTTCTGGATGTAGAGCAGCGCGGATCCCACACCGGCGGAGATCATCGAGAGGATGATGCCCGCGGGCGGCCACACGGCGGTTGCGAGCACCGTGGCGAGCACCGGTCCGGAGACGAAGAGCAGCTCGTCGGCGACGGATTCCCAGGAGAACGCCGTCTGCAGCTGGTTCGGCGAGTTCACGAGGTGCGACCAGCGCGACCGCACGAGCGATCCGACGGAGCCGACGGTGGCGCCGCCGATGCCGGCGAAGACGAAGGTGAGACCGACCCACCAGTCGAGGTAGACGGAGACGATGAGGAGGGTGAGCGCGATGAGGTGCGTGATGACGATGGGCACCATGACCTTCGCCTGGCCACGACGGTCGACGAGGCGCGCAATCCCGGGACCTGCAAGGGCTTGGACGATCATGTACACGGCGGCGACGATGCCTGCCAGGCCGTACGAACCGGTGACGCCTTGGATGAAGAGGACGATCCCGAGTCCGAGGACGGCGATCGGCATCCGTGCGACAAGACCTGCCAAGGAGAACTTGAGAGCACCGGGAAGCGACAGAATTTCCCGATAGTTTGTGAACATCAGACGAGTCTAACTCTGCCCTTGCAGCCCGCAACCGCGGATCCCGCAGGTTGAGTGGCATCTCACCCTGTGATCTCACCGGGATCCGTCGCCGTTCCGTCCTCTTCCGTTGGATCCTCCTGTTCTCGGTGCGGAATCCGTGCCCGTCGCCGTGGGTCGTCATCCCCTCGCCGAGGTGGTCCTCCGACCGGCATCGCCCCTTGCCGACTCGTCCCTCCAGGCCGTCTGACGGCCCCTGCCGCAACCGGCTCCCGACCCGGCAAGCAGCCCTGTCATCAGGGGTTCGACGGGCCACGCGAATCGGCAGAGCGGGTCATCGGGACGTCATCGGACCCCTATACAATGAGCGGGATTGCCCACTCTCCTCTGCCGGCCCCTGCGCCGCCCCGAACCCAGATCCGGAGCGCCGATGACGGACAACAACCCGTTCGATGACATCTTCACCAACGACAACGACAGTGAGGAATCCCGGCGACCGCGGCGGAAGAAGAAGCGCGTGTGGCGCAAGGTCCTCGTCGGCGTCCTCGTCGTCGTCGTCCTCGGCGTCCTCGGCGTCGGTGTCTACCTGTGGAACGTCGGTCGGTCCTTCGACGACAACGCCAATCAGCTCAGCGATGAGCAGGTCTTCGGTTCGCAGCGTCCCGAGGCGAAGAATGAGGAGGGTGGAACGAACATCCTCCTCCTCGGCTCCGACGAGCCGATGAAGGACGTCGACGTCAACTCCTCGCGCGGTCTGCGCTCGGATTCAATCCTCGTCATGCACCTGCCGGAGAACGGGTCGAACGTCCAGATCATGTCGATCCCGCGCGACAGCTGGGTCGACATCGAAGGCCAGGGCAAGGCGAAGATCAACGCGGCACTGTCCTACGGCGGACTGCCCCTGGCCGTGAAGACGGTCTCCGACTTCATCGGCACCCCCATCGACCACGTCGCCATCATCGACTTCGAAGGCTTCAAGGGACTCACCGACAGCCTCGGCGGGGTCCGGGTCAACTCCGAACAGGCGTTCACCCAGAACGGGTACACGTTCGAGAAGGGCGAGAACCTCCTCAACGGCGACGAGGCGCTCACCTTCGTGCGCGAGCGCAAGAGCTTCAAGGACGGCGACTTCCAGCGCGCGCGCAATCAGCAGGCGTTCATCAAGGGCCTCATCAATGAGCTCATCTCCGCCGACACCCTGTCGAATCCGGCGAAGATCCAGGAGATGGTCACCGAGTTCGCCCCGTACATGTACGTCGACTCCGGTCTCAACGCCCAGTACATCTCCTCGACCGCGTTCGCGATGCGCGACGTCCGCCCCGGCGACATCGAGTTCTTCACGTCCCCGACCGCTGGCGTCGGCCGTTCGGCCGACGGTCAGTCGATCGTCAACGTCGACCAGGACGAGCTGAAGAAGCTCCAGGACGCGTTCAAGAACGACACCGTCGACGAGTACGTCAAGTCTGCGCCCGAAGCTCACCTCTGATCATTTCGGTTCCGACGGCCCCTCGCCGAGGCGGTCCCGTCCTGGCCGTCGACGCGCAGTGACAGCTGAACCCCGTTCCGGGTGATCCTGGCAGCGGGGTTCTGCTGTGTGCCGCAGGCCTCCGCTCAGCTTCCCGGTGCCGCAACAACCTTCAGCCGAGCTGATCGGACAGCGACCGTCCACCGAGGAGATGAAGGTGCGGGTGCGTGATCTTCTGGTTCGTGTCCGGCCCAAAGTTCCAGGCGAGCCGGTATCCACGAGACTCGAAGCCCAAGGTGCGCGCAGTCTGAGCGGCCCGGCGCATCAGACGTCCGGCCCCCTCTGGCGAACTGTCGAGATACGAAGGCAGATCGGCTGCGTGCTCGCGCGGGAACAGGAGAACGTGTGCCGGGGTCATCGGGCGCAGTGGAGTGATGGCCAGACAGTCGTCATCTTCGAAGATGATCTCGGCCTCTTCGGTCCCGTTGGCGATCGCACACAGGATGCATGTCATGCCTCAATTCTGGCACCTGTCGAACCACAGTCTGATGACGCGACTGAACTCGCTCGAGGATGTGAGTCGTAGACAGACCTGGTGAGGGCCAGCCTCATGGCACGTCAAATGCGTCAAACTGATGAGGCGAAGTACCTCTGATGTGTCGAGCGCAGAGTCTCTTCATCTCGGCTCGTGAGAACCGCCAATTCCCAGTCGGAGCCGAAGTGAGTTTCGGCCAGCTCCATACGCCGTCGGACGGCGTCCTTGGACTCACCGAACTTCTCCAGAACCACGAGCTCAGCGGTGCGCTTGTTATAGGCGAGGACGAATTTAGTCATCACGGTCCCCTCTCACTAACGCGAGTAGCCTTTGCTCCATGTCGTGCAACGACCGCAGGATCGGCTCCTCACCCTTCTTGTCTTCATTGTACTTGGACGCCAGGATCTTGCGTGTGGCTTCGTCGACTGATTCGGAAACGTGAGACAAGTGACTGAGAAGGTTCAGGCGACCCTCGAACTCTGCGATGGTCCGTGATTCTTGCAGCATCGACACTACGAGGCTTCGCCCGGGAGCATTTGACGGCATACCTCCGTAGCGAATCTCTCGTCCCACAATCATCGCGAGAAGTTCATACGCGTTGGCCCATGCGCTCTGAAGCTGCGTTCGAAGCTGAATTTCGCATCGGCCCGCCGGATACTTGGTCAAGACGTGGACTGCACGATACCCACTGTGTTCGCCTCCACGCAGATCTTTAATGAAGACGTTCGCATCACCAACCTCGTCGCGAATTGTGGCCGCGACCGAATCAGCGAACGCAGTTTGCACCGAAAGAGACATATCGGCGTCGATGCGAACCCCTGCCAGGTCGCCGATGTTCTGCAATGGAGTCGAGCGATCTCGCCGGAGTTTTTCGATCAAAGTGCCAACTGTCTTTGGGCGCGATGTTCCGGGCGCCGCTGCCAATCCCAGTGGCGACCAATCGAGGCCCTCGAGGTGCTCCAGGACATCGCCAGAGAAGTCGAGGTACCACGCAAGTACCTCCTCATAATCTGGTGCCCTGCCTGGGGGCGTTGTTCCATCCCGGAGTGCCTTCCCGAGCGCCCTGAGGTCGTTTTGAGACCAAGGTGGCGTCTGCAGCCGAGGTGGATTGGCCATTTCGCAACTATAACCGGATGATCATCTGGCCTAGGGTCTTCGCGTGGCCGCAATCGAAATTCCTCCCAGACACAGCGAACCCCGTCCCAGGTGATTCTGGGGCGGGTTTTTGCTGTGTACCGCGGCATCCGCTCAGTCTCACCGAGGCGGTCGTCCGGAACCGTGCGAACCCCGCCGAGGCGGGTGATCACAGCAGAGCGCCCCGCCCCGGATTCCTCCGGGACGGGGCGCTCTGCGCTGCTCAGCTCTCTGGCCGGTTCATTTCGCGGCCGGCGACGCTGGGGCGGCGAGCGGGGCCGGGTTGCGGACGAACCAGCTGCCGACCACGGCGATGAGCGAGAGCACCGCGCCGGCGAGGAATGCCACCGAGACCCCGTCGGCTTGCGCGGCGACCGAGGCCGCGCCCGAACCGGCGGCCTGGACGGTGCCGATGCTGAGCACGGTGATGAACAGTGCCGTGCCGATCGCCCCGGCGACCTGCTGGATCGCGCCGACCGTCGCCGACCCGTGCGAGTAGAGCTGCGGGGTGAGCGATCCGAGCGCCGAGGTGAGCAGCGGCGTCATCATGAAGGCGACGCCGATCGAGAGCCCCATGTGTCCGAGGAGGACGAACCACGCCGGTGAGTTCTCGTCCAGCTGGGTGAGCGACCAGAGCACGGCACTGGCCATGAGCGCCCCGGGGATGACGAGCGGTCGCGGACCGAAGCGGTCGAAGAGGCGACCGACGATCGGCGCGGCCAGGCCCATGACGAGGCCACCGGGGAGCAGGAGCATCCCGGTCGTCACCGAATCGAGGGCGAGGACGTTCTGCAGGTAGATCGGCAGGAGGATGATCGAACCGAACATCGCCGCCATCATCACGACGACGAGGCCGATGGCCAGGGCGAACGTCCGTGACCGGAACACTCGCAGATCGAGCAGGGCCCGGTCGTCCCGCTGGAGGACGATCTGCCGCCAGATGAACAGTCCCAGGCTGAGCACACCGACGGCCAGGGCGGTCAGCGCTTGAGGGGCGGAATCGGGCGTGGCGCTGCCGAGGGTGCTGAACCCGTAGACGAGTCCACCGAAGCCGAAGGCGGACAGCGGCAGGGAGACCCAGTCCAGCGGTGAGTGGCTCTGTTCGCCGATGTTGCGCAGACGCAGCGCCCCGATGATCATCATGAGGATCGCCACGGGCAGGATCGTCCAGAACAGGAAGTGCCAGTTGAGCACGTTGAGGATGAACCCGGACAGCGTCGGTCCGAGGGCCGGGGCGACGGCCATGACGATCGTGATCCGTCCCATGAACCGACCGCGTTCGTGCGCGGGAACGAGGGTCATGATCGTCGTCATGAGCAGCGGCATCATCATCGCCGTGCCCGAGGCTTGGATGACGCGAGCGACGAGGAGGACGGAGAACTCCGGTGCGAGTGCGCCGAGCAGCGTTCCGGCGGTGAAGAGGCTCATCGCCAAGAGGAACACCTGTCGCGTGCTCAGGCGCTTGAGCAGGTAGCCCGTCGTCGGGATGACGACGGCCATCGTGAGCATGAAAGCCGTGGTCGTCCATTGGGCGAGGGTGAGCGTGACGCCGAGGTCGGTGACGAGGTGCGGGATGGCGACACCCATGACCGTTTCGTTGAGGAGGGTGACGAAGGCGGCGCCGAGGAGGAGCCAGATCACCCCGGTGCCTTTGCGCGGGGTCGCTGACTCGGGAGTCGGGTCAGCGGCCGCGGCCCGGTCGACTGCAGTGGATTCCCTCATCGTCATCAGACCCCTGCGATGCGCAGAACAGCGACAGCGAGTGCGACGACCATAACGATGATGTTCATGGTGAATGCCTCGTTGTGCTTCCTGTGGGCGAAGATCGCGAGGAACTGGATGAGGGCGAGCCCGAGTGCGGAGACGACGGTGAGCCAGGGGAGGATGCCGAGGAGTGCGGGCAGGATGATGCCGATCGCCCCGAGGACTTCGACGATGCCGATCCACCGGACCTGACCGGGTGTGTAGTCGAGGAGGGTGGGCATCGGCTTCGTCGAATTGTGCGGGCTGCGCACCTTGGCGAGGCCGGCCATGAGGAAGAGTGCGGCGAGGAGGCCGGAGAGGGCCCACGTGATGATGGAGAGAACGAGCATTGTGCCCCTTTCGGACGGTTCGTACTGTCAATAGTTACCAGTGGTAACCTAGATACCGTCGGTAATTATTCCGCAGGGTGTGGCACGCACAGCAACGTCACCGAGTCACACGGAGGTAACCATTTGACCTGGCCAGGGACGATCTCTGGGGTGGGTCGCCTCGGTGAGGAGGGGCACGACAGGGCCGCCGCACCGAGGCGAGTCGGCAGTGCGCGGGGAGGAGAGTAAGGCGATGACTGACCCATCAGTGAGGAACGATGCCCGTGGAGGCGTCGACGAACCGCGCATGGAGGCGATCTGTGAGGGTCCGAACGTCGACCCGGAGGTGTTCCGATCGATCCTCGCCCGCGTCGGCGACAAGTGGTCGATGATGCTCATCGGCATGCTGCAGGAGGGTCCGCGGAGGTTCTCCGAGCTCAAGTCGATGACTCCGGGGATCTCGTCGCGCATGCTCACGCAGACGCTGCGTCAGCTCGAGCGCGACGGTCTCGTCGAGCGGGAGATGTTCGCGGAGATCCCTCCCCGCGTCGAGTACCAGGTGACGCCGTTGGGCCTGTCCCTCGTGCCCGCCGTCCTCGCACTTGCCGAATGGGCGGCCACCCACACGGCCGAGATCGCTGCCAACCGCGACGCCTACGACGCGGCAGCAGAGTGAGAGACGTCCCCGCGGGGACGTCCGGAGGCGCAAATGGCGCCGAGTCCCGCGTGGGAA
>ENA-OOKA01000034-OOKA01000034.1-human-skin-metagenome-genome-assembly--contig:-NODE-34-length-52182-cov-11.696856_pt1 | contig 52182 bp, 50 predicted proteins | sample MGYA00248825_ERZ500995 | MGnify/ENA primary metagenome ERZ500995 (study PRJEB25958, sample SAMN03398540) | human skin metagenome | study: EMG produced TPA metagenomics assembly of the Human Skin...
ATGTGCACTACGAGGCCCTGGAGGTCACCGGCGCGGAGGATCAGACGCTGTTCCTATATTCCACCGAGAAGGGCTCGGACTCCGAGGCCCGGCTGCGGACGCTGGCATCCTGGCTGGCCGAGAACCAGCCGGGAGCAGGCAGCGTGGGTTCAACCAGTCGTTGCAACACCGGGTTGATGTAGCGAGCGTAGTTGCTCTTCGAACACTTCGGCGGGCGTCTTCCATTGGAGGACCTTTCGGGGGCGGTTGTTGAGTGCGTGAGCGACGGCCTCGAGGTCCCCGGCGGACCATCGCGAGAGGTCTGTGCCTTTGGGGAAGTACTGGCGGAGCAGGCCGTTGGTGTTCTCGTTCGTCGGTCGCTGCCACGGTGAATGGGGGTCTGCGAAGAACACCTTCGTGCCGGTCTGCATCGCGAACTGCGCGTGCCCCGAGAGCTCCTTCCCGCGATCCCAGGTTAGGGTCTTGCGCAGCTGTTCGGGCAGCGTGGTGATCGATGCACTCAGCGCCGCGTTCATCGCGACGGCCCCGTAGCCGCCCAGCGATGGCCCGTTCTTCACATGGGGTTTCTCTGCCCAGCCCTCCATGCGGGGCAAGTGGACCAGGATCGTTGAGCGGCTGCTGCGCTCAACGATCGTCCCGATCGCCGACCTGCCCGTGCCGATGATCAAGTCGCCTTCCCAGTGACCGGGCACGGCGCGGTCCTCGGCTTCCGCGGGGCGTTCGCTGAGGATCACATCGGCCGTGACATGCCCACCGGGCTTGTTCCGTGACCGGGCCCGGGGCCGCCGTAACGCGCGACCGGTGCGAAGACAGGTGACCAGTTCTCGCTGGAGCGCCCCCCGGCCCTCGATGAACAGCGACTGGTAGATCGCCTCGTGGCTGATGCGCATGGACTCATCATCGGGGAAGTCGAGCTTCAGACGCTGAGAGATCTGTTCCGGGCTCCAGGCCAGCGACCACCGCCGGTCCGCTCGGTGCGGCTTGTTCAGCCCCTTCCACGGGGCCGGGGTGGGGCCCGTGACGATCGTGCCGTCGGGCCGGCGAACATCGCCGGCGAGCCGCTCGTGGACGTATTGGCGCAAGTTCTCGTTCTTGAGAAGCTTCGCGACCTTGGGCCGCTTGGCCGCCTGCTGCGCCTTCCACTGGGCGACCGTGGCCCGGTACTCCAGCTTCCCACCACGAGTCGCCGCGTTGCGGCGCAGCTCGCGTGAGACGGTTCCGGGGTCACGCCCGATCACGTGGGCGATCTCGCGAACGCCCTTGTCCTGGGCGTGCAGGATGGCGATCTCCTCGCGTTCCTCGAAGCTCAGGTATCGGCCGGTGGGCTCAGCAAGCGAGATGGGCGGCATGCCGCCAGCGTGGCGAAACCAGCGGGACCCGACCGGCACGGACACGCCGACCGCGAGCGCCGCTTCTGCCGACGTGATGCCCGTGGCGATCAGACGCCAGAACTGCCGTTGCACCTCCCGGGACGGGTCTGGACGTCCGGGCGAGCGCATCGGCGGTCTCAGCGCCCGGTCAGCACGCCATTGCCGACGAAGCTCCTCTGCCGCGTCGCTCGTCTTCTTGGTCCAGTCCTTTGTGGCCATGCTCGAACACCTCCGACATCAAGGTGTTGCGACGACCTGTTGAATCCGCCCTGAGAACCGCGATCGGAGTGGTGGATCAGCCCGCCGTGGCTGCGGGAAGCACCGGTGACCGCGAGGGCCTGCTCGAGAGCCAGTAAGGGCAACGCGTCAGTGTGCAGACTGGTCGAGACCGCCCAGCCGACGATTCGGCGGGTGAACACGTCGGTGATGAACGCGAGGTAGCAGAACCCGGCCAGAATCCGGACGTAGGTGATGTCTGCGACCCAGAGGCGGTTGGGGCCGTCCGCGGTGAACTGGCGCTCGACGAGATCTGGACGATGATCCGCCTGGTGTGCGGGGCGGGTGGTCACGGGCTTGCGGCCCCGCCGCGCGCCGTGCAGCCCCGCCCGTTTCATCAGGCGGGCGACCTGATCGCGGCCGATGCTCCACCCGGCGTGGCGCATCGCGTGCCACATCTTTCGCACCCCGTAGACCGAGTAGTTCTCCGCGTGGATCCGCTGGAGCTCCTCCACCAGGATCTCGTCACGCACGGCTCGAGTCGAGGCAGGCCTGGTCTTAGAGGCCCGGTAGGCGCGGGAGGTGATGAACCCACAGTCTGTCGCAGCCAGCGTGCGGCAGATGGCCTCGACCCCGAAGCGATCGCGATGCTTGTCGATGAACGCGATCATCTCGTCGTGGGGCGGTCGAGTTCCGCGGCGAAAAAAGCTGAGGCGGCTTTGAGGATCTCGTTAGCGCGTCTGGCCTCGGCCAGTTCGCGTCGCAGGCGGCGGATCTCCTGCTCCGGGGTCTCACCTGCCGCGGCGGGTGCGATCTCGTGGCCGTGGCGGTTGCACCACATCCGCAGTGTCTCCTCTCCGACACCGACCTGCGGGCCGATCACCCGGATCGAGTGCGAGCGAGGCCCGCCCTCAGCGGCCTGGCGCTCCAGGACCATCCTCACAGCACGCTCACGCAGCTCGGGACTGAACTTCTTGGGCATGTTCCGATTCTCCTTCAGTTGGATCGGAACCAAACCCAGGACGCTTCATCCTCCTAAGTCCTGGATTTCCTGCTGATGTGATGCGCGTCCGGATGCCGCCGGGCGCGCATCGTTTTCTGTGCGCTCAGCTGTCATCCTCGGCCTCCTCCAGATCGCCGATCACACCGTCCAGCGACGTCATCACCGTCGAGAGCACCTTCCGCAGCGCTTCCTGCGACTCGCCATCGAGGTCTTCAACACCGAGATCGACGATCACACCGCCGGCTGCCAGCACGGTCCGAGCTGCGGCCATCGTCAGCTGGGACGGCCCCGGATCCTGCGGATCCTCAGTCAGACGAGGCTCCGCCTTCCGCTGCTTCAGCAGTGCCGCGCAACGAGACTCAGCCTCGAGCAGCGCCTGTCGCGGCTCCTCCCACCAGGCCGATTCCGTCGGGGTCGACTCCTGCCCCGATGCCGCCTCCGGGTCCAAGACGTCCCCGGAGAGCACCTGATCGGCATCCGCACCAGGCAGATTCGCGGGATCGACCATCGGGATCCCGAGCCCGTCCAGGGAGACGTCGGCGAACTCGGCAGCGTGCTCCGCCGTCGGAGCCGACTTCTTGGGCTTCTTGTAGGACTTGCCATCCAGGCCCACGACGTTCGAGGACTCCTCAGGTGACCCATTTGGGTCACCTGCCCGTGCGACACGCTGCACCGTGCTGTAGGACAGATCCGTCGCCTGCGAGATCGCCCGCATGCTCATGCCGGCCTCGCGCATCGACTGCACGACCTCGTCGCGCTGCTCACGCGGCGGGCGCAGCTGGAGCCCACGGAAGTTCGCGTCGATCCAGGCGTCCCACGTCTCGTAGCCCAGCGGCTCCCACACGCGGCCTTCCCAGGCCTGCACGATCAGCGAGTGGACATCAGCCAGCCCCTCGGCAATCTGGTCAGTCAGCTCCCGCGCATCCGCCTCAGTCAGCGGCTGCGGGCTCGTCGTCATCGTCGTCTCGCTCATCGCTGCATCTCCTTCTCCTCATCCGGCAGCAGATCTCGGAGCGAGACCCCGAGCACCTCCGCCGTCTTCATCAGTTCCGTGTAGGTGAAGTCCTTGTGCCCGTTCATGCGTGCCGAGACGGCCGCGTGACCGAGCCCGAGCGCCTCACCGAGCTGCTTCTGAGTCATGTCGCGCAGCGCCAGCCGGGATCGGATCTGGAGCGCGAGCTGCTTCTGCTTCGTCATGCGATCAGCGTGCTCGATTTGAGAACCCTATGTCAAGATCATCAATCTTGTTTCGAGAACGTCGTGTCGCCTGGAGCGCACCTTGGCCACGCACCGCGATACAATCTCGCCATGACTACGACGCCGCAGGACCAGCGCGACAATCCCGTCGCCCACCACGTCAGCGATGAAGTCCGTGCATGGCTGGGGCGCAAACGCCGTACCCAAAGCGACCTCGCTCGGCACATGGGAATCGCCAAGAGCGCGGTCAGTGTCCGGCTGAACGGCAGTAGGGAGTTCTCGATCTCCGAGCTTGTCGAGATCGCCGCTTGGCTCGGCATCTCATTGGCGGACCTGCTGGGACCGGAGTTGCTCCAGGCACGACGAAGCCCCCGCAGCGACCGTGTCGCTGCGGGGGCTGGGGAAAAGGAGTGGGCCCTGTGGGGATCGAACCCACGACCCATGGATTAAAAGTCCACTGCTCTGCCAGCTGAGCTAAGGGCCCCACCGCCGCCCGGACGTGCGGACGACGCCCACCATCGTAGACCAGGCACCGCATGGGCCTCGGCTGAGAAATCGGCATCCGCCGCCCGACCCGGTACCGTCGTCCCGTGACCTCCCACGACAGGCAGCAGCGCCACGAGACCGCCCAGAACACCGACGACGATCAGAGCACCTCCTACCAGCTCGACGAGAACGGCGACCCGCTGGGCTGGGCCGACACCCAGCGCCCGAGCCCCGAGTGGTCGGAGTCGGAGAAGCTCTTCGGCCCGTCGCCCATCGAGGGCGCCCTGGCGGCCGTGCTGGATGAGGTCCGCGAGCTGACCGAGGGCGAGCCGTCGTCGTCGATCCCGGCCCTGGCCAACGCGGATCCGGAGAAGCTGGCGGTCGTGGTCGCCACGGCCGGTGGCCACATCTACGAGGCCGGCGACAGCCGCGACTGCTTCTCCATCCAGTCGATCTCCAAGGCCTTCGTCTACGGGCTGGCGATCGAGGACCGCGGCTTCGGGGGCGTGGACGCCAAGATCGATGTGGAGCCCAGCGGCGAGTCCTTCAACCGCATCTCGCTGCATCCGGAGACCAACCGCCCGGCCAACGCCATGATCAATGCCGGGGCGATCACCGCCTCCTGGCTCGTGGACCCGCACCGCGGCACCGCCCGCCGCGAGCGCGTCCGGCAGCTGTTCTCGGCCTTCGCCGGGCGCGAGCTGATGATGGATCCCGACGTCTACTCCCAGGAGCACAAGGAGGGCGACCGCAACCGCGCGCTGGGCTGGATGCTCAGCTCCGTCGGGATCATCGAGGAGGACCCCACCCAGGCGCTGGAGGACTACTTCGCCCAGTGCTCCGTCATGGTCGACACCCGGGACCTGGCGATCATGGGCGCCACCCTGGCCGCCGGCGGGCGCAATCCGTTCACCGACGAGCGCGTCATGGAGCCGGTCACGGTCGAGCGCGTGCTGTCGGTGATGAACTCCTGCGGCATGTACGACGACGCCGGCGAGTGGTTCGTGCGCGTGGGCCTGCCCGGCAAGTCCGGCGTGGGCGGCGGCATCATCGCGGTGGTCCCGGGCCAGCTGGCCGTGGCCACGTTCGCCCCGCCGCTGGATCAGCACGGCAACAGCGTGCGCGGCACGGCCGCCTGCGAGCGCATCTCCCAGGCCATGGACCTGCACTTCGCCCGCGGCCCGCGCCCGTCCAAGCGCACCGTGCGCTCCATCCACTCCCTGGCCGACGCCCGCTCCCTGACCCACCGCGATGAGGACTCGCGCCGGGCCCTCAGCGAGCTGGCTTCGGACGTCGCCGTGATCGAGATCCAGGGCAACCTGCTCTTCCCCGGCACCGAGGAGACCGTGCGCGCCCTGCGCCAGTCGGCGCAGACGGCGAGCTCCGTGATCCTGGACCTGTCCGACGTCGATCAGATCGCCGGCTTCGGCCGCCACCTGATCGCCGTGACCGCCACAGAGCTGTGCGAGGCCGGCCGCGACGTCGCCCTGGTCGTGGGCGACCCCTGGACCGACGACTGGCACGACGCCTGGGACACCGTCTGGGAGGACATCTGGAAGGACGAGCCCGACGACGACTCCGATGGCCCGTCCAACCCCTATACCGACTCGCTGCCTGCCATCTCGGCGGCGCGCAAGATCCGCACCACGACCAAGCCGGAGAACCTCACGGTCTTCGCCACCCGCGAAGAGGCCCTGGCGCACGTGGAGGATCAGCTGATCGAGCAGCTGCGCCGACGCGACGACGACGCCACCGCCTCCGACGCCGACGCCGACGAGATGCCCGATCTGGACGCCGAGTCCACCATCGAGGCCGCGCGCTCCACCGACCTGCTGCGCGACACCGACGACGAGATCGCCGAGACGATCTGGTCGCGCGCCCAGGAGCTGCGGGTCCGCGAGGGCGAGCCCGTGCTGGACCTGGAGCCCGGCGAGTCCGCGGTGGTCCTGGTGGTCGAGGGCCTCGTGGAGATGATCCCGCACGGCTCCCACGAGGACGGCTCGGTCGTGCGCCGCATGCGCCCGGGCACCGTCTTCCGCTCCTCGGGCGTCAGCGACGAGCGGCTGAGCGTGCAGGCCGTGGCCGGCACCGACCTGGTGGTGCGCGTGCTCGACGCCCCTGCCCTGCGGGCGCTGGAGCAGGAGGAGCCCGCCGCAGCTCTGGAGCTGTGGCGCTCGATGGCCCGGGCCGCCTCGGAGGACCTGGAGACCGCCCTGCGCGCCAACATCGGCTGGGAGCCCGGCGACCACTGGAACGAGACCCCGGTCGAGGACTGAGCTCTGGTCTGCTCGCACGGGTCTTCGGCTGAGCGCTGATCGGACCCGTGCGGCCTGATGCGACCGGCAGCAGCGGTCGTACGCTGGAGGCATGTCTGCTCGTGATCATCACCGCCCGGTGAAGTTCGACCCCGCCCTCTTCGACCAGAGGATCGGCGGGGTCGATCCCGCCGTGCTCGCCGAGGCCGCCCACGTCACCGCTGCGGCCGTGCTGCACCGCGGTCGCGGGCACGAGGATCCCGAGGTCAGGCGCCGGCTCGTCGAGTTCACGGACACCGAGGGCCTCGACGGCCTGGCCGCCCTGTGGTCGGAGGCCCCTCCGGTCAGCCTTCCCGGGGCGCTGTGGCGGCTCTACGCCCTGCGCTCTGCCGTGCAGGCGGATCCGGTGCGCCTGAGCAGGTGGTTCGAGGCCGGGCGCGACACGGCGCAGGTCTCCTACGTGGTGGCCGGGGTGGCCGACCCGCCCCGGGCCGCGGAGATCCGGGAGATGGCCGACGCGATCCTCTCGGGCGCCTGGAACGGCGACTTCGACGTCGCCCTGGAGCGCTTCGCCGCCTTCTGCCGCGTCACAGCGCTCGGCCGCACCCGTCTGGGCGATCCCTGGGCCTCGGACGACGAGACCCGACGCACCACCGAGCGCCTTCCGAGCAGTCCCGCCGCAGGCGAGCTCGCCGTCGAGGCTGCGGCCGCCGAGCTGGACGGCGAGCGGATGGCGCGCCAGGAGATCGCCGGGGCCAAGCGCCTCGAGCGCACCGCTGATGATCTCGAGGCCGCCGCTCGGGCCTGGCGGGCCGGTTCGCTCGACTGAGGCGCTGCCTGCCCGAGAGCCCGGCAGGCGCCCGACCGGCGATGGGCCCGCACCGCCAGGGCAGTGATCCGGACCGTGTCGTCGGGCTCGGACCCACGTCGGGATCGCGCGGAGCCGGCGCGGACCCCGGCCCCGTCGGCGGCTTTGACCCATCACCGGGGGCGGCCCGTACAATGGATGCCAGGTGCCGGGCTGCGGCAGCCCCGGGCTCCATCATTCAGCCGCCTCGAGCGGCCACACGCCGAGAGGCGCTCCCGGTCCGGCACCCCTCAACCATCGATCGGCCACGAGCCGGTCCCTGACCAGGTCCCGCAGCCGCCGCACTGCGGGCTCATCCGCTCCATCGACCGAAGGCATGGCTCCATGGCACTGCGTGTCTTCCCCGAGGACAGCGGGGTGCTGCACACCCTGGCGCAGCTCAGCGATCAGGTGCAGGAAGCGGTGCGCTGCTGCTCCGAGATGCTCCCCGCCGAGGGTGATCGCGTGGCCGAGCTGCAGGCTCAGACCAGCAGCATCGGCACCCGGACCGCGGATCTGCACTTCGGGGCCATGACCTCGGCTCGCACCACCTACGCCCTGCCCCTGCCCCGTTCGGACATCTACATCCTCAGCAGCCACCTGGCGGAGGCCTCCGAGCACCTCCAGCTGTGCGTCGAGGCCCTTGCCGTCGACCCGCACCGTCTCTCCCACGGCGCCCACACCACGGAGCAGCTCTCCAGCATCAGCCGCATGGCCTCGCTCTCGCGCACTGCCGTGCTGCGGCTGCGCACGCTCGAGGGGCTCGACGAGTACTGGTTCGACATGCACCGCCTCCGCAAGCAGACCGAGCGGACGTTCCTGGTGCACCGGCAGCAGCTGTTCCGGGAGCTGGAGCCAGCAGAGGCCTTCGAGTCGCTGCAGACCGCCGATCAGCTGCACGAGGCCGCCCGCTCCATGACGGCGCTGGCCCACGAGGTCGGGCGCATCAGCATCTCCGAGGCCTGATCCGTGCTGCTCGCAGCCTCCGCCGCCGTCCTCGTCCTGGCTCTGGCCTTCGCCGTCATCAGCTCCGGGCACGACGTCTCCAACGCGATCGCCATGCCCGTGCGCCATCGGGCCCTGACTGCTGGCACGGCGCTGGTGATGGCCGCGGTGCTCAACGTCCTGGGCGTGGCGCTGGTGGCGCTGCTGGTGCCCATGCAGCCGGCCACCGAGAATCTGGAGACGCTGGTCCCGGATCCGCGCACGGGACTGCTGGTGGTCGCCAGCGCGCTCATCGTGAGCATCGCCTGGGCCCTTCTCACGTGGCAGCGCGGCCTGCCCGCCTCCATGGGCGCCACCCTGACCAGCTCCCTGCTCGCAGCCTCCCTGACCGCCGGGGCCCTGGGCCTGACCAGCTATCCCCCGAGCGCGGCCTGGCCCCTGGGCCTTCTGCTCCTGCCCGTGGTCCTGGGCCCGCTGGTCGCCTTCGCCCTGTCCTGGGTACTGCTGATCCCCGTGGTTCACCTGGCCAGTCGGTTCGAGGCCGACCAGGTCACCCTCTCGGCGCGCGTGGCCCTGGCCATCGGCGCCACCGCCATCAACCTCGGCCACGGCGTGATCCACGGACCGCGCATGATCGCCCTGGTCACCGCCGTCGCGGGGCTGTCAGGCCTCTCTGCTCTCGAAGCGCCCGAGGCCGCCGTCGCGATCGACGTCGTCGTGGCCCTGTGCCTGGCCGGCGGCAGCCTGCTGGGCGGCTGGCAGATCGCCCGCACGATCTCCTCCCGCATGGTCCGCCCCGATGCCGTGCGCGGGGCCACCGCCCAGGCCGTGGCCGGCGCCCTGCTGCTGCCCGTGGCGCTGGGCTCGGACGTGCAGATGTCCACCTCGCAGACGACCGCCGCCGCCGTGCTCGGCGCAGGCGTCAACCAGCGCTTCCGCTCCACGCACCACGTGGTCGTCGCCCAGGTCATCGGCTGCTGGATCATCACGATCCCCGCCTGCGCCGCCGCCAGCGCCGTGCTGGTCACTGCGGCCTCCCCCCTGCTGAGCCTCTGAAGGACCCCTGCCTTCCCCGGCTGTCGCCGCTGCGCTTCCTGCCCCCGACGCACGCCGCGGGACCGCTCGATCAGCTCCCGGGCACGCCGTCCGAGAATGACAGCGCCCCCGCTCGGATCCATCCGAGCGGGGGCGCTGAGTGCCTCTGAGGAGCCTGCGCGGGCAGGCCCTGCCGATCAGCCGAAGCGACCGGAGACGTAGTCCTCGGTGGCCTGCTGCTGCGGGTTCTGGAAGATGTTCGTGGTGTCGTTGTACTCCACGAGCTTGCCGGGCTTGCCGGTGGCCTCCAGGTTGAAGAAGGCGGTGCGGTCGGCCACGCGCTGGGCCTGCTGCATGTTGTGAGTCACGATCACGACCGTGAAGTCCTTCTTGAGGTCGTGGATCAGGTCCTCGATCGCGATGGTCGAGATCGGGTCCAGGGCCGAGCAGGGCTCGTCCATCAGGATGATCTCGGGCTTCACGGCGATCGCGCGGGCGATGCACAGACGCTGCTGCTGGCCGCCGGACAGGCCCGACCCCGGGCGGTCCAGACGGTCCTTGACCTCGTTCCAGAGGTTGGAGCCGCGCAGGGACGACTCCACGAGCTCGTCGGCGTCCTTCTTGGAGATCGCCTTGTTGTTCAGCTTCACGCCGGCCAGCACGTTGTCGCGGATGGACATGGTGGGGAACGGGTTCGGGCGCTGGAAGACCATCCCGATCGTGGAGCGGACGGTCACCGGATCGACGCCGCGGCCGTACACGTCCTCGCCGTCGATCAGGACCTTGCCCGTGGTGTAGGCGCCGGGGATGACCTCGTGCATGCGGTTCAGGGAGCGCAGCACCGTGGACTTGCCGCAGCCGGACGGGCCGATGAAGGCCGTCACGGTGTTGGGATCGATATCGATGTTCACGCCCTCGACGGCGCGGAAATCTCCGTAGAAGACATCGAGGTTCTCGACGTCGATTCGCTTCGACATGTGGTTCAGAGCTTCTTTCTCAGTCGGCGGAGGGTTCAGCGACCAGCGGTCTTGGGTGCGAAGGCGTTGGCGATCAGTCGTGCCGCCAGGTTCAGCAGCATGACGAAGACGATCAGCACGAGCGCGGCAGCCCACGCGCGATCCGTGGACGGATCAGGCGTGGTCGGCGAGATCGGGCGCATCAGCTGCTGGTAGATGAAGGTCGGCAACGAGGACATCCAGTCGTGGAACGGATTCGCGTTCATGGAGTCCAGGAAGCCGATCGTCACCATCAGCGGTGCCGTCTCACCGATCACTCGGGCGATGGCCAGCGTGACGCCGGCGGCGATGCCCGAGATCGCGGTGGGGATGACCACCTTCAGAATCGTACGCCACTTGCGCACTCCCAGGGCATATGAGGCTTCTCTCAGCTCATTGGGCACGACCTTCAGCATCTCCTCCGTGGACTTCACCACGGTGGGGATCATCAGCACGGTCAGCGCGATCGCGCCGACGATGCCCATGCGCACGCCCTGCTGACCCAGGATGATCGTGAAGAGGGCCGAGGCGAACAGGCCGGCGACGATCGACGGGATGCCGGTCATGACGTCCACCAGGAAGGTGATGATCTTCGACAGCGTGTTGCCGTTGGAGTACTCGACCTGGTAGATGGCCGTCAGCAGGCCGATCGGGACCGAGATGATCGTGGCGCACAGGGTCACGATCACGCTGCCCACGATGGCGTGCAGGATGCCGCCCTGGACGCCCGTGCCGTTCTCGACGCTCTGCTGATCGTCGATGGCGGTCACGCTGGACATGGTGGTGGTCAGCAGCTCCGGCGACAGCGTGGGGATACCGCGGAAGAGCACGGTCCAGATCACCGAGATCAGCGGGATGACCGCCACGATGAAGGCGCCGTAGACCAGATAGGTCAGGGCCGCATTCTTGCCCTGACGGGAGCCCTCGATCGAGGTGACCGCGATCGGAGCGGCGATCAGGAAGACCACGGCCGCGAACAGGGCCCACAGTGCGACGCTGAAGCTCACGAGGGCGGCCAGGGCGGCTCCGACGACGATCGAGCCGACGAGGATGGCCGGGATCAGCCACTTGGGGCGCTGACCCGACGTGAGCGAGTTCTGATTCTTGGGGCTCCGGGTCTCGGAGCGCTGCTCAGTGGTGTTGGTCGACATCAGTTTGCCCCCGAGAATTCCTTGTAGCGGGCGGTGATCGCGCGTGCTGCGAGGTTCACGATCAGCGTGATGATGAAGAGCACGAAGCCGGCGGCGATGAGCTCGGTGAACCGGTTGCCGAAGGCCTCCGGGTAGTTCAGCGCGATCTCCGCGGCGATGGTGTTGTTGCCCGTGCGGATCAGCGACCACTGCAAGCCGCCGGTGGAGAGCACCAGCGCCACGGCCATGGTCTCGCCGAGTGCACGGCCCAGGGCCAGCATGACGGAGGAGACGATGCCCGCCCGGGCGAACGGCATGACGGCCTGGCCGATCATCTCGAGTCGGGTGGCGCCGAGGGCCAGCGAGGCCTCCTCGTGCAGCTTGGGCGTCTGGACGAACAGCTCGCGGGACATGGCGGTGATGATCGGCAGGATCATGATCGCCAGCACCACACCCGCGGTGAGCATGGTGCGCCCGGTGTTCGAGGCCGGCCCCTCGAGCAGCGGGATCCACCCGAAGCTCTCGGCGAGCCAGTTGTAGAACGGCACCAGCGCCGGAGCCAGCACCGTCATGCCCCAGGCGCCGTAGACGACCGAGGGGATGGCCGCGAGCAGGTCGATCACGTAGCCGACCGGCTTGGCGACCTTGGGCGGGGCGAAGTGTGAGATGTACAGAGCCACGAGGATGCCCAGCGGGGTCGCGATCAGCAGCGCGATCACGGCCGCCATCAGGGTGCCCAGGACGATCGGGTAGACGTAGGCGAAGAACCCCTCGCCGCCGGTGATGGCGGAGCCCGGGATCGTCAGGATGTCGGCGGACTTCCAGCCGAGGAAGGTGAAGACCGCAAGCAGGATCACGAAGATCAGGATGCCTGCGGCCAGGCTCAGACCGGAGAAGAGCTGGTCGCCGAAGCGGCCGCCCTTCGAGCCGGAATCGAAGGCCCGGGAGCCCTCCGGCTTCTGCTCCGGCCGCCTCTTCTCAGAGACATTGGTGGACATTCTCGACCCCTTCGGGTGTAGATGCTTTCGTCGGCGGGCCGTCGGGCCGCTCGTGGTTGCGCGGCCAGCGGCCACAGCGACGGGCCCGCCCGTGCCCGGGATCTCTCCTCAGGGAGGCCCGGACGGGCCCGTCGCGGGGCGCGCATGCCGACTGGGTCGGCCTGCGCGCAGCGGATCAGCCGGCGGCGGTGATCTGGTCGATCGCGTCGTGCGCCTCCTGGCGCATTCCCTCGCTCAGCGGAGCGGAGTGCGCGGCGTCGGCAGAGGCCTGCTGGCCCTCCTCCGAGACCACGTACTGGCCGAAGGCCTTGGCCGCGTCGGCGGTGTCCTGATCCTGGTACTCGTTGCAGTAGATGTGGTACGAGACCAGGATGATCGGGTAGGCCCCGTCGGCCTCGGTGTCGCGGTCGAGCTCGAGCGCCATGTTGTTCTCGGCGCCGCCCTCGACGCGCTGGGAGGCGTCGACGGCCGCAGCGGCAGCGTCGGGGCTGTACTCGACGTAGTCTTCGCCCACGCCCACGGCCACGGTGCCCAGATCGCCGATGGCGGAGGCATCGGCGTAAGTGATGGCGCCGTCCGTGTCAGAGGCGGTGGAGACCACGCCGGAGGTGCCCTGGGAGTTCTCCTGGCCGGAGATCGGCCAGGACTCGGAGGCCTCGTCCGACCAGGCCTCGGGGGCGGCCGCATGCAGGTAGTCGGTGAAGTTCTCGGTGGTGCCGGACTCATCCGAGCGGTGCACCACGGTGATGTTCGTGTCCGGCAGATCGGCATCCGGGTTCTGCTGGGCGATGGCCGGATCGTTCCAGGTGGTGATCTCGCCGGAGAAGATGCCCGCGATGGTCTCGGCGTCGAGGTTCAGGGAGTCGATGCCCTCGAGGTTGAAGCCGACCGCGATCGGGGAGATGTAGGCGGGGACGTTGAACGCACCCTTGTCGCCGCACTGCTCCTTGGAGGACTCGAACTCCTCCTCGTCCATGGCGGCATCCGAGCCGGCGAAGCTCGCGCCGCCGGCCAGGAAGGCCTCGCGGCCGGCGCCGGAGCCATCCGGCGAGTAGCGGACCTCGACGGCCGGATCCAGCTCGCCGGCGCCATCCGACCAGGCGTTCATGGCCGCCTCCTGCGAGGACGCGCCCGCGCCCTGCAGCGTGGTCGTGCCGCCGCCGCCGCCGCAAGCGGTCAGTGCGATAGCGCCGATGGAGAGAATCGCGGCGCTCTGGCCGATGCGAGAAGCCTTCACGTGGTGCCCCTGTTCCTGTGGTTCTGCTGAAGCTGACGTGCCGGTGAGGTCCGGCGGCGCTGGACGAAGGCCCCGAATTCCCGGCCAAGCCCACCCAACGCTCACCGACTCTAGGATCGGCACGTAGCCGGACTCCGCTCAGGCCGTGAACGGAAGGTGAACTTCCCCGACCCTTCGGCGGTCTTTATGTATTGCTGAGCACATATTTTTTGATGGCGTGAGCGTCGTCATGCGGACCGCAAGCTCCCGAGCGGCCAGCATCGAGGCACCCTCGGTGCCACCGGCGAGGGGGCCAGATGCACCTAGGATGGCTCGCATGAGCGAAGCCGAGCAGAGTCCCGGGCTGGTGCACCGCGCCGGCAGGGAGTTCAGCGAGCGCGCCCGCGCCGGCGGGGCTCGCCTGCGCGGCGACATCCTGCAGGCCCTGCAGCTCACGGTCGCCGCGATCGGCGCCTTCGTCTTCGCCGAGAACGTGCTCGGGCACACGGGGCCGATCTTCGCGGCCACGGCGGCCACCGTGGCCCTCGGCTTCTCCAAGGGCGGGCAGCGCTACCGGCGCGTGCTCGAGGTCGCCATCGGCTGCACGCTCGGCATCGCGCTGGCCGAGGTGCTGATCCACTTCATCGGCGTCGGGACGTGGCAGGGCGGCGTCGTCATGCTGGTGTCCATCCTGCTGGCCCGGTTCCTGGACAGCGGCGTCCTGTTCACCACGCAGATGGCCCTGCAGTCGCTGCTGGTCGTCATGCTGCCGCCGTCGTCCGACGGCGCGTTCGCCCGCTCGACCGATGCCATGGTGGGAGGGGTCTTCGCCCTGCTCATGGCCTACCTGGTCCCCTCAGACCCCCGCCGCCAGCCGCGTGTGCACGTGCGCCGGCTGACCGATGAGCTCTCCGCCGTGCTGCGCGAGGCCGCCCAGGCCATCACCGAGGACGACTCCACGGCCGCATGGCACTGCCTGGTGCGCGCCCGGCGCACCCAGTCCGAGATCGATTCCGTGAAGACCGCGCTGCAGGCCTCCCAGGAGATCGCCGCGGCAGCGCCCGTGCATCGGCGCCACCGCTCGGAGATCGAGCAGATCGCGATCTCGGCGCACTACCTGGACCTGGCCGCGCGCGACAGCCGGGTGCTGGTGCGCCGGGTGGCCGGGGTCATCAACCACGTCACCCTGGCACCGGCTGCCATCGAGTCGATCTCCGAATGCCTGAGGGACATGGCGGATTCGACCGACACGGTGGGCCGCGCCCTGGCCGTCCCTCAGCGGGAGTCGCGCGAATCGTTCCTGCGCCAGGCGCGCAACGAGCTGATCACCGTGGCCGAGCGCCTGAACCCCCAGGACATGGGCGTGCAGACCCTCGAGGGCCAGACCCTTGTGCTGCTCATGCGGCCGCTGGCGGTGGACCTCCTCGAGGCCACCAACATGGACCACGAGGACGCCATCGCCCACCTGCCGGCCCTCGACGACTGGGACCGCATGTGAGCACCCGCTGTGCTGTCGGACCCGGTTCCTAGCGTGTGAGCCATGAGGTCGACGGCATGAGCACCAGGTCCAAGCGCAGCTCCTCGGGATACCGCTGCACGGAATGCGGGTGGAGCACCGTCAAGTGGGTGGGCCGCTGCGCCGAATGCCAGGCCTGGGGGACCATGGAGGAGGTCGGCGAGCACAAGGCCCGCACCACCCCGGCCCGCTCGATCGCCGATCCCGCCAAGCCCATCGCCCAGGTGGACGCCACCCAGGCCACCAGCGTCCCCACCGGCGTCGGAGAGCTCGATCGCGTCCTGGGCGGCGGGCTCGTGCCCGGCGCGGTGATCCTGCTGGCCGGTGAGCCCGGCGTCGGCAAGTCCACCCTCCTGCTGGATGTCGCGGCTCGCGTGGCCCAGGGCACCGCACCGCGCGGTCCGCGCTCGGTCCTGTACATCACGGGAGAGGAATCCGCGGCCCAGGTGAAGCTGCGCGCCGACCGCGTGGGCGCGCTGGCCGATTCCCTCTACCTCACCTCGGAGACGGATCTGTCCACCGCACTGGGACAGGTGGAGGCACTATCGCCGGAGGTCCTGGTCGTGGACTCCGTCCAGACCCTGGCCAGCGCCGAGGTCGACGGCTCCGCCGGCGGCGTGACCCAGGTGCGGGAGGTCGCCGCCTCCCTGATCGCCGCGGCCAAGTCGCGGGGCATGACCGTGCTGCTCGTGGGGCACGTGACCAAGGAGGGGACCATCGCCGGACCCCGGCTGCTCGAGCACCTGGTGGACGTGGTCTGCCAGTTCGAGGGCCAGAAGCACTCGAGCATCCGGCTGCTGCGCGCGGTCAAGAACCGCTACGGCCCCACCGACGACGTCGGCTGCTTCGAGCTCGTGGACAGCGGCATCCGCTCGGTCTCGGATCCCTCCGGGCTGTTCGTCTCGCGCACCGCGCATCCGGTGTCCGGGACCTGCCTCACCGTGACCATGGAGGGGCGGCGCCCCCTGCTGGCGGAGGTCCAGGCGCTGCTGGACCAGTCCTCGACCGCCCAGCCGCGCCGCGCCACCTCCGGTCTGGACAGCTCGCGGGTGGCCATGCTGCTGGCCGTCCTGCAGCGCCGAGCGGGTGTGGGACTGGCCTCCATGGACGCCTATGTCTCGACCGTGGGCGGTGTGCGCCTCGGCGAGCCCGCCGCGGACCTGGCCACCGCGCTGGCACTGGCCTCGGCCGCACAGGACAAGCCCCTGCCCCAGCGCCTCGTGTGCTTCGGCGAGGTCGGCCTGGCCGGAGAGGTCCGGCCCGTTCCGGGGATCGAGCAGCGCATCCGGGAAGTCGCCAGGCTGGGCTTCACCCACGCCGTGGTCCCGGCCAGCCCGCAGGGGCTCAGCAGCATCCCCGACGGCTTCCGCGTCCGCGAGGTCACCAGCCTGGTGGAGGCCCTGCAGATCTTCTTCCCGCCGTCCTGACCTGTCTCACTTCAGGGTGAACTCGACCGGCTCCGCGGAGTCCTCGCCCAGCGAGACCTCCAGCTCATAGCCTCCGGCCGCGGCGTCCTCGAGATCCTCGGCGCAGCCTTCCGCCGAGCGCTGGCGGTTCCACTGCATCCGGGCGCTCTCCTTGCCCCCGGCCTCGAGCTCGATCGGACGGTCCTGGCCGTCGATCTGGCAGTGCTTCGAGTCGAAGACCGTGTCGGAGCCGGAGGTGACCGTGTAGTCCATGCGCGCGGTGCCCGCATTGACCATGCAGGGGTCCTCGCCCGTGTTCTCGATGGTCATGATCAGGATCGGGTCCGCGTCCTCGGCATAGGTCTCGTGGTCCGTGGACCCCGTGATCTTCAGGGCATCGCCGCAGGCCTGTGCGGCCGGGCCGCTGGCGCCGTCGGTGGTCTCGTCCTGCGGGCGCGCGGAGAAGCCGTCGAAGGGATCCTCCGACTGCGCCGCCTCGGTGGCCGCCGCCTCGGGGTCCTCGGCCGTCTCCGAGCCGCCGGTGAGCGCGTTCACCGACCAGATGCCCACCGCGATCAGCAGCAGCACCACAGCCGCCGGGACCAGCAGGCGGGTCAGCCGCTGCGGATCACCGATCCAGCTGCGCCACCGCGGCTGCCGAGCCTCCGGTGCCTCCGCCCAGTCCTCGTCGTCCCAGTCTTCGGCATATCCGCGCTCGTCGTCCCAGTCCTCGGGATAGCCGTGCTCGTCGCCCCAGGCGTCGCGATCGTGGTCGTCGTGCCGCCTGCGGTCAGGGCGCGCACCGCCTGCGGGCTGGCCGTGACGACGTCCCGCTGAGCCGCGCCGCTCCTCACGGTCCAGGTCCCCACCGCTCAGCTCCTCGACACGACCGCTCTGGGCTCGGCGCTGGTGCTCAAGCGCATCGCCGGGAGCGGCCTGCTCCCTCGATGAAGCCGCCCCGGCGGCGCGGCCCGGGCGCCGTCGCGCAGGCTTGCCGGTGGCCCAAGCAGGCAGCAGGTCGTCCTCCGGTGCGGAGGCTGCGCGCGAGGAGCGCGCACCGGAAGAAGACGAAGCAGCCCCGTCGCGGGACCCTGCACCGGCTGAGCTGCGCGGAGCAGAGGAGTACGGCTGAGGGGCCCCGAAGTCGTCGGGGACGTCATCGTCGTCCGGCAGCTGGGGACCGCGCGGGCCCGGGCCCACCGTGGACAGCTCCTCGGCGGAGTGCGGGATCAGGTGGTGGTCGTCCTGATCGATGGGGTCGTCGTCGAGGCCCTCGAAATCCAGCGGGTCCTCGGAGGACCGTCTGCGACCCGTGCGCTGCGGCGAAAACCGCGTCGCGGGCTCGGAGCTCGAGCGCGTCCGGGGCTGCGATCGTTCCTCGGACGGGGTCTGCGGCGCCTCCTGCTGCTCGGCACGGCGGCGGCGCCGGTGATGCTCGGGGGTCGTGGAGGCTCCGAGATCCGGCAGATCGAAGTCCCAGGGGGCGTCCCTGCGCCCGTCATCCGCGTCGTCCCGTGCCATGGCCTCCAGGCTACAGTGGCGCGATGCCCAGCCCGCACATCGCCGATCCCTCACCTCAGGATGCTCAGCGACTCGCGCAGATCCGCGACCGGATCGCCGCCTGGTACGCCAGCGACGGCCGCGACCTCCCCTGGCGCTGCCCCGAGCGCACCGCCTGGGGCGTGCTGGTCTCGGAGATCATGCTCCAGCAGACTCCCGTGGTGCGCGTGCTGCCCCGCTGGCTCGACTGGATGCGGCGCTGGCCCTCCCCCGCCGACCTTGCCGAGGCCCCGACCGCCGACGTCCTGCGCGCCTGGGACCGCCTGGGCTATCCCCGACGGGCCCTGCGGCTGCAGGCCGCCGCACAGGCGATCGTCGCGGACCACGGCGGCCGCGTGCCGCGCGAGCACGACCAGCTGCTGGCGCTGCCGGGCATCGGGGCCTACACGGCCGCGGCGGTCTCGGCCTTCGCCTTCGGCGAGCGCCAGTGCGTGATCGACACCAACATCCGACGCGTGCACGCTCGCCTCTTCTCCGGCAAGGGGCTGCCGAGCCGGTCCCTGACGGCAGCCGAGACCCGTCTGGCGCGCTCGCTGCTGCCCGAGCAGCGCGCGGCCTCGGTGGTGTGGAACCAGTCCGTGATGGAGCTCGGCGCCCTGATCTGCACGGCTCGGTCTCCGCGCTGCGACCAGTGCCCCGTGCAGGATCTCTGCGCCTGGATCGCAGCCGGTCGCCCGGAGCCGGAGGAGGCCCCGCGGGGACAGTCCTGGAAGGGCACCGACCGGCAGGTGCGCGGCGCGGTCATGGCGGTGCTGCGCGCCGCGGATCAGCCGGTCCCGGAGAGCTGGCTGACGCGGGACCAGCAGGTCACCCTGCCGCGCGGCGCGAGTGCGGATCTGGCCCGCCCCCTCGAGGCCCTGCTGACGCTCGAATCCCCCGTCGAGCAGCGACAGCGCGCGGTCGACGGCCTGGTCTCCGATGGCTTGGCCCACCGCCGCGGCGACAGGATCGCTCTGCCCGGCTGATCCCGACCGGTCTGCGCGGCCCCCGTCAGAGCGTGAGGATCATCCGGGTGTTGCCCAGCGTGTTGGGCTTCACCCGGGCGAGGTCCAGGAACTCGGCCACGCCCTCGTCATGGGAGCGCAGCAGCTCCGCGAAGACGTCCGGGTCGATCGGGCGCTGATCGGCCATGACCCGGAAGCCCTGGCGCTGGAAGAACTCCACCTCGAAGGTCAGGCAGAAGACCCGGTCCACCCCCAGCCTGCGCGCCCGCTCCAGCAGGGCCTCCACGAGCCGCCACCCCACGCCCTGCCCGCGCACCCGCGGGTCGGCGGCCAGGGTGCGGATCTCGGCGAGGTCCTGCCACATCACGTGCAGGGCCCCGCAGCCCACGATCCGGGCCGAGGTCCCGCTGGGCGACGGCTGCCCGTAGGCGATCCCGGACTCGTCGACCAGGCCGGCGCCGGAGGGGTCGTCGTCCACGAGCTCGGCGATGAGGAACTCCTGGATGCCCTCGTAGTACGCGACGGTCTCCTTGATCACCAGCACGCCCTCCTGCGCCAGCGGACCCACGAGGGCCTTGATCGCGTGGACGTCGCCCGTGGTGGCAGGGCGCAGGCGCAGCTCGAGAGTCATCCGGAAAGTGTACGACCGCCCGCGACCCTCGCCCTCGCCGGGGCCCCGGCCGAGCCCGGAGAGCGCAGACGACGACGCCCTCCCCGAGCTGAGCTCGGAGAGGGCGTCGATGACAGGTGCCGCAGCGGATCGGCCCCGTGCCGGAGGATCAGGCCGTGGTCGGACCCGACTCCGGGCCGTGGCCGGGCTCGGGAGCCTCGGCGCCGGCCGATCCGGTGTCGCCGTCGGTGCTGTGCGGGACGTTGGTCCCGGACGGCACCTCACCGGGCACCAGATCCGGATCCTGAGCGGAGCCGTCCTGGTCGTCGTCGGAGAACTCCGTGTCCGGCAGCTCCGACATGGCCACCGACGAGAACGTCAGCTTGGCGTCGTCGCCGTCTCCGTCCACATCCACGGAGACGCGCTCGCCCTCCTTGATGTCGCCGAAGAGGATCTTCTCCGAGAGCGTGTCCTCGATCTCGCGCTGGATCGTGCGGCGCAGCGGACGGGCGCCCATGGTTGGGTCGTAGCCCCGCTTGGCCAGCACCTTCTTGGCGGCGTCCGAGACCACGATCGACATGTCCTGCTCGCGCAGGCGCTCCTGGAGACGGGCGACGAACAGATCGACGATCTGGACGATCTCCTTCTCCTCCAGCTGCGGGAACACGACGATCTCGTCCACGCGGTTGAGGAACTCGGGGCGGAAGTGCTCCTTGAGCTCGTCGTTGACGCGCTGCTGCATGCGCTCGTAGTTCGTGGTCGAGTCGTTGCCCGCCTGGAAGCCCATGGGGACGCTGCGCGAGATGTCCTTGGTGCCCAGGTTCGTGGTCATGATGATCACGGTGTTCTTGAAGTCCACCACGCGGCCCTGCGAGTCGGTCAGTCGACCGTCCTCGAGGATCTGCAGCAGCGAGTTGAACAGGTCCTGGTGCGCCTTCTCGACCTCGTCGAAGAGCACGACGGAGAACGGCTTGCGGCGGACCTTCTCGGTCAGCTGGCCGCCCTCCTCGAAGCCGACGTAGCCGGGAGGGGCACCGAACAGCCGCGAGACCGTGTGCTTCTCCTGGTACTCGGACATGTCCAGCGTAATGAGGGAGTCCTCATCGCCGAACAGGAACTCCGCCAGCGACCTGGCCAGCTCCGTCTTGCCGACGCCCGTGGGGCCGGCGAAGATGAACGACCCGCCGGGGCGCTTGGGGTCCTTGAGGCCCGCACGCGTGCGTCGGATGGAGCGGGAGAGAGCCTTGATGGCCTCCTCCTGGCCCACGACGCGCTTGTGCAGCTCCTCCTCCATGCGGATGAGGCGGCCGGACTCCTCGTCGGTCAGGCGGTACAGCGGCACGCCCGTGGCCGCGGAGAGCACGTCCGAGATGACCTCTGGGGTGACCTCGGCGACCTGGTCGCCGCCCTCGCGCCAGGCGGTGTCCTTGTCATCGCGCTCGGACAGCAGCTTCTGCTCCTGATCGCGCAGCGAGGCGGCCTTCTCGTAGTCCTGGCCCTCGATCGCATCCTCCTTGGCCTGCTTGACCTTGGCGATGCGCTCGTCGAGCTCCTTGATCTCCGGCGGGGCCGTCATGCGCTTGATGCGCAGGCGGGCACCGGCCTCGTCGATCAGGTCGATCGCCTTGTCCGGCAGGAAGCGGTCCGAGATGTAGCGGGCCGACTGGTGCACGGCGGCCTCGAGGGCCTCGTCCGAGATCGACACGCGGTGGTGCGCCTCGTACTTGTCGCGCAGGCCCTTGAGGATCTCGATCGAGTGCGCCTCGGAGGGCTCGTCGACCTGGATCGGCTGGAAGCGGCGCTCGAGCGCTGCGTCCTTCTCGATGTGCTTGCGGTACTCATCCAGCGTGGTGGCGCCGATGGTCTGCAGCTCGCCGCGGGCCAGCATGGGCTTGAGGATCGAGGCGGCGTCGATCGCGCCCTCTGCGGCACCCGCGCCGACGAGCGTGTGGATCTCGTCGATGAACAGGATGATGTCGCCGCGGGACTTGATCTCCTTGAGCACCTTCTTGAGGCGCTCCTCGAAATCGCCGCGGTAGCGAGAGCCGGCCACGAGCGAGCCGAGGTCCAGCGTGTAGAGGTGCTTGTCCTTGAGCGTCTCCGGGACGTCGCCGCGCACGATGGCCTGGGCCAGGCCCTCGACCACGGCGGTCTTGCCGACGCCCGGCTCGCCGATCAGCACCGGGTTGTTCTTGGTGCGCCGCGACAGGACCTGCATGACGCGCTCCATCTCGCGGGCGCGCCCGATCACGGGGTCGAGCTGGCTCTCGCGGGCCGCTGCCGTCAGGTTGCGCCCGAACTGGTCGAGCACAGCCGAGCCCGCGGGGGTGCCCTCGCCGGAGGTGCGAGCGCCTGCGCCCGCGGTCTCCTTCTCCTCGCCGCCGGACTGGTAGCCCGAGATCAGGTCCAGGACGGTCGAGCGGACCTTCTGCGGCTCGGTGCCGAGCTTGGTGAGCACCTGGGCGGCCACGCCCTCGCCTGCGCGGATGATGCCCAGCAGGATGTGCTCGGTGCCGATGTAGTTGTGCCCGAGCTGCAGCGCCTCGCGCAGGGAGAGCTCCAGGACCTTCTTGGCCCGCGGCGTGAAGGGGATGTGCCCGGAGGGGGCCTGCTGGCCCGGGCCGATGATGTCCTGGACCTGCTCGCGGGCCCCGTTGAGGGTGATGCCCAGCGAGTCCAGGGCCTTGGCGGCCACGCCCTCGTTCTCGTGGATGAGGCCCAGCAGCAGGTGCTCGGTGCCGATGTAGTTGTGGTTGAGCATCCTGGCCTCCTCCTGGGCCAGGACCACGACCCGTCGGGCCCGATCGGTGAATCGTTCGAACATGGATACTCCTCAGTCGATGTTTGGCACCGATGCTACGCACGCCGGAGGGTCTCGCCGCCATTGTTCGCCACCGGCGAGACGACCCCGCACTGCCCCCCGAAGGAGCCTTCTGACAGGCGGCCGGAGGCAGCGGCGCTCAGGGCACGGCGGTCCCCGAATGAGGAATCCCCGCACGTCCGGAAGGACGAGCGGGGATTCGCACAGCGATGGAACGGCAATCTCAGATCGAATACCTGCGGGCATCCACCACGAGTTCGTTTCCGAAGCGACCTGAGATTCTCGATTCGGTGATGAATCCCTCAGGCCGCGCGCGCTCACTTGTGAGCGGCGTAGTACGCGTCCTGGACCTCCTGGTGGATGCGGCCGCGATCGGAGACGTTGTAGTTGTTCTCCTTCGCCCAGGCACGGATCTTGGGGGTGTCCGGATTGGCGCGGGTGCCCGAGGACTTCGCAGCGGGGCGGCCGGCCTGCTTGGCCTGAGCCCGGCGGGCCTTGCCCACGTACGGGCGGATGGCCGCGCGCAGCTTGTCCGCGTTGGCGGAGGAGAGGTCGATCTCGTACTGCGCGCCGTCCAGGCCGAAGCGGACGGTCTCGTCCGCGGGGCCGCCGTCCAGGTCGTCCTCGAGAATGATCTTCACGGTCTGCGCCATGTGTGGAGCTCCTTCATCATCGATTCGATGTGCTCGTGCGGTCAGGAGATCCGCGGAGCCGATTCCGGGCCCGATCACAACGAATTGCGCACTCAGGATCCCCTATTGCCCGCAACTATAGATATCGGATGCCGCTGAAAGCAATTCCCCGGCTCGGAGAAGCCGGGGAATCGGAGAAGAATCAACTGCGCGGTGCATCCTGATGTTCATCGGATCCGCTCCGAGCGGAACCGCGTCCGCCGGATTCCCGCGCCTTCAGATCCTGATACCACTTCTCGGCATCGGCCTGATCGCGATTCACGGCCTCCTGCGCACGGCGCTCACCGCGATCGGCCCGGAACAGGGCCCGCATGGTGAACCAGAAGATCAGCCCCACCCCGATCGAGGGCAGGAGCACAGCGATGTATTCGCCCATGGCGGATCAGTCCTTCTCGGGCTTCATCAAGGGGAACAGGATCGTGTCGCGGATGCCCAGATCCGTGAAGAGCATGATCAGACGGTCCAGGCCCAGCCCCAGTCCGCCCATGGGCGGGGCGCCGTGCTCGAGGGCGCGCAGGAAGTCCTCATCGAGCTGCATGGCCTCGTCGTCGCCGGCCGCGGCCAGGCGGGACTGCTCGGTGAGCCGCTCGCGCTGCACCACCGGGTCGATCAGCTCGGAGAACGCGGTGCCGCGCTCCATGCCGCCGATGATCAGGTCCCAGGCCTCGATGACGTCCGGCTTGTCGCGGTGCGGCCGGGCCAGCGGCTGGGCCGCCGGCGGGTAGTCGCACACGAACGTGGGCTGGATCAGCGTGGGCTCCACGATCTCTCCGAAGAGCTCGATCACGAGCTTCTCGGCACCCCAGGCGGGATCCACCGAGACGTCGTGCTCGGCGGCGATCGCCCGCAGCGCCTCGGCGGGGGTCTCGGGCGTGATCTCCTGTCCCACGGCCTCCGAGAGCCCCGGGTAGACGCTCAGCCACGGCCACTCGCCGCGCAGGTCGATCTCGCCCTTGGCGGTGCGCAGCGGACCGTCGATCCCCAGGGCGTCGGCGGCGGCCACGATCATGCGCTGCATGAGCTCGGCCTGCGAGAACTGATCGCCCCAGGCCTCGTAGACCTCCAGGGTGGTGAACTCCGGGGAGTGCGTGGAGTCCACGCCCTCGTTGCGGAACACCCGCCCGATCTCGAAGACCCGCTCCACCCCGCCCACGACGGCGCGCTTGAGGTAGAGCTCCGTGGCGATGCGCAGGGTCATGTCCTGATCGAACGCGTTGAGGTGCGTGGCGAACGGACGGGCCGTGGCGCCGCCGTGCACGAGCTGCAGCACGGGGGTCTCGATCTCGATGTAGCCCTCGTCCTCGAGCGTGCGGCGCACCGCGGAGATGATCGCGGCCCGCTTGCGGACCACGTCGCGCGCCTCCTGGCGCACGAGCAGGTCCAGGTAGCGCTGCCGGACGCGGGTCTCCTCGCTGAGCTCGGATCCCTCGTAGAGATTGGGCAGCGGCCGCAGGGCCTTGGAGGCCATCTGCCAGGAGGTCACCATGACGGAGAGCTCGCCGCGGCGGGAGCGGATCACGGTGCCGGTGGCGGCCACGAAGTCGCCCAGGTCCACCAGGGACTTCCACTCGGCCAGCGACTCCTCGCCCACGACCGCCTTGGAGAGCATGAGCTGCAGCTGGACGCCGTCGCCGTCCTGCAGGGCCGCGAAGCACAGCTTGCCGGTGTTGCGCACGAACACCACGCGCCCGGTCACGGAGACGACGTCCTCGGTCTCCTCGCCGGTCTCCAGATGCTCCCAGCCGTCGCGGACCTGGGGCAGCGTGTGGGTCCGGGGGACCTCGACCGGGTAGGCCTGGCGACCCGTCTCGAGCAGCGCGGCGCGCTTGTCCATGCGGAACTGCCGCTGCTCGTCGCTGCGGGCGGCCTCGGCCGCGGCGGACGAGGACTCGGGTGCGGGGCTGGCTGCGTTCTCGCGCGTCTGATCAGTGGTCACAGTCCCCCAGGATAGCCATCGGCCCGGGCGCCGTCGCATCGGCATCGGCCTCCGCACAGCGGTGAGAGCCGCCTCACGGACGCGGCGCCGCCTCGATCTCCCGGTTGTCGATCAGCCGCGTGGTCCCCACCCGCGCCGCCACCAGGGCCAGGGCTCCGGGGCGCGGCGGGATCTCGCTCAGGGTCTCAGGCTCCACGACCACGAGGTAGTCGAGCTCCACCGTGCGCCCGGTGCCGATCGGCTCCTCGTCGATCCGACGGCGGGCCCCCGCCAGGTCGATCTCCCCGAGGGCGAGCTCCCCCAGCGTGCGGGAGAGCACGAGCCCGGCCCGACGCTCGTCGTCGTCCAGGTACGCGTTGCGCGACGACAGCGCGAGCCCGTCCGGGGCCCGCACGATCGGGACCGGCCGGATCTCGACGTCCAGGTTCGTGTCGCGGACCATGCGCTGCACGATCAGCAGCTGCTGGGCGTCCTTCTGCCCGAAGTACGCGCGCAGCGGCTGCTCCGTGCGTCCTGAGACCAGGCTCAGCAGCTTGTTGACGACGGTGACCACGCCGTCGAAGTGGCCGGGGCGCGAGGCTCCGTCCAGCACCGTCCCGAGCCGCCCCGAGCTCACGGTCACCAGCGGGTCCCCGCCCGGGTACATGTCCTCGAGCCCGGGAGCGAAGACCAGATCGACGCCCAGCCCCCCGAGCAGCTCCAGGTCTGCCTCCAGGTCCGACGGGTAGCGCTCGAAGTCCTCGTTCGGTCCGAACTGCAGCGGGTTCACGAAGATGGAGACGATCACCAGGTCGTTCTCCTCGCGGGCCCGGCGCACCAGGTGCGCGTGCCCCTCGTGCAGCGCGCCCATGGTCGGCACGAAGCCGATGGACAGCTGCGCTCCCCGCCGGGCGACCTCCCGCCGCACGGCGGCGCGCAGCTTCTCCGGCTCGCGCACCACGACGGGGTCCGACGATTCCGCGGAACCGCGCGGCGCCGAGGCATCGGCCGCGGGGAAGCCGCCGTGAGCGGCGGCGCCCTGCCCGACGGCCGCGTGGGCGCTGCCGGATCCCTCGCTCCGGCTCAGGTCCAGCGCCTCGAGGACCTGCGCGTGCTGGGCCTCGGTGAGCATGCCGCGGTCCCGGGCTCGGTCAGCCGTCAGGGCCGCGAGCGCCCGGTAGGCCCGGTCGATGTCCTGCTGACCGGTGCCCAGGGCGTGCTCGGCGAGGGTCTGGCGGTGCTCGGCCACGGTGCCGGCGTCGCCGCGGGCCACCGGGCCGGTCAGCGCCGACTCCCCTGCCGACAGCGCATTGTCCAGGGTGGCCCGCGCCAGGGGTCCGAGCACGCGCTCCGGCTGCTCGAGTCCCAGCTCGCCCAGCAGCTGCAGGGCCTGGCCGGTGATCGTGGTGAGGTGGTTGGCGCCGTGGGCCAGGGCCGCGTGGTAGATCGGGCGGTCGGCCTCGGCGATGACCACGGGCTCGCCGCCCATCTCCATGACCAGCGCCTGCGCGATCGGCAGCACCGCCGCCGGGGCGGTGACACCGAACGCGCAGCCGCTGAGTCGCGGCAGGTCCAGACTCAGCCCGGTGAACGTCATGGACGGGTGGATCGCCAGCCCGATGGCTCCGGCCTGCCGCGCCGGCTCCAGGACCTCCACGCCCCAGCGGCCGGCGGTGTGTGCCACGAGCTGCCCGGCCTGCCAGTGCCCGGTCGCGGCCAGTCCGCTCACCAGGTCGGCCAGCTGATCGTCGGGAACGGCCAGCAGCACGAGCTCCGCGCGCTCCACGATCTGCTGCGGGGTGAGGATCGGGACCTCGGGCAGCAGCAGCTCGGCACGCTCCCGGGAGGCCTCCGAGACGGCGGCGACCCCCACCACCCCGTGCCCGGCGGCACGCAGCGCGGCTCCCAGCACCGCCCCCACTCGCCCGGCGCCGATCACGCCCACTCCCAGGCGCCCGGGGCGGTTGGCGGCTTCGCTCACGGTCTTCTCCTGTGTGCTCTCGGGTCTCTGGGCCGACGCCCGCTTGCGACGGTCCCGACGGCTCCTGCGACGGTGCTGCTGCGACGCTCCGGCGCAGCGCCACCACCCTATGACGGGCGGTGCGCTCGCGCGCACGCTCAGCCCCTGGCGCCCACGAGGGTGTGCTTCTCATGCGCCCGCAGCGACTGCTCGGACACGAAGCGCTCGGCGACCTCCCGGTCCATGGCCATGATCATGGGGCTGACCGGTCCCTGGATCGAATGCAGGCTGACGTCCGAGAGATCCAGCCAGCGCGCCAGCGGCCCTCGCGAGATCTCCATCGACTGGATCTTCCCGTGCGGGACCAGGCAGGCGGTGCGGGAGAGCCTGCCGTCGATCGTGACGACCTCACGCCGCGTCACCGAGAAGCCCCGACGACGGCGCACGACCCAGGAGATGCGCGCCGCTCGGCGCGGCGAGATCGTGAACCGGCACTCGGGATCCTCTACGAGATCGGCCGTGAGGCCGTAGCACGCCGTCTCGAAGGCCTCGCGCGACTCGTCGGCGCCCAGCGCCTCGGCGAGCATGATCGCCAGGTGCTCGTCGGTCGCCACCGGGATCAGCGTGGTGCGCCCCGAGCCGTTCATCTCCTCGGCGGGATCGCCGTAGCCGGCCACGTTGATCGCCACGCGGCTCCAGCCCGGGCGCCGCCACAGCATGGGGCGGTTCACCTTCAGCGCCTGGATCCGGCCCGTGGGCACGGTCTGGGAGACCGTGCTGAGCAGCCCGTAGCGCAGCCGCAGACCGCTGTCGGTGCGGTAGGCGCTGAAGCCCCAGGTCTTCTCGAGGCGCTGGAAAAGCGAGACCACCAGTCCCACGACGACCGGGATCCAGCCCGCGAAGGCCGCGCCCATGAACTCGGGGAAGAAGATCAGCGCCGCGAGCGCCGCCGCCCCGACGACCACCAGCATCACCATGGACGGGCTCAGGGCCCAGGACAGCAGGACGCGGCTCACGGGAACGCGCAGCAGCAGCTGCTCTGCGCCGTGGTCCTGAGCCGCGGCCGGGACAGCGGCTCGCGCCCAGGGCAGCGCCGCCTCGGCATCGCTGGCCTCCGCAGGGGCCTCCGGCTGCGGACGGCTGCGCGAGAGCAGCTGGGAGCGCAGCCGTCGTGCGTGGGCATGGGTCAGGTAGCGCAGCACGACGGCCGACTCGCCGGCATCGGCGACCTCGAAGCTCAGCTCGGCCAGGCCGAAGATCCGCGCGCCCAGGGGCCGCCGGATGTCGAGGGCCTGGACGCGATCCAGGCGGGTCTGGCGCTCCTGGCGGGCCAGGGCGCCCTGGCGCAGGCGCACGTGGGTGTCGGTGATCTGATACGTGGTGAACCACCAGGCGACCAGCGAGAACAGTGCCACGACCACCAGCAGGCCCACGACGACGAGCGCACCCACCAGCAGCAGCACGAGCCACAGGACGGTGCCCTCGAGCATCGAGGCCCAGCCCGGCAGGCCCTCCGCGGAGTCGTTGAGACCGGGGCCGTCGCCGCGGAAGAAGCCGTCCATGACGTTGGACAGCAGCACTCCCAGGACCGCGAGCACCACGATCCAGCCGCGGATCAGCGGCGAGAGCGGGTGGAGGCGGTGCCAGTCCTCGGCCGAGTCCGGCTGATGCGCCTCCGCCTCCGGGGAGGCGCCCGTCGGCTGGGCCTCCGAACGCTGCGCAGGGCTGCGATCGGACATCTGCTCGCCCCTCACAGCTCGATCAGGCGGGCTTCCCCGCGCTCGGTGAGCCTCTCGCGCAGCCGCCTGGCCTCTTCGGCGGTGATCCCCGGCAGCTCGGCGTCGGTCTCCGCCGAGGCGGTGTGCAGGGTGATCGACGACAGCCCGAACATCCGCAGGATCGGTCCGCTGCTGACGTCCACGTACTGCATGCGGCCGTAGGGCACCACGACCAGCGTGCGGACCAGAAGGCCCTTGCGGACCATGAAGTCATCCGCGTCCTCGCGGTAGCCGTAGGAGCGCACGCGCCGCGGGGTCAGCAGGACCTGCACGAGGCACAGCACCGCGACCCCGAGGGGCCACGGCAGCACGGCCCACCACGAGGCCTCGCCCCACACGCCCACGAGCTTGAGCACGAGCGGCCAGCCCACCGCCGCCGCGAAGATCAGATAGCCGATCACCTCCGAGATCACGCGCACTCGGATGTACCTGGGGTCCAGCCCCTTCCACTGTCCGTCCTGGGGGCCGGGGGCCGGCAGGGTGGCAGGATCATCAGCGCGCAGCCTCGGAGCGCCGTCGGGCTCATGGGTCATGATCGAGATGCTCCTGATCGAGAAGATGACGGATCAGCACCCCACAGTAAGGGGCCTGCCAGCGCACGCACATCCTCCGTGCGAGGGATCCCTGCCCTCCGGAGGCACGAGGCTCAGTCGCGCCAGCGGGCGAGCCCGCCCTCCTCGGCCGTGCGGCCCCGACCGCGCTCGGCGGCGCCGTCGGCCTCCGCGTCCGGGTCCTCCGGCGGGATGCGGCAGAAGCGCTCGACGATCCACCCGACGACGGCCAGCGCGACCCCCACGCCCACCTGGAACAGGCAGCGCCACAGCGGCCCCTGATCCGTGCGCAGGGAGATCAGCGCGGCCTGGTCCACGGCGAGCATGGCGTGCCAGCCCAGGCACAGGGCGCCCAGCACGGCCACGGCCTGCGCCAGGGCGGCGATCACGGTGCCCCAGGTGCGGTCCATGCGGATCTCGCGGTCGCCGTCGCGCAGCCTGCGCACGCGCAGTCCGGCGACCAGCAGGATCGCGGCGAAGACCAGCAGCGCGATCCCGGAGGCCACCGGCAGGGCCAGCAGGGGCCCGTGCAAGCTCTCGGAGACCAGCTGGGCGATCCAGCCGCCCATGAAGGCGACCGCCGCGAGCACCGCGAGCAGCCGCACCGTCAGCCCCTTCACCATGTTCCTGCCTCCGTCCTCGATCCTGTCCGCCGCCGGCTCAGTCGTCCGCGGTCTCGTCCTCGCCGGGGGCGTCCTCGAGGCGGAAGGTCTGCGCCCGTACGCCCCGGGCATCCGAGGCCTGCGCCGCCAGCTCGGCGATCCTGCTCCCGGCGAGCTCGGCCTGGGGCTCGAGCAGCGCCCAGGGGAAGAGCACGAAGGCCCGCTCGTGGGCCCGCGGGTGCGGGATGGTCAGCTCGGGATCATCCATCACCGCGCCGTCGAAGTCGATGATGTCCAGATCCAGGGTGCGCGGACCCCACCGCTCCAGGCGCACGCGGTCGTGATCCGCCTCGATGCGCTGGCACAGTGCGAGCAGTTCCCTGGGCGAGAGCTCGGTGCTCAGCCGCACCACGCCGTTGAGGAACTGCGGCTGGCCGGGCGGCCCGCCCACCGGATCGGTGATCGCGATCGGGGAGACCGCCTCCACGCTCACCCCGGGGGCGGCGCGCAGCTGCTCGACCGCCGAGCGCAGCAGCTGCCCGCGGTCCCCGAGGTTGGAGCCCATGCCGATCAGCGCCCGCGGCATCAGGACCGCCCCCTCAGCACCGTCACGGCCACGTCCCGGAAGGCCACCTCGATCGGGGCGTGCGGCTTGTGCACGGTGACCTCGACAGCCTCCAGAAGGGCCTGCTCCCGCAGCAGCCGGGCCGCGATCCGCTCGGCCAGAGCCTCGATGAGATCCACCGGCGGGCCGACGATCTCCTCGTGGACGGCCTCGGCGACCTCTCCGTAGTGCACAGTGCGGGTCAGCTCGTCCGAGCTGCCCGCAGGACGCAGGTCCAGGTGCAGCACCAGGTCGACCGAGAACTCCTGGCCGTCGCGGCGCTCGTGGTCGAACACCCCGTGATGGCCCACCTCGGTGAGTCCGTTCAGCGCGATCCGATCTGCGCTCATGCGATCCCCTCCTTGCCGACGGGGCGGTTCCAGGCCCCGGCCACGGCGATGGCGTCGACGCTCGAGGCGACGTCGTGCACGCGCACCGCCCACGCCCCGCGATCGGCAGACAGCGCCGAGATGGCCGCCGTGGCGATATCTCGCTGATCCGCTGGACGCGGCGCGGTGCCGTTGCCGAGCAGATGGCCGATGAAGCGCTTGCGCGAGGCCGCCACCAGGATCGGATAGCCGGTGGCCACGAACCGCGGCAGGGCCTCCAGCAGCTGCCAGTCCTGCCGCCCTCCCTTGGCGAAGCCGAGCCCCGGATCCAGCACGAGCTTGGAGGGATCCAACCCGGCATCGAGGAAGCGCTGGGCGACCTCATGGATCTCGCGCAGCACATCGCCCACGAGGTCGTCGTAGACCGCCAGCGAGTCCATGGTCCCGGGGGTGCCGCGGGAGTGCATGCAGATGTACGGTGCCTGCCGCTCGGCGACCAGCGGGACCATGCCGTCGCGCACAGCCACGCCGGAGACGTCGTTGACGCAGTGCGCCCCGGCGTCCAGGGCGGCCTCTGCGGTCGACGGGTTGAAGGTGTCCACGGACAGCACGATTCCGGCATCCGACAGCTCGCGGATCACCGGCAGGATGCGCCGGCGCTCCTCCTCCGGATCCACGCGCTGCGAACCGGGGCGGGTGGACTCGCCGCCGACGTCGATCAGATCCGCGCCCTGGGAGGCGAGCTCGTGCCCGTGGGCGATCGCGGCCCGGTGGGAGTCGTGCCGGCCGCCGTCGGAGAAGGAGTCCGGCGTGACGTTGAGGATGCCCATGACGAGCGTGCGACCGGAGGGCAGCCCCGCCCAGTCCCCCCAGCCCAGCTCGCCGCGGACGGCAGCGGGCTGCGGGGCGACGGCCTCCGGAGGGGTGGGCTGCATGGTCGTCTCAGCCTCCCAGGATCAGGCTCATGGCCTCGGAGCGGGTGGCGGCCTCGCGCAGCTGGCCGCGCACCGCGGAGGTCACGGTGGACGCGCCGGGCTTGCGCACCCCGCGCATGGACATGCACAGGTGCTCGCACTGCACCACCACGATCGCCCCGGCGGCGCTGAGCTCGTCCATGAGGGCGTCGGCGATCTGGGTGGTCAGCCGCTCCTGGACCTGCGGGCGGCGGGCGTAGACCTCCACGAGCCGGGCGATCTTGGACAGGCCCGTGACCCGGCCCGAGGGCCCCGGGATGTAGCCCACGTGCGCACTGCCGTGGAAGGGCACGAGGTGGTGCTCGCAGGTCGAGTAGAACGAGATGTCCTTGACCAGCACCAGCTCGGAGTGCCCGATGTCGAACGAGGCGCTGAGCACCTCCGACGGATCCTGGGCGAGCCCGGAGAACATCTCGGCGTAGGCGCGGGCCACCCGGTCCGGGGTCTCTCTCAGGCCCTCGCGATCGGGGTCCTCCCCGATCGCGGACAGAATCTCCCGGACCGCGTCCCGGATGCGCGGCTGATCGACCGGGGCGAGATCGCCGGGGCCGCCGCCGACCTCGTGGTGGTCCTGCTGCTGCATCGCTCAGCCACGCTCCCTGTCATCGGGGGCGTCCTGGTCCCAGGGGGCGTCGTCCGAGCCCGCCGCGGTGGAGCCGGCGCGCCCGGAGGGCGCCTGCCCGTCGCCGGACTCGGAGCGGTTGTCGCGCCCGTCGCGATCGGGGTGCTCGGCGCCCGGCTCGTCGTCGTGGCGGTGCCCGGCCTGACGCTGCTTGGGGTCCTCGCCCTCGCCGGGCATGGCCTCGAAGCGCTCGCGCTCCTCGGGGGATGCCTCGGCCAGCTCCTCCTTCTCGCGGGAGGTGGTCACCGGGGGCAGGTCCGACTGCGGGCGGCCCTCGGCGGAGATCCACTGCTGCCGCTCGGGCTGGCGGACCAGCTCGGCGAAGATCTCGGCGATGTCCGCCTCGAGGAGGGTCTCGCGCTCGAGCAGCTCCAGGGCCAGGCGGTCCAGGATCTCGCGGTTGGCCACCAGGATCTGATGGGCCTCGTTCTGCGCGTTCTCCAGCAGCGCGCGGACCTCGGCGTCGACGATCGCCGCCGTGGCCTCCGAGTAGCCGCGCTCCTCCGAGCCGCCGCGGCCCATGAACGGCTGGCTGTCGTCGCCGCCGAGCTTCATGGAGCCCACGCGCGAGCTCATGCCGTACTGCGTGACCATCTTGCGGGCCGTGTCGGTGGCCTTCTGGATGTCGTTGGCCGCGCCCGAGGACGGGTCCTTGAACACGACCTCCTCCGCGGCGCGCCCGCCCATGGCATAGGCCATCTGATCGAGCAGCTCGTGGCGGGTGGTCGAGTACTTGTCGTCCGCCGGCATGACCATGGTGTAGCCCAGGGCCCGGCCGCGCGGCAGGATCGTGATCTTGGTGACCGGATCGGTGTTGCGCAGCGCCGCCGCCACCAGGGCGTGGCCGCCCTCGTGGTAGGCGGTGACCTTGCGCTCGTGCTCCTTCATGAGCCGCGAGTGCTTCTGCGGTCCGGCGATCACGCGGTCGATCGCCTCGTCCACGGCGCGGTCGTCGATCAGCTGGGCGTGCGAGCGCGCGGTGAGAAGCGCGGCCTCGTTCATGACGTTGGCGAGCTCGGCGCCGGTGAAGCCCGGCGTCCGCTTGGCCACCGAGCGCAGGTCGACCGACTCGTGCAGCGGCTTGTCCTGCGCGTGCACACGCAGGATCTGCTCGCGGCCCTTCATGTCCGGGGCGTCCACGCCGATCTGGCGGTCGAAGCGGCCCGGGCGCAGCAGGGCGGGGTCCAGTACGTCCGGGCGGTTGGTCGCGGCGATCAGGATGACGTTGGTCCCGGCCTCGAAGCCGTCCATCTCCACGAGCAGCTGGTTCAGGGTCTGCTCGCGCTCGTCGTTGCCGCCGCCCATGCCGGCCCCGCGCTGGCGGCCGACGGCGTCGATCTCGTCCACGAAGATGATCGCCGGCGCCGACTCCTTGGCGGTCTGGAACAGGTCGCGGACTCGCGAGGCGCCCACGCCCACGAACATCTCCACGAAGTCCGAGCCGGAGATCGAGAAGAACGGGACGCTGGCCTCCCCCGCCACGGCCTTGGCCAGCAGGGTCTTGCCGGTTCCGGGAGGGCCGTAGAGCAGCACGCCCTTGGGGACCTTGGCACCCAGGGCGGTGTAGCGATCGCGGTCGACCAGGAACTGCTTGATCTCGTCGAGCTCCTGCACGGCCTCGTCCGCGCCGGCCACGTCCTTGAACGTGACCTGCGGGTTGTCCATATCGAACTTCTTGGCCTTGGAGCGGCCGAACTTCATGACCTGGGAGCCGCCGCCCTGCATGCGGGCGAACACGAACCAGAAGATCGCCAGGATGATCAGGAACGGCAGCAGGAACTGCAGCAGGGACAGGAACCAGTTGGTCTGCACCGGCTGATCGGTGTAGCCCTCGAGCCCGGCGTCGTCGATGGCCTGCACGACCTGCTCGCCGCGCGGCTCGACGTAGAAGAACTCGACGTTGCGCCCGTAGTCGCGTCCGTCCGCGGAGTAGTCCTCCGCCAGCGTCAGCTCGACCTTCTGATCGCCGTCGTAGATCTTGGCCTCGGTGGCCTTGTCGTCCTGCAGCAGCTCCAGGCCCACGTTGGTGTCCACCCGATTGCCTCCGCCGGAGGTCAGTGTGGACAAGACGGGGATCAGGACGAGCAGAGCCAGCAGGACCCAGATGAAGGGTCCCCTCAGGAAGCTCTTCTTCTTCTTCTCAGTGGCCAAGGCCGTGGGTCCTCTCTTCGCATTTCCCGTCCGCGATGCGTCGCGAGGCCGCCGGACGTGCCGGAGCCTGATGTGCAAGGGTATCGCCCGGTCCGCTCGGCATCGTGCGGCGGACCGGGCGTTCACCCCTCGGCGGACACCCTCAGGAGTAGACGTCCGGGGAGAGCACCGCGATGCATTCCAGGTTGCGGTACTTCTCGTTCCAGTCCAGGCCGTAGCCGACCACGAACTCGTTCGGGATGTCCCACCCGACGTAGCGGACGTCGATCTCGACCTTGGCGGCCTCCGGCTTGCGCAGGAGGGTGCAGATCTCGACCGAGGCGGCGCCCCGGGACTTGAGGTTGGCAAGCAGCCAGGACAGGGTCAGCCCGGAGTCGATGACGTCCTCGACGATCAGGACGTGGCGGTCGGTGAGGTCGGTGTCGAGGTCCTTGAGGATCCGCACCACTCCCGAGGACTTGGTGCCGGAGCCGTAGGACGACACGGCCATCCAGTCCATGGGGTACTGCCCGGCCAGGGCGCGGGACAGATCGGCCATGATCATCACGGCGCCCTTGAGGACGCCCACGAGCAGGACGTCGCTGTCTCCGTAGTCGGCATCGATCTGCGCGGCCAGCTCGGCCACCCGCTGATCGATCTCCTCCTTGGTGTGCAGGACCTCGGTGAGGTCCCCCTGCGCATGCTCGGGCTTCACGGCTCTCCTTGTCCGCCTCCGTGCCGCTGTCGTCGAGGAACGCAGCGGCAGGCCTGTGGCCGGGCCGTCGTGCGGTCGGGGCCGGTGCGGGAGACGCGGAAGCCTGCGGCTGCATGCCGCTCAGCGCGGCTGGAGGACCAGCTCGAGCGTCCCTGCTCGGCCGCCGCCGCAGCTGGGTCGGCGCCTGTACGCGGCCACCCTACCCGCCATCTGCACGGGTCCGGCCTCCCCGTGCCCCGAGGCGAGCTCGTGCAGGGCGGTGAGCCGCTCGTGCGTGGGCCGCTCCCCTCCGGCGCGCATGCAGGCCTGCGCCAGGGCGCGGCGCACCAGCGGCTGCGGCTCGGACTGCAGGACCGCCAGGGACAGGACGACGACGGCCGCCCCGTCGCGCTGCGGCCCGACCTCCGAGCCTCTGTGCGGCGGATCGTCCGGGACGACGACGGCGCGCTCGAGCACCTGCAGGGACAGCTGCTCGAGCAGCTCGGCATCCGGACCGAGGATGGCTGCGGTGCGGGCCAGGGCCTCGGCCACCCCGGGACCCAGCTGGCGCTCGAGCTCGGGAAGCACCGCGGCCCGGACGCGGGCGCGCAGCATCGTCTCGTCGGCGTTCGCGGGATCGTGCCAGGGCTCGAGCTGCTCGGCCGCGCAGATCGCCTCGGTCTGGCGGCGGCGCAGCTCGAGCAGCGGGCGCAGCACGGGGACGGGGCCGTCGTCGCGCACGCGCGGCATGCCGGACAGCGAGCGCGGCCCGGAGCCGCGGGCCAGCCCGAGCAGCACCGACTCGGCCTGGTCGTCGAGGGTGTGCCCCAGCAGGATCGCTCGGGCGCCGTGGGCGGCGGCGATCTCGTGCAGGGCCGTGTAGCGGGCCGCGCGCGCGGCGGCCTCGGGCCCCTCGCCGCGTTCGCGGACCTCGACCGCTCGGATCTCCACGGGATCCAGCCCGAGCTCGCGGGCCTGCTCAGCGGCGCGCTCGGCGACCAGGGCGGAGCCCTCCTGCATGCCGTGATCGATCACCGCGGCCCCCACGCGCAGTCGGCCCCTGCGCGCCCAGTGGGCGGCGGCGGCGGACAGGGCCAGCGAGTCGGGTCCGCCGGACAGGCCCACGAGCAGCAGGCCCGGGGCCTCCGCGCGATCCGGGCTCTGCGCTGCGACTGGGGCCGGCGCGGGCGGGAAGGCGGTCTCGACCGTGCTGAGCACGGCTCGGCGGGCGAGGGCGACGTCCTGCGACAGTCGGCCGCGCCGTCCCCTCTGGGTCAGTTCAGCCCCGCCGCCGACTCGTGGTGGCGGGCCTCCCGCAGGGCGAGCTCGAGCACCTTGGACAGCGTGGGCGTGGTCTCGCCGAGGGCGCTCAGCGCGGATTCGAGCTCGGCGACCGGAACCACCGAGGCCAGGGCGGACACGGCGTTGGACTCGCCGTGGATCCCGGTCTGGATCTGGGTGGTGGTCAGCACCGGCTGGGACTTCTCGACCGTGCTGAGCACCTCTTCGATGTCCGAGGTGCCGGCGCGCTGCTCGAGCATCACCAGGCGCTCGTAGACCGCCGGGTTGCCGATCTTGATGCGGCGTCCGGAGTTCAGCTGCGAGAGCATGGGAGCGGACAGCCCCAGGACCTCCGCGAGGCGGCGCTGGGTGATGCCGTACGCGCCCACGACCGCCCCGAATCGCTCGGAGAGCGGCTGGCCGTACAGCTTGATCTGCTGGTCGATGTTCTCGGTGCTCACTTTTGCAATTATGTCACAGTCAGGTCACGAACGGGACTCGATCGGCCTTCTGAGACCTCAGAAGGCGACCCGATCGACCCACTCCTGCGGGTGGCGGATCTCCCGAGCCGAGGGCAGGTTCTGCGAGCCGAGCCAGACCCGGTTGAAGCCGTCGCGGCCCACGGCCTCCACGACCTCCGTCACGAAGCGCTGGCCCTGCACGTACTGCGCGGCCTTGGCCTCCAGGCCCAGCAGCCGGCGCACGGCCCGGTCCAGGGGCCCGCGCAGATCGGCGCGGCGCTCGAAGCGCCGGCGGATGGTCTTCACCGACGAGACGATCGAGGAGTCCACCCCGTCCATGACCCAGTTGGCGTGGCCCTCGAGCAGGCTCATGACGGCGGTGGTCCGCTCGAGCATCTCCCGCTCCCGCTCATCCAGCGCCGCGCTGAGGGGACCGAGCAGCGAGTCCGGATCCTGCGCCTCCTGCCCGCGGCCACGGCGCATGCGCTTCACGGCGGCCCCGGCTGAGGAGCCCACGGCGGACAGCCTGCGCCCGAAGGCGTCGGCGTCCCCGGACAGCGAGACCGTCAGCTCCCGCATGTCCCGGATCATCTGCTCGCGCAGCCACGGGGCGGCCGCGAACTGGACCCGGTGCGTCTGCTCGTGCAGGCACACCCACAGGCGGAAGTCGTCGGGATCCACGTTCAGCTCCCGCTCGATCTGCAGCACGTTCGGGGCCACGACCATGAGCCGCCCGCCCGGGAAGCGCCGAGCGGCGTCCTCCGAGACCATCCCCGCATAGGGGTCGTACTGGCCCAGGACCTTGGTGGACAGGTAGGCCATCAGCCCGCCGGCCTCCGCCGCGGCCGCCCTGGCGGCGACCGACTGGATCAGCTCGGCGTTCATGCCCCGGTCCAGGCGGTCGGCCCGCGCCCGCCGCAGCTCGCTCAGCGCCGGCTCGAGCAGCAGCTCGAAGGTCGCCGTGTTCGCCCGGGACCAGCCGGCGCGGTCCACGACGACCACCGGGGCGTCATCCAGCCCGCGCGCCGCCGCCAGACCGGAGATCGCGTGGACGTGATCGACCGAGGCCTCGGCGTGCCCGCGGATCGAGTCCACCGCGGTCCGCAGCTGCTCGGGCTCCGGGGTGGGCCCCGGCGGGGCGGTGCGCGCCGCGATCCGGGCCGCGCTCGGCCAGTGGATCAGCCCGGAGCGCTGCGTGCTCGACGACGACTCGGAGGTGCTCATGGCGCTATGGGATCACAGGCGCCCGACAGCGCAGGGGACGGGGGCGGCGCGGCTCAGGAGCCGTCGGCGGCGACGATCGCGTGGATCCGGTCGGCGGCGTCGCGGGCGGCGTCGGTGTCCTCGACGTCGTCGAAGAGGACGACCACCACGGCCGGGCTGCCGTCCGCCCGGATCGTCTGCCCGGACAGCGCCGTGACCACGTTGAGGGTCCCGGTCTTGGCGCGGGTCACACCGCGGGCCTCGGACTCGTCGGGGTCGTCGAAGCGCTCGGCCAGCGTGCCGGTGGCCCCGCCCACGGGGAAGGCCTCGATCATGGGAGCGAACCGCCCCGAATCATCGGCGGCGGCCGTCAGCAGCAGGCGGCCCAGGACGTCGGCGCTCACGCGGTCGTCCATGGTCATCCCGGAGGCGTCGACGATGCGCAGACCGTCCGCTTTGGAGGCCTCCTCCTCCGGCAGCGTCTCGAGCACGGCCTCCCGCGCGGCCTGCTGGGCCCCCTCGATGCTGCCGTCGTGACCGGCCGAGCGGGCCGCCACCCGGCCCAGCACCTCCGCCAGGCGGTTGTCGGACTCGCCCATCATGCGCCCGGCCTGCTCCTGCACGGTGGCCGACTCCACGCGGCCCAGCTCCGTGACGCCCTCCTGCTGTTCGGACGGCAGCAGCGGGTCCGCGGACGTGTCCTGCTCCCCGGCCGACTCGACGCGGACCTCCTGGCCCACCTGCTCCTCGAGCTGCGAGCCGAGCTCGCGCTCGAAGGCCTCGGTCACCGAGGCGACCGGGTCCTCGTCGTAGACCCCTTCCTTCCCGGGCACCTGGTGGGAGCCGAAGGCCATGGGGCTGATCGGCCCGATCTCCCGGGACTCGATGTCCCCGTCCTCCCAGGCGGGGTTCAGGGACGGGCCCGAGAAGATGCTCGTGTCCACCGCCACCCGCACGGGCTTCTCGGGATCCACCTCCCCTGCCATGGCCTGCGCGGTGGACTCGGCGAGATCGGCGATCCCCGCCCGACCCGTGACGGCCTCCGGATCGCCGTCCCCGGGCGCCAGCAGGGTGTCCCCGCCGGCCACGAGGACCACTTCGTTGGGGCTCTGGCCGGCTACTGCGGTCGTGGCCAGGCGCTGGTCCGGACCGGTGTGGGCCAGCAGCGAGAAGTGGGTCAGGATCTTCTGGTTGGATGCCGGCACCAGTGCCTCGGCCTCCCCGTCCGAGAACAGGACGTCGTGCGAGCCGGGATCGATGACCATGACTCCTGCAGACCCCGCGGTGGAGTCCTCGATCGCCGCCCGGATCCCGTCCTCGGTCTGCTGCGACAGATAGCCTCCCGGCTGGTCCTGCCGCGGCGCGGCCGGGTCCGGCACGGTCACATCTGCGCCGGCGTCGTCCTGGCCGCCGAAGGCCCCGGGGACGGAGACGATCAGCGAGGCCGCGATCGCCAGCACCACGAGGGCGGCGATCACCGCGGCGACGGGGCTGCGGCGTCGGGAGGGGCCGTCCTGGGGCTCGTCGCCGGGCACAGGGCGGTCGCGGCGGGGATCCTGTGGGGTGCTCACGCCCCCTATTGTGCCGATCCCGCCCGCGCGCCGCCGAGGCGCGACCTGCGCGGCGGGCGCACGGGCCGCTACCCTGAGAGGCGAACGAGTCAGAGAACCCCCGACGGAGCACGAGGAGCAGCCATGGAGCTGGACGTCACCATCGAGATCCCCAAGGGATCGCGCGTCAAGTACGAGATCGACCACGAGACGGGGCGCATCCGCCTGGACCGCGTGCTGTTCACGTCGATGGGATACCCGGAGCACTACGGCTACTTCGAGGACACCCTGGGCGAGGACGGCGATCCGCTGGACGCCATGGTCCTGCTCGACGTCGACATCATGCCCGGCGTGATCGTGGAGGCCCGCCCGGTCGCTGTCTTCAACATGAACGACGAGGCCGGCGGCGACGCCAAGATCCTGTGCGTGTCCACGGACAAGCGCTACGACCACATCCAGGGCCTGGACGACATCATGGATTTCAAGCAGAAGGAGATCCAGCACTTCTTCGAGCGCTACAAGGATCTCGAGCCCAACAAGTGGGTCAAGGGCGAGGGCTGGTCCGGCAAGGACGAGGCCGAGCGCCTGGTCCGCGAGGCGCAGGAGCGCTTCGAGGCCTCGCACTACGACTCCGCCGCCGAGGCCGAGCAGAACTGAGTCCATTCGCGCCCAGCGCACAGGCCCCGCCTCCCGTCGCGACGGGAGGCGGGGCCTGTGCTCTTGCTGAGGGAGCCCGACGTCGGCCGTCGTCGCCCCTTGTGCTGTCGGTGCGCCGTGGTTGCATGAACCCGTGATGAGCCGATCGGATGAGGTCCCCCAGCGGGTGCCCTACGTGCTCGAGCACCAGGGCACCACGGTCGTGCTCGGCGAGCCGCTGCACCTGGCGGAGATCGATCGCATGCTCCAGCGGATGCACGTCCAGACCGCCACGACCGTCTCGGCCACCGGCGGCATGAACCTGGAGGGCGTCCTGCTCAACAGCGTGAGGGCGGACCTGCCCCTGCACCGCTTCTGGGAGACCCTGCACCTCGCCGCGTTCGACGACGACTCCGTCGACTGGCGCGACCAGGACGCGGACGTCCTGGTGCCCGAGCCCCCGCAGTGGCTGCGAGAGGCCCGGTGCTGGGAGTACGACCCCATCGCCCCGCTCATGGGAGGCTCGGCGCAGGACCCCCAGATGCCGCACTCCGGCGGCTGGGTGGCTCGACCCTCGTTCGGGGGGCTGGACTCCGCCCGCCACGGCGGTGCGGTGGGGCTGTTCCAGCTCATGGACCGGGAGAGCTTCTGGGTGCTCGCCGGACAGGACGCCCTGATCGAGATCGTGGAGCTGGCCAGGGACCTGCAGCGCTACCGGCGCGGCTTCCCGCAGATGCGCGTGTGCTTCGACGAGACCGACCGCATCGGCTCCCTGTGCCTGCCCCTGATCTGCCGGGAGGTGCTGGAGGACGAGCTGATCGCCCGCTCGATCGACATCGAGCCGCGGTTCTGGCCCCCCGGCGACGACTGAGCCGGCAGAGCCGACCGCGCCACCGGCTCAGCCGGCCGGCTCGGAGATGAAGCCCTCGGAGACCATCCAGTCGAAGGCCACGTCGACCGGCTCGCGGCCCTCCACGTCCACCTGGGCGTTGAGCTCCTGCAGCGTCTCGTTGTCGAGCTCGGCCATGATGCTGTCCATGACCTCTGCCAGCTCCGGGGACTCCGCGAGCGTCTGCTCGTTGTAGACCGCCGAGCCGTTGTAGGCCGGGAAGTACTTCCTGTCGTCCTCGAGAACGGTGAGATCCAGCGAGAGGATTCGACCGTCGGTGGCGAACACCTCGCCCACGTTGCAGTCGCCGTGGTCCGTGGCCGTGTAGATCGCCCCGGTGTCGTAGAGGCCGATGTTGCCCTCGGGCATCTGGTCGCTGTCCCGTGCCAGGTCATAGTGCTCGAGCAGGGGATTCAGCCCGTCCGGACGGGAGTTGAACTCGGCCTCCACGCACAGCGTCCGGTCCTCGACGGGCAGGCTGCGCAGGTCGGAGATCGTCGTGAGCCCGTGCTCCTGCGCGAACTCCGAGCGCACCGCCAGGGCGTACGTGTTGTTGAACTCGGCCGGCGGGCCCCAGATCAGTTCGTTGCTCCGGTCCTCGTCGGCCACGGCCTGCCACTGCTCCTGGGGATCGGGGATCCCCTCCTCATGGCCCATGTAGGTGATCCAGGCGGTGCCGGTGTACTCGACGGTGAGATCGCCCTCGCCCTCCACCATCATGCGGCGCACCGGCTGCGAGCCCGGCACATTGGTCTGGTCGGTGACCTGGTACCCGGCGGCCTCCGCGGCCAGGACCAGGATCTTGCCCAGAATGAGCTGCTCGGTGAAGTTCTTGGAGACCACCGTGACCGGGACGTCCTCGGCGCCTTCGACCGGGGTGATGGAGCCCTCCTCGAACTGCGGGACGTAGGAGGCCGACGGGGACAGACCACAGCCGGACAGAGCCATGGCGGCCGCCGCGGCCAGCGATGCCGCGGACAGGGCCCGACGGCGACGCGGCGAGCGGAGCCCGGCTCGCGTCCTCGATCCGCTGGTGGTGGTCGTGGTCATCCTGGCCTCCGTGCTCCGATTCTGGTGCTGCTTGCTGACATCGCCCACGGCGGCCTCACAGCCCCCGGGGACGGGCGATGTGCTCGACCACCCGTCCCAGCCAGTCGATGGCCAGCGCCAGCAGCGAGACGAGCACCGATCCAGTGATCAGGACTCGTGGCAGGTCCAGGTTCACACCGGTCGTGATCGCCACGCCCAGACCGCCGGCGCTGACGAAGGTGGCGAGGGTGGCTGTGCCGACCACCAGCACGAGCGCGGTCCGGATACCGGCGAGCATCAGCGGCACCGCCAGCGGCAGCTCGATGCGCCACAGCACGGACAGCGCGGACATGCCCATGCCCCTGCCCGCCTCGACCAGCGACTGATCCACCGAGTCGAGTCCGACCATGGTGTTGCGCAGCACGGGAAGCACCGCGTAGACCACGAGCGCCACGATCGCGGCCGTGGAGCCGAAGCCCATCCACATGGCGAAGAGCACGATCAGGCCCACCGCCGGGGCCGCCTGGCCGATGTTGGCGATCGCCATGATCACCCCGGTCCAGCGCCGCATGGGCCCTCGGGTCAGCAGGATGCCCAGCGGGATCGCGATCACGAGCACGACGACGGTGGCGATCGCGGTGAGGCGCAGGTGCTCGAGGGTCGCGTTCAGCAGCGGTCCCGGTGCGAGCGTGACCAGCTCGGTCTCCGTGAGATCCGCCTGGCTCAGCCACAGGATCAGCACGCCCAGGGCCGCCAGCAGCACGACCGGGTAGATGATCAGCGAGCGCAGCCGGCCCCGGTCGGCCTGGATCCCGGAGGCGCTGCCCAGATCTGCCGCGGCCGTCATCGTCGAGCCTCCTCCGGCTCGGCCGCGCTCGAGCCGCCATGCGGGTCCTCCTCGGTGATGACCCGGATCTCGCCGGTGTCGTCGTCGCGCGAGACGCGGATGTCGGCGTCGTTCGAGCCCACGGGGGCCGCTCCCGAGCCGGTCGCGGTGCGCTGGGACTGCAGCGACTCCATGACCGCGTCCAGGTCGACGACGCCCTCGAAGCGCCCGCGGGCGCCGACCACCAGGCCCGCGCCCACCCGGGAGACGAGCATGGTGTTCAGCGCGTCCTCGAGGGTCGCGTCCTCGCCCACGATCGGCAGGTCCGGATCCAGGCGGCTGGGCAGCTGCTGAGCCCGGCTCAGCTGCTCGAGCGACGGCCAGGCCAGCGGGCGCCCGGAGCCGTCCACGATCACCACGTGCTCGTGGCCCGCGCTGCCGGCGCGCTCGAGAGCTCTCTGCACGGAGTCCTCGGGGGTCAGCGTCACGGCCTCGCGGCGCGGCATGTCCCGCACGCGGGACAGCCCCAGCGCCTTGAGACCGGCGCCGCGGCCCACGAAGTCGGCCACGAAGTCGTTGGCGGGCTCGGCCAGGATCCGCTCGGGGCGGTCGTACTGCTGGATGTGCGCACCCTCGTCGAACACGACCACCCAGTCGCCGAGCTTCACGGCCTCGTCGATGTCATGGGTGACGATCACGATCGTCTTGCGCAGCTCCCGCTGGATGGAGATCATCTCCTCCTGCAGACGAGCGCGCGTGATCGGATCGACCGCGCCGAACGGCTCGTCCATGAGCAGCACGGGCGGATCCGCGGCCAGGGCCCGGGCCACTCCCACGCGCTGCTGCTGCCCGCCGGAGAGCTGCTTGGGGTAGCGGTCCCGGTACAGCGCCGGGTCCAGGGAGACCAGATCGAGCAGCTCGTCCACGCGCTCGGCCACCCGCTGCTTGTCCCACCCCAGCATCTTGGGGACCAGTCCGATGTTCGCGGCCACGGTCATGTGCGGGAACAGGCCGCCGGCCTGGATGACGTAGCCCATGCGCCGACGCAGCTCATCGCCGTTCATGGTCGTGACGTCCTCGCCGTCGATCACGATCCGGCCCTGGCTGGGCTCGATCAGGCGGTTGATCATCTTCAGCGTCGTGGTCTTGCCGCAGCCGGACGGGCCCACGAACATCACGGTCGAGCCTGCCGGGATCTCGAGGGTCAGGTGGTCGACCGCCGGCTTGGCGCGCGAGCCGTACTGCTTGGTCACGCCGTCGAGCAGGATCGGGACGCCGGTGACCTCGGAGCGGGCTTCGGGGGCGGTGTTCTGGGCAGAGCTGCGCGGATCAGACACGGAGACCTCTCGAGGTGGTCAGGCGCCCCAGCAGGGCGAGGAGGAGATCGAGGATGAAGGCCACGACGATCACAGCGATGACGCCGGTGAGCACCGAGGCCAGAGCGTTGGCTCCGCCCAGCCGGGAGAGCCCTGAGAAGATGAAGCCGCCCAGGCCGGGGCCCAGGACCCAGGCCGCGATCGCGGCGACGCCCATGACCATCTGACCCGAGACGCGCATTCCGGTGAGGATGACCGGCCAGGCCATGGGCAGCTCGACGCGCAGCAGGGTGGACAGCCGGCTCATGCCGATGCCGCGGGCGGATTCCACGACGGTGTCCGGGACGCCGGCCAGGCCCACGACCGCGTTGCGCAGGATCGGCAGCGCGGCGTAGAAGGTGATCACGACGATGGCCGGGGCGATGCCGAAGCCCAGCGGGGCGACCAGCAGACCGATCAGGGCGAACGAGGGGATGGTCAGACCGATCGCGGTGACGCTGTTGGCCAGCTCGGACAGGCGCTGGGAGCGGTAGCACAGCAGCGCGATCGCGACGGCCAGCACGGTGGCCAGCGCCAGGCACTGGATCACCAGCCACAGGTGCTGCCAGCTGGAGAACAGGATCACCTGCCAGCGCTCAGCGAGATAGTCGGACACGGGTCGGTCCCTCCGGAGACTGGGAGCTGCCGGGGCGGAACCGGCAGATGGGCTGGGCCCCTCTGACCCGTTCACCATAGGCGGGTGAATGCTCATCTGCGCGGATTGGCTCATCAGCGCACTGACCTGTGATCCGCATCTCAGAGCTTCGGGTACGATGCTGCGGCCGCCGGGCGCCCCGGCCCTCGCACCGTCTCGCGCCGCACTGATCGCCCAGGCCACCGTGTGGGCAGCCGACGGCAGCACGTCGGTCAGCTCGCAGACCCCCTGGATGGCCCAGGCCCGGCGCCCCGAGACCGCCATGCGGGATGTCCTGGCCCGCCTGCTGCCGGAGCTGGCGCTTCCGGCGCCCGAGCCGTCGAGCTGATTGATCCGGCCGCCGCGGGCGAGCGGCAGCCCCATCGCAGCGGCTCGCCCGGAGCCCGGGCTGCGGCTCAGCCCTGCGGCAGCAGGGAGCGCAGGATGCGGGCGGCGCCGTCCTGGTACACGCTCGTGGTGACCTCCCGCGCCGCCTCCACGACCTCGTCCGGGGCCTGGCCCATGGCCACTCCGCGGGCCGCCCACTCGAGCATCTCGATGTCGTTGTGCCCGTCGCCGATCGCGACCGTGTGGGCGGGATCGACGTCCAGGCGGCGACGAACCTGCTCCAGCGCGCTGGCCTTGGAGACGCCGTTGGCCGCCACATCCAGCCATGAGGTCCAGCCCACGGAGTAGGCCACGCCGTGCAGGCCCGAGCGGTCGATGGCCTCGGCGAAGTCCTCCGGCTCCTCCGCAGAGCTGCTGACCACGAGCCGCACGGCGTCGAGCTCGGCGAGCCCGCGCATGTCCGTGGGGATCGCCTCGATGCCGAAGGACCCGTCCTGGAAGCGCTCGGTCGAGTAGAAGCTGCCGTCGGCGGTCTCGATCGCGTACTTGGCCGCGGGCAGGACCTCCCGCAGCGCCTGCAGCGCCTTCTCGGGGTTGAAGGTCACCGCGTCGATCACGCGGTACCAGTCCTCGTGCTCGCTCGACAGGTGCATGGTGATGCCCCCGTTGGAGGACACGGCGTAGCCGGACTCCAGCCCGAGCTTCTCGCACACGGGCAGAGTGGCTCCGCGCGAGCGCCCGGTGGCGATCACCAGATGGTGCCCCGCTGCGGCCGCGGCGCGCGCCGAGTCCAGCACCGCCTGCGACATGCGTCCGTCGTGATCCACGAGCGTGCCGTCCACGTCCAGGCACACGAGGTAGCGCACGCCCTCCTGCAGCTGCCAGTCGCTGCCGACCGGCTCGCGGTCGGGCTCGGGGAACGGCGCCGTCCCGTGATCCGGGGCGTGGGGCGGATCCTGCTGAGGGTCCTGGGGCTGGGGAAGGGTGCCATCGGCGTCGTGCGGCTTCTCGTGAGCCCGATCGTCGGTGTCGGGGCGCTGCGTCTGAGTCATCCCCCGAGCCTGCCACAGCACGACGGCGGGCCGCCGTGGCCGACACCACGACGACCCGCCGCTTCACGGGACGTTCACCCAGCAGGCGCCTGAGGGGCTCAGCGCACCTGGATGACCTCCTGGCCGCGCATGTACGGGCGCAGCGGCTCCGGGATCACGACGGAGCCGTCGGCCTGCTGATGCGTCTCCAGGATCGCCACGAGCCAGCGCGTGGTGGCCAGCGTGCCGTTGAGGGTGGCGACCATCTGCGTCCCGCCCTTCTTGGCCTTCCCGTCGGCCGTCGTGGTGTCGGCCAGGCGCTCGCGGATGTTGAGGCGACGGGCCTGGTAGGTGGTGCAGTTCGAGGTCGAGGACAGCTCGCGATAGCGGCCCTGGGTGGGGATCCAGGCCTCGCAGTCGAACTTGCGCGCAGCGGAGGTGCCGAGATCGCCTGCGGCGGTGTCGATCACCCGGTAGGACAGCCCGCAGGCCTGCAGCATCTGCTCCTCCCACTCGAGCAGGCGGGCGTGCTCCGCCTCGGCCTGATCCTGGGTGCAGTAGACGAACATCTCCAGCTTGTTGAACTGGTGGACGCGGATGATGCCGCGGGTGTCCTTGCCCGCCGAGCCGGCCTCCCGGCGGTAGCAGGTCGACCATCCGGCATAGCGCAGCGGGCCGTCGGACAGGTCGATGATCTCATCGGCGTGGTAGCCGGCGATCGCGACCTCGGAGGTGCCGACCAGGTAGAGGTCGTCCTTCTCGAGGCGGTAGATCTCGTCGTCGTGCTCGACGTCGAAGCCGGTGCCGGCCATGATCTCCGGGCGCACCAGGGTGGGGGTGGTCAGCGCGATGAACTCGTTGTCCATGGCCAGGTCCTGGCCCATGCGCAGCAGAGCGGTCTCCAGACGCGCGATGTCGCGCTTGAGGAAGTAGAAGCGCGAGCCTCCGACCTTGGCGCCGCGGGCCATGTCGAGCCCGTCCACGAGCTCGCCGATCTCCAGGTGATCGCGCGGCTCGAAGCCCTCGGCTGCGAAGTCCCGGGGCTGACCCACGTGTTTGAGCACGGCGAAGTCGTCCTCGCCGCCTGCCGGGATGCCGTCGATGATCAGGTTCGGCAGGGCCTTGAGCAGCTCGTCGATCGTGGCCTGGGCGGCATCGGCCCGGGAATCTGCGTCCTTGACGCGATCGGAGAGGTCCTTGACCTCGGCCAGCAGCTGCTGCTTCTGCTCGCCCTGAGCCTGGGCGACCTTCTTGCCGAAGCTCTTCTGCTCGGCGCGCAGCGTCTCGTACTCGGTGATGGCCGAGCGGCGGGCGGAGTCGGCCTCGAGCACGCGGTCCACCACGGACTCGTCGGCGCCGCGGGCGGCCTGCGAGGCGCGGAACTTGTCGGGATTCTCGCGGAGCATGTTGATATCGATCACCGGGCCAGGGTAGCGGAGTCGGCCTTTCCCGGCTGGCTGTCATAGCTGCGCGCTACGGTGGTCGCTCTCAGTCGATCGCAGGCCGTGCGCCGTCCCGATCCGCCACCACTGCGAAGCTCAGGAGCCCCTGCCGTGTCCGAGTCCCTGGACCAGCCCCACGTCCAGCACGTGGCCGTCGTCGTCAACCCCATCAAGGCCGGGGCGGACGATGCCATCAACCACACCACGCTGGCCTGCCGCAAAGCGGGATGGCCGCAGCCCCGGTTCTTTGAGACCCGGGCCGATGACCCCGGAACGTCCATGACCCGCGAGGCCCTCGAATGGGGCGCCGATGTGGTGCTGGCCGCCGGCGGCGACGGCACCGTGCGCACCGTGGCCGAGGTCCTGGCCGGCACCGGGACGCCGCTGGGACTGATCCCCATGGGCACCGGCAACCTCCTGGCCCGCAACCTGGGCGCCCACCTGGATGACATCCACCACTCCGTGGATGTCGCGCTGTTCGGGGAGGACAAGGCCCTCGACATGGTCGCCTTCCGCACCGAATCGGACGACGGAACCATGGACGAGAAGCTGCTGTGCGTCATGGGCGGGGTCGGGTTCGACGCCGAGATCATGGAGCACACGAGCGACCGCCTCAAGAAGAGGATCGGATGGATGGCCTACGGCGAGGCAGGGATGCGCCGGGTGCTCATGTCCCCGGCGTGGGCGCGCTTCAGCCTGGACGACGGCCCCTGGCAGTCGCGGCGCGTGCGCTCGATCATGGCCGCGAACTGCGGGACCCTGACCGGCGGGCTCGTGCTCGTCCCCGGCGCCAAGCTGGACGACGGCAAGATGGATGTGGTGGTGATCGCCCCGCGCCACCTGCTCGGCTGGGCGCGGCTGGCCGGCAAGGTGATCACCCAGCACCGCCATCCGCTGCCCGAGCTCGATCACTACGAGTGCCGGAAGGTGCGCGCCGAGTTCGCCGAGCCGACCAGCGGCGAGCTCGACGGCGACTCCGTGGGCCATGTGGTGGCCTTCGAGGCCGAGACCCTTCCCGCGGCCCTGAAGCTGCGGGTTCCGCCCACCATGGTGCGCGAGTCCCTGGATCTGATCGACGACGACACCCAAGCTCGCCACCCCGAGCATGAGCCTGCGATCCAGGCGGACTTCCACCGCCGCCGCAGCGCCGACGACGAGCGCTGAGCCTTCCGCAGAACGCCGGGGCGGGCTACAGGAGACCGGCCAGGCCGTAGACGGCCGCGGCGATCAGGAAGCCGACCACGGCGATGATCGTCTCCAGCACCGTCCAGGTCCTGAAGGTCGTGCGCACGTCCATCTCCAGGAAGCGGCCCACGAGCCAGAAGCCGGAGTCGTTGACGTGGGACAGCGCCACGGAGCCGGCGGCCACCGCGACCACGAGCGCTGCGACCTGCAGCCCGCCGAGTTCGGCGGCCATCACCGCGGGCGCGATGAGGCCCGCGGCGGTCGTCAGCGCGACGGTCGCGGAACCCTGGGCCACGCGCATGATCACGGCGATGATGAACCCGGCCAGGATGATCGGGATGCCGAGGTCGGTGAGGACGTCGGCCAGGGCGTCGCCGATGCCCGAGCTGCGCAGCACGCCGCCGAACATGCCGCCGGCTCCCGTGATGAGGATGACCGAGCAGACGGGGCCCAGAGCCGATTCGAAGGTCTTCTCGATCGCGCTGCCGCTGACGCCGCGCGCCTTGCCCACGAGCAGGGCCGCCACCAGCAGGGAGATCGTCAGCGCCACCGGGGTGGCACCCAGGGAGACCAGCAGCTGGAACCAGGCCTGCTCCCCCACGCCCTCGGGGATGGCCCCGGACTTCAGCAGGGTGGACAGCCCCGTGTTGAGGAAGATCAGCAGCATGGGCAGCAGGAGGATGAGGACCACGGTCCCCGTCTTCGGCGGGTTCTGCACCGCCTCGGCCTCACCCAGGATGCTGGGCACAGGCAGATCGATCCGCCGTCCCATGACCTTGCCGAAGAGGTACGACGACAGGTACCAGGCCGGAAGCGCAGCCACCAGCCCCACGAGCAGGACCAAGCCGACGTTCGCCTCGAAGAACGTGGAGGCGGTGACCGGCCCCGGATGCGGCGGCAGGAACACGTGCATCACGGAGAACGCGCCGACCGACGGCAGCGCGTAGAGCAGCACGGAGCCGCCGAGTCGTCGGGCCACGGCGAAGACCACGGGCAGCATGACGACCAGGCCGGCGTCGAAGAAGATCGGGAAGCCGAACAGCAGGGAAGCCACTCCCAGCGCCAGCGGGGCCCGCTTCTCGCCGAAGATCGAGATCAGCTTCTCGGCCAGCACCTGGGCGCCGCCGGAGGTCTCGAGCAGCCGTCCGAGCATGGCGCCCAGGCCCACCAGCAGCGCCACGCTGGCCAGCGTGCCGCCGAAGCCGTCGAGCATCACGGGCACGACCGCGCCGAACGGGATGCCCGCGGCGACCGCCGTGAGGAAGCTGATGACGATCAGCGCCACGAAGGCGTGCATCTTCAGCTTGATGATCAGCACCAGCAGGGCGGCGATCGCCGCGGCGGCGATCAGCAGCAGCGGACCTGCGGTGAGGGTCTGCTCCCAGCCCTCGAGCTCCTCGACCATAGTCTCGGCTCCTTGCGTGTGTCGGGGCGCTCGTCATCGAGCACCGAAGGGCTCAGCGTATCCGCCTGCCGGCCGATGGAAGGGAGTCGGCTCAGCGCCCTTCGCGCAGCTGCTGGACCCAGTCCCTCGCCTGGCGGAAGGCTCCGTCCGTGTGCCGGCCCTCGACCTCCGTCACGCCCTGCTCCGCCCTGGGGTACGAGCCCAGGAACCGGGTGGTCGGACAGATCCGCCGCAGGCCCACCACGGCCTCCGAGACCCGCTCGTCCAGGATGTGACCGTCCAGATCGACCGAGAAGAAGTAGTCCCCCAGCGAGGCGCCGGTGGGCCGGGACTCGATGCGCGAGAGGTTCACCCCGCGGGTGGAGAACTGCTCCAGGATCTCCAGCAGGGCGCCGGCGCGGTCGCTCCACAGCGGGATGACGAGCGTGGTGCGATCCGAGCCCGTGCGCTCCGGCAGCTGCTCGCCCGGCTCGGCCACCTGCACGAAGCGGGTGACGGCGGCCCGGTTGTCCCCGATGTCATCGGCCAGCACGGTCAGCTCGGGATGGGCCGCGAGGATCGCCGGGGAGCAGATCGCGGCGTCATAGCCCGCGGACTCCCCCGAGGCCAGCAGCCCCAGGGCGCCGGCCGCGGTGGACGATGCCGGAATGTATTCCACCTCCGGCATGTTCTCTTGCACCCAGCCTCTGACCTGGGCCCACGCATGCGAGTGCGTGGCCACGGCCCGGACCTGGGACAGCTCCATGGGCCTCAGCGCCACGAGCGCGAAGCGGATCGGCACGAGCATCTCCGCGCAGATCCGCAGCTCGGTGCCCTCGGCGAGCGCATCCAGCGTGGCGGTCACGCCGCCCTCGACGGAGTTCTCGATCGGCACGACCGCCGAGGCGGCCCGCCCGTCGCGCACCGCCGCCAGGGCCGCGGGGACCGAGGCGACCGGCAGGTGATGAGCGGGATCCGGCTCGATCTGCCTCAGCGCCGATTCGGTGAAGGTCCCGGCGGGACCCAGGAACGCGATGCTCATGGTCTCCGGGGCGTCACTTCACCGAGGGGGTTTCGTCGGTCTCCGAGACCATGGGCTTGTCGGCATCCGCCCATGCGCCCATGCCGCCGAGCACGTTGATCGGGTCGAAGCCGCTCTGTGCCAGGAAGGCCGTGGCCTTCAGGGACCGGCCGCCGGAGCGGCAGATCACATAGACGTCCTCGTCCATGGGGACCTCGCCGTAGCGGGCCGAGAGCTCGCCCAGCGGGATGTGCTGCGCACCCTCGATGTGCCCGGCCTCCCACTCGAAGTCCTCGCGGACGTCGAGGACCTTGGCGTCCTCGGGAACCTCGGTGACATCGGCGCTGGGCAGGTTGTCCACGTTGTCCATGGCGATCCTCCAGTTCATCTCGGCGCCCGGGGCCGATCCCCTGCAGCGCGGTGGCTCGCGGGGCCGCGCACGGCCCCGTCGTCGTCCCCTCACCCTAATCGGGGTCCCCGACGACACAGCGGCCCCCGCCCGGCAC
>ENA-OOKA01000035-OOKA01000035.1-human-skin-metagenome-genome-assembly--contig:-NODE-35-length-52000-cov-6.001752_pt1 | contig 52000 bp, 44 predicted proteins | sample MGYA00248825_ERZ500995 | MGnify/ENA primary metagenome ERZ500995 (study PRJEB25958, sample SAMN03398540) | human skin metagenome | study: EMG produced TPA metagenomics assembly of the Human Skin...
CGATCCGCCGACGCCGACGATGAGAACGCCGGATCGCTGCCGCGCACGGGTGCCGACCTCGGGCAGTACCTGCTCATCGGCGGGGTCGCGGTCGCGCTCATCGCCCTCGGCGTCATCGCCTTCCTCGTCACCCGGAGGCGCTGAGCCGGACGACCATCACGACCGCGGGGGCCGTCCACGGACGTTCCCGCGGGGACGGCTTGACTCATTTAGTTTAGTCAACTAAACTAAATGACATGACAACAGAAACCCGCACCCGCCAGGCTCCCATCGAGGGAGCGACGACCAACGAGACCCCCATCAAGGTCAGCGCGACCCAGCCGAAAGCGAAGAAGCCGCTGCGCTTCAAGTTCGGCATCGCCCTGCTCATCCTCTACCCGCTCTTCTTCCTCATCATCCCGATCGCGCCGTTCCTGCCCATCGACGCCGGATCGAAGGTCGGCCTCGTCGCCGGCGTGCTCGCCGCCGGGGAAGGAGTCCTGCTGCTGGCCATCGCGTGCGTCGGCAAGGAGGCATTCCAGGCCATCAAGGCGAAGATCCTCCGCCGGAAGAAGAAGCAGCCGGTGACCGAGGAGGCGCGTCATGCCGGATGAGACCTCGGTGCCCGTCGCCGCGGAGGCGACGAGCAGGCGAGTTGCGACCCGGGAATCGGCGGCGAAGATCAACCAGCTCATCCTCGAGCTGTGCCTCGCCACCGAAGGACAGGGGCCCCAGTACTCCGACTGGGATCTCACCGGACAGCAGCATTCGATCCTCGAGCGCATCGCCGCCGACCCGGAAGTCACCTCGAGTGACCTCGCCGCCGAACTCAACGTGACCAAGGGCGCAATCAGTCAGCAGCTCGGAGTGCTCGAGAAGGGCGGCTACATCGCCCGGCGGCGCAGCGAGCACGACGGCCGCGTCCAGGTCCTCGACCTCCAGGAGCGCGGAATCGCCTACCGTGACGCGCTGGCGAACTACGAGGACATCCTCGTCGACCGGTACCTTGAGAGGCTCTCCGCCGAAGACATCGCCGAGATCGTCTCCGCCCTGTCAAAACTCAGAGCCGCATTCACTGAGCGCTGATCCGGCGCTCAGTGAAGTCGCGGCCCCACAGACCCGCGGATCAGTCGATCTGACCGATGGGCTCGCGCTTCTCGGCCTGGAACTGGTCCTCCGCGCGTCCGCGCGCCCAGTAGGCCGAGATCGACAGCGACTCGCGGGGGACCTCGCGCTCCTTGAGGATGCGGCGGATCGCCTTGATCGTCTCCCGCTCCCCGTGGGCGAAGACCTGGGGGGTTCCCTCAGCCCAGTCGAGGTCGCGGACGGCGGCGATGAGCGCCTCGTCGTCATCGACCCAGGTCACCGTCATCCCTGCGGGAACTTCGGGCAGCACACGGTCCTCGGCGTGGGGGACATTCGCGATGATGTGACCGGTCGCCGCAGCGTCCATCTCCTCGAGCGCGGAACTCACCGCGGGGATCGCCGTGTGGTCGGCGATGAGCAGGTGCCAGGGAGCGTCCGGGTCGGGTCGGTAGGCGCCGCCGGCCCCCATCGCCACGAGCGTGTTACCCGGGGCCGCGGTCCGCGCCCACGGGCCGGCGATGCCCTCGTCTCCGTGGACGACGAAGTCGATCGTCAGCTGCCGATTCTCCCTGTCCATCTCGCGCACCGTGTACGTGCGGTTGCGCGGCAGCCTCTCGGGGGAGTGCTCGCGCAGTTCGGCGAGATCGTAGGGCGGGGTGAGTCCGTGCCGGGGGTCGGCGAAGATGATCTTGACGTACTTGTCCGTGGCGTCGTTGTCCCTGATCGCGTCGAAGCCCTCACCGCCTGCGGTGATGCGGATGAGATTGGGCGTGACCGCCTCGGTCGCGGTGACCGTGAGGATCGCCTGGGGGCGTTCGGGTCGCTTCGTGCGGGCAGGGGCGTCAGTCGTCATCGGAGACCTTTCGTTCGCGTTCGGTTAGGTTTACCTTAGCAAACAGGGGCGGTCGGCCCGTGCGCGTGAGCGAGGCACCCCACGAGCACGGCCTCCCACGCAGCCGAGGCCCGCCGACCCGCAGCCTCTACGAGGTCTGATCGGCGAAGTCGTCGCGGACTCGCCGCAGACCGCGCAGGTCGAGGTTGCGCAGCTCCTTCGGGGAGTCGACGATCTCGACATCGGGCAGCGCCGAACCGCTTCCGGCGCATCCCATCGTGTCCTCGGGGTCGAGGAGGACGACGCGCTTGCCCTCGCCCTCGAGCCGACGCAGCGCTTCGACGATCATCCGGCGGGCCACCTCGTTGATCGAATACACCCGGCGCATGTCGAGGGCGAAGACGTCGACGGCGTCATCGGGCGCGGCGATCTCCCGCATGACGTTCTCCGCCCCGGCCCACTGGATGAGGCCCTGGAGGCTGACGATGCGGACCATGTCGCCCTTCGCGTCGACGAAGCGGCGGTCGCGGCGGATGATCGAGCGTGCCGGTTCGGGCGCATTCATGATGTGGAGGCCGAGGTCGGCCGAGAGCGAACGGAAGATCTTCGCCCCGCGCACACTCGTGCCGTGCCGATCGAGCCGGGGCGAGAACGTCGCGATGCCGAGCTGACCGGGCAGGACGCCGAAGAGTCCGCCGGAGACGCCGCTCTTGGCAGGCACCCCGACCTCGGTCATCCAGTCACCGGCGGCGTCGTACATCCCGCACGTCATCATCACTCCGAGCACCTGCCGGTTGACACGCGGCGAGAGCACCTGCTCGCCCGTGAGCGGGTTCGTGCCGCCCCCGGCCAAGGTTGCCGCCATGATCGCCAAGTCCTTGACGCTGACGAGGACTGAGCACTGGTTGATGTAGCCGTGGACCACCTCGTCGGGGTCGTCGGTGATGACCCCGTAGGAGCGGAGCATGTTCGCGATCGCGATGTTGCGGTACGCCTCACCGAGTTCACCGTCCGCGATGTGCTCGTCGATGCGCAGCTGGCGTCCGGCGAAGCGCGAGAGACCGGCGCGGACGATCTCCGTGCGCTCGGCCAGGGTGGCGTCCTTCCCGCCGAGGAGGGCGTGGACGGTGAGCGCCCCGGCGTTGATCATCGGGTTGAGCGGCTTACCCGAGGACTTGTCGAGGGAGAGCTCGTTGAAGGCCTCACCCGTGGGTTCGACGCCGACCTTGTCGAGGACCGCCGGCAGACCGAGCGCTTCGAGCGCGAGACCGTAGATGAAGGGCTTCGACATCGACTGGATCGAGAACTCGAAGTCCGCGTCCCCCGAGTCGTATTCGACCCCGTCGAGGGTGGAGATGCAGATCGCGAGCTTCGTCGGGTCGGCGGATGCGAGGTCGGGGATGTAGTCGGCGGTGGCGCCGCTGAGATCGTAGCGATGACGCTCGAGCGACGCGTCGAGGAAATCGGGGATCGGTGATCGCATGGCACCTCCTGTCGTCGGTTCGGGGTCCGCGAGGGCTGCGACCCGACTGCCATTCTCACACACTGGTGCGTCCCGGCAGTGTGGGATCGCCCACCCCGGACCAGGTGGGCCCGGGAATGCACGACGCCCCCGCACGGACGGACCGTGCGGGGGCGGGGGAGCGGGTCAGCCCTGAGACCCGGGCCGAGCGCTCAGCGTCTGACGAGAGATCAGCGCCTCAGGAGCGCTCAGCGTCTCAGGAGGCGTCGGGCCGGTTGCGGGGGTCCCGCGGATCGACGGACCCGTCGGGTCGGTGCGTCTGCGGACGGTCCGAGCCGGGGTCTCCCGGGCGGACATCCGGACCGGGTCCGGAGCGGAAGTCAGGACGCGTTCCCGGGTTGCGTCCATCGGTGCCGATCGCACGGTCGGCGGCGTCGCGGGCACCCTTGATCTTGTCGCTGTACTTGCCCTTCGTCAGCGAATCCGCGGCACCTGCCGCCTTGTCGAGCACCTGATCGCTGAACTTCTCCATCTTCTCGGAGTTGAGCTTCTCACGGACCTTGGGGTCGTTGGCGAGGTTCTTCGCCTTGTTGAGGAACTTGTCGAAAGCCATGGTGGCGCCCTTCTTCACAGGTGTGGTTCACAGATGTGATGGTCAGCACCGATCGTAGACTCACAGACTGAGTCGGTCCTGGCAAACGCCTCCGACGCAGCTTGGGAGGCTCGGTTCGGTCGGGGGCCCGCGGACCGGTGGTTCCCGGGTCCTATCTCGCCGAGGTGTACCGCAGCGCCGCCTGGACCCGGGACTCGACGCCGAGCTTCGTGAGCACCCGGGAGACATGGGTCTTCACCGTCGCCTCGGAGATCCCGAACTCCCGGGCCAGGGTCCGGTTGTTCTTCCCCTCGGCGATCCCCGCGAGGACCTCGAGTTCACGGTCGGTGAGATCGTCGGGCAGGGCGGACGGCTCGGACTCCTGCCCCGCAGGTTCAGCCGGCAGCGTCGAGAGCATCGCGACGACGCTCGCGGTGACCTCGGGTGAGAGCACGGTGTCCCCGGCCGCGGCCCGGAGCACCGCGTCGATGAGTTCCTCGGCCGAGGCGTTCTTGAGGAGGAAGCCGGCGGCACCGGCACGCAGCGCCGCGAGGATGACATCGTCGAGTCCGAAGGACGTGAGCATGAGCACCGCAGGCCCCGTGCCCCGCAGCGCGCGTGCCGCAGCGACCCCGTCGAGGACGGGCATGCGCACATCCATGAGGACGATGTCGGGCCGCAGCGCCCCCGCCATGCTCACGGCGACCGCACCATCGGCGGCCTCCCCGACGACGGTGATCTCCGGTGAGGTCTCGAGCACCATGCGGATGCCTGCCCGCACAGCGCCGTGGTCATCGGCGATGAGGACGGTCGTCATGGGTTCTCCTCCTCATTCCCCGCCGAGGCGGTCGTTCCCGCCCGCAGGTGCGTCGGCAGGATGATGACGGCGCGGAACTCTCCCGCCGTAATCGCGAAATCCGCCGTGCCGCCGAGGCGGTGGAGACGGCGGACGATGTTCTCCAGTCCCCGCCCGGTGCCGACGAGCCCGGGACCCGTGGCATCCGGTGCGGAGACCGGGTTGGCGACGACGAACGTGCCGGGCTGCTCCGCAGTGATCGTCAGCGTCCGGGGGTCGGCGTGTTTGACGACGTTGGCGAGGAGTTCCGCGAAGACCGGGCGCAGCGCCTCCTCCTCGGCGCCGTCGAGCAGGCGCAGGCTCTCCTCCCCGGTGACGTTCACGCCGAGACCGCGGGCGAGAGCGAGCGTCTCGGACACCGAGGCCGCCGGATCGGTGGTGTCGGTGTCGGCGCTGAGCACGTCGATCATCCGTCGCAGCTCGCCGAGAGCCCGGTCGGCGGAGGCGTGGACGGTGGTGAGCACCCGCGCGCGCACCGCTTCGTCGCCGGTCGCGAGCGCGGCCTGGGACTGCAGCGCGATCGCAGAGATGTGCCCGGCGACGAGGTCGTGGAGGTCCTCGGCGGCAGCGGCGCGCACCTTCTGTTCGGCGAGCCGAGCGCTCACCTCGGCGGTGCGGTGGGCGAGGACGGCCATCTGCGTCTGCGCATCGGCCCGGGAACGTTCGGCCTCGGCTCGGGCGCGTTGGGCCTCGGCGGTGTTCCGGTGCTCACGGACGCTGCTCGCCCACAGGGCGGGCAGGAAGACGATGAGCGCGGCGAGCAGGGAGAACTGGAAGGCCGCGGACACCTCCGCGCCGAGGGCGAAGGCAATGAGCCCGGTGACAACAGGGACCGCCCCGGCAGCCAGGGACACGGTCTTCGCGACCGGCCGCGGAGCGTGGCCGACGAGGGCGAAGACGAGCTGGAAGATCAGCCACAGGGCGAAGTTGTGCCCACCGGAAAGGAGGTCGACGCCGAGGCCTGCGAGGATGCTCACCGTCGAGACGAGCACGCGGGAGGCGAAGAGCGTGCCGACGAACCCGCAGAGCACGAGGACCGGCAGCGCGACGGCTTCGGGGACGATGTCGATGGCGAACCACCGGTCCCTGGGGCCGAGGACGATGAAGAGGATGCCGATGCTGCTGAGCACGATCGCGGTGACGAGGTCCTCGAGATCGACGCTCGGCAGCCCCGGCACGCGGATGTGCCTGGGGGAGGGCCTCGTCGACGACATGGTCTGAGTCTAATGAGGCACGGCCCCGGTCCGGATCATCCCAAAGTCGTACGCCCGGATGCGACTTCGGACCGACGCGCACCACAGGTCCCGGTTCCTAGCCTGAGGTCATGGACTCTCCGCACACACCGACGAACCGGCAGCCCGGGGGTGCCGGGACACCCGGGACCTCCACCCGGCAGCCGCGAGTGCAGGGCGCGGCCGGCTTCTTCAGCGGACCGGCCGAGCTCCTCGAATTCGTTCTCCCGCTCGCCACCGCCCAGATCCTCGGTGCCACCCCCGCCCAGACCGGAGCACTGCTCGCCGTTCAGTTCCTCGTCTCCCTCCTCGTGAGGCCGGTGGCCGGTGTCCTCGTCGACCGCGCAGGGAGTGAGCGGGGCACGCTTCTGCTCGCGGCTGCCGGGGCGGGATGCGGTGCGCTCTCCTTCGGCCTCTACGCCGCCGCGACCACCGTGCCCCCGGCCTTCGCCGCCGCTGGTCTCGGCGGCCTCGGCGGCGCGTACTTCTGGGTGGCGGTCCGCGCCCACATCGCCTCACGCATCGACTCCGGAGACGACCGTTTCGCCGCACTTATGGAGAGCGAGTCCTCCGGCGCGTGGATCGCCTTTCTCGCCGGCATCCCGCTGTTCCAGATCGCCGGAGCACAGGCGATGTTCCTCGCCTGCGCGGCCTCGTGCCTCGTCGCCGGTGTCCTCCTCGCGCTCACTGGCCTCACCGGCTCCGGCCGGCTCACCGGCACTGACCGCCTCGTCGCGAGACCCCTCACGCCGGTCGACGCCCGGAACCTGCTGCGGTCCCTACGCGGAATCCTCGTCCTCGCCGGCGTCGTCGCCTTCGCCGAAGGCATCGTCTCCCTCCTCCTTATCCTCCACCTCATCGGGCAGCTCGGCTTCGACCTCGGCGCGATCGCGCTCGTCTATCTGCCCGGGGCGATCGTGCTCAGCATCGCCCCGAAGCCGTTGCACCGACGTGTCCGCCGGGTGCATCCGCACCGGATCCTGCTCGTCGGTCTCGGCTGCTCCGCCGTGTTCGCCGCGGCACTGGTCGCCCGACCCGGCCCTGTGGCCCTCGCGGTGCTCTGGATCCTCTCCGCCCTGTGCTTCTCGCTGCTCGTGCCCCTGCTCGAACGTCTCGTCGCCGAGGTCTCCGGTGGGCACGCGGGTCGCGGATTCGGGTGGTACCAGAGCGCGGACCTCCTCGGCTCTGCAGCAGGTGCCCTCGCCGCCGGTCTCCTCTTCGGAGCGGGACTGTGGGAGGTCGCGACGATCGGGGCGGGGCTCCTCCTCGTCGTCTCCGGCGTCCTCGGCCGGCGCAGCCTCCGGTCCTTCGCAGCCGTCGCGACAGCACCCGAGCACACTCCACCACCACAGCACCATGATCAGGGAAAGGGGCTGAGCCCAGCCATGAAGAGAACCGCCACCACCCTAGCCGTCCACCTCGGCATCTACGCCGTCGCGCAGATCGTCTTCGCCGTCGTCGCCCAGAGCTGGCCGTGGGAGGTGATCACGGGAGGGACCTCGGTGACGACCCTGCTGACGTGGAACGCCGAGGGCTCGCAGCTGCAGAGGCTGGTCGGGTCGGTCTCACGCATCTGGACCATCGTCGTGCTCGTCGACATCGTCTGGTCCGGCTACCGGATGCTCGTGCCCAAAGAGCGGACCGAGCCCACAGAGGAGTGAGCGCCTCAGCGCAGCATGACTCCGGAGCCGTGGAGGCTGACCCGCAGACCGTCGTCGGCGGGTTTGATGTCGGTGAGCTCGAGTCCCGCGGGCAGGGTCTCGAGGTCGATGACGATGTCGGAGATCGCCGAGGTGAGGAACCCGGGAAGGGTCGAGAGGTCGACCTGCGCGGAGCCGAGCTGCAGCGTCGTCGCCGAGACGAGGATCCGCCTCGCCTCCGCACGGGTGTCGATGCCGATGCGCACGTCCTGACCGAGCAGGGAACCCGTGAGGACGAGCCCGCTGGCACTGCTGTCGAACGCCATCCCGTCAGGCAGAGACGCCTTCTCCTTCGCCAACCGGTCGATCGTCGTCAGCGGGATCGTCGCTTCGGCGTCGACCGTGCCGACCGGACGCGAGGAGTCGGTGGGGACGTCGAAGAGCTTCGCGTCGACGTTCGTGAAGTCGATGCCCTCGTAGGTGGCCTTGGCCGCGGTCACGCGCACCGCATCGAGACGGCCGGCGGCGAGCTGGGTGAGGACGGGGAAGCCCTCGACGTCCACCTCGGTCTCACCGTAGGACTTCAGGCCCTCGGCGATGCGCTGTTCGGTGAGACTGTCGACGATCCTGTCGGCGGCGATCGCGCCGACGATGAGGGTGAGGACGACGACGATCCCGGAGACGATGAGGGTTCTGCGGCGGCTGCGGGGGCGGGCGTACTCGCGGGTCGTCATGGCCTCCATTGTTCCATCGCGCACGCCTAGGATGGGGTCATGGACTCGACTCGCACGCAGAACATCAGGACTCTCTCAGCCCGTCTCAACTCGTTCCACTCGTCCATCTACTTCTCCGAGACCGTGGGCCGCTCGTTTGCCGAGCTCGGCCTCGAACCCGGAGTCGAGGCGAATATGGCCACCCGATCGGCCCCGATGGGCCGCGTCACGGCAGGGGTCGTCGCCGGGACCTTCTCCAACTACTCGCCCGAGTTCATCGCCACGATCGTTCCCCGCGTGTGGGACGTCGTCTCGCCCGACGTCATGGTCTCCGCCCGCTTCGACGCCGTCTCCCTCTACTTCGAGGAGCTCTTCGGGACCCGGGACGACATCGCCCTGCTCACCGAGGCGGCCACCGAACTCACGACGGCACTGACCCCGGTGCGGGCGGACCTCGACTTCTCCGGGCGGGCGCTCGCCGCCGCGACGGCCGACGCCGTCGACGCCCACACCCCGGCGACTGCTTTCGAAGCTCTGTGGGACACCGCGACGGTGCTGCGCGAGTTCCGCGGCGACGGTCACGTCGCCGCCCTCGTCACTGCGGGCGTCTCCGGCATCGAGGCGCTCCTCCTCGACGTCGCCACGGGTGCGGGTTTCAGACCGCGCGCGGCACAGAAGACCCGAGGGTGGAGCGACGAGGCCTGGCAGTCGGCGCAGGAGAGCCTCGCCGAGGCGGGGCTGATCACCCTCGGCACGGACGAGCGCGGGTACCCGCTGCCGGAGATCACCGACGCGGGACGACAGCTCAAAGAGGAGATCGAGATCCTCACCGACGGCACCGTGACCGCAGCCTGGGCGCGGCTGAGCGACGAGCAGATCGCCGCACTCATGTCCCCGAGCCGCACCCTGGTCAAGGTCTTCGCCCAGGCAGGCGCCTTCCCGGCCTCGATCTTCGCCCAGCCGGCGAAGAAGACGAGCTAGGCCCCCGCCGCCGAACCGGGTGCCGTCGAGGCATCGGACTCATCGTCGGCGGAGAAGGCGGCGACCACCTCGGCGGCGATCGCCTTCGCCTCATCCGAGGTCGGACCAGCGGAGGAGAAGACGGCGCGACGGTAGTAGGCGAGTTCGACGATCGAATCGCGGATGTCTCCGAGCGCACGATGTCCGCCGCGCTTCTCCGGCGCCTGGAAGTACGCGCGCGGGAACCACTGCTTGGCGAGCTCCTTGATCGAGGAGACGTCGATGATCCGGTAGTGGAGGTAGTCGACGAGCTCGGGCATCTGCTTGCTGAGGAACACCTTGTCCGTGCCCACCGAGTTCCCGCCCAACGGCGCCTTCCCGGCCTCCTTGACATGCGACTTCACATAGTCGAGGACCTGTGCCTGGGCGTCGGCGACGGTCGTTCCCGCATCGAGTTCGGTGATGAGGCCCGAGGAGGTGTGCATCTGGGTGACGAAGTCATTCATGTTCTCCAGCGCCTGCGCCGAGGGCCGGATGACGATGTCGACGCCCTCGTCCAGTGGTCGGAGTTCGAAGTCGGTGACGATCGCGGCGATCTCGATGAGTTCGTCGCGCGCCTCGTCGAGGCCGGTCATTTCGCAGTCGATCCACACAATTCTGTCGTTGCTCACCCTGCAAGCTTATACGGCGCCCTCACCCGAGAGCCCTGCGGTGGTGTGGGCGACGACACACGCTGAGTGCATCCGCAGAGCCCGTCCCAGCTCAGTGGCCTAAACTTGTGCTGTCGTCTGCCCACACGGGCGGACAAGGATATTCGCGAGTTGAGGAGAAGGTTCCCGCGTGCGTTACACACTGGCTGTGATTCTCATGGTGGTGGGTGTCGTCGTCGCCGGCCTCGGTCTGCTGCAGAAGACCCTGTGGGCCCCGGACGACACGATCACCGCCACGACGCAGATCGACGGCTCGGCGCCCGCCGTCGTCGTCGACCCGGGGATGCTCAATCTCTACGAGACCCCGGCGACGCTCACCGCTGAGGGCACCGGCGACCTGACGATCGCCCAGGCTCCGATCGAGAGCATCGACGCGTGGATCGGCGATTCCGCCGCCGCGCGCATCACCGGCCTCGCCTCCGAGGGCGGCCTCACCGTCGAACCCAAGGACGGCGCCGAAGAGGTGCCCAACCCCGCCGGGGCCGACCTGTGGGAGGCGGAGACGACCGGCAGCGGCACCGTGAGCCTCGACTGGGACGCCGAGGCGAACCGCACCGGGTTCCTCATCGTCGGCTCCGGACAGCCGGGCGAGGTGAGCTCCGTGACCCTGTCGTGGCCGAGCAATGCGGCGACCCCGTGGGCGATCCCGCTGATGATCGGCGGCGGCGTGATCTTCCTCATCGGGCTCGTCCTCCTCTTCCTCGGGCGCCGCACCGCCAAGCGCGAAGCCGACCGGCGTCAGGCCCGCCAGGACCGTCGTCGCAAACTCGCCGAATACGGCACCGCCTTCGCCATCGTCCCCGTGCTCGCGCTCAGCGCGTGCGGACCTGAAGAGCTGCCGAAGCCCGAACCCTCGGCCGCGCCGACGACCCCGATGGCCGGGGTGAGCAGCACGCAGGCCGAGCGCATCCTCGGTGCCGTCGCCGACGGTGTCGCCGCCGCCGACAAGGACCTCGATGCGAAGGCGCTCGAGGAGCGGGCGACCGGTCCCGCCCTCGACCAGCGCGGGGCCGCCTACGCGGTGAAGAAGAAGGTCAAGGACCACGACCTTCCCCCGGCCGTGGCCGCCGACGACATCGTCGTCAACTACACCGCCGCCACCGACACCTGGCCGCGGGTCACCAGCCTCATCACTTCGGCCGGCGATGCCACTCAGCTCCTCGTCCTCACCCAGGAGGATCCGCGCTCGGACTACAAGCTGTGGTCGCAGACGCGGCTCGTCCCCGGCACCGAGCTGCCGGAGATCGCCGACGCCCGGCAGGGCTCGCCGCTGCTGGACGCCGAGGCGGACGGGTATGCGAAGACCCCGAAGCAGACCATCGCCGACTACGCGAAGGCGCTCGGATCGGGTGCCGACTCGAAGGAGGCGAAGAGCTTCGAAGCCGACGACTTCGCGAAGTCGATCTGGGCCAACCAGAAAGAGCAGCGCAAGAGCGCCGAGGCGGGCAAGGCGAGCGTGAAGTTCTCCTACGATCCGGGCAACCAGATCGTCGCACAGGGCACTGCCGGCGACGCCGCAGTCGTCACCGGAGTCATCGAGGCGACGTCGACGATCACACCCCAGTCCGAAGGAGGACGGACCGGGACGCTGACGCTGAGCACCCCGCAGAAGGAGCTCACCGGAGAGTCGAGCACCCAGAAGCCGGTGTCGACCTCGACGTATCAGGTGCTCACGTTCCTCGTGCCGAAGGACGGCAAGGTCCGACTCATCGGCGGACTCGAAACCCTCAGCGGAGCCAAGCTCGGCTGACCAGCCACCAGAAGGAGATTCCGTGTCACTCGATCCCACACAGGACGCAGGCCCCCAGGAGGGGCTCGACCTCTCCGCGGTCCGCAGCAGGAATCTGCCTGCCGACGAGCAGGCGGGCGCCGGCGATCCGAACGCCGTGCCGCTGCCCTCGCTCGTCCTCGACGTCGACGAAGCCGTCTTCAACGATGTCGTGGCACTGTCCGATCGCGTGCCCGTCGTCATCGACCTCGGATCCCCGGCCGCCCCGGAGAGCACCCAGCTCACCGCGGTCCTCGAACGCCTCATCTCCTCCTACGGCGGTCGCCTCGTGCTCGCGAAGGTCGACATCGACGCCAACCCGCGCCTACACCAGGCATTCGGAGTCCAGGCGGCACCGACGGTCGTCGCCGTCATCAAGGGCCAGCCGGTTCCCCTGTTCCAGGGACCGCTGCCCGAGCCGCAGATCGCCGCGTACCTCGAGGAGCTCCTCAAACTCGCCGCTGAGAACGGGGTGAACGGCCGCGCCGTCGTCGGCGGTGCCGAGCCGGAGCCTGCGGGTCCGAAGCACCCGGAGGCCGAAGCCGCCCTGGCCGAGGGTGACTTCGACACCGCCGAGTCCCTGTTCAAGGCCGCGCTCGCGGAATCACCGGCCGATGACGAGGCGAAGTTCGGCCTCGCCCGCGCAGGGTTGGGCCGTCGCCTCATCGATGCCGACCCGGCCGAGCTCATCGCCGCCGCCGACGCCGACCCGAAGGACGTCGATGCCGCGATGGCCGCCGCCGACGCCCAGGTCGTCACCGGCGATCCCGCCGGTGCGTTCTCCCGGCTCATCTCCCTCATCCGCACGTCGACGGGAGACCAGAAGGAAGCCCTGCGCCTGCGGGTCCTCGACCTATTCGAGATCGTCGGACCCGACGACCCGGCAGTGGCCAAAGCACGCACATCACTGATGAGGGCATTGTTCTGATCCAGATAGTCCGTCTCACCACAGCCATCCTGTTCGCGATCGCCGCGGCGATCCTCGCAGTGCTGGTCGGCTCCGCGCTGTCCGTCGTCGGCACCGACGAGGTCACGGAGACCGAGGCCTTCGAGGTCTCCGACGGGTCGTACGCCGTCGTCCTCGACCAGGCGGTCGTGCCGTACTCGGGCACCGACGTCACCATCGAGGCCCGCAACTCGCAGGGCAAGGAACTGTTCCTCGGCACCGCCAACGGCGTCGACACCGACAGCTTCCTCGACGGGGTCTCGCAGGTCCAGATCAGCGACGTCGACTTCCCGGACCAGGCGACCCACCGGTCGCTGCCCGGCGATCCCGCCCCGGCAGCCGACATCGCCGGACGCGACTGGTGGACGAGCCGGGAGACCGGCCAGTCGGTGGCGAAGACCTTCGACCTCGACGCCGATCCGCAGATGCTCGTCATCGCCCCGGCAGCCGAGGGGGAGAACCTCGACGGCACGACCGTGCAGCTGAAGATGCGCGTCGAAGGCGTACTCGCCCTCAGCCTCATCGGACTCGCCGTCGCGATCATCTTCGCCGGCTTCTCCGCGTACTTCTTCCTCCGCTGGTGGAACGCGCGCATCCGGCCGCGGAAGAAGAAGGGCCCCGGCACGCCCAGCGACGAGGCGGGCGACGGGACCCGGGGCAGGACGAAGACGACGATGACGGACAGGGCGAAGGCCGCGGTCAAGGGCCGCTCGAAGCCGGAATCGAAAGCGGACGCCGAACCGGAGACGCAGCCGGCGACCGACGCCGCACCCCCGACCGAGGGAGAACCGCCTCGGCGACGCTCCCGGCGTGGTGCACGCACCCGCGCCGCCACGGCCCTGACCCTGACCACGGGACTGGCCCTGAGCGGATGCGCGGCGCTCCCCGTCGCCCAGCCGCACACCCCGAACGTCACCCCCTACGAGCGCACCGCGGTCCGCCCGGGCGAGGCCGGGGACTTCATGACCGCCTACACGGAGTCCCTCGACAAGATCCTCGCCGACAAGGGGGAGGGCCTCGAGTCGATCCAGGGTGCCCCGCTCATCGACCGCACCCGCGCGCAGATCCAGATCGCGGAGAAGACGAAGCAGAAGCTGCGGGCGCCGAACTTCACCGAGGTCGTTGCCGGGGGACCGAGCTTCGAGCAGTACCCGATGTGGTTCTATGCCCTCGGCACCACCGATGGGGACGAGAAGCTCACCCAGGTCCAGCTCGCCACCCGCGAATCCGCGTCGACACAGCCGATCGTCCGCTCCGCCGTCTTCATCCCCGCCGATCAGGCGCCGACCCTCCTCGCCGACGCGAACGGCGCTGTCGAGGTCGCCCCGAAGGCGTTCTCGGAGTCGATGACCACCTCCGCCGATGAGGTCGCGTCCTACCTCGCCGACGGCAAGGCGGACAAGGTCAAGGGGCTCGACCAGGGCGGCTTCAAGTCCTTCCGGGACTACCTCGGCGGGTTGCGCGACAAGGACTCCGGCTTCGACGAGGTGAATGCCGAGTGCAAGCCCTACACCGAGTTCGACTTCGCTTCGATGACGCTGACGACGGAACAGGGGGCGCTCGGCATGGGCGAGGTCCGCTGCACGCTGACGATCAAGGTTCCCGAGGACTACTCGCTCGACCTCGGTGACACGATCGAAGCGGTGAAGACGAACGACAAGGACGGCAACACCGTCAAGGTCGACACCGCACAGCCCTACGTCATCATGCAGAACGGTGAGGAGCTCACCGCCGTCGCCTCCGACTGGGACATCCTCTCCTCGCGGATCGAGTGAGGTCGCGGGGCTCCGCAGCCGTAGGGCGGCGTGACCTCGCGGCCCTCGCGCTCAGCGGACGGCGGGGGCCTCTGCGCCGCGCACGCGTCTGCCCACCCGGATGAGCCACCACAGGCCGATCACGGGGAGGACGAGGGGGATGAAGCCGTAGCCGATGCCGAAGCTCGACCACACCGAGGGCTTGGCGAAGTCCTCGGGGTGGGTGAAGCTGAGGATGCCGACGACGATGACGCCGGCGAACTCGATGAGGCATGCGGCGATCGCGATGCGGTGGGTGACACGGCTGCCGATGACGAAGCAGACGGTCGCGACGATGTAGACCAGCGCTGCGAAGACCGAGAGCGAATACGCGACCGGGGCGACGTCGAACTCGCGGATGACCTGGTAACCGGCCCGCGCGGTCGCCGAGAGCGCGAAGATCCCGTACACCGCGGTGAGCGCGCGCCCTGGGCCCGAGTGCATCGCCGAGTACGGGGAGCGCGGGGAGGGGCGGCGGATGGTGCCTCTGTTCACAGCCAAATCTGGTCCATTCTCTCGATCATGACGATCACCGTCAGTCCTGCCGCGGCGAGCACGCCGGGACCCCACCGGGAGAGTTCGGCGAACGCCCAGAACCCGGCGAGGGCCATGACGAGGATCGCCGTGATGACGTAGCCGAAGTAGAGGAGCGGATCGACGTCGTGCGTGCCGCCGAAGGTGACGATGGAGACGACGAGTTCGACGATGAGGAGGAGCAGGAGGAGGGCCGCAACCCCGAGCAGGAGCTTCCCAGCCGGGCGGTTGCGGATCGTCTCGACGATCGACCACACGGTGAGCACGGCCGCGACGGCGTAGAGCACGAGGGTGAGAACGGTGAACACTCGATCAAGTCTAGTCACCGCACCCGGCAGGCACCCACCCTCTCAGCCCGCGCTCACGGGTGAGATCGGGCACGGATCCTGGCCCGGGGAGCGGGCGTGGACCTAAAATGGTGCGCGTGCCGATCTACCTTGACCATGCAGCGACTTCGCCGATGCCTCAGGCTGTGCTCGACGTCTACGCGACCGAGCTGAGCCGCCGGGCCAACCCCTCGGCGCTGCACGCCGTCGGCCAGGCAGCGCGGATGCGGCTCGAGACCGCCCGCGACGACATCGCCCGGGCACTCGGGGCCACGAGCTCCTCCGAGGTCGTCTTCACCTCCGGCGGCACGGAGGCCGACAACCTCGCCGTCAAGGGCCTCTACCTCTCCCGCAACGACGGCTCGTTCGCCTCGCCCGCGCGCCCGCGCGTGCTCACCTCGGCGATCGAGCACCATGCGATCCTCGACTCGGTCGAGTGGCTGGAGTCCCTCGGCGCCGAGGTCGTCGTCCTTCCCGTCGACGCCGAGGGCCGACTCGACCTCGCCGCCGCCGAGGCGGAGCTGCGCCGCGACCCCGAGCGCACGGCACTGGTCACGGTCATGGCCGCGAACAACGAGATCGGCACGATCCAGCCGATCGCCGAGATCGGAGCAATCGCCCGCGAACTCGGCATCCCCTTCCACATCGACGCCGTCCAGGCGCTCGGGCAGATCCCGCTCGACTTCGCAGGCCTCGGGGCGAGCGCGATGACGATCACCGCGCACAAGATCGGCGGCCCCGTGGGCATCGGCGCGCTCCTCCTCGACCGCACTGCCGCTCCGACCCCCGTCCTCCACGGCGGCGGTCAGGAGCGGGGAGTGCGCTCGGGCACGCTCGACGTCGCCGGCGCGATCGCCTTCGCCACGGCCACCGACCTCGCCACGGCCGACCTCGGGGCCCGGGCTGCCGGGTTCGCGCGGCTGCGCGACCGCCTCATCTCAGGCGTCGAGGAGACGATCGACGGCGCCCGCCTCTCCGGTCCCCGCGGGGATGGGCGGCTGCCCGCCAACGCCCACTTCACGTTCGCCGGCTGCGAGGGCGACTCGCTGCTCTTCGGCCTCGACGCGCGCGGGATCGCGACGTCGACCGGTTCGGCCTGCTCGGCCGGCGTCTCCCGTCCCTCCCACGTGCTCATGGCGTGCGGAATGGACGAAGATGTCGCCCGGTCGGCGCAGCGCTTCAGCCTCGGTCACGCATCGACGGAGGACGACGTCGACGCCGTGCTCGCCGTCCTCCCTGAGGTCGTCGAGCAGGCTCGCCGGGCCGGAATGGTCTCGGCCACCCCACGATGGAAGCAGGAGAGCGCATGAGGGTGCTCGTCGCCATGTCCGGCGGAGTCGACTCCGCCGTCGCCGCCGCCCGAGCCGTCGATGCCGGCCACGAGGTCGTCGGCGTCCACCTCGCGCTGTCCCGGATGCCCGGCACCCTCCGCACCGGGTCGAGGGGCTGCTGCACGATCGAGGACTCCCGTGACGCCCACCGGGTGGCGGGCATGCTCGGCATCCCCTTCTACGTGTGGGACTTCTCCGAGCGGTTCAAGGAGGACATCGTCGATGACTTCATCGCCGAGTACGCCGCCGGCCGCACCCCGAACCCGTGCATGCGCTGCAACGAGCGGATCAAGTTCGCCGCCCTCCTCGACCGGGCCCTCGCGCTCGGCTTCGACCGGATCGCGACCGGCCACTACGCCGAGGTGGTCCGCGACGCCGAGGGCCGTCCCGAACTCCACCGGGGCGAGGATCTGCTCAAAGACCAGTCGTACGTCCTCGGCGTCCTCACCGGCGACCAGCTCGAGCACTGCTACTTCCCGATCGGGGCGAGTGCGTCGAAGGCCGATGTCCGCGCCGAGGCGGCCGAGCGCGGCTTCCCCGTGGCGAACAAACCCGACTCCTATGACATCTGCTTCATCCCCGACGGGGACACGAAGGCCTGGCTGTCCGACAAGATCCCCATGCGCCCGGGCCTGATCAAGGACGCCGGCGGCGAGGTGCTCGGTGAGCACGACGGGGCGATGACGTTTACGATCGGCCAGCGCAAGGGGCTCGGCATCGGCAAGCCCGCCGCCGACGGTCGGCCGCGCTTCGTCACCGGTCTCGACCCGGCGACGAACACCGTGACCGTCGGCTCCCGTGAGGACCTCGCCGTGGGCCACCTCACCGGGATCCGCACCTCGTGGTGCGGACCGGCACCCGCCGACATCGGGTCGACGCCGGAGTCGGCGATCGACTGCGAGGTCCAGATCCGCGCCCACGCCGATCCCGTGCCCGCCCGGGCGTGGCTGGGTGAGGTCATCGCCGAGGTGCCCGCCCACGAAGCCGACGTGCCCGCTGCCCGGCCCGCCGGTCAGCTCCTCCACGTCGATGTCGGCGAGGAGCTCTCGGGAGTCGCACCGGGCCAGACGATGGTGATCTACCGGGGAACCCGAGTGCTCGGCCAGGCGACGATCGACGTCACGGCTCCCGACCGCCTCGGCGTGTGAATGAGGGGTCACGTGTCCGGGCCGGGCGGTAGCCTGGGGGCATGAAGGAATCGCCTCAGGACGTCGTCACCGCGCCGTACGGCACGTGGTCGTCGCCGCTGAGCGCGGCCGAGGTCGCCGCCGGGGCCGCACCGATCTTCGAGGCGAAGTTCCGCGGCGATCACGTCTACTACTCGACGAAGATCCCCGAGGAGAACTCCCGCACCGGTCTCGTGCGCACCTCACTGTCCCATCCCGGGCCCGGCGAACGGATCCTCCCGGATCCCTTCAACATCCGCTCCGCCGTCCACGAGTACGGGGGAGGGGCGTGGGCCCTTGACCCCGACAGCGAGGTCATCTGCTTCGTCAATGCTGCTGACCAGCGGGTCTGGCAGATCGTTCCCGGCCGTGCCCCGCACCCGCTCACCCGGGACACCTCGGGCCTGGTCCGCTACGGGGACCTCCACATGACACCGTGGGGACTGCTGTGCGTGCGCGAGGACTGCCGGTCGACGGCCCGCGAGCGCGCGATCGTCCTCATCACCCGGCACGGGACGACGCGTGTGCTCTCCCGGCAGGCCCATTTCATGGCGTGGCCGAGGCTCTCACCCGACGGACGCCTGCTCAGCTTCATCGGCTGGGAGCACCCGAACATGCCGTGGGACGCCACGAGTCTGTGGGTCATCGATCTCCACGGGCCGAACCCGGGACACGTGTGCGCCGTCCTCCACGGCACCGATGCCTCCCTCCTCCAGCCGGAGTTCACCTCGGCGACGACCCTGCGGCTGAGCTCCGACCACGCCGGGCACTGGTCCCTGTACTCCCTCGACCTCGCCGAGGCGCTCGCCCCCGCCGACGGCTACCGGCAGGGAACGGAATTCGCCGCATCCGACCTCGTCCCCGTCCTCGACACGGGAGCCGAGATCGGCGGACCACTGTGGCAGCTCGGCGCGCAATGGCACCTCGGCGACGGCGACGAGATCTGGGCGCACTCGCAGTCGGATCGGGCCGCGCTCGTGCGGGTGCGGACGCCGGCTGCCGATGCGGCGGGGGAGGGGGAAGCGCCGGCCGATGCCGGGGCGCCGCTGACGGCGATCGCCGCGGCCGGGAGCATCGAACTCCACGACATCGGCCGCACTCACGTCCTCCTCACCCTCAAATCGCCCGAGTCATCGGGCGCCCTGATCGCCGTCGACCGGGTGAGCGGAGCGCTGCGCGAGATCGCCGTCGAACGCCTCGACGCCCATGACGAGTACTACTCGCGCCCGCACACGCGCAGGCTCGGCGGAGTGCCCGTCGTCATCCATCCGCCCCACAATCCGCGCTTCGTCGCCCTCGACCGCGAGCGCCCACCGTACGTCGTCGTCGCCCACGGCGGACCGACCGGTCAGGCCACGGCGGACATGTCGGCGCGGATGAGCTACTTCGCCTCCCGGGGCATCGGGGTCATGGAGGTCAACTACGGCGGGTCGACCGGGTTCGGCCGGGCGTGGCGGGAGCGCCTGCGCGGACGGTGGGGGATCGTCGACGTCGACGACATCGTCACCGCGGTGCGCGCACTCGTCGCCGAGGGCCTCGCCGACCCGAAGCGGATCGCGATCTCCGGCGGCTCGGCAGGCGGGTGGACGGCGCTCTCGGCGCTCGCCTCCTCCGACGTCTTCGCGTGCGGGACCTCGTACTTCGGGGTCACCGACCTCATGCGCTTCCTCGTCGACACCCACGATTTCGAGAAGCACTACGTCGACGGCCTCGTCGGTCCGTGGCCGGATGCGGCGGAGGAGCTCGTCGCCCGCTCTCCCATCCACCGGACCACCGAGATCTCCGTGCCCGTGGCCGTCATGCAGGGCGATCGGGACCCGATCGTCCCACCCAACCAGGCGCAGCAGTTCGTCGACATGCTCCGGCTCTCCGGAGTGGAGTACATTTACCGTCTGTACAAGGGCGAATCCCACGGCTTCGTCCGCACCGAGACCATCATCGATTCCCTGGAAAGCGAGTTCGGATTCTATGTCGACGTCTTCGGAATCCCCCGCACCCGCCGGCACCGCTGACGACCGTGCGCTGCCGCCGTCGGCGACGACGACGGGGATCTGGGTGCCCGGAGACGCGATGCAGCGCCCGGGGGAGGAGACCCGGCGGGCCGCCTCGGCGGGGTTCGACCTCCTCGCCGCGGGACTGCCTCCCGTCCCCCTCATCGCCCACCGTGCGGGGGACCGATGGGGCGCCGACGCCGTCGGGCGCGCGGTCGGGCTGCTCCGTGACCTCCACGTCGACCGCACCTCGTACGGGTGGCGCCTGACCTCGGCCGCGGGCCGCGATGAGCGCCTCGAGGCCTCCGACCTCGGCGAGTCCCTCGACGCCGTCGCCGAGTACGGACAGGGCTTCGAGGGCTCCGTCCAGATCTCCCTGCCGGGACCGTGGACGCTCGTCACCGCGCTCAGTCTGCCCTCGGGCGCACGCGTCCTCGGCGACTCCGGCGCCCGTCGCGATGTCGTCCAGGCCTACGCCTTCGGCATCTCCGACCTCGCCGAACGTCTCCGTCGTCTCGGACCAGACGTCGTCATCCGCTTCGTCGAGACCCGGCTCGACCCCGTGCTCACCGGCTCGTGGCCGACGGTCTCGGGCTTCGCGAGCCTGCCTGCGATCAGCGAGACCCAGGTCTACGCGGCCCTGCGCTCGACGCTCGCCCACCTGCCCCCGGTCCTCCTCAGCCTCCCCGATCTCGCCCCGCTGCATCTGCGGGGGAAGGCCATCCCCGCCGCCGAGGTGGTCACCGGCATCGGCGCGACCGCCGTGTCCGTGCCCTTGGGTACGCTCAGGGCAGAGGGTTGGGAGCAGCTGGCCGTCCTCGCCGAGGCGGGGGTGGGCACCTGGCTGCGCCTGCCCGCGACGGCCGGGGCCAGGCCCGAGGAGGTGCGGGCCTGGTACGAACGGATCAGCCAGCCGTGGATGCGGGTCGGCATGAGTGCGCGAAGCCTCTCAGGCTTCGGTGTCCTCGCCGGGGATGAGCTGCCCTTGGGGCACCCGCCCCTGCTCGACCCCGCCGTCGTGCCTGCGGCGGCCGACGAGGGCGCGATGCGCATCGCCGCCGGGCTGCGCCGAGCCCTCGAGGACGCGGAGTGAGCGAGACTGGGTCAGGAACCCCGGAGCACCGGTCTCCGGAGACAGGAGAGGAACGGATGGACTCAACGGACCTGCAGGACGCCGCGGCGAGGGCCAAAGCGCACGCGGAGCTCGCCGAGCAGATCGAAGAGCACCGCGCCGCCTACTACAAGGACGACTCACCGCTCGTCTCCGACGCCGAATACGATGAGCTCTCCCGGCGGCTCGAGGCGCTCGAGGAGAAGTACCCCGAGCTCGTCACCGACTCCTCACCGACGCAGACCGTCGGCGGCAGCGTCGACACCTCGACGTTCGCTCCCGTCGAGCACATCGGGCGGATGTACAGTCTCGACAACGTCTTCGACTTCGAGGAGCTGCGCGCCTGGTACGACCGGGTCCGCGACGCCGTGTCCGTGAAGTCGAAGTTCCTCTGCGAGCTCAAGATCGACGGGCTCGCCGTCAACCTCCTCTACCGCAACGGCGAACTCGTGCGCGCCGCGACCCGCGGCGACGGCCGCATCGGCGAGGACATCACCGCCAACGTCCGCACGATCGCCGACATCCCCCAGCGCCTCGACACGGAGTTCCCACCCGCCGAGGTCGAGATCCGCGGCGAGGTCTTCTTCCCCGTCGAGAAGTTCGCCGAACTCAACGCCCAGCTCGTCGCCGAGGGCAAGCCCCCGTTCGCCAATCCGCGCAACTCCGCCGCCGGCTCCCTGCGGCAGAAGGACCCTGCGGTCACCGCGACGAGGCCCCTGCACATGCTCGTCCACGGCATCGCCGCGTGGACCCCGGCCGACGACTCCCACCCCGAACCCGCCCGCCAGTCCGAGGTCTACGAGCAGTTCCGGCAGTGGGGTCTGCCGATCAGCGAGTACTACAAGGTCCTCGGGACGCTGAAGGAGATCGAGGAGTTCATCTCCTACTACGGCGAGCACCGCCACGACGTCACCCACGAGATCGACGGCATCGTCGTCAAGATCGACGACTTCGCCGTCCAGGAGGCGCTCGGCTACACCTCGCGGGCACCCCGGTGGGCGACGGCGTTCAAGTACCCGCCCGAAGAGGTGACGACGAAGCTCCTCGACATCCAGGTCCAGGTCGGACGCACCGGCCGGGTGACGCCGTTCGCCGTGATGGAGCCCGTCACCGTCGCCGGCTCCACCGTCGAACGCGCGACCCTGCACAACGGCTACGAGGTCAAGCGCAAAGGCGTGCTCATCGGTGACACCGTCACCCTGCGCAAGGCCGGCGACGTCATCCCCGAGGTGCTCGGCCCCGTCGTCGCCGCCCGCGACGGCTCCGAACGCGAATTCGTCATGCCCACCCACTGCCCCTCGTGCGGCACGCTGCTCGGGGAGCAGAAGGAGGGCGACAAGGACCTCCGCTGCCCCAACGCCCGCTCGTGCCCGGCGCAGCTGGCCAACCGCGTGTACTACCTCGCCTCTCGGGCGGCCTTCGACATCGAAGCCCTCGGGGAGGAGGCGGCGCTCGCGCTCACCGCCCCCGCCGAACCGGAGACCCCGCCGCTGACCTCGGAGGCGTTCCTCTTCGATCTCACCCCCGAAGACCTTGCGGAGGTGAAGATCTGGCGGAACAAGCGGGTCAAGGGCGTCGAGACGGGCGAGCGCGAACTCGTCCCCTACTTCTTCACCCGGGGGACTGCGAAGAAACCGAGCGCTCCCACCCAGAACACGCAGAAGCTCTTCGACGAACTCGACAAGGCCAAGGACCAGGACCTGTGGCGGGTCCTCGTCGCACTCTCCATCCGCCACGTCGGACCCACAGCCGCCCGGACGCTCGCCGCCCACTTCCACTCGCTCGACGCGATCGAGAAGGCGAGTCTCGAGGAGCTCTCCGCAGTCGACGGCATCGGGGAGACGATCGCGACTTCGATCCGCGACTGGTTCGCCGTCGACTGGCACCGGGAGATCGTCGACCGGTGGCGGGCTGCCGGGGTGCGCATGGAGGACGCCCCGGGGGAGGAGGCCCCGCAGACCCTCGCCGGTCTGACGATCGTCGCCACCGGGTCCCTCTCAACCTTCACCCGCGACGGCATCAAAGAGGCGATCGTCGCCGCCGGCGGGAAGGCCGCGAGCTCGGTGTCGAAGAAGACCGACTACGTCGTCGCCGGCGAGAACGCCGGATCGAAGCTCGAGAAGGCCGAGTCCCTCGGGGTGCCCGTCCTCGACGAGGACGGGTTCCGCACCCTGCTCACGACCGGGAACCTCGAGTGAGGGGATTCTGACCGACAGCGAGGCTCGATCCCGACTGGCGGCGGAGGCTGCGACGGAGGAACGTCACAGGCGGGGCCAAGTCGTCGGACAGCTTCGTCTGGAAGAGTGACGGTCATGAAGGCCATTCCCCGTGTGATCGCCGGTACCGCGGTCGTCCTCGCCGCCGTCCTCACCGCCGCACCGATCGGAGCCGGTCTCGCCGACCTCGTGCTCAGCCCCGATCATCACGGGAAGCAGCTCACCGCCGGGGCCGCACAGAAGACCGCCGCCGAGGCGGGCGAACCGTGGTCCGGCGGCACCCCGGAGGGGACGAGCCCGCCCGTCGGTGTCGACGGCTCCGACGTCGTCCCGCTCAGTCCGCGCAGCCTCGATTCGACGGCACCGGTCCGCAGCGACGTCACGTTCCGCACGGCAGCGGGCTCCGGAGCGGAATCGCCCGAAGCGCGGATCACCGACCTCGCCGCAGACCTCCAGACCGGGGTCGATGCCGGCGAGATCACCCAGGCCGACGCCGACCGCGTGCTCGGGGACATGTCCTCCTACATCCGCGGTGAGAGGACGTGGCCCGAGCGCACGACCGTGTGATACGAAGGGGACCATGAGCTCGGTCGCGCACAGTTCTCACTGGGGAGCCTTCACCGCCGTCGTCACCGACGACACCCTTGTCGACCTCGTTCCCGAACCGCGCGACCCGCACCCGAGCCCGATGATCGCCGACCTCGGCGAGTCCGTCGACTCTGGGCTGCGCGTCCGCCGTCCCGCGGCGAGGAGGTCGTGGCTCGAGGCCGTCCGAGCCGAACGGCGGTCCGCGGGACCGAGCGACCGCCTCGGCGAGGAGGACCTGCGCACACACCGGCACGGTGAGCGCCGCGGAGCCGATCCCTTCGTCGAGATCGACTGGGACGAAGCCCTCGACCTCGCAGCCTCCGAACTCGATCGGGTGCGGACCGAGTACGGGAACGCCGCGATCTTCGGTGGCTCCTACGGCTGGTCGAGCGCCGGTCGCTTCCACCACGCACGGACCCAGCTCCACCGTTTCCTCAACTCGTTCGGCGGCCACACCTCGCAGGTGGGCAACTACAGCTTCGGGGCCGCGGCGATGATCCTGCCCCATGTGCTCGGGCCCGCCCAGTTCGCCAACGGCCGCCTGAGCAGCTGGGACGTCGTCTCCGAGCACACGCAGCTGTGGGTGATGTTCGGCGGAATCGCCCTGAAGAACACGCAGCTCGAATCCGGCGGGATCTCCGACCACACGATCCCGGGCCGACTGCGGGCGACGCGGGACAACGGCTGCGCGTTCGTCTCCGTCTCCCCGATCAGGGACGACGCTCCCGACGTCATCGACCCGCAGTGGCTGCCGATCCGACCGAACACGGACACCGCGCTCATGCTCGGACTCGGGCACACCCTGCTCACCGAGAGCCTCCACGACGAGGAGTTCCTCACCACCCGCTGCGTGGGCTGGGAGCGGTTCCGGGACTACCTCGACGGCAGCGAGGACGGGACCGCCAAGGACGCCGACTGGGCGGCGGAGATCACCCGCATCCCCGCGGAGACGATCCGCGAGCTCGCCCGGAGCATGGCCGGGAACCGGACGATGATCTCCGTGGCCTGGTCGCTCCAGCGCGCCGACCACGGAGAGCAGCCGTTCTGGGCGGCCCCGGCGCTCGCGGCGATGCTCGGGCAGATCGGACTGCCCGGCGGCGGCTTCGGCTTCGGGTACGGGGCGACCGGGACGATGGGCAACTGGCAGTACCCGTTCCCCGCCCCGCGCCTGCCGGTGGGGGTCAACGCCGTGAGCGCCCCGATCCCCGCAGCTCGGATCGCCGACATGCTGCTGGCCCCGGGGGAGAAGTACGAGTTCAACGGCGAGGTCCGCCGCTACCCGGACACCCGCCTCGTCTACTGGGCGGGCGGCAACCCGTTCCACCACCATCAGGACCTCAACCGGCTCCGACGCGGCTGGGCCAGGCCGGAGACGGTCATCGTCCACGAGCCGTTCTGGACGGCGACGGCCCGGCACGCCGACCTCGTTCTGCCCGCGACGACGACGCTCGAGCGCAACGACCTCGGCGCGGCCTCCGGGGACCGACGGATCATTGCGATGCACCGGGCGATCACGCCGCGCCACGAGGCCCGCGCCGACTGGGACATCTTCCGTGCCCTCGCAGGCCGCCTCGGCGTCGCCGAGGACTTCACCGCCGGCCGAGACGAGATGGAGTGGATCGCCCACCTGTACACCTCCACGCGATCCGCTGCAGCCGAGCACGGCATCGACCTGCCCGAGTTCGCCGACTTCTGGGAGGAAGGCGGCGTCGACATCCCGCAGGGCAGCACCGTGCTCCTCGAGGCCTTCCGCGCCGACCCCGTCGCGCACCCGCTCGAGACCCCGTCCGGGCTCATCGAACTCTTCTCGGCGACGATCGACGGCTTCGGCTACGACGACTGTCCGGGGCACCCCGCCTGGCTCGAACCGACCGAATGGCTCGGCGCCGCCGACGCCCCGGCAGGCTCTCTCCACCTCGTGTCCAACCAGCCCGCCCACCGTCTGCACAGCCAGCTCGACATGGCCGCCGGCAGCAGGGCAGCGAAGATCGGCGGCCGCGAACCCTGCCGACTCAATCCCGCCGACGCCGCCGCCCGCGGCATCGCCGACGGCGACATCGTCCGTGTGGTCAACGACCGCGGCGCCTGCCTGGCCGGCGTGCGCCTGAGCGAGGACATCAGCCCCGGGGTCATCCAGCTCTCCGCGGGAGCCTGGTATCAGGCCGCCGACCCGGGCATCGAGGACTCCCTCGAGGTCCATGGCAACCCGAACGTGCTCACCCGCGACCACGGCACCTCCCGGCTCGCTCAGGGTCCCGCAGCACTGTCGACCCTCGTGCGCGTCGAACCCTACCGTGGGCCCGAGCTGCCCGAGGTGACGGTGACGACGACACCCCCGCCCTTCGCGAGCGGAGGGAGCGGCACCGACCGAGCGCCCGGGCCGAGTCGGGCGGCCACCCGGGGTCGGACCGCCTCGGCGAGGGGGAGGTCACCATCGGCCTGTGCCGTCGACGACAGGGGACAGACTAGACTTGTCGGCAGTGATCACGACGATGAAAGGCAGGGAATGACGGAGTCCTCCGCAATCACCCCCGAGCAGGTCGCGCACTTGGCGTCACTGGCTCGGATCGCCATGAGCGAAGACGAACTGGCAGCACTCTCCGGCGACCTCACGACGATCCTGAGCAACGTCGCCCGGGTCAACGAGGCGGCAGGAGAGGACGTTCCGGCCACGAGTCATCCGATCGCCCTGACCAACGTCATGCGCTCCGACGAGGTGGGGCCGACGCTGAGCAGCGAGCAGGCGCTCGCCGCCGCCCCGGCCTCCGCCGATGACAAGTTCCTCGTCCCCCAGATCCTCGGGGAGGAGTGAGATGAGCGAACTCATTACCAAGAGCGCCCTCGAACTCGCCGCAGGTCTGGCATCCGGCGAGTTCTCCTCTGTCGAGGTCACCCAGGCCCACCTCGACCGGATCGCAGCGACCGAGGACGACTTCGGCTCGTTCATCACCGTCACCGACGAGCTCGCGCTGGCCACGGCCAAGGACGTCGACGAGAAGCGTGCCCGCGGCGAGGAGCTCCACGCGCTCGCCGGCGTGCCGGTCGCGCTCAAGGACCTCGTCGTCACCGAGGGTGTGCGCACGACCGCTGCCTCGAAGATCCTCGAGAACTGGGTCCCGCCCTACGAGTCGACCGTCCACAACAAGGTCAAGGACGCGGGTCTGCCCGTCCTCGGCAAGACCAACCTCGACGAGTTCGCGATGGGATCGACGACCGAGCACTCGGCGTTCGGGACCACCCGCAACCCGTGGAACCTCGAGCATGTGCCCGGCGGTTCCTCCGGCGGTGCCGCCGCCGCGCTCGCCGGCTTCCAGGCACCCCTGTCGGTCGGCACCGACACCGGCGGCTCCGTCCGCCAGCCCGCCGCGTTCACCGGCACCGTCGGCGTCAAGCCCACCTACGGGTCGATCTCGCGCTTCGGCATCATCGCGATGGCCTCGAGCCTCGACCAGGTCGGACCGATGGGCCGCAGCGTCGCCGACGCCGCAGCGCTGCACAAGCTGCTCGCCGGACACGACCCGCTCGACTCCACCTCGCTGCCCGACCCGGTCTCCGACTTCGTCGCGCTCGCCGAGAACGGCACCCTCAAGGGCAAGCGCCTCGGCGTCATCAAGCAGCTCACCGGTGACGGCTACGATGCCGGCGTGAGTGCGGCATTCACCGCGGCCCTCGACGTCGCCGCTGCCGCTGGGGCCGAGATCGTCGAGGTCGACTGCCCGTCGATCTCCTACGCCCTCGACGCGTACTACCTCATCATGCCCTCCGAGGTGTCCTCGAACCTCGCCCGCTACGACGGCATGCGCTACGGTCTGCGCGTCGAACCCGAGACGGGCCCGGTGACCGCCGAGACCGTCATGGCAGCGACCCGGGCCGCCGGCTTCGGCGCTGAGGTCAAACGCCGCATCATCCTCGGCACCTACGCGCTCTCGGCCGGGTACTACGACGCGTACTACGGGTCGGCGCAGAAGATCCGCACCCTCGTGCAGCGGGACTTCGCGAAGGCCTTCGACGCCGTCGACGTCCTCGTCTCCCCGACGGCCCCGACGACGGCCCTGAGGTTCGGGGCGGAGTCCGCGTCCGATCCGATGGCGCTCTACCTCGGCGACGTCGCCACCCTGCCGGCGAACCTCGCAGGCATCCCGGGACTCTCCCTGCCCGCCGGCCTCGCCGACGGCCTGCCCGTGGGCTTCCAGATCCTCGCTCCGGCCCGTCAGGACGCCATGATGTACTCCGTGGCCGGCCCGTTGGAGGCCGCCCTCGAGGCCGCCGGACCTCGCGTGCTCGACACCCTCGCGGAAGGACTGACCAAGTGAAATACGACGACGCGATCAAGAAGTACGATCCGGTCATCGGCATCGAGGTCCACGTCGAGCTCGGCACTGCGACGAAGATGTTCGACGCCGCCCCCAACACCTTCGGCGGGGGCCCGAACTCGAACATCACCCCGACCTCGCTCGGACTGCCCGGCTCCCTGCCCGTCGTCAACGCCAAGGGCGTGGAATACGCGATCCGGATCGGTCTCGCGCTCGGCTGCGAGATCGCCGAATCCTGCCGGTTCGCGCGGAAGAACTACTTCTACCCCGACGTGCCCAAGGACTTCCAGACCAGCCAGTACGACGAGCCGATCGCCGCCGAGGGTTCGGTGGAGATCGAACTCGAGGACGGCACCCCGTTCACGATCCCCATCGAGCGGGCGCACATGGAGGAGGATGCGGGCAAGAACACCCACGTCGGCGGTGCCACCGGCCGCATCCACGGCGCCGACCACTCCCTCGTCGACTACAACCGTGCGGGCGTCCCCCTCGTCGAGATCGTCACCCACCCGATCACCGGCACCGGGGAGCGCGCCGCCGAGGTGGCCGCAGCCTACGTCCGCACCCTGCGCGACATCTTCCGTGCCATCGGCGTCTCCGAGGCGAAGATGGAGCAGGGCAACGTCCGCGCCGACGTCAACGTCTCCCTCCGGGAGAGCCCCGACGCTCCGCTGGGCACGCGCACGGAGACGAAGAACGTCAACTCGTTCCGCTCGATCGAACGCGCCGTGCGCTTCGAGATCGCCCGCCAGGCCACCGTCCTCGAAGCCGGTGAGAGCGTCGTCCAGGAGACCCGGCACTTCCACGAGGACACCGGGGAGACGACCTCGGGCCGCGTGAAGTCCGACGCCGACGACTACCGGTACTTCCCCGAACCCGACCTCGTGCCCATCGTCCCCTCGCGGACCTGGGTGGCCGAGATCAAGGAGTCACTGCCCGAGCTGCCCGCGCAGAAGCGCCGCCGGCTCACCGGCGAATGGGGCTTCAGCGACCTCGAGATGCGCGACATCGTCAACGCCGGCCTCCTCGAGGCCATCGAGGACACCGTCGTTGCCGGCGCTCCGGCGCCCGCGGCCCGCAAATGGTGGACCGGGGAGGTCGCTCGCCTCGCCAACCAGCGCGAGATCCACCCGACCGAGCTCGTCACCCCCGCCCAGGTCGCTGCGCTGGTCGCGCTGCTCGCCGACGGCAAGCTCAACGACCGCCTCGCCAAGGAGGTCCTCGCAGGCGTCGCCGACGGTGAGGGAGAACCCGCCGAGGTGATGAGTGCCCGCGGACTCGAGATCGTCGAGGACACCGGGGCCCTCGAGGCCGCCGTCGACGAGGCGATCGCGGCCAATCCGGATGTCGTCGAGAAGATCCGGGGCGGGAAGATGCAGGCCATCGGCGCGCTCATGGGTCCGATCATGAAGGCCACCCGCGGACAGGCCGATGCCGGCAAGGCCAAGGAGCTCATCCTCGCGAAGATCAACGGCTGAGCCGCGTGGGCGGCTGAGCCGAACTCAGGGTTGATCCAGCCACACCCTCTAGACTCTTCCCAAAGGACTCCGGGCCCGTCACTGGCCCAGGGAGTCCGGCAGGGAAGTCGGAGGGTGTGGCTTTTCGCATCCTCCCCGGTGGTGCCGCGACGACGTTCGCCCGGCAGCACCGCAGCGTGCGTGGAGGTGGACACGGTGGCACATGCGTGGAAGTCGTTGTGGAAGAGCGAATGCGGTCGGACCGTGCCGATCTATCGGGTGCTCGTGCCCGAGAGCGTCAACGACGAGATCCTCGAGGCGTGGAAGGCGCGCGGATACCGGTACACCGCGGGGTCCCCGAGCGCGATCATGGTCACCCCGGGGATGCGACGGAACTTCTTCCGCACCTCGGCGACGTTCAAGGGCGGAACCGCGGCCGGCACCGCAGTGACCGCGGGCTTCGCGGCACCCGGCGGCGTTGCGCTCCTCACCGGATTCCTCGACGCGGCCCTGACCTTCGGCGTCCTCGGCGGGGCGACCGCCGTGGGCACCGGCGTCTTCGCCGCGGTGACGGCCCCGAAGTACCTCCGTGACCCCAAACGCCTCAACCGCCGCAACCGACAGAAGGCGGCGAGCGCCGAATGGCTGACACCCGCGAGCCTCGGGTACCTGCCCGGACGCAAGGAGGGACGCGACACCGACGAGCAACGCCTCTTCCACCTCGCCGTGACGATCGCGCGGAAGATCGTGCGCACCCGGGCGTGGACGCACCCGATACTCACCGACCATGTCTCCCGTGTCGACCTCGACCATGCGGTCGCCTCGATCGGGGTGCGGCTGTCCGAACTCGTGCGGCTGCGCGAGGAGATCGAGAGCATCAAGGACTCCGGCACGGCGAAGACCGTCGACGCCTACTTGGCGAAGCTCGCCGTCGCATTCACCTCGATGGCCAACCGTGTCGTCTCGATGCACGAGTACTACCTCCGGCTCCTCGAGCTCGACCAGCAGCTCATCCTCCTCCACAACTCGGAGCGCTCCCGCGAGCTCGGGGACCGGGTCCTCGACGTCCTCTCCCGCACCGCCGCCGACGACAACGCCGACTGGCAGTTCCGGGAGCTGCGCATCGACGCCGACTCCCAGTCGGAGGTCATCTCGGGTCTGCTCGTCGAACTCGAGCAGACCGCCGACACCTTCGACGACTTCGACGAGAGGCTCGCCGCGGCGCAGAAGTCCCTCGACGCGGGGGAGACGAGCAGCAGTCAGTAGGCCGTGCCTCAGTGGCCGAAGGGATCCGGGTCGACCCCGGGCATCCACGACCGGCCGGGTTCGTCGAAGCCTGCGGCGGCCTGCTCCTTCTTCCACTTCTTCGCCCAGCGCTTATCGAGGCGGTCGACGTAGAGCGTGCCCTGCAGGTGGTCGTACTCGTGCTGCATGATCCGGGCGAACCAGCCCTCTGCGCTCAGGGAGACCGGTGCCCCGGTCTCGTCGACGCCGTTGATCGTCACCCGCTCGGCCCGCTTGAGCGGGAAGTCGAGGCTCGGCACCGAGAGGCAGCCCTCTGTCTCCTCCGCCGGGTCGGGGCGGGTGTCGGGGATCCGGGAGGACACGAGCACGGGGTTGACGAAGACGCCGCGACGGCGCACCCCGGTGTCGTCGTCGGCGTGATAGACGAAGATCCGCTTGCCCACGCCGATCTGGGGTGCGGCGAGTCCGACGCCGTTGCTCGCGTCGAGGGTCTCGTGCATATCGGCGACAAGGGTTCGCAGGGCGTCGTCGAACTCCGTGACGGTCTCGGCGGGACGATGGAGGACGGGTTCGCCGTAGATGACGATGGGATGAACGGTCATGGACTCCATCGTATCCAGCCCGGCGCAGGGCCGTCCCGCTGCGAGCACGAACGCGGGTGCGCAGGGTGCCCAGCCCTGTCTCACACTGCGTGCTCGGGGCACCTCTGCGTCCGCCTCGGCGGACCTCCAAGCGACCCATCCGGGGACGTCGATTGCTCAGCGGTTCGCGACCGACTGGAGGCCTCAATCGATTCCACACTGCACCATCTCACCGCACTGACAGGCAATTCTGCGAATGTGTCGTCATGCGTCGAACTTTTTCGCCTCCAGCGAACACAGATTGTTGAGCAACCTCTGAGGAGGCGTGGCCGTCGCCTGCGTGGTTAAGATGGGCACTGGACGTCTCGTTCCACGAGATGACAGCCGCACCCGGGGCCGATGCCGCGGACCGGCGAGCCAGAAGGCACGCACACCTGGAAGGACTCGACTTGACCATCTACAGCAACGTCTCCGAACTGGTCGGCCGCACACCGCTGATCCGCCTCAACAAGGCGAGCGAGCGCACCGGTGCGGAGATCATCGGGAAGCTCGAATCGTACAACCCCGCGAACTCGGTCAAGGATCGCATCGGCGTGGCGATGATCGATGCCGCCGAGGCCTCCGGTCAGCTCCAGCCGGGCGGCACCATCGTCGAGGCGACCTCGGGCAACACCGGCATCGCGCTGGCCATGGTCGGCGCCTCGCGCGGGTACAAGGTCGTCCTCACGATGCCCGAGTCGATGTCGAAGGAGCGCCGTGCGCTGCTGCGCGCCTTCGGTGCCGAGCTCGTCCTCACCGACAAGTCCCTGGGTATGAAGGGCGCGGTCGAGAAGGCCGAGGAGATCGCCGCCGACGGTGCCGTCCTCGTGCGTCAGTTCGAGAACGAGGCCAACGCCGCGATCCACAAGGCGACGACCGGCCCTGAGATCCTCGCCGACACGGACGGCAAGGTCGACATCTTCGTCTCCGGCATCGGCACGGGTGGAACGATCTCCGGTGCCGGTGCGGCGCTCAAGGAGGCGAACCCCGAGGTGACGATCGTCGCCGTCGAACCCGCCGCCTCGCCGCTGCTCACCGAGGGCAAGGCCGGACCGCACACGATCCAGGGCATCGGTGCGAACTTCGTGCCGGCGATCCTCGACACCGAGATCTACGACGAGGTGTTCGATGTCGACGCCGATGCCTCGTTCGATCGGGCGCGGACGGTCGCGCACGAGGAGGGGCTGCTCGTCGGCATCTCCTCGGGAGCCGCCCTCGTCGCCGCCGAGGAGGTCGCCTCGCGTCCGGAGAACGCCGGCAAGCGCGTCGTCGTCATCCTCCCGGACTTCGGCGAGCGCTATCTCTCGACGCCGCTGTTCTCGGAATACCTCGACGACTGAGGCGGCAAACACCTCGGCGAGGAATCGTCGGGGCCGAAAGACAGACGAGGGGACGTCGGCATGCGGCGTCCCCTCGGTCGTCGGTAGGGTCGACATCGACGACGGGAAGACTCGTGAAGGGGAGCGGCTTGATGAAGGCACTGTGGGCGATCGCGGCGGCGACTGCGGGAGCGGCGGCATACGGGCTCAGCCGCAAGGGCGTCCGGGAGGCGCTGCGCGAGGACCTCGACACGGTGCAGCGCCGGGATCCGGCGGCGTCGAACGACCTCGTCTCGATCCTCTCCTATCCGGGACTCCACGCGATCTGGGCGCACCGCGGCCTCCATCGGATGTGGCAGCACGATGAGCTCAAGGTCCCGGCACGCCTCCTCTCGCAGGCGGTGCGGGCGCTCACCGGCGTCGAGATCCATCCCGGCGCGACGATCGGCAGGCGCTTCTTCATCGACCACGCCAACGGCGTCGTCATCGGGGAGACCGCGGAGATCGGCGACGACGTCATGCTCTACCACCAGGTCACGCTCGGCGGCACGTCGATGGAGAAGACGAAGCGGCATCCCACGCTCGGCAACCACGTCCTCGTCGGCTCCGGCGCGAAGATCCTCGGGCCCGTCGTCGTCGGCGACAACTCCTCGGTCGGGGCGAACGCCGTCGTCGTCAAGGACGTCGCGCCGGACTCGAGCGCCGTCGGCATCCCCGCCACCGTCCGCCCCAAGCGCACCGGTGCGGTGCCGACCTCCGTGCCCACGCCCGCGAAGCCCGACGCCGAGGCGGGACGCACCGACGCCGACCAGCGCACCGCCGATGAGGCGGACTTCGAGCTCTTCGACCCCGCCATCTGGATCTGAGCGGGCGAGCACCGGCGTCCCGCACCGTCTCCCGCGCTGACGCCGGCACCAAGTCTGCGCCCCGGCCCGGCGCCCACTTCGCTCCCGGGCTTGCGCCCACCCCGCTCGCCGACCCACCGCCTCTCCGAGGAGGATCCGGTGCGAACTTCGGCTCTAATTCGCATCGGATCCTCCTCGGGGCCGCCCGCCGCGGCACCCCGTGGGGTCTTGAGCCCTGTGCGGTCAAACCTGCGCGCCTCGGAATCGTGCGCACGAACCCCTCGCCGTGAGCCCCGCGCCTGCATGGGCTGTCAGCCGACTCGCGGTCACGTGGGTGTGGACGGGCACTCGAGGGAAGCGCTCCGCGTGCTCCTGCCCTCCGGCCGTGGCACTATCGCTGTCCCGCCGCTGCGCTGCCTCGTCCGCCGAGTCCTCGAGGTGGATCCAGTGCGAATCCGGCTCGAGAATCGGACTGGATGCACCTCGGCGGCCACGCCACTCGTGCGTGCCACCCTGTGCACGGCGACACCGACTCGGGTGCATTCTGCCTGTGGACCAGACCCGACTCTCCACAGGGCCGATCGCAGGTCTACCGTGCTCGGGGTGTTCGGGCTGAGCCTGGGCCGTATGTGGAACTCGATGAACGAACCCGTGACCTTCCGACCGGCGTCGATCCCCTTCACAATGACGTCCGCCGACCGCCCCGACGTCACCCGTTACGCACTGCTGACGGAGAAGCGGTTCGTCCAGCTCTTCCGCGGAGTCTGGATCGACGTCGCTTCGGAAACCGAGCTGCCGGTGCCGCGATGGGCTGATGACCGTTGGGTTGCTGAATGGACCAAGCTGAAAGGGCTGAGGCTTCTCCAGCCGGACGTCGCCGGCAGTCATGCCACCGCCGCCCGGCTCTACGGGCTTCCGCTTCCGGCCCGCTTCGACGCAGGTCCACTCCACGTGGCCAGCGGTTCGAAGGGCATGCGCATCGATCGTCCCGAGGTGGTTCTCCACCGGTCGAAGTTCCATGAGCGCCAGACGATTGGACTGCTCGACGTCGATCTGGTGGCGATTCCGCTTCTCGTCGTCCAGCTCGCACCGGAGCTCACGCTGGCCGAGCTCGTCGCGCTTGGGGATGCCGCGATAGGACGGCAGGCCGGCGGGCCGTACATCTCCCTCGACGAACTGCGGCAGCGTGTCCTCGACCGACCGAGGATCAGCGGCCGCAGGAAGGTCGAGCGAGCGCTCTCCCTCATCCGACCGACCGTGGACTCCTCCCGCGAGACGTGGCTGCGATTGTGGCTGGTCGACCACGGTTTTCGCGAGCCCGTCGTCCACCCTGCGGTGCCGAGCGAAGCCGGGCGCTGCCTCCTCCACCCCGACCTCGGATACCCCGAACTGCGGATCGCGATCGAGTACGAAGGCGACCAGCATCGCTCCTCGCCCGAGCAGTTCGCCGCCGACATCCGCCGCCGTGAGCTGCTCGAGGCGGAAGGCTGGGTGGTGCTCAGGGTGACCAAGCGCACCGACATGGCAGCGTTCGCGCGGACCCTGTCCGCCCATATCGTCCGCCGAGGCGGTCGCGCCTGACCTCGTCATAAATGGGGTGGCGTACATTCCCTGAGCGCGGCGCGCTCGGACCGCAGAGACATGGTCCGACTGACGTGGACCCTCGCCGAGGTGGCTGCTGCGCGGTCCGCAGCCTCGTCCCCGAGGTGGATCGGGTCCGAAACTGGGCCCAATATCGGACTGGATCCTCCTCGGGATCGTGGGTGGACGCCCCGGCCGCACGGGTGGCCCTAGGGCGCGGGACCGCCTCGGCGAAGGAATTCCGAATCGGGGAATACATCTGCGGACCTGACTGTTAAGATTTCAACAAGTTACTTCAAAACTGAAGTTTTAACGGCTGTAGGCTGGCTTCGGGCCGACCACAGAGACGAGGAGCAGTCATGGAATTCGGAATCTTCACCATCGGCGACGTCACCACCGACCCGACGAACGGCACCACGGTGTCGGAGCACCAGCGGATCAAGAACACCGTCGAGATCGCGAAGAAGGCCGAAGAGGTCGGCCTCGACGTGTTCGCCACCGGACAGCACCACAACCCTCCGTTCGTCGCTCCGGCCAACCCTCCGGTCCTGCTCGCGAACATCGCCGCGCAGACCGAGAAGCTCAAGCTCTCCACAGCGACGACCCTCATCACCACGACCGACCCTGTGCGCATCGCCGAGGACTACTCGTACGCCCAGCATCTGGCCGACGGACGCCTCGACCTCATCATGGGCCGCGGCAACACCGGACCGGTCTACCCGTGGTTCGGCAAGGACATCCGCGCGGGCATCCCGCTCGCGGTCGAGAACTACAACCTCCTCTACCGTCTGTGGCGGGAGAAGAACCTCGACTGGGAGGGCAAGTTCCGCACGCCGCTCAACGGCTTCACGGTCACCCCGTGGCCGCTCGACGACGTCCCGCCGTTCGTCTGGCACGGGTCGATCCGCAGCCCCGAGATCGCCGAGCAGGCCGCCTACTACGGTGACGGCTTCTTCCACAACAACATCTTCTGGCCCACCTCGCACACCGCGCGCATGGTCCAGCTCTACCGCCAGCGCTACGAGTACTACGGCCACGGCACGGCGGAGCAGGCGATCGTCGGCCTCGGCGGTCAGGTGTTCATGCGGAAGAACTCGCAGGATGCGGTCAAGGAGTTCCGTCCCTACTTCGACAACGCCCCGGTCTACGGCCACGGTCCCAGCCTCGAGGACTTCTCGACGCAGACCCCGCTGACCGTGGGATCGCCGCAGGAGGTCATCGAACGGACCCTGAGCTTCCGCGACTGGGCCGGCGACTACCAGCGCCAGATGTTCCTCATCGACCACGCCGGTCTCCCGCAGAAGACGGTGCTCGAACAGCTCGACATCCTCGGCGAGGAGGTCGTGCCGGTCCTCCGCGAGGAGTTCGCCAAGGGCCGTCCGGCCGACGTGCCCGATGCCCCGAGCCACGAATCGCTCGTCATCCGCCACCGAGAGGGACGCGACCCCATCCCCGGCGGCGGACCCGGCTCGAAGGCGTACGAGGACCGTGAGGCCCGCGCGGCCGAAGCGAAGAAGGCCAAGGAGGCCGAAGAGCGCGAAGCAGCAGAATCAGGAGCGCAGAGCGAATGAAGATCCTCGCAGTCACCACCTCGCTGAGTGAGAACTCGACGACGCAGAAGCTCGCGGACAGGATCATGGCCGCGGCCGCCTCGGCGGCGGAGTCTGCCGGAATCGAGGCGACGACGGAGAGCATCAACGTCCGTCGGCTCTCGACCTCGCTCACGGACATGGCGCTCACCGGGTTCCGGTCCGAGGAGCTCGAGGAGGCGTACCGGAAGGTCGCCGAGGCGGATGCGATCATCACCGTCACCCCCGTGTACAAGGTGGCACCGGTGGGACTGCACACGCTCTTCTGGCAGCTCATCGACGAACAGGTCCTCGCGGGCACCCCGGTGCTCATCGCCACGACCGGCGGCACGGCCCGCCATTCGCTGGCCGGGGACACCGCGATGCGCCCGATGCTCAGCTACCTCAAGGGCATCGTCGTGCCCACGACGGTGTTCGCCGCGACCGACGACTGGGGCAGCGCGGAGGGCGGGCGTGCGCTGACCTCCCGCGTGCGCCAGTCCGCGGAGGAGCTCATCGAGCTCACCGCGGCGGTGCGCGGACTCACGGGCACCGAGGCGGCAGCGACCGACGACTCACCGGGCAACGAGGGGCCGGACAGCCTCGCCCCGCACCGGGTGACCATCGGACGGGGTGAGAAGCGCAGCGTCAGTGACGAGTTCGACCCCGAGCGCATCACCCCGTTCGCGCAGCTGCTCGAGGGCTGACGATGTCCGAGACCACGGCAGCCCCGGTCATCCGGTTCGGGCGCGGCCGGGAGGAACGCGCCCAGGAGGCATGGCGGACGTACTTCGAGACCTCACAGCGCATCCGGCAGGTCCTCGACGACCGCCTCAAGGAGCAGGCGGGGATGAGCGTGAGCGACTACAACACCCTTCTGCTCCTCTGGGAGGCGCCCGAGCGGACGCTGACGATGGGGACGCTGGCGAAGCGCCTCGTGTTCTCGCCGTCACGGCTCAACTACCGGATCAAGGTGCTCGAGGACGCCGGGCTCGTCGAGAAGCTCGCGTGCGCCGCGGACCGGCGATCGCACAACATCCGCCTCACCGAGGCGGGGGGTCGCCGGTTCCTCGACGCCGCCCGGCTGCACAGCAGGGCGATCGACGAGGTGTTCCTCTCCCACGTCGACGACGCGGAGCTCGAGGTCATCGAGACGGTGTTCTCCCGGATCGCGAGAGCCCTTCCGTGAGCCTGTGAGACCCGTGCCACAATGAACCTATGACGATCACGACCATCGCCTTCCCCGACTCCGACCTCCGCAATCGCGTCATCGCCAGGATCCCCGCGCACCAGCGCGCGAACGTCGACTTAGTCGTCTACTCGGACAAGGAGAAGTCGGCGAAGCTGAGCAAGGACGACGTCGACGTCGTCGTCCTGCCCTACATGGATTCGGCCGGCACGATCGAGCTTCTGCCGGAACTGCCCAATCTCCGGCTCGTCATCACCCAGACGACGGGATACGACCCGGTCGCGCACCTGCCCGAGAAGGGCATCGAGGTCGCCACCGCCTCGGGCGTGCACACCGGAGGCACCGCGGAGCTCGCCCTGGCGCTCACCCTGGCGAGTCTGCGCGGAATCGACGACGCGGTGCGCAACCAGGTCTCGCGGACCTGGGACCACAGGCGCTACCGGTCCCTGCAGGACCGGCGGGTCATGGTCGTCGGTGTCGGGGAGATCGGACGGGCGATCGCCGACCGGTTCGCCCCCTTCGAGGTCGAGCTCACCCGGGTGGGCACGACCGCCAGGGAGGACGACCGCGGCAGGGTCCACGGCGTCGACGAACTGCCCGACCTCCTTCCCCACACCGACGTCGTCGTCCTCATCACCCCGCTCACGGACTCGACGCACCACCTCGTCGACGCCGAATTCCTCCGGCAGCTGCCGGACAACGCGCTCATCGTCAACGTCGCCCGCGGCAAGGTCGTCGACACCGATGCCCTCGTCGCGGAGCTGTCGACCGGACGCCTCCATGCGGCCCTCGACGTCATGGACCCCGAGCCGCTGCCGGAGAACCACCCGCTGTGGGGAACCCCGAACACACTCATCACTCCGCACGTCGGCGGCGACACCTCGGCGTTCGAACCGCGGGTCGTCAAGATCCTTGCCGAACAGGTGCGCCGGATCAACGACGGGGAGAAGCTCCTCAACGTCGTCGCCGAGGACTGAGGTCAGCCGAGGCATTCCCGCCTGAAAGCCCACGTGAGAAGGGGTGCCGGCTCGACCGGCCGGGTCGAAACCGGCACCCCGAAACCCTGGTTCCACGATGCGAGAACGGGGCCGACGGATGCCGGACAGGGGCGTAGAGTGCCCCCATGAGCATCGATACGGACACCTCAGCACCGGACATCAAACCCCGTTCCCGCGATGTCACGGACGGACTCGAGAGCACCGCCTCGCGCGGCATGCTCCGGGCCGTCGGCATGGGCGATGACGACTGGGCGAAGCCGCAGATCGCCGTCGCCTCGTCGTGGAACGAGATCACGCCGTGCAACCTCTCGCTCCAGCGCCTCGCCGGTGCCGCGAAGGAAGGCGTGCACGCGGCGGGTGGGTACCCGCTCGAGTTCGGCACGATCTCCGTCTCCGACGGCATCTCCATGGGGCATGAGGGCATGCACTACTCGCTCGTCTCCCGCGAGGTCATCACCGACTCCGTCGAGACCGTGATGAGCGCCGAACGCCTCGACGGCTCCGTGCTCATGGCCGGCTGCGACAAGTCGATCCCCGGCATGCTCATGGCAGCCGCCCGCCTCGGACTCTCGAGCGTCTTCCTCTACAACGGCTCGATCATGCCGGGCACAGCGAAGCTCTCCGACGGCACGGAGAAGGAAGTCACCCTCATCGACGCGTTCGAAGCCGTCGGCGCCTGCCGGGCGGGAACGATGTCACGCCAGGACGTCGACGCCATCGAACGTGCCGTGTGTCCCGGTGAAGGCGCGTGCGGCGGAATGTACACGGCGAACACGATGGCCTCGGCCGCCGAGGCGATGGGCATGTCCCTGCCCGGCTCCGCCGCCCCGCCGGCGATCCACCGCAACCGCACGATCTACGCCCGCCAGTCCGGTGAGGCCGTCGTCAACCTCCTGCGCAAGGGCATCACTGCGAAGGACATCATCACGAAGGAGTCGCTGCACAACGCGATCGCCGTCGTCATGGCCTTCGGCGGGTCGACGAACGCCGTCCTCCACCTCCTCGCGATCGCCGCCGAAGCCGGCGTCGACCTCGAACTCGACGACTTCAACCGGATCGGGGACAAGGTTCCCCACCTCGGCAACGTCAAGCCCTTCGGCGAATACGTGATGAACGACGTGTTCAAGATCGGCGGCGTGCCCGTGATCATGAAGGCCCTCCTCGACGCCGGTCTCCTCAACGGCGACTGCCTCACCGTGACGGGCAGGACCGTGGCCGAGAACCTCGCCGAGATCAACCCGCCCGACCCCGACGGCAAGATCCTCCGGGCGCTCAACAACCCGATCCACGCGACCGGCGGACTCACCGTGCTCCGCGGCTCGCTCGCCCCCGAGGGCGCCGTCGTCAAGTCCGCGGGCTTCGACGCCGACGTCTTCGAAGGCACGGCCCGGGTCTTCGACCAGGAACAGCCGGCGATGGACGCGGTGCTGAACGGCGAACTGAAGAAGGGTGACGTCGTCGTCATCCGCTACGAAGGCCCCAAGGGCGGGCCGGGCATGCGCGAGATGCTCGCGATCACCGGTGCGATCAAGGGCGCGGGCATCGGCAAGGACGTCCTCCTCATCACCGACGGCCGCTTCTCCGGAGGGTCGACCGGGCTGTGCATCGGCCACGTCGCGCCCGAGGCCGTCGACGGCGGACCGATCGCCCTCGTCGAGGACGGGGATAAGATCACCGTCGACATCGCCGCCCGGTCGATCGAACTCCACGTCGACGAGGAGGTGCTGGCCGAGCGTCGCACGTCGTGGACGCTGCCGGAGAACCACCGACTCACCGGCGTGCTCGGCAAGTACGCGAAGCTCGTCCAGTCGGCCTCGACCGGGGCCGTCTGCCGCTGACCGTCGACGGGAGCCGCACCATGCGCATCGTCATCCTCGATGACTACCAGGACGTCTCCCGGGACTTCGAGGACTGGTCGGTCCTCGACGCCGACATCGACGTCGTCACCCGGCCGGTCACCGATACCGCGGATCTCGAGTCCCTCCTCGCCGGCGCCGAGGTGGTCGTCGCCATGCGCGAACGCACCGTCTTCGACGCCGACCGTCTGAGCCGGCTGCCCGATCTGCGGCTCTTCGTCACCACGGGGGCCGCGAACGCCTCGATCGACCTCGAGGCGGCGAGGGCACACGGGGTCACGGTGTGCGGCACCGAGGCCCCGCGGACGGCGACTCCGGAGCTGACGTGGGGACTCATCCTCTCCGTGCTCCGGCAGATCCCCGCGGAGGATGCGCGGGTGCGCGCCGGGGGCTGGCAGGAGACGATCGGGGGAGACCTCGCCGGGTCCCGCCTCGGCGTCATCGGTCTGGGCCGGCTGGGATCGCGGGTCGCCGCGGTCGGCAAAGCCTTCGGGATGGACGTCGTCGCGTGGAGTCAGAACCTCACCGCGGAGCGGGCGGCGGAGGTCGGGGTGCGGGCGGTGGACAAGGACGAGCTGCTCGCCACCTCCGATGTCGTGACGATCCACTACAAGCTGGGCGAGCGCAGCCGGGGTCTCATCGGCGCCGCGGAGCTCGCGCGGATGAAGCCGAACGCGATCCTCGTCAACACCTCCCGGGCCGGGCTCGTCGACACCGAGGCGCTGCTCGACGTCCTCGCGGACGGGCGGATCCGCGGTGCCGGCCTCGACGTCTTCGACACCGAACCCCTGCCGGGCGATCATCCTATGCGTCGTGCCTCGCGCACCGTGCTCACCCCGCACCTCGGCTACGTCACCGAGGAGACCTATCGGGTCTTCTACCCGCAGGCCGTCGAGGACATCGCGGCATGGACCGCGGGGGAGCCGATCAGGGTGTTCACGTAGGGCTTGACCTCCCGGGCCCACCCGCGGCCACCGTTTCGCTGAGAATGCGAAGCCGCGGCGGCCAAGCAGTCCTGTCATCGGCGTGTCGCCCGTAAACTCGCGGATCGTCAATGCCACTTCGTCTCTAGTCGATTGCCTTCTTTGTGTTAGTGATCACAGTTGGCTACAGTGAGCTGTATCTTCAGTTTCCGGTGAGTAACCAGTCAGGTTGTGCTCAGCTGAACTGTTCGATTGGCCGTGCGAGCGAAGGAAGTCTGATCGTTGATGATTGACAGTGCGTTTGAGATTCGTCGGGAGATCTACACTCTGCTTCCCTGCCCGATGCGCCATCGCATCTGCCATGAGAGGACCGCGTCGACCACTGCCCTCTAGGCCTCGCCATGGGGAAATACATCCTTCGACGGTTCATCAACTACTTCATCCTGGCATTCATTGCCACAGTGACGGCCTATATCGCGGCCAGTGCTTTCATGGACCCCGCGGCACGGTACCGCGGACAGAATCCTCCCTTGTCAGAGGCGTCAATCCAGTCGATCCTCAACGGTCATGGAACCAATCCGGACGTCCCCATCCTCCAGCGCACATGGGCGTGGCTGACGAACATCTTCCTGCATGGAGACTTCGGCACCACGGTCAACGGCAGTCCGGTGCTCACTGAGATCATGACCCGCGCCGGAGTGAGTCTCAAACTGCTGCTCATCGGTACGCTTCTCGGTGCGCTTCTCGGTGTCGTGCTCGGTGTTTGGGGAGCCGTAAGGCAATACAAGGGATCTGATCAGCTAGTGACTTATGCGTCCTATCTGATAATCGCCACGCCGACGTTCGTCATCGGTGTCGTGCTGATGATCCTCGCTACCAATTTCAACAATGCGGTCGGCGACAACCTCATACGCTTCACCGGTGAATACACGGTCGATATCGACCCTGGATTCTTTCCATGGCTGGCAGATCAGTTCTCCCATATGTTGCTGCCGACGATCGCCCTGATCCTCATGAGCGCTGCCACGTACTCGCGCTATCAGCGGTCGGTCATGCTCGATGTGCTCAGCTCCGATTTCATACGCACAGCCCGATCCAAAGGGCGGACACGGAGATCCGCGCTCGTCCGACACGGAGTGAGGGTCGCTCTCATCCCGATGTCGACCTACTTCGCGTACGCATTCGGCACTCTGGTCGCCGGTTCCGCGATGCTCGAAGTCGTCTTCTCCTGGAAGGGGATGGGCGAATTCACCATCAACTCCATTCTCCAATCCGATATCAACGCAGCGGCCGGGTCTGTCCTGTTCATCGCGGTCCTGACACTCATCTCGTCGACGCTGTCCGAGGTGCTCTACGCTGCACTCGATCCGCGAGTGAGGATCTGACATGGCTACTGATATTCCGATCTCAACCACTCCGGACACCGAGGTCGTCGCCCAGCGGTCTCGTCCTACGTCCCGGGCGAAGCTGATCTGGCGACGGCTCAAAGCCACCCCTCGCTTCTGGGTCGGCGGGATCATGCTCGCCTTCTTCGTCCTTTTCGCCGTGTTCGGCAACACCATCAACATCTACTCGCCGACCGACCAGGACATCTTCGCGCTCAACCAGCCTCCCAGCGCTCAGCATTGGTTCGGCACGAATGCGATCGGTCAGGACATCTACGCGCAGACTGTGGCTGGGCTCCAGAAATCACTGCTCATCGGCATCATCGCCGGGCCCGCCGCAAGCATCCTCGCGGCGATCATCGGTTCCACCGCCGGCTATTTCGGTGGGCGCGTCGAGGTCGTCATCGTCTGGTTCATCAACCTGCTGCTCGTCCTCCCTGCGTTCTTCATCCTCGTCCTGCTCTCGCCGCTGCTGCGGCAGCTGTCGTGGGTGGCGATCGTCGTCTTCCTCGCTCTGTTCGGGTGGATGATCATGGCGCAGGTCGTCCGCAACCAGACCAAGGCGATCAAGGACCGTGACTTCGTCAAGGCAGCCCGGTACATGGGAGTCTCGACCCCGCGCATCCTCAGCCGCCACATCGTCCCCAACGTCGCTTCGATCCTCATCGTCGACGCCACTCTCGGAGTGGTCTCGGCCATCCTCGCCGAGACGTCGCTGAGCTATTTCAACCTGGGCATTCAGAAGCCGGACGTCTCGATCGGCACGCTTCTTGCCGAGGGATCCGGCGCCGCCGTCACCAGACCGTGGCTCTTCGTCTTCCCTGCCGGCGTCCTTGTCCTCATGCTGTTCGCCATCAGCCTGATGGCTGACGCTCTGCGCGACGCGATCGATCCGACATCAGGAGCCAATCGTGACTGACATCCTCAACTCCGTACCCACACTGCCGACCTCCGATTCACCGATTCTCGAGGTCAGAGATCTGACGGTCACGTTCCCCAACTCGAACGGCGATGTGAAGGCAGTGCGCGGGGTCAACTATTCCGTCCGACCGGGAGAGTTCCTCGGCATCGTCGGCGAATCGGGTTCGGGGAAATCGGTGTCGTCGATGGCCGTGATGGGACTCCTTCCGTCGAACGCGGTGGTGGAAGGCTCGATCAGCTACCGGGGCAGAGAACTCTTGGGCATGCCCGATGAACAGATGTCTCGGCTGCGCGGTTCCGAGATCGCGATGGTCTTTCAGGATCCGCTCTCAGCACTCACTCCTGTCTACACCATCGGAGAGCAGATCGCCGAGGGACTGCTCCTTCACGATGCGTCATTGAGCAAGGACGCCGCGCATGACCGCGCGATCGAGTTGCTGCGCATCGTCGGCATTCCTGTGCCTGAACGCCGGGTCAACGCCTATCCTCATGAGTTCTCCGGCGGAATGCGCCAACGGGCCATGATCGCGATCGCGATCGCCAACGATCCTGATCTCATCATCGCCGACGAGCCGACCACCGCACTCGACGTCACCATACAAGCACAGATCCTCGAGGTGCTGCAGAAGGCGCGGGAGATCACCGGGGCCGCCGTCGTACTCATCACGCACGACCTCGGCGTCGTAGCCGGCAACGCTGACCGGATCGCCGTCATGTATGCGGGACGACTGGTCGAGACAGGGCCAGTCGAGAGCGTGTTCTCCCGCCCGCAGATGCCGTATACATCCGGTCTGCTGCGGTCCGTGCCCAATCTGGCGACTGCGGGCACTCAACGGTTGGTGCCTCTCGAGGGCAGGCCCCCGTCACTGTCGAACCTTCCTACCGGGTGTCCTTTCGCACCGCGTTGCCCCATCGCGCTCGACATCTGCCGCGAAGTCGAGCCGGAACTGAAAGGCCATGGCATCGCCGGAACATCCGCAGCATGCCACCGCGCCGACGAGATTGCGTCGGGAACGCTGACCGCAGCGGAGATCTTCCCGCGCCCTGATCCGGTGCAGAGGAAAGCCAGGGACCTCGGGGCGGCGCAGATCCTCGAGGTCACGGATCTGCAGAAGCACTATCCCCTGCTCAAGGGAGCCGTCTTCAAACGACAGATCGGTACAGTCAAGGCCGTCGACGGCATCGATTTCGAGATCAAGGCAGGACAGACACTCGGCCTTGTCGGTGAATCTGGCTGCGGCAAGTCGACGACGATCGGGGAGATCCTCGAGATGGTCGCACCGCAGAAGGGTTCGATCGTCATCAACGGAGTCGACGTGTCGACTCTGTCGAAGCGGGAACGTCTGGCGCTGCGCAAGGACGTGCAGGTCGTCTTCCAGGACCCGATGGCTGCGATCGATCCGAGACTGCCCATCGCCGATGTCATCGGTGAACCCCTCACGGTGCATGGAGTCCGGTCGGCCGAGCGGCACCGCAGAGTTGAGGAGATGCTTGACCTGGTCGGACTCGACCCCTCGATGGCCGATCGGTATCCTCATGAGTTCTCCGGCGGCCAACGTCAGAGGATCGGAATTGCCCGAGCCTTGGTGACGAATCCAAGCCTCCTCGTCCTCGACGAACCGGTATCGGCTCTCGACGTCTCAGTTCAGGCCGGGGTCATCAACCTTCTCGAAGACCTCCGCGACTCACTCGGACTGTCCTATCTGTTCGTCGCCCACGACCTCGCCGTCGTCCGGCAGATCTCTGATTTCGTAGCGGTGATGTACCTGGGACGCATCGTGGAATACGGGGGTTCGGACGAACTCTATGCGAGTCCGAAGCACCCCTATACCCGGGCACTCATGTCGGCGATCCCGGTGCCCGATCCGCTCGTCGAACGCTCCCGCGAACGTGTACTTCTCTCCGGGGACCTGCCCAGCCCGACCGACGACATCAGCGGCTGCAACTTCCGCACTCGCTGCCCGCTCTACCTCCTGCTCGACCCCGAACGGCAGCAGATGTGCGCGCAGATCGATCCGCAGCCGAGTCCCTCGGGCGAGAGCCTGGTGGCCTGCCACCATTCGGAGCTGATCGGCGAGCTCGATCACCCCCACTGAACCAGCACAACCCGCTCAAGGAAAGGCAAGAACAATGATGATCAGGATGAGAAGGGCGACAGTGGTCGTCGCCGCGACCGCCGCTCTGGGGCTGGCTCTCTCCGGCTGCCAGCAGCAGAACAACGGCTCGGGCGGAGTGGACAGCGACAAGGCGGACAAGGAGATCTCGGCACTGCCGACCACCGATTACCAGAAGGCGAGCTACGACGAGGTCGCCGACGGCGGTACACTGACCTACCCGATGACGGAGATTCCGGCGAGTCTGAACTACTATCACGCCGACGGCGCGCACGTCGACAACAATAATCTGTACGGAACCTCGCTCGGCGGACCGATCTCCATCAAAGCGGACGGCACGTGGGAGGTCGACAAGAACTACGCAGAGAGCGTTGAAGTCGCCAGCGAGGACCCACTGGTCATCGACGTCAAGCTCAACAAAGACGCCGTGTGGGAAGACGGCACCCCGATCGACGTCGAGGACTACAAAGCCTTCTGGAAGACCCGCGACGGAAAGTCCGACGAGTACCAGGTCGCATCGACGAAGGGCTACGAAGACATCGAGTCGATCGAACCCGGGGCGGACAAGTACGAAGTGAAAGTGACTTTCAAGACGCCCAACATCGATTGGCCGAACTACATTGCGGCTCCGCTGCCGAATGAGATCAGTGAGGACCCCGAGGTCTTCAACAAGGAGTACACCAAGAAGGTGCTGCCCTCCAACGGTCCGTTCAAGGCCGAGAGTGTCGACAACAAGTCCGGTGTCATCACCATGGTGCGCAACGACAAGTGGTGGGGCCAGACCCCGAAGCTCGAGAAGGTCGTCTTCAAGGTCGTGTCGCAGGCGCAGCAGGCTCAGGCTTACGCGAACAAGGAGATCGACGTCGTCGATGTCGGCACCGACGGCGACGCGTATCAGACGGCGAACAACCGTGAAGACGGCGCCATCTACAAGTCGCAGGGAATGCAATGGACTCACCTGACGATGAACGCCGAGAAGGGCGCATTGAAGAACCAGGAAGTCCGTGACGCCATCGGCAGGGCAGTCAATCGCGAAGCGATCGCCCAGGCGGCCATCGGCCCGGTCGAGGCTCCGGTGACCTTGGTTAACAACTACACCTTCATGCCCGGTCAGAAGGGCTACCAGGACAACACCGGCGGCAGTCTGGATTTCGATCCCGAAGCGGCGAAGAAGATCCTTGACGACGCCGGATGGACACCCGGCGACGGCGGAGTCAGGGAGAAGGACGGCGAGAAGCTCCAATTCAAGATCGTCGTCCCTGCAGACACCGCATCGAATGCGCAGCGGGCTGAGCAGATCATGAAAGATCTAAACGAGGTCGGCTTCAAGATCGAGCTGGAGACCGTCCCGGTCGCCGCGTACTTCGCCGACAACATCCTCAACGGCAATTTCGATATGGCGACGTTCACCTGGGAAGGCACGGCGTTCCCGATCTCGTCGGGTTCGAACCTGTTCTACCCCGCCGACTCGGAGCAGAACTACTCGAAGATCTCGAGCGACGAGATCGGTGAGAAGTTCAAGGCTGCGACAGCGACGCTCGATGAGGAAGAGGCCCGTAAGCTGGCCAACGAAGGCGATGCGGCGATCTTCAAGCTCAAGCCGGTGATTCCGATCTACCCGACTCCGTACGTGTGGGGAGTCAAGGACGACATCGTCAACCTCGGACCCCGCCAGCTTGAGACGCCTGATTGGACGACCATCGGCTTCAAGGACTGAGGCGACTGATATGACTGTCCATACAACCGGAGCGGCCAGAGGTTCGCTCACCTGATCTCCGGCCCCGTGGTTCCACGTTCTCCCACGGGGCCGGTCTCAAACGCATCATCGGGAGCGCTCCGGAGTTCGGGTGAGAAGACGCAGGACGCGGGCGGAATGATTCCGCCCGCGTCCTGCGGGTTGTTCCTCAGCGGACCACGGGAGTCCGCATCACCTCGGCGAGGCAGTTCACCTCGGCGAGGGTCAGTTCACCTCGGCGAGGGTCAGTTCACCTCGGCGGGATCGGCCGAGACCCGGCCGCCGTTCTCGAGGGCATCGATCGAGGCCATCTGAACGTCGGTGAGTTCGAAGTCGAAGACGTCGAAGTTCTGGGCCATGCGCTCGCGGCTGTTCGACTTGGGGAAGAGGATGTGGCCGCGCTGCAGGTGCCAGCGGATGATCACCTGGGCCCACGACTTGCCGTGGGCGGCCGCGATCTCGCCGATGACGGTCGACGCGTAGTCGACGCTGCCCTGGCCGAGCGGTCCCCACGCCTCGATCTTGATGTCGTTCTCGGCGAGGAGGGGACGGGTCTCGATCTCCTGGAACTGCGGGTGGAGCTCGATCTGGTCGACGGCCGGGATGATGCCGGTCTCAAGGATCGCCGGCAGGTACCGGTAGTCGAAGTTCGAGACGCCGATCGACCGGGTCAGGCCCTCGTCGCGGTAGGAGGGGAAGGCCTCCCAGGTCTCGGCGGCCTTGTTCTGGGCCGGTGCCGGCCAGTGGATGAGGTAGAGGTCGACGTAGTCGAGTCCGAGCTTGCCGAGGCTCTCCTCGAGCGCGCGGCGCGACTCGGCCGCACCCTGGCGGTCGTTCCACAGCTTGGTCGTGATGAAGAGCTCGTCGCGGGCGATGCCGGAGTTCTTCAGGGCGCGACCGACGCCCTCTTCGTTGCCGTAGACGGCAGCGGTGTCGATGTGACGGTAGCCGACCTCGAGCGCGTCGGTGACGATGCGCTCGGTCTCGGCCGGGTCGACCTTGAAGACGCCGAAGCCGAGCTGGGGGATGGTCTTGCCGTCGTTGAGAGTGAGAGTGGGTACCGACATCATGTCGCCTTTCGTCACGGATGGGAGTCTGATCGGCGCCCGGTGGGGCGCCTCGACGGGTTCAGCTGCCGGTCTCCGGCACCTGATCCGAGCGTACAACGGCACAAGGTCCGTGGATCATTCCCGGTTGTCCGAAAGTTTCCGTTGAACGGGAATCAGGGCCTCGCCGAGGTGGTCGGTTGGTTCGGCTGTGGACCTCGCCGAGGCGGTCGGTCGGTGCGTCTGTGGACCTCGCCGAGGCGGTCGGTCGGTACGTCTGTGACGGCCGGGCCGCGCCGGTCGCGTTCAGTCGGCGGTCGCGCTCAGTCGGCGGTCGCGCTCAGTCGGCGGTCGCGCTCAATCGGCGAAGACCGTGTGGACGTCGCCGGTGTGGGTGCGCCCGCCGAGGTCGGTGAGTTCGAGGACGACGGCGGATCCGACCACCTCGGCGCCGAGTTCGCGCACGAGTGCCTGAGCGGCGGTGAGCGTGCCCCCGGTCGCGAGGATGTCGTCGACGAGGAGGACCCGGTCGCCGGGGGAGAGGACGGCGGGGGCTTCGATCGTCGCGGTGCCGTACTCGAGCGAGTAGGACACGGCGGCGGCCGGCCGGGGCAGTTTCCCGGCCTTGCGGATCGGGAGGATTCCGGCTCCGGTCATCGCGGCGATGGCACCGGCGAAGAGGAAGCCGCGGGCCTCGAGCCCGCCGACGAAGTCGAAGCGGCCGAGGAATGGGGCGATGAGCGCCTCGGTGACGGCGGTGAACGCGGGGCCGTCGGCGAGCAGGGGAGAGATGTCGCGGAAGTTCACCCCGGGTTCCGGGTAGTCGGGGATCGAGGTGATGAGGGTCTGCGCGCGGTCGAGCTCTGCATTCGTCACGGGTCAACTGTACTCGGGTGGGGTGGAGCCTTTTCGGCTGGTGCTCGAGAGCGTATCGTCGACGCCAAGACGTCAGGGCGCAGACCGGCGAGGGGAGAAGATGAGCACGTCCGATGACGAAGTCACGCTCGCCGAGGCGTTCGCTCGTGCGCCCCGTCAACGCTTCCTTCCCGACCATCAGCAAGGGTGGGCGGGGTCCAACATTCCGCTCGAGATCGGGTGTGGTCAGACGAACTCGCAGCCGAGCACGGTCGCGGACATGCTCAGCCTCCTCGGCGTCGAGCCCGGTCATTCGGTGCTCGATCTCGGGTCAGGCTCCGGGTGGACGACCGCACTCCTCGGCGTGCTCGTCGGTGGGTGCGGCCGCGTCATCGGGGTCGAACGGCATCGGGAGCTCCTCGACAGCGCGATCATCGCCTGTGATGGGCTGGGGATTGAGTCGATCGAATTCGCCGAGGCGGTCGCCGGGACCCTCGGGCTGCCCGAGCGTGCGCCCTTCGATCGGATCCTCGTCTCTGCCGAAGCTGCTGAGCTGCCTAGCAGTCTTGTCGAGCAGCTGAGGGTCGGGGGAGTGATGGTCATTCCCGTCTCCGGCGAGATGCTCCGCGTCGAGCGCACCGGCGAGGCGGCCGAGGACGTGTCGATCACTCACCACGGTCGCTACCGGTTCGTCCCGCTCATCGAGGAGTGAGCGCGGACGGCTGGTCGTGAGCTCAGGGTTCGTCGTGAACGCAGGGTTCGTCGTGAGCCGGACCCGCAGGCGACTAGCGGCGCGATACATAGGTGCTTCGACGGTACTCCGACGCGGCCAAGGTGCTTCGACGGTACTACGACGCGACCAAAGCGCTTCGACGGTACTCCGACGCGGTGAACCGACACATACTCGGTCGCGCTCAGTGTCCATTCTTATCGACGCGGTCATCCGACATATACGCGGTTAGCAGACCGCGTATATGTCGGATCACCGCGTCGCTGGTGCGCCGTCGATGTCGAACACAGCACTCTCGCTCGAATTGGTTTGATGCGAAATGTGTGCGTCTATTGACGTTTGTTTGGCTATAGAGCACTATGATGTCATGTACCAGGTGTTCACGACCCGAGAGCTGAGGAACCTCGGCTGTTCGGATCGCGACGTCCGACTTGCTGTCGACTGCTGTCTCGAGCGCGTCGCCCGAGGAAGGTTCGCCGTCAAAGATCAGTGCGACAACCCCAGACATGCTCGGATCTGGGAGGCAGTTCGCCAAGGCGATGCCGAAGTGCTCGGAAAGATAGGGGATGTCCGTGACCGCCTCGAACGGACGAAGATCCTCATCAGAACGCGGGCTGACCTCATCAATCGACGCTGCGCGGATTCCGGCATCAGCTCTGCCGAAATCTTCTCCCACCTCTCCGCGGCCCTGCTCTGGGAATTCGTCATCGTGAGCATGGAGAAGCCTGTGGTCGAAGTCATCAGGACGAATACGAACACTCGGCACGCCCACCTGATCATCCGCAGACGAACCGTTCCGGCGCAGCACATCGCTCGCCTCGGCGATACCGTGGTGACGTCGAAAGAGCGTACGCTCATCGACGTAGCCCGTGATTACCCTCTCGACCTCAGCGTGCCGATGCTCGACGATGCTCTGCGGAAGTGCCTGGTCGCGGGCGACCGACTGCTCACGGTTCTGACCGAGTGCCCCGAAGTGCGTGATGCCGCCCGAGTGAGAACCGCCCTCGGACTCGCCGACCCGCGCCGTGAGTCGCCCGGGGAGTCGATCGTCGCGGTGCGGTTCCATGAGATCGGCGTGGACGGCTTCGAACCGCAGGTCGAGATCGTCGACGATCGCGGCTTCTTCATCGCCCGCGTCGACTTCCTGCACGCGAAGTCGAAGACGATCGTCGAGTTCGATGGGCGGATCAAGTACACACTCGACGGGCAGGACGCCCGGGACGCCTTCGATCGGGAGCGCGAACGTGAGAGGCAGCTGCGAGCTCTGGGCTATCACGTCATCCGAGTGTTCTGGAAGGACCTGTGGAGGCGGCAGGCGTTCACCGAGATCGCCCGGATCGTCGCCGCGCGCACACCGGCTGCTTCGACGCGGTGAACCGACACATACGCGGTCGCGCTCCGTGCCCGTTCCTATCGACGCGGTGATCCGACATATACGCGGTCTGCTAACCGCGTATATGTCGGATCA
>ENA-OOKA01000037-OOKA01000037.1-human-skin-metagenome-genome-assembly--contig:-NODE-37-length-51816-cov-6.305983_pt1 | contig 51816 bp, 51 predicted proteins | sample MGYA00248825_ERZ500995 | MGnify/ENA primary metagenome ERZ500995 (study PRJEB25958, sample SAMN03398540) | human skin metagenome | study: EMG produced TPA metagenomics assembly of the Human Skin...
TCCGGAGACGGCCTGGTAGGTCGAGACGACGAGGCGGGTCAGCCCCGCCTCCGTGTCGAGCGACTTGAGCACGGGCATCGCGGCCATCGTCGTGCAGTTGGGGTTGGCGATGATGCCCTTGGGCACAGTGTCGAGGGCGTCGGGGTTGACCTCGCTGACGACGAGGGGCACCTCGGGGTCCGAGCGCCAGGCCGAGGAGTTGTCGACGACGATGACCCCGGCGGCGGCGAACCGCTCAGCCTGGGCACGGGAGGTCGCCCCGCCGGCGGAGAAGAGGGCGATGTCGAGTCCGGTCGGGTCCGCCTCGGCGGCATCCTCGACGACGATCTCACGGCCCTGGAATTCGACGACCTTGCCTGCCGAGCGGGCCGAGGCGAAGAGCCGCAGGTTCTCGATCTCGAACCCGGGATCGTCGGCGAGGAGGTCGAGCATGACGCCGCCGACCTGGCCGGTGGCTCCGACCACTCCGATTGAAACGCTCATCGTCCTGTCCCTCCGTAGACCACTGCTTCGTTGTCCTCTGTGTCGAGCCCGTAGGCCGCATGGGCGGCACGGACGGCGTCGTCGAGCAGATCGGCTCGGGTGACGACGCTGATGCGGATCTCCGAGGTGGAGATCATGTCGATGTTGACCTGGGCGTCGCTGAGCGCTTCGAAGAGCGTCGCGGTGACCCCAGGGTGGGAGCGCATGCCGGCGCCGACGACGGAGAGTTTGCCGATCTGGTCGTCGTAGCGGACCTGGTCGAAGCCGATCTTCGCCTTCGCACCGTCGAGGGCTTCGATGGCCTTCGCTCCGTCGGTCTTCGGCAGCGTGAACGAGATGTCCGTCTTCCCCGGTTCGCGGGTGGAGATGTTCTGGACGATCATGTCGATGTCGATCTCCTGCGCGGCGATCGTCTTGAAGATCTCCGCCGCCTTGCCCGGGACGTCGGGGACGCCGACGATCGTGACCTTGGCTTCCGAGCGGTCGTGCGCGACTCCGGAGATGATTGCCTGTTCCATGGTGGACTCCGTTTCTGTTTCCGCTGCCTTCGCACTCCGTGCCGGCAGAAATGCTTCGGGGATGGCCGAATCGGTCACCCAGGTGCCCTGTTTGCGCGAGAAGGACGAGCGCACGTGGACCGGGACGTCGTAGCGCCGAGCGTACTCGACGCACCGGAGCATGAGGACCTTGGCGCCCGAGGCCGCCATCTCCATCATCTCCTCGAAGCCGATCTCGTCGATCTTGCGCGCGGTCGAGACGATGCGAGGGTCGGCGGTGAAGACGCCGTCGACGTCGGTGTAGATCTCGCAGACGTCGGCGTCGAGGGCGGCGGCGAGGGCGACGGCCGTGGTGTCGGAGCCGCCGCGGCCGAGCGTCGTGATGTTCTTCGCCGTCTGGCTCACGCCCTGGAATCCGGCGACGATGGCGATGTTGCCGTCGTCGAGGGCGGAGCGGATCCGCCCCGGAGTGACGTCGATGATCCGCGCCTTGCCGAACTGCTCATCGGTGATGACTCCGGCCTGGGAACCGGTGAACGACTGGGCTTCGAAGCCGAGGTTGGCGATCGCCATAGCGAGCACGGCCATCGAGATCCGCTCTCCGGCGGTGAGGAGCATGTCGAGCTCACGCGCAGGCGGCAGCGGAGAGACCTGCTGGGCGAGGTCGATGAGGTCGTCCGTGCTGTCCCCCATCGCCGAGACCACCACGACCACCTCGTGGCCGGCTTGTCGGTATTCGACGATGCGCTGGGCCACCCGTTTGACCGACTCTGCGTCGGCAACCGAGGACCCGCCAAACTTCTGGACGACTAAGCTCACTGAAGTCTCTTCCTGTTCGCTGATGCGGACTGCGCCGATCGACTGCTCTCGCAGTGCCGAGCGCTGCGGTGAGGCAGACGGCGTCGGCGGACCGGCGTCCCCACCATTGTAGGAGGTGGGCACTTCGGGCCGAGGGGGTGCCCGTCATACAGACACCTGTCTCACCTTGGGCAGTGGTCTCTTTCGGTCAAGCCGGCCAGCACTTTTCGACGCTCCAGGCCGATTGCCACGCTCACTCAAGCCGGCCAGCACTTTTCGACGCCCCCAGCCGTTCGCGACGCTCGCTCAAGCCGGCCAGCACTTTTCCAACGTTCCTCGCTTCGAAAAGTGCTGGCCGGCTTGACCGAGCCGCCGGTGGCCGCGATCAGTCCTCCGCCGTGGTGACGGTGAAGAGGTCACCGGGCTGGCAGTCGAGCGCGGCGCAGAGGGCGACGAGCGTCGAGTACCGGATGGCCTTTGCCCTGTTGTTCTTGAGCACGGAGAGGTTGGCCAGGGACACGCCGACGGCGTTCGACAGTTCGGTGAGCGTCATCTCCCGCTGGGTGAGCAGCGCGTCGAGGTGGCAGACCACTCGCCCTTCGCCGAGGTCGGCCGGCATCAGACGAGCCCCTCAAGTTCTTCCTGCGCCTTGCGCCCGGATGCGAAGCTGCGCTGCAGGAGCGCGATGCCGCCGGCGATGCCGAGGAAGAGGAACACCTGGGTGACTCCGAGACCGCCGCTGACAGAGTCGGAGATGCCGAGGTCGCGCGAGGCGAGGTTGGAGCCGAGCGTCGCAGCGATCGCGTAGATGATGACGAGAATTGCGACCGACAGCGCGAGAACGGACAGCGCCTTGAGTGCGCGCGACGTGAAGGGCGTTCCATGAGCGATGTCCCTGAGGATGGGGAAGCAGATGATCGCCGCACCGATGAGGCCGATGATCACCGTGAGCTTCGAGATGATGAGGAGCACCATCGTCTCGGGAGCGAGCAGCACCGTCGAAACGGTCACGTCAGCGGGACCGGAGAGAGCAACCGCGCTGCCTCCGACGTCGATGGCTGCCGACGCATCATCGGCGAACTCGAACCGAATACCGATCTCGTTGGCGATCAGTCCCTTGACGAGAATGTAAGCCAAGTACACGCCGTAGACTCCGAGCACTCCGCTGATGACGGATTCCATTCCCGACCTCGACTTGCCTTCGCTCGACTTCGTCATCTCCACCGGCATTCCGTTCGTTTCACCCATCACTGGTCACACCTTCCATCTCGACGACCGGGACACTCCGTCTGGTCGCATTCGGGCTGCTCTTATCGATACTCGATATATCGATAAACAACATGCTTCACGATAATCGATAAGGTGTCAAGGGCGTCGAACCAGAATATTGCGAGGTGAGCCGCCGCTGCGGACGAGTTGCGGTCGAAGAACCGAGGCGAAATCGCGAAAATCGCGGATTCTCCTCGGTTCTTCGACCGCAAACAGGTTGGCAGGCGGGGTGGCGTCGCCTCAGAGTGTGGTGGCCGGGTGAGTGGAGACGCCTCAGGGAGCCGTCACGACCAACGGCCGCTGAGAGGCCTGCTCGGCCGCGGCGGGATCTGCTCAGTCGACTTCGCGGCGACCGGAGAACGCCCGGCCCAGCGTGACCTCGTCGGCGTACTCGAGGTCTCCGCCGACGGGCAGACCCGAAGCCAGCCGTGTCACCGTCACCCCGAGAGTGCTCAGCAGCCGCACGAGGTAGGTGGCGGTGGCCTCGCCTTCGAGGTTGGGGTCGGTGGCGATGACGATCTCGGTGACCTCGCCGTTCTGCAGGCGAGGCATGAGCTCCTTGATCCGCAGGTTGTCCGGGCCGACGCCGGCCATCGGATCGATCGCTCCCCCGAGCACGTGGTAGAGACCGCGGTATTCGCGAGTGCGCTCGATGGCGACGACGTCCTTGGGCTCCTCGACGACGCAGATCATCGTCCGATCACGGCGCGGGTCCTGACACACGGTGCACTCGGCCTCTTCCGAGACGTTGCCGCAGATCTCGCAGAAGCGCACACGCTTCTTGACGTTGCTCAGAGCCTGAGCCAACGCGTTCACATCACCGGAATCGGCTTGGAGGATGTGGAACGCGAGCCGCTGGGCCGACTTCGGCCCGATGCCCGGGAGCTTGCCGAACTCTTCGACGAGGTCCTGGAGGGCACCCTCATACACTGCGCTCATACGTCTCTTTCATCGATGATCTCTCCGCCGAGGACCTTGGCGATCACGGCCACGCCGACCTGCGGGGCGTCGGTGATGTCGAGGTCCGTCTCCGGATCATACTCGTCCTCGTCCCGGCCGGAGCCAGTGGGCCGAGCATCGACCGGTGCCGCTGAGGTGGGTGCAGGCGCATCGAACCCACCGCTGCCTGTGCCGGAGCTGCCAGCCGAGTATCCGCCGGTGTCCATGCCGTGACGTTCGGCGATCGCAGCGAACCGGGACTTGAATGGCTTCGCGCCGTTCGCTCGGGCTGCGGGCGCGGTGGGTGAGCCACTCCCACTTCCCTGAGGATGAGCGTTCCCCTGCGCACCGTTCGCGATCCCTGCTCCCCCGGAATCGATGTCGGAATCCCCATAGGCGCCGAGGTAGTCCCCCTCGTCGTCCTCGGGCGGCGGGACGACGACGGCACCGACATCGACGGCACCGCTGCCGGCACTCGTCGAATCGGCGTCGTCACCGGCGGGAGCCGACTGCTGCGGCGCGTCGTGCCACACGGGTTCCTCCCACCGCGGCTGGACATACTCCATCGGCTCGTCGTCGGAGAAGTCACGTGACGACTGTCCGCCATAGGACTCCGATTCCCCACCACGGGCGGTCGAATCGAATGCCGGAGTCGGTTCCTGAGCAGGCGACGGTACGGAGGAGGCGGGGTTCGCACCGCCGCCAGAAGGGCCGAAGAAGTCCTCGTCCGAGAGGTCGGGAACGACGATGTCGTCGACCGGGGACGAAGGCTGCGATACCGATGGCTCTTCGCTGTGGGACGGAGCGTCAGTGCCTCCGAACGGCGACGCGCCCTGCTCGGGACGCGAGGCCGGTTGCGCGCTCGAAACGGGATCGGTCTCTGCATCCGCGGCGTTCACATCACCGGCGCCTGACGTATCGACGGGAAAGTCGGAGGATGCTGTCTCTGCCGGTGCGGCAGCGGCGTTGCTCGATTCGGCTCCGGCACCGCCCTGTCCGGCGCGAACTTCTGAGGGCTCATCACGGGCAGAGTCATCCGTCGATTCGGGGCGGGGGCCTGTTTCGCCCTCCTCGTCGTCGGCAGACCACGGGCCCTGCGGGGCGTCGCCGGTCTCCCAGAACTTTTCGCGATCGACCTGCGGCTTGTCGACCTCCCGGGTGCCGACGACCGCGGCGACCTCTTCAGGGCTGGGGCGACGGAACTCGGTTCCGGGTCCGCGATTCTGATTCTGCTGCGGCGCAGGCGAGCCTGTTCCTCCCCCGGGCGCTCCGCCCGAGTTCCCACCGATGCGGCCGACGTCGCCGATGTCGATACGCGCGTCGATGCCGAGGACGTCGTTGATCGCCGTGGCGAGCTTCGCGGCATGATCGCGCTGTTGGAAGCCCTGCACGGAACCGGCGTTGTTGAAGCCGAGGTAGACGACGCCGTCGGAGAACGACTGCGGGATGGCATTGGCCGCGATGATCGCACGCGTCAGGCGACTGCGCTTCTCGACGGCTGCGAGGATGCTCGGCCAGGCGCGACGGATCGCTTCGATCTCTCCGCCGATGCCGCCGGCTCCGGCAGGCCCCGACTGCGATGCCGCCGCAGGCGACTCAGGTGCCTCGGAGTCCGCTCCGCCGGAACCACGGTGCGCGGAACCATCGTTCGGCGCAGCGCCTCCGGCTGGCGACGACGGATATCCACCCGAGGGCGACGACGAACCGCTGCCTGCGGGCGATGGTGCACCACTTGACTCACCGGCGGAGTCGCGAGCGGGCTGCGTCGGCTGGTCGGTCGGGGCCTGCTCTCGGTTCGAGCGCTCGGGCTGCGCCGCCGGCTCGCGTGGCGACCGGTCATTCGGAACGAACCCTTCGCGAGCCGAACCCGGCTGATGAGCAGGCCTCTGCTCCTGCTGCTCGGTGCTACTGGACGCCTGATTTCCAGATTGCGGCGGACCGTCGTGCATCGCTCCCAGACCGGACTGGCTCGGCTGATCGTTCTGCTGCGAGTGAGCCGCTTGACCCGACTGCGATCGGCGGTCGTCAGACTGCGGCGGCTGACCACCAGATCGTTCCTGACCTGCTTGCGGCCTCTGCTGCGAGGGAGCTGCCTGACCAGGCTGCCCAGAAGACTGTCCATCGGCAGACGCTCCGCGACGCTGGCCGTCCTGCGGTGCGCGTGCTGTCTGAGCAGTGTGGTCGCGTTCGGTCTGAGCGGGGCGATTCTGCATCGGTGCAGGCTGCCGGTCAGCACCGTTTGCCGGTGAAGCCGACGCTGGTGCAGCCGGCGCCGGGGTGTCGTTGAGCAGCGACTCGGCGGCCGCCGCGGCTGCGGTGAGTTCGTCGAAGTCGTCGGGCGCAGGAGCAGACGACGGCCCACCGGGGCTCTGCCCCGGCGCACCGGCCCGACCGGTCGGGGCACACGCCCCGACCGAAGGCGATTCGACCGAACCCGACCCGGCCGAAGTCGATCCGCTCTGAGGTCCGACACCCTGAGGTCCGTTGCCCCGAGGCCCAGCAGCCTCCTGAGGCGCTCCGCCCTGCGCCGCCGCACTCTGCGGAACGCCCTGCGCACCGCCCTGCCCCTCACCACCGGCCTGGGGCGGAACGTTCCCGCCCGAACCGGACGCGGACATGCCGATGCGCCGCTCCATCCGCTCGACGCGACTGAGCACGGCGTCGCGACTGCGAACCGAGGCGGGCAGGAGGATGCGGGCGGCGATGAGTTCGAGCTGCAGCCTCGGCGAGGTCGCCCCCGACATCTCGGTCAGTCCCTGGTTGAGGATGTCGGCGGCACGGGAGAGTTCGGCCTGACCGAAGCCGCGCGCCTGCAGGGTGAGGCGCTCGAGCCGATCCGGCGGCACCTCCGGAAGGAAGGCATGGGCTGCCTCGGGGGCGGCATGGATGACGATGAGGTCGCGCATCCGCTCAAGGAGGTCTTCGACGAACCGGCGCGGATCCTGACCCGACTCGATGACCCGCTCGATCGCCCGGTAGACACCGGCGCCGTCACCGGCGGAGAACGCGTCGACGATGTCGCTGAGCAGAGAATCCGGGGTGTAGCCGAGCAGCGCCACGGCCGTCGCATAGTCGACGCCGTTCGGACCGGAGCCTGCGATGAGCTGGTCGAGCACGGAGAGGGTGTCGCGCACTGACCCGCCGCCGGCACGCACGACGAGCGGGAGCACGCCCTTGTCGACCTGGACGTCCTCGCGTCGGCAGAGCTCCTCGAGGTAGTTCCCGAGCGCCTCGGGCGGCACGAGCCGAAACGGATAGTGGTGGGTGCGTGAGCGGATCGTCCCGATGACCTTCTCGGGTTCCGTCGTCGCGAAGATGAACTTGATGTGCGGCGGCGGCTCCTCGACGATCTTGAGCAGGGCGTTGAAGCCCTGCGAGGTGACCATGTGCGCCTCATCGAGGATGAACACCTTGTACCGGTCACGAGCAGGTGCGTAGATCGCGCGTTCGCGCAGATCACGGGCATCGTCGACGCCGTTGTGGCTGGCCGCGTCGATCTCGACGACGTCGAGCGAGCCGGGTCCGCCGTTGGCGAGGTCGCGGCAGCTCGGGCACTCGCCGCAGGGCACAGGTGTGGGCCCCTTCTCGCAGTTGAGGCACCGCGCGAGGATCCGCGCCGAGGTCGTCTTGCCGCAGCCGCGCGGCCCGGAGAACAGGTAGGCATGGTTGATGCGACCACGGTCGATCGCGGCCTTGAGCGGCTCGGTCACATGCTCCTGACCGATGACCTCGTCGAAGGTCTCTGGGCGGTATCGTCTGTACAGTGCGGTGGACACAGCCCTAGCCTAATGCCACCCCCTGACGCGACACAGAGACACTGCTCAGGCCGTTGAGACCGCGGACTCACTTCGGGCACGATAGTCGGTATGACGGACTCCACCTCCTCCGCCGAACCACCCGATCCGGTCCGCACCTTCCGCATCGGACACAAGGAGCGCGACGAAGCGATCGAACTCCTCCGGGAGGCCGTGGGCGACCGCCGGATCACCGTCGACGAACTCGACGAGCGGATGGAGGCCGTCCAGGCCGCGAAGTACCCTGTCGACCTCGATGCCGTCCTCTCCGACCTCACCCCCGACCTGCCGTCGGACCGCTACCGCCCCCGCGCCGAGGTGGCCCGCCGGCTCCCGCCCGCACGGTCCGCACACGGCTGGGACCCCGTCGACCCGCTCGTCATCAAGGCGACGTGGGACTCTGAGCACCGCCGCGGCCGATGGCAGGTCCCGCCCTACATCCGCTGCGAACCGTCGATGTCGACGATCGAACTCAACTTCCTCGAGGTCGACACCGACCTCACGACGATCGACATCGACGTCGTCGCCGGGGCCGGCACGCTCGTCATCGTCGTCCCCGACGAGTGGGCCGTCAACGTCGACGACCTCGCGAAGTCATGGGGTTCGGTGAAGTCAGCGGCGAACGCGCTCCCCGCCCCCGGCGCCCCGACCGTCGTCGTCAGCGGCTCGGTGGGCATGGGCAGCTTCCGTGCCCGCTTCGCCAACTACTTCGACCGCCGCCGGATGGCCCGCTGATGCCTCCCGGCCTCGATGCGGTCATCTTCCTCACGATCGCCATCATCATCGTCTTCGCGATCGGCTTCCTCCTCGTCCATCGGGTGATGACGAAGCCCGGTTCCCACATCGGCTCACGCCTGCCCAAGCCTGACCCGAATCGCGACGACCCCCGCCGAGGCGGCCCCTCCCCGGAACGGACCGACCCCTCCGCCCCAGGCTGGGACCCCACCGATCCTCGCTGGGACAAGGGCGACGAGGGACCGGACGACCACCTCGGCGACGGCAGGGACCGTTGACCTAATAGGGGCACTGACCTGGGAGAATATTTCCCGCACCCCTTGATTGCGGGGTCAGAGCGTGATGCACTCATCTCATGGCTGAGCTCAGCATCACCCGTCTGGCCCCCGACGATGCCTCACGACTGAGGCAGTGGCTGGCCGTCATGCGCGAGGGCTACACGGCCGGTCGCACCGGGGCATGGTGGGCGAGCGAGCCGGCGATGCTCACGCAGTTCGCCCACCCCCGCCACGACAAGACCGACATCGCCCTCCTCGCCCACCTCGGCGGGGAACCCATCGGCGGGGCCGAGATCAATCTCCTCACCGACTCCCCCGCCATCGTCGAACTCGCCGTCCTCCCGGCGCACCGTCGGTCCGGTCACGGCACAGCCCTCGCCGAGGCGGTCGAGGCGATCCTCCGCGACTCCCCCGCCACGCTCGTCCAGACCGAGACCTATACGCCCGAGGGGATCGCATTCGCCGAGTCCCGGGGACTGCACATCGGCAATGAGGAGCAGCGGATGCTCCTCGACCTGCCCGCCTACCTCGAGGCCGACGCGAACCGGTACAAGCAGCGGCAGCGACCGAAGCCGACCGTCGGCCCCGCCGACCCGACCGAGGTCCATCCGCGACCGGACTGGACGATCGTGTCCTGGATCGGGATGTGTCCCGAGGAGCTCGTCGAGTCATGGGCAAGGCTGCGCCGGCAGATGGACGAGGACGTGCCGCTCGGCGACCTCACGCGTTCGGACCACCACGCCGACGTCGCGGCGATCCGGACGTACGAGGAGAGGATGGCCGAACAGGGGTGGATCCTCGTCAGCTCGATGGCGCAGGTCGACGAACCGGGCACCGATGCCGGCGCAGACGACGTGGATCCCGCGACGCTCGCCGTCGGCTACACGGAGATCATGGTCTCCGCGCACGATCCCGACATCATCATCCAGGAGGACACCCTCGTCGACCGGTCCCATCGCGGCCTCGGCATCGGACGGGCCCTCAAGGTCGCGAACATGCGCCAGCTCCACGACGTCCCCGAGGCCGCCGGTGCCCGCTGGATCCAGACGTACACTTCGACCGACAATGCCGCGATGCTCGCCCTCAACGAGGACCTCGGCTTCCGAGTCGTCGACACGATGACGGCCCTCGAAGGCCCCGTTCTCGACTACACTGACCAGTGACCGCACCCGCATCGAAGCGAAGCAGGCTACCGTGTCCTCCAACGTCATCATCATGATCGTCGTCTTCGTCATCGTCGTGCTCGTGACGATCCTCATCATCCGGGCGCGTTCGGCGAAGGCGAAGCGGGAGCGCGAGACCCAGGCCGCGGCCGCCTCCACCCCACGCGACCCGTTCGCCTCCGACCAGAACACCGGCGGCGACCCGGCGGCGATCAAGGCCGGCGACCTCCTCGAGTTCGGCAACGAGAAGTACTTCGTCCGCGGGACCCTGCGGATCTCGGAGGGCGGCTACGACTGGGCCGAGCACTTCTTCCAGTCCGACGACTCCGCGACCCGCCTCTGGCTCACCGTCGAACACGACCCCGACCTCCAGGTCTCCCGGTGGCGCGACCGCCCCGACCTCGACATCGAACCGACGTCGAAGACGATCACGATCGACGGCACCGAGTACGAGATCGTCGAACACGGCACCGCCTCCTACCGTTCCGAGGGCACGACGGGGCTCAACGAGAAGGGTGGCCTCGACTACGTCGACTACGAAGCCCCCGACGGGAAGATGCTCGCCTTCGAGCGCTTCGACCACGGCCGGTGGGAAGTGAGCACAGGCGAGTCCGTCCCGGTGGGCTCCTTCACCATCTACTCGAGCAGCTGATGAGCCTCGCACCCCCACTTCCCATCACCGTCGACGTCCCCTTCGCCGACACGAGCTCCGAGCAGCTGCGCTTCTCCCTCGACCGCCCGCGCATCGCCGCGCTCGCCACCGAGATCGTCGACCTCGAACCGCTCGGCTGCCCCGGGCTGCGCCTCGAACTCCACGTCATCGGCTCCTCCCACCAGGTCGTCCTCGCCGGGCCAGAGGACCATCTCGCCGGGTCAGAGGACCATCTCATCGAGACCTTCGCCTGCCCTCCGACCGCGGACGGCCCCGCACCGCAGGTCGCGGACGACGGGACGCCTCACTGGGGCACCCGGCAGGTGACCCGCGGAGCGTGGGCGGGATTCACCTGCCATGGGTTCCGCGCCACCCGCACCACCGCTGCGGATGAGTTCCGCACCGCCGTCGCCGAGGCGCTCGACCGTGTCCGCGGCCACGACCGTCACCTCGTCGTCGGGTTCCCCGGCGACCCGGACGCCATCACCGCGCTCGCCCTTTCAGGCGCCGAGGCGGGCCACCTGAGCTGGCAGACGTGGCACGTCTACCCGCAGCAGACCGAGATCGTCCACACGACGACCGTGCTGACGAACGCACCCGACGTCCCGTCCGCCTCGGCGAGGGGCGTGCGATGACGAACAACCCGAACATCTCCACCGGCGGCGGCTCCTTCGACTTCGACGCCGAACACCGCCCCGGTGGCGGCCCGGGCGGTCCGGGTGGTCCGGGAGGCCCGTTCGGCAATGGGCCGGGCGGCGGACCCGGCGGGGGCTCGGGGAGGAAGCCGCGCCGCTTCGGCTGCGGCGCGGTCATCGGGCTCGTCGTCGTCCTTCTCCTCGTCGCGATGCTCTTCCAGAGCTGCGGGGCGAACTCGGGCAGTGCGAACTGCGGGGACTACGACCTCGTCGACGGCCAGTACGTGGAGAACCCGAACCAAGGGGACTACGTGAGGAACGGCGACAGCTACGACTACGTCGGCTGCGATCCCTCACGCTCCAGCGGTGGCGGAGGATTCTTCTTCTTCCCGTTCTTCTTCGGCGGCGGGGGCGGAGGCACCGGATCGAACTACGGCGACGGCTCCGGCTTCCGCGGCGGCGGCCCGGGATCGGGCAAATGACCAGTCAGAGACAGCGACGACAGCACCAGGAAAGGCAGCCATGATCCTCGACATGCTCCTCTACGAGACCGGGGTCGTCCTCGCGTATGCGGGCAGCGGCATCCTCCTCATGTTCGTCGGCTACTTCGTCGTCGATCTCCTCACCCCGGGCAAGCTCCACGTCATCCTCTGGGAGCAGAAGTCCCCGAATGCCGCAGTCCTCGTCGCCTCCGACCTCCTCGGCGTGGCGATCATCGTCATCGCAGCGATCCGGGCGAGTGCCGACGACCTCGGTGCGGGGATCGTGACGACGCTGCTCTTCGGCATCATCGGCATCATCCTCATGGCCGTGAGCTTCCTCCTCATCGATGCGCTCACCCCGGGCAAGCGCGGGGACATCGTCCACGCCTCCTCGCTCCACCCCGAGGTGTGGGTCAACGCGTCCGCGCACATCGGCATCGCCGGCATCATGGCCGCCGCGCTCCTGTGACCACAGCACCGCCTGCACCACCCGGCGGGACGCGACCGCGGTGAGCTCGCTCGCACCGGCACCCCTGACGCTTCCGCTCCAGCCCGGTCCCGCCCGCTTCTTCGTCCTCCTCGCCGTCTTCATCTGCGCGAGCTGCGGGATGGTCTACGAGCTCGCGCTTGTCGCCCTCGGGTCCTACCTGCTCGGCGACACGATCGTCCAGGCCTCGATCGTGCTCGCCGTCATGGTCTTCGCGATGGGCGTCGGCTCGCTCGCGACGAAGCGGCTCACCCGCTTCGCGGCACTCGCCTTCGCGCTCATCGAGGCGGCGCTGGGCATCATCGGCGGTCTCTCCGTCATCCTCCTCTACTTGGCGTTCGCCTTCGCCGACGTCTACACGGTTGCGATGATCGGCCTCGCCTTCGTCATCGGCGGCCTCATCGGCGCGGAGATCCCGCTGCTCATGGAGCTCGTCCAGCGCATCCGCGCCCAGCGCGCCTCGAGCGCGGTCGCCGACCTCTTTGCGGCCGACTACGTCGGCGGGCTCATCGGCGGACTCGCCTTCCCGTTCGTCCTCCTCCCGCTCTTCGGTCTCCCCCGCGGGGCCCTGGCCGTGGGCATCACGAACACCGTCGTCGGCATCCTCATCGTCCTCTGGCTCTTCCGCGCCGAACTCACCGCCCGGATGCGGGTGCTCCTCGCCGCCCTCCTCGTCCTCATCGTCGCAGGGCTGACCGTCGTGTGGGTCTTCACCGACGACATCGAGGTGACCACCCGCCAGCGCCTCTACCGCGACCCCATCGTCCTCTCCGAGCGCACCGACTATCAGGAGATCGTCCTCACCGAATCCCTCCGCACGGGCGATACGCGCCTCTACCTCAACGGGGACCTCCAGTTCGCCTCGGCCGACGAGTACCGCTACCACGAGTCCCTCGTCCATCCCCTGCTCAACGGGGGCCGGAGGAACGTCCTCGTCCTCGGCGGCGGGGACGGGCTCGCGGTGCGTGAGATCCTCAAGTACCCCGACGTCGAGTCGGTCACCCTCGTCGACCTCGATCCCCGGATCCTCGACCTCGCCCGGAACTCCGAGCGGTTCACCGCATTCAACGAGGACTCACTCGACGATCCGCGGGTGACGACGATCGCCGCTGATGCCTTCACGTGGCTGCGGGAGGCCGAGCACCCGGCCTACGATGCGATCATCGCCGACCTGCCCGACCCCGACGACGTCGCCACCTCGAAGCTCTACAGCATCGAGTTCTACGGGCTCATCCGCCAGGTCATGGCTCCCGGCGCCCGCCTCGTCGTCCAGGCCGGCTCCCCCTACTTCGCCCCCGAGGCGTACTGGGGCATCGGTGAGGCCGTCGCCGAGGCGGGGCTGACGACGACGCCGTACCACGTCGACGTCCCGAGCTTCGGCGACTGGGGCTACTTCCTCGCCGCCGTTCCCGGGGATCCTGCGATCACCCGGACCGAGTCCGGGGGCCCGGTCGTCACCCTGGCGCCGGATGCGCCCGAGGGGCTGAGGTTCGCCACCGCCGAGGTGCTCGCCGCCTCGACGACGTTCCCACCCGATCGCGACCGCGCCTCCGTCGGTCGGGTCGAACCCTCGACCCTCCTCCACCCGCGCGTGCTCGATCAGGAGCGCGGAGCGTGGGTGGGGTACTGAGCCGACTCAGGGCTGGGCGGACCGCTGGTCAGAGCGCTGGTCAGACCGCTGGTCAGAGCGCGCCGAGCACGGCCGCGACCGCTCCGATCGAGAGACCGAGGAAGCCGCCGACGACGGCGATGCCGAGGAAGACGAGACCGAGGATGAAGCCCCACTTGCCCATCTCGTTGTCGGCGAAGCCGGCCTCCTTCGAGTTCCTCCGGGCCATGTAACCGGTGACGATGCCGATGGCCGGACCGACGAAGTTGAAGCCGATGAACGTCGAGAGGGTGGCGATGAGGGAGATGATGCCGAGCACCTTGCCCGGATCCTCGGTCGCCCGCTGCAGCGGGTAGGGCTGCTGCGGATCGGACTCGTACGGCGGGTAGGGCTGACGGTGGGACTGCGGAGCGTAGGGCTGCTGGTCCATGACGGTGCCTCTCTGCGGGTTCGTGCTGGTGACTTCAGCCTAGGAACCGGCAGAGCCGCGGGGAATGGACATAACCGCCCGCCTCGGTGGGGAAAACCCGACCTCACAGCCGCTCGGGGTCGGACTCAGCGGACGTCGACGAGGGCGTGGTCGCTCCGGCCCATGAGCCAGAGCAGGATCTCGACGGGCTCTCCTGTCACCGTCGTCGTCTCCCCTCGGCCGGCGGCGCGCCGACCGAAGCCCGGGCTGACGATCTCGATGCGGCCCTTGGACTTCGCCGCGTACGGCAGGAGGGCCATGCGGGCCTGCGCCCACACGGTCTCGTTGTCCTTCTGCGAGAGCCGCCTCGGGAACCATTCGATCTCGGCGCGGCGGATGTCCTCGTGGTGGACGAGGTATTCGACGGTGTTGAGCACCGAGCCCACGCCCGGCCACGCACCCGGGGTCCACCCCGGCGGGGAGGCGACGAGGCCGAGGAGTTCGACGTAGGGCATCCGGGCGTAGTCGCGTGCGGTGTCCTCGAGTCGTCCGGAGAAGGCGGGCAGCGCGATGCCGAGGGCTGCGACGGGTTCGCGTTCGCGGATGACGAGGTGGGTCGCGAGGTCACGGGTCGTCCACCCTTCGCAGAGGGTGGGGGCGTCCTCGCCGGCGGCGCGGGCGGCGGCGACGAGGCGCAGTCGTTCTGTGCGAGCAAGACTGGTCATAGGGGCAGTCTCTCAGTCTCGGCTTGGATTCCTCTGGACGCCCACGCGGTGACGAAGTCGGTGACCCGGGACGTCGACCGATAGTCGGCGAGTTCATCGCCCCTGGTGGGACCGTCGGTGACGATGACGACGGGCTTGTCCTCCTTCGCCGCCGCTCGGACGAACCGCAGCCCCGAGAGGACGGCAAGCGAGGTTCCGAGGACGACGAGCCCCGATGCGGTGTCGCAGATCTCCGCTGCGACCTCGACCCGGGCGGCGGGCACGGCGTCGCCGAAGTAGACGACGTCGGGTTTGAGCAGTCCCCCGCAGATCGGACAGTTCAGCACGCGGAAGTGCGCGGTCTCCTCGAGGTCGACGTCGCCGTCGGGGGCGGTCTCGACGTCGATCGGGTCGATGCCGGCGAGCGCGGCGAAGTCGGGGTTGAGCGCGGTGAGCTGCTCCTGGACCCAGTCGCGGTCGAAGAGATGGCCGCTCTTCAGGCACACCACCCGGTCGAGGCTGCCGTGAAGGTCGATGACGGGGCTCGAACTGCCGACCTCCTCGGCGGCGGCCTGGTGGAGGCCGTCGACGTTCTGCGTGATGATGCCGCCTACGCCGAGTCGAGCGAGCGCGAGATGTCCGGCGTTCGGCTCGGCCCAGCGCAACCGCGGCCACCCCACCCACGACCTGGCCCAGTAGCGGGCCCGCTGGTCGGGGTGGGAGAGGAAGTTCTGGATCGTCATCGGCCGCCGCGGATCGGCGTCGGGGCCCCGGTAGCCGGGGATGCCTGAGTCCGTGCTCATCCCCGCACCCGTGAGCACCGCCCAGTCGGAGGGTGAGTGCCCGGTGGTGAGCACGTCGATGATCTGCTCATCGGTGTGGCTCGCGATCGGCTTCGTGCGTCCGCGCAGCGGATCGACGATGACGGCCATGGTCTCCTCTGACTCCTCGCTCATGTCCTCCCCCATTCCAGTCAGGCTAGGCTGACCGCTATGGCCAGCGTACTGCTCGTTCATCACTCACCGTCACCGGCGACGGCCAGGATCGCCGAGGCGGCCGAGGCCGGACTCCGCCTGCCCGAACTCGGCGACATCGACGTCGTCGTCCGCCCCGCGCTCGAGGCGAGCGTCGACGACGTCCTCGCCGCCGATGCCTTCGTGCTCGGGACGACCGCGAACTTCGGCTACATCTCCGGAGCCCTCAAGCACTTCTTCGACACGACGTACGACGCCGTGCGCGAACCGACGGCGGGCCGTCCGTTCTCGTACTGGATCCACGGCGGCTACGACACGACCGGGGCGGAGCGGGCGATGAGTCAGATCACGACGGGCCTCGGCTGGTCACTCGTCTTCGACCCTCTCGTCCTCACCGGCGAGGTCACCGACGACGACCTCGAGACGGCGACGGAACTGGCCGCGACGGTGGCCGCATCGGCACTGTAGAGATTTCTTTGCGAAAGTACTTTCCATCATGGAAAGTAGTTGCTACGATGAAATCACTTCCACCCGGGAAGCAGGAGTCATCACCGCACCGAAGGAGTCGCCATGACCACGCCCACCCCGCAGCAGGCCACCGACCTTCTCGCCCAGATCGATTCGACGCAGAAACAGGCGCGCACCAGCGACGCCTGGCCGCTCGTCATCCTTCTCATCGTCCTCAGTGCCGCAGCCTCGATCGGGCTCTTCGCGATCGGCGTCATCGCCGATGAGACGCTGCAGCTGACCCTCCTCGCTGCGTGCGCGGCATGGATGATCCCGGCCTTCGTCGTCTACCTCACCTCAGCGTTGAGCTGGAGCAGGCGCTCGACGATGCTCCTCTTCACATGGCTGCCCGTCGTCGCAATCGCGTTCATCGTCGGCGTCGTCGCCGACACGCTCGCCCAGGGATCGTGGGTGACCTTCGCCGCCGCCGGCCTCATCTGGCTCGCCGCCCCCGTCTTCGCCCTCCTCGGGCTGCGCCGCTGAGGCGCCCGGAGATGAAGGAGCACACGATGAACCCGTACACCGAACCCGAAACCGACGATGCCGACGAGACGATCCCCCACCTCGGCGAGTCCCTGGCTCGGATCGACCCCGACCTCGGCAACCCGACCCGGCTCGGACTCGTCGCGAGCCTGAAGAACCGGGAGCGCGCGGAGTTCAAGCTGCTGCGCGATTCCCTCGGAGTCTCCGACTCCGTCCTCTCCCGGCACATCACCGCACTCGAGAAGGCGGGACTCGTCTCCGTCGCCAAGGGCTACGTCGGCAAACGACCCCGCACGTGGGTCTCGATCACGGAGGACGGGGCGCGCCGCCTCGACGGACACGTCGAAGCCCTGCGGGAGCTCGCAGGGGGATGAGGACTCAGGCGCTGCGCTTCAGGCGCGCTTCGCGAAACGGCTCGGCCATCGACGGCCGGGCCGTTCGCGCATTCACGCCTCGGCACGGCGACGGACGATCTCGGTGATCCAGATGGGGGCGAACGGTGAGGTGCAGTTCGGCGGGGTCGGGTAGTCCCTGAGGACTCCGAGGCGTTCGCCGATCTCAAGGGCACGGTCGCGGAGGTCCGGGTTCTCGATCCCGATGGCGGCGAGGGTCGCATTCATCGCCCACTGGAGGCGTTCGGGGGCGTCCTTCATCTCCGCGTCGATGACGTCGAGGAGGCCGGGCAGGTCGAGGCCTTCGGGCTTCCGGTTGACCCGTTCGGAGGTGAGCGCCCACCCCGTCGAGGCGACAGCGGGATCGGGATCGTCCATCCACCGCTGGCGCAGCGTCTCGGCGTGCGGGGACTTCTTGACGATGTAGTTGACGAGCCAGTCCTGGACCTTGGGAGTCCGGGACTCGCGCAGCATCGCATCGAGTTGCTCGGCATCGTAGGACTTCGGCCGCATGATGAGCAGCGCGACGAGGCGGGCCGCCGAATCCCCGGTCGCCCACAGCTCGACGGCGAGGTCGTCGTTCTTCTTCAGCTCCTTGGCGATGCCCCGCAGCTTGGTGAGGTTGACACCGTGATCGTCGCCATGACGCTCGTTGATCTCCCGGGCCTTGGGGTCCTCGAGTGCGTCGAGCGAAGCTCGCACGCTCTCGACCGTCGCCTCGACCATGGTGCGCTCCTTCGTCGGCTGTGCGGCTGGTGTTCATGATGATAGTTCAGCCGCGAGCCCGGCCTGTGCGCCGTCAGCCTCCCCCACGGGAACGGCGCGGGCACGCGATGCCGATGACGGTGGGCACGAGCCCCCTCGCCCGTGGAGTCACTGCCGGACTCAGCCGGCACTGCCCTCCCACCCGTCACTGCCGGGCGCGGGCCCGAGGAACGGCCGGAGTTCGAGCCACTCGTTGATCGGCCTCCCCAGGTAGCCGGGGGCGGCGGAGAGTTCGGCGGCGAGCTCGAGCGCCCGGTCGTAGCTGCCGACGTCGATGACCATCCACCCGGCGATGAGGTCCTTCGTCTCAGGGAAGGGCCCGTCGGTGACCGGGGGCCTGCCGGCACCGTCGGCACGGACGAAGACGCCCTCGGGCGAGAGCGCCTGCGCGTCGACGAACTCACCGGTCTCCCGCAGGCGGTCGGCGAAGTCGTTCATGTACTGGACGTGGGCGTCGATCTCCTCAGGCGTCCACTTGTCCATCGGCACGAAGTCGATGTAGTCGGGGTGACCGCGGTAGTGCTTGAGCATGAGGTACTTGGCCATGGTTTTCTCCTTGTTCGGCGTCGCCGGGCACTGAGGTGTGCGGGCTGACATCACTGGGTCGGAGCTGGGATCGGCTTCTCGACATCGGCGGCGAGATTCCTCTCAGAATAGTCCCCGCCCCAGACATCGTCGCCGTGTTCGCGGGCAGGGCGCGGAACAACTTCGGGGCCCGAATCGTTGTCACCAGTGCCGGCCGGTGGCCGCCACCGGCCATGACGGAGAAGCGAGGAGTGCCCCATGACCACACGCGTGCAATTCGATCGCAACGGCGACATCGACGAACTCCACACCGCCGAGGTCGAGGTCCCCGAGACCGGCCCGGGTCAGGTGAGGGTCCAGGTGCTCTACGCCGGACTCAACCCCGTCGACCTCACGATCCTCTCCGGCGGCTTCGGGCCCACGAAGGGCACCCGCGGGGTGGGCATGGACTTCTCCGGCATCGTCACCGAGGTCGGCGACGGCGTCGAGGACTTCTCCCCCGGCCAGCTCGTCTTCGGCGGCTATCCCAACCATTCACAGGCCGAGACCATCGTCATCGCCGACCCCGAGAACCGCCTCGACCCGATCCCCAAGGGCCTGGGCGCCGACGTCGCCGGCGGACTCTATATCGCCGGCCGCACCGCCATCGCCGGCATCCGTGCGATCGCCCCGACCGCCGGGGAGACGGTCTTCGTCTCCGGCGCCTCGGGCGGAGTGGGCATCATCGCAGCCCAGCTCGCGCTCGGCCTCGGCGCCCGCGTCATCGGCACCGCGGGCCCGGACAACGTCGAACTCCTCCGGGCGCTCGGCATCGACGCGATCGACTACCGCGACGGACTCGAGGACCGCCTCAAGGACGCCGCGCCAGGAGGCATCCAGGCCGCGTACTCGACGCGCGGTGAGGACGAGATCGAGATGCTGCTGCGCCTCGGCGTGCCGGCCGATCGGATCAACTCGATCGCCGCAGGAGGAGAGGTCGCCGAGAGGTTCGGCGTCCACACCTCCGGTGAGGCCGCAGCAGGGCGCGGGGATCTCGCGTGGCTGGGCAAGGCCATCGCCTACGGTCACGTCTATGTGCCCATCGGCGGCGTCTTCGATCTCGCCGAGGTCCAGGCCGCCTACCGCTTCCTCCGTGAGGGCCACCCGGCCGGGAAGGTCCTGCTCAAGACGGAGCCGAAGCCGTTCACCGACTCCCAGCGGGAGTTCCTCGTCGGCTGAGCCGCGCGCCTCAGCACAGGATCGGGGCCCGTCCCTGCCGCACCCTCGTGCGGTCGGGGCGGGTCCCGAGCCGTCTGCGCGCATACCCGATGAGGGCGACGGCGATCGCCACCGGCCAGAGGAAGAACGGGACGTAGCAGGTGAGGAGGAAGGCCCGCTCACCGGCGGTCATCCCGACATCCGGGGTCCAGCCGGGCACCGTCCCCGTCCACGCGAGGACGAACGTGGCGAGCATCGAGCCGATGAGGCCGAGCAGGACCGCGCTCCCGATGCCGCCGACGATGATCGGGACCAGGGGTGGGATCGTCCGCCCGCCGAGGCGGGGCACCCATCCGGGGACCACCTCTCCCCAGCGTCGGATGAGTCCGAAGCCGAGGACCGCGACGAGGACGGTGAGCACCTCGAGACCGAGGACATAGCCGATCCCCGCCGCCGACTCCCGCACCTCACCGCTGAGCCCGAACCCGACGTCGACGCCGGCGAGCATGAGGAGTCGCCAGAGCACGCTCGGCAGCGGCAGCAGGAGACTCCCCCACCCTGCGAGGAGCGCCCAGCGCTGGACCGGGACGGTGGGTGCGGACGGTTTTAAATCTTTTGTTCTAAAACTCATGCTCTAAAACTAGCTATGATGAGGTGTCATGGCAAGACCCTCACGCTTCTCCGACGACGACATCCTCGACGGCGCCGCTCGCGCGCTCGCCGACCACGGACCTCGCGCGACGATCGCCGACGTCGCCCGCGCCATCGGTGGGCCCACCGGCTCGATCTACCACCGCTTCGCCTCACGCGACGACGTCTTCGCGAGACTCTGGCTGCGCTCGATCGCCCACTTCCACGAGGGCCTGCTCGCCGCGTACGCCCTGCCCGATCCGCACGAGGCGGTGACCGCCTCGGCGAGGCACGTCTCCGCCTTCTGCCGCGACCACCCGTTGGAGGCCCGCTCGATGCTCCTTCACCGGGCGTCCCGACTCGCCGCCGACGGCCCGGTCGGTGTGCGCGAGGACGCCCTCCACATCAACGACGACATCGATGCGGCGATGGAGGAGCTGCTCGTCCGCCGCTTCCCGGACCCGACCCCGCACCGGCGGGAGCTGCTGTCGATGGGCACGCGGCTCGCCCCGTACGGCATCGTCCGCCCCTTCATCGGCACTGAGGTTCCCGCCTGGGTCGATGACGCGGTCGCCGCCTCGGCGGGGGCGATCGTCGCCCTCGGGGACGGGCCGGACGTCAGCTGAACTCCCCGTCGACGACGACACCCGGGAGGACTGGGAAGACTCCTCTCACCCACCGGACTCTTCCCCTGGGAGGGAATACCCGCGCACCCCGATGGCGTTCTATGATGACAACCGGTATTGCCGAAACCCAGCGAAGGAGAACGACCATGGCAGTCTCTGACAAGACGATCGCATTCCTCCTCACCCGCGGAGTCGAGCAGGTCGAACTGACCAGCCCCCGCGCCGCACTCGACGAGGCCGGCGCAAAGACAGTGCTCATCTCCCCGTCCGAGGGCACCCTCCAGGCGATGGAGGGCGACTGGGACCACGCCGAGGTCTTCGACGTCGACGTGCCGCTCGCCGAGGCGAACGCCGCTGACTACGATGCCCTCGTCCTGCCCGGCGGCACGATCAACGCCGACACCCTGCGCACCGATGACGACGCCGTGGCGTTCGTCAAGGCGTTCTTCGACGCCGACAAGCCCGTCGCCGCGATCTGCCACGCCCCGTGGATCCTCGCCGAGGCGGGAGTCGCGAAGGGCCGGAAGCTCACCTCGTTCGAGTCGACGAAGGTCGACCTCGAGAACGCGGGTGCCGACTGGACCGACGCCGAGGTGGTCGTCGACGGCAACCTCATCACCTCGCGCAACCCCGGGGATCTCGACGCCTTCAACCAGGCGATCAGCGAGAAGTTGAGCTGACCCCACACACCTGAGCGGACTCCCCGGACCCTGCCTGATAGCCCCGGTCCGGGGAGTTCGTCTGTTCGTCATCCGGCGTCTGCCCGGAGGAATTGACACCTCGGCATAGGATCATGCCATGCGTGCTTCTTCCCCCGGGCGCAATGCGTCCGGCCTCGTGTCCTGCCTGCTCATCGCCGTGCTCCTCATCTTCTTCGGTGTCGCCTCACCGGCAGAGGCGGCCTACCCGACGAAGGGCGGGATCGGCGCGACGCACCGCTCGCTCGGAGGGGACAAGGGACGGCTGGGACCGGCGACGGGCCCGGAGCGCTGCACGCTCAAGGACCGCGGCTGCTATCAGACCTTCCGGTCGGGCACGATCCACTGGACGAAGGCGACCGGGGCGCATGCCACCTGGGGTGCCATCCGCGCGGCCTGGCAGCGATCGGGCTGGGAGAACGGTCCGCTCGGGTACCCGACGAGCAACGAGTACAGGTCCGGCTCGCAGACCCGCCAGGACTTTCAGAACGGCCGGATCACGTGGACGAGCAGAGGCGGGGCGACAGTCGTCGTCAAGGAGGCGGCGCCGTCGTCGTTCACGCTCAAGGGCTCAGGGTTCGGCCACGGCGTCGGGATGAGCCAGTACGGCGCCCAGGGCATGGCCGCCCAGGGCAAGACCGCCACCCAGATCCTCGAGCACTACTACAACCCGGCGAAGGTCACCTCGACGACGACGAACGCGAACTCGGACATCACCGTCCAGCTGCTCGCCGGTGAGAGGTCCGTGACGCTCACCCCCGCCTCGGGCAGACTGCGGGTGCGGGTCGGGAAGACGACCGCGGAGTCGAGTGGGAAGATCACCGTCGAGCGCACCTCGGCGGGCAAAGTGCGGGCCAAGGTCGGGAAGAAGTCGTACGAGGGTTCATGGCTGACCGTTGAATGGCAGGGCACCCGCTACTGGTCAGGCTCGCAGAAGACGACGGTCGCCGTGTCGAAGGCGCAGAGCGGGTCGACGGGGACGTATCGGCACGGGAAGATCGAGATCCGGCAGCTGAAGAACGCGCTCAACGTCCTCGGCGTCATGCGCACGAACAGCGAGTACCTGCCCGGCGTCGCCGAGGTGCCCGCCTCGTGGAGGGCACCCGCCCTCGAGGCGCAGGCGATCGCCGCGCGCACGTACGCCTATCGGAATCTCGGACCGCTCAAGTCGGCGTGCGCGTGCAACGTCTACGACGAGGTCACCTCCCAGCACTTCAAGGGCTGGGGGCATGAGAACGCGAAGGACAGCGGACCGTGGCGCAATGCCGTCCGCGCCACCCAGTCCGGGTCCGGGTCGACCGTGAGGAACGCGAAGGTCGTCATGTACAAGGGCGCGCTCATCGATGCCGTGTACTCGTCGTCCTCGGGTGGGAAGACGAACTCCGCCGCCGAGGTGTGGGGCAGCGACGTCCCCTACCTCCGTTCGCGCGACGACGCGGCAGCGAAATCGAAGTCCGCGGGCAATCCCAATGCGTCGTGGACGGTGCGACCCTCGCAGGCAGCGATGGCGAAGGCCTTCGGACTCCCCGACATCGCCCGCGTCGACCTCAAGCGCTCCTCCTCCGGTCTCGTCACCTCGGCGAAGGCGACGTCGACGACAGGGAAGACGGCAACGCGCACGGGTGCGGAGCTGCGCAGTGCGCTCAAGCTCAAGTCGGCGTCGTTCACGATGGGGTGACGCGCGCGGCGTCGCTCCGAGCCGCAGCCGGAGCAACCGCTCGGTTTCGATCCGCACGCGCTGGTTCGATCCATAGCGTACGGATCAAAACCGAGCGGTTGTCGTCTCGCGCGGACATCGCGTCGGCGATATCGTGGCGGCACGAAGAAGCCCCTCACCGAGGCACTACCGGTGAGGGGCTTCGTCGTGTGGCGGAGGATAGGGGATTCGAACCCCTGAGGGCGTTAACCCAACCCGCGTTCCAGGCGAGCGCCATAGGCCACTAGGCGAATCCTCCGCGGATCAGCTTATCGGAGTCGTCACCGCAATGCGAAATCGCGGCGGCGAAGTGTGAACCATCACACGACCCGCAGGTGAACGGGCCGCCCAGTCGCCGACAGCCCGCAGGTGAACGGCCCGCCCGCCCTCAGGTGAACGGCCCGCTCAGTCACCGACGGCCCGCAGGTGACGCCCCGGAACTGCCGCCCGTTCAGCAGCCGCCCGTTCAGCAGCCGCCCGTTCAGCCGCCGCCCGTTCAACCGCCTCGCGCGCGGCAGCCTCCCGCGCCGCCACCACCTCTGCGCGCCGCTTCTCGATGCTGCCGTCCTTGATCCACCCGTGCAGGGTCTCGAGCCGCGACCGCGTCACCGAGTCGACGGGCAGGTAGACCGAGAGGGTGAGCCGCTGGTTCTCCTGCGCGATGAGCGTCGTCATCGTGAGGTTGAGGGTGCCGACGTACGGGTTCTCGATGACCTTCGTCCGCCCCGGCCTGCGTCCGACGTTGCCGGAGTCCCAGAGCGTGCGGAACTCCTCGAATCGGCCGAGGCGCTCGAGGAGCGGTCCCCACTCCGGGTCCTCGAGCGACTCGGCGTAGGCCGCGCGCATCTTCGCCACGAGGAGGCGCTTGTGCTCGTCGAGGGGCTGGAAGATCTCCGCCCATTCGGGGTTCTCGTACGCCTGGATCGCACAGTTGCGGTCGGCGGGGGCTACCTCGGCGAGGTCGGTGACGAGGTAGCGTTCGACGGGATTGAACGCCCGGATCGTGTACGTCGGGTCGGTGACCATCGCCGGCAGCGGCAGGAGCTCCTCGAGCATCGTCCGCAGCTGCTCCCCCACCTCCGAATCCCCGGGGTTCGTCACCCGATCCGGGTACCCGCCGAGGAGGAAGAGGTGCGCGCGCTCCTCGCGGTCGAGGAGCAGCGCCTCGGCGATCGCCTCGAGCACCGACTCGGAGGGATGGACCTCACGCCCCTGCTCGAGCCACGTGTACCAGCTCGTCCCGATGTTCGCGAGCACCGCGACCTCTTCGCGCCGCAGCCCGGGCACCCGCCGCCGCGGTCCCTTCGCCAGTCCGACGTCGCAGGGCCGCACGCGGTCGCGGCGCGACCGCAGGAACCGTCCCAGTTCGCTCGTCCTCTCCTGTGCCATGCTCCCCATTCTCCGCCCACTGCCCCGCCCGCATCCAGGTGGCGCGACCACCACCATGACCACGCCCTCCCACTCTGGTCACGGGCACCGAAGAATGGAAGCATGAGAATCACCCCTGGTGCCGCTGAGGCAGAATCGAGTGCTCCCGTCGACGACCACACCACCCCCGCCGAGGCGACCGACCGCGCGGTCCTCTGGCCGCTCCACGTCGGGGCGTTCCTCGCGACCTACATGTTCTCCGTGTCGAACATCGCGATCCCTGCGGTCAAGGAGGCGCTCGGTGCCGGGGACTCCGCATCGGCGCTCGTCGTCGGCCTCTTCTCCGCGGCCTTCGCCTCCGGTCTCATCCTCTGCGGACGCATCGGCGACCGGTTCGGACGTCGCCTGCTCTTCACCCTCGGCACCGCCGCCCTCGTCGTCATCTCCCTCGCCGTCGGCCTCGCTCCGGGGACGGCCGAACTCCTCATCGCCCGCACCGTCCAGGGGTTCGCGGCGGCCGTGATGATGCCGCAGATCCTCGCGAGCATCCAGCACGCTCTCTTCGGCGCCGAGCGGCTCAAGGCGATCAGCCTCTTCGGTGCCTTCTCCGGTGTCGGCACCGTCAGCGGGCAGGTCATCGGCGGGGGCCTCATCTCCGCCTTCGGCCCGACGTGGGGCTGGCGTGCGGCGTTCCTCAGCTGCGCGGTCGTCGCTCTGGCGGCCTTCCTCGGCTCACTTCGGCTCACCGAATCCCGCACCCCGTCACCGGCGCCGCTCGACCTCGGCGGGGCGGTGCTGCTCGGCATCGGCATGGTCGGCCTCGTCATCGGACTCGCCCTCGGTCCCGTCACCGGCTGGGTGCCACTGCCGGCCACCCTCCTCGTCGTCTCCGCCGCAGCGCTGGCGGCGTTCGCCGTCTGGCAGTCCGTCGCCGAGGCGCGCGGCCGCGACCCGCTCATCCCGCCGCAGGTCGTCCGCGCCCCCGCGGCGTGGGTGGGGATGCTCATGTCGTTCGTCTTCTTCGGCGGGTTCGGCACGTTCCTCTTCAACTTCGCCCTGACCAGCCAGACCGGGCACGGCGATCCCGCGTTCGTCTCGGGGATGACGCTCGGCCTCTTCGCCGCGGCGTTCCTCGCCGTCTCCCTCCTCGTCCCCCGCATCGTCAGGCGCCTGAGCGGACCGGGCACGATGCTGCTCGGCACCGGCCTGCAGATCCTCGGCCTCCTCGGCGTCGCCGAGGTCGCCGACGCCGCCGGTCGGGAGTTCAACCTGTGGTTCCAGCTGCCGGCGCTCATCCTCGGCGCCGGTCAGGCCCTCCAGTTCGGGCCCCTCGTCGGGACCGTCGTCAGCGCCGTACCCGACCGGGTGGCGGGACTGAGCGGCGGACTCATCGCGACGATGCAGCAGGCGGGCATCGCCGTCGGGGTCGCCCTCCTCGGCGCCCTGTTCCACGTCTTCACCGCCTGGTTCGGCTACGACGACGCCTTCGCACTCGCGAGCCTCACCCAGATCGTCCTCAGCCTCGTCTTCGGCGCCGGTGCCCTCGTGCTCCTGCGCGTCCAGCGGGCGGCGACGCCGGCCTGACCCGGGCCACGACGACGGCCCTCCCTGGGGAACGCGCCCGACCTCGCCGAGGCGGGACCCGGCGGCACCGCGCCCACCCGGGTCCCGCCTCGGCGAGGGTCAGGTGCCTATGCCCTGATCGCGTCGATGATGCGCACCCGCATCGCCACGAGCGCGGGAACGAGTCCGGCGAGCGCGCCGATGCCGATCGAGACGATCATGCCGACGATGACTGCGGTGAACGGGACCTGCGGGGCGGTCATGCCCTGGAACACGGTCTCCCCGACGATCGGGGCCTTGAGGACGAGGACCGCGATGAGCACCCCGATGCCGCCGGCCAGCGTCGTCGCGACGACGCTCTCCATCATCACGGAGAAGAAGATCCGCCTGCTCGTCGCACCGAAGGAGCGGCGGATGCCGATCTCCCTGATCCTCTGCTGGATCGTCACCATGGAGATGTTGACGAGGCCGAGCATGCCCATGAAGAGGATGAGGACGCTGATGAAGAGGAGGACGTTCTTCACCGGTCCCAGGGCATCCCCGATGTCGGAGGCCATATCCGAGCGCATCGTCTCGACGCCGACTCCCGGCAGCTGTCGTTTGAGATCGGTCTCGACCTGCTTGCTCAGCTGCTTCGCGACGTCGGGCGGCAGCCACATCTCGTAGTCGGTGGGGGCGGTGACGTCGGGCCCGAACTTCTGCTCCTGGCCGTTGAGGACATAGATCTCGCCCGCCTCGGCGTCGGGGTAGCCGCGCACCGAGCCGATGACCGTGGCCGTGCCCGTCTGATGACCGGGCAGCTCGACGGTCGCCGGCAGCGCCTCGGGATCGATCCCGTACTGCTCGAGGAACGTCGTGTCGGCGACGATGGGCGGGGAGAGGTTCTCCGCGTCGCCGGCGATGAACCAGCGGCCGGTCTCGACGGTGACGCGGTGCATCACGGCGAAGTCGGGATCGACGATGTTCGCCGAGGCGGTGACCGCACCCGAGGGGCTCTGCACCCGCGTCTCCGCGTACCCCCTCGCCGAGACGTAGTCGATGCCGAAGCGCTTCTGGGTCTCGGCGAGCGCCGTGGCGATCCTCTCGCTCTCCGCCGGCGTGGCCTGACCCGATGAGGTGAGCGTGTACGTGTACGTCGCCTCCCGACCGCTCTGCTTCTCGAAGTCGTCGGCGAGGCCCTTCTGCATCATGTCGCCGAAGCCGACGACGAGGGTGAGGCCGCAGACGGCGACACCGACGCCGATGAGGGACATGAGCACCCGGACCTTGTGGACGCGCAGCTCCTGCCACGCCTCGACGATCGAGGCGGCGAATGCTGAGATCATCGTGAACCTCCCACCAGCGACTCCGCGGTCGCCCCCGCGGTGATCGGATGAAGCGCCCCGCGGTGGAGCGAGTACCGCCTGGTGGCCATGTTCGCGATGCTGAGGTCGTGGGTGATCGTCACGAGAGCGGCTCCCGACTCCCGGGTGATCCCGTCGAGGAGGGCCATGACGTGCTGTCCGGTCTCGACGTCGAGAGCGCCGGTGGGTTCGTCGGCGAGGACGATCTTCGGTGAACGCACGAGTGCTCGGGCGATCGCGACCCGCTGCTGTTCGCCGCCGGAGAGGCGGTTGGGCTTCGAGTCGAGACGGTCGCCGAGGCCGAGGCGATCGAGCATCTCCGAGGCGATCCGCCGCCGGTTCCGGAACTCCCTGCCGGTGCCGTACATGAGCGGTGCTTCGACGTTCTCGACCGCCGATCGGCCGGGCAGGAGGTTGAATTGCTGGAAGACGAAGCCGACGTCGCGTCCGCGGATCTTCGCCGCCCGGTTGCGGGGAATCGAGTGGACGGGCACCCCTTCGAACTCCATCTCCCCGCCGGTCGGGGCGTCGAGGAGGCCGAGGATGTTGAGCAGGGTCGACTTTCCGGTGCCGGAGCGGCCGACGATGCCGATGTGCTCTCCGGAGCTCGCGGTGAAGTTGATGTCGGCAAGGATCGTCAGGAGTCTCCCCTCGCCGATGGGCACGGTTCTCGCAACGTGGCGCAGGGCCAGCAGTGGCACCTCAGCCATCAGAAGTCGAACTCCTCGCCGGACATGTCACCCGACATGTCGCCCTCGTCCTGGGGTTCGGTGCCGGGGACGAACTCGGAGATCTCCTCCCCCTCCTCGAGCCCGGACTTCACCTCGACCATCGCCCCGTCGTTGAGGCCGATCTCGATCGCCCGCTCCGTGGGCTGTCCGTCGTCGCCGATGACCCACACGGTGCCTGTGTCGGTGAGTCCGCGCACCGCGGTGACGGGGACGACGATGACGTCGGAGGCCTCCCCCGCCTCGACGGTCATCGTGAGATCGAGACCGTTGAAGACGGTCTGCTTCTCCGGGATCGCGCAGATGAGCTGGGGTCCGTCACCGGCCGTCGCCGAGGTGTCGGTGCCCGGGTCCTCGGCCGCCGGGTCGGACTCGCCGCCGCTGCCGTCGGCCTTCGGCGCCGGCTTGACCGCGGCCCCCTGGTCGAGGCGCAGCGCCGTGCAGTCGAAGGGCTCGGGTCCGTCGGTGATCGTGATCGACGCGGTCTCCGGCAGCTTCGGCACGCGGTAGAGGTCGACTGCGGGAATCGACGCCTGCGCGGTGAAGGAGTCCTTGAGCAGCTGCGTCACCTCGGTCTCGGCGGTGACCGTGTCGCCCTTGTCGACGGCGAAGTCGCCGACCGTGCCGTCGGCGGGAGCGACGACCGTGTGGTACTTCGGCTTCGGCGGGGCCGCGGGCGCCGCAGCTCCGTCGCCGGTTCCACCGTCCCCGGTTCCACCGTCCTCGGACGGTGCTGACGGTTCGCCCTCGCTTCTCACCTGGAAGAGCTCTGCACCTTCGAGCACCTCGGCGCCGGGTTCGACGAAGAAGTGGTTGACGGTGCCCTCCCGTCCCGCCTTGACCGCGGTCGGGCTGTCGACGGCGATCGCACCCTTGAGCTCGAGGGTGTTGGCGATCGACCCGCGTTCGGCGACGACCGAGGAACCGACCGGCTGACCGCTCGCCGAGGCGGCATCGAACCCGTCCTCCGGCGCCGGCTTGAACGCGATCCACGCGAGCATCGCCGCGATGACGACGAGGACGAGAAGAAACGCACTGGGCAGGATGACACGGCGGAAGATCTGCATGATTCCTTGGGGGTTTGGGGGAGCGGACACTCCACCCTATGCAGGGGGCCAGCACGATTCGGTCGCGTTCGCGTCACGAGGCCATAACACTGTGGTCTCGATCCGCAGGTGGGCGGCTTTCCCCACCGTCACAGCAGGGAGATCCCCTCGTCGTCGGCGGGGAGAACCCGACCACCTCGGCGGACCCCCGGTCCACACGGGCGGAGCAGCCGCCGACCGCCTCGGCGAAAAAGATCCGGGAAGGTGTCGATCCGGCATACGCTTGTTCGACGCAGTGCATGAGAGGGTCCCGCCCGGGATCCTCCGACACCCCTGACACAGGAGTCATCATGAAGTACATGCTCATCATGCGCACCGTCGACCAGGCCGCCGTGGACGCGTTCGAAAAGGCCGACTTCAACGAGATCATCGCCGCCATGGGCGCCTACAACGAGCAGATGGTCAACGCCGGAGTCCTCGCCGATGGGGCCGGACTCACCGACGCCTCCGAGGGCGCGGTCGTCGACTTCGGCGAGGACGATCCCGCCGTCACCGACGGCCCCTACGGCGAGCTGCGGGAGCTGTTCAACGGCTTCTGGATCCTCGAGGTGCCCTCGCAGGAGGAGGCGATCGAATGGGCCAAGCGCGCTCCGCTCGGGGTCGGATCCCAGATCGAGATCCGTCGGGTGACCGGTCCCGAGGACTTCCCGCAGGACAACGAATGGATCCAGAAGGAGCAGGAATGGATCGCCGAGGGGAAGGTCGGCGGGACATCGTGACCTCAGGCGGTCCTGATTCCCCGGACCCCGCCGAGGCGGTGGCCCGGGTGATCGCGGCGACGTGGCGGATCGAGGGGGCGAAGATCGTCGCCTCCCTCACCCGCCACGTCGGCGATTTCGGGTTCGCCGAGGACCTTGCGCAGGAGGCGCTGTCCGAGGCCCTGGCAGCGTGGCCGGAGTCCGGGGTGCCGGCGAATCCCGCCGGATGGCTGATGACCGTGGCGAAGCGACGTGCGATCGACGCGTGGCGGCGGCGTGAGCGCTTCGATGAGCGCATCGCAGCACTCGGGCGCAGCCTCGAGGATGAGCAGGTCTCGGGTTCGGACGCACTGCCCTGGGACCCCGATGCCATCGACGACGACGTCCTCCGGCTCGTCTTCATCTCCTGTCATCCCGTCCTGCGCCGGGAGGCTCAGCTCGCGCTCACTCTCCGCGTCGTCGGGGGCCTGACCAGCGAGGAGATCGCCCGCGCCTTCCTCGTCCCGGTCTCTACGATCCAGCAGCGCATCGTCCGGGCGAAGAAAGCGCTCGCCGCGGCCGATGTCCCCTTCGCACTCCCACCCGCCGACGAGTGGCCGGCCCGACTCTCCGCCGTCCTCTCCGTCCTCTACCTCCTCTTCTCCGAAGGGCATGTCGCGACCGCGAGCCGGGACTGGATGCGACCGGAGCTCTCGATGGACGCGCTGCGGTTGACCCGCATCACCGCGGGCCTCCTCCCCTGCGAACCCGAGGTCCACGGACTCGTCGCCCTCATGGCGTTCACCGCGGCCCGCTTCCCCGCCAGGCTCGGGCCGGCACGCGAGCCGGTGCTCCTGGCCGATCAGGACCGGTCCCGGTGGGACCGGTCGCTCATCCGCCTCGGCGAGGCTTCGCTGACAACGGCGCTGGGGCTGCGCGAGCGGCGAGGTTCCTACACGGTGCAGGCTCAGATCGCCGGCGTCCACTCCTCGGCCCGCCGCTTCGCCGACACCGACTGGGTGCGCATCGCCGCTCTCTACGCCGACCTCGAGGCGCTCGCGCCCTCGCCCGCTTCCACCTCGTCCCCAGCGTCCGCGGCGAGCTTCTCGCGAGGCTCGGCCGGGACGCCGAGGCGGTTGCGGAGTTCACACGGGCCGCGGAGCTGGCGACGAATGAGCGGGAGCGTGAGGTGCTGCGTGGGAAGGCCCGGCGGCTCGGCGGGGCAGATGCCGCAGTCGTCGATGCGCAGGGGTGAGCGCCGGCTCACCGCGCAGTCGTGAGCGACCTCGCACCCGCTCATTTTGTCCCCCGGCGTCGCTCTCGCCTAGACTGGTCGGTGGCTCCCCGTGCGGCGTCATCTTGTGAACTCCCCCAGGGCCGGAAGGCAGCAAGGGTAAGCGAGCTCTGGCGGGTGCACGGGGAGTCCTCTTTGCCCAGATCACGATTCGGCAACTCCCTCGCTGACTGATTCCCCAGGTCAGAGCCGATCCGCCGGCCGCATCCATGAGCGCGTGACAACATCCGTCATAGTTTCGAGATGTGGCTTTCCTAGCATTGTGCGTGCTCCCCGCTCCCGTCCTGCGAACGAGGTCCCCGATTTGTCACGTCTGAAATCCACCGGAGCAGTCGCCGCTGTCTCAGCACTGGCGCTGCTGGCCGCCTGCACTCCGACGAATTCCGATCCCGATGCCACCCGGAAGGACTCCGCCACCACCGAGGCCTCCCCCGCCCCGACCTTCCGTGTCGGTGCCGTCGACGACACCGGAACGACTGAGGGGACCGCCGCCGAGGCGACCGGGAGTCCCAGCGCGACCGCAGACCCCAGCCAGGCACCGACCGGTGAGACCGTCGCGTCGGGATCGTCCGTCGACGTCAAGGCGGGCAAGCGGATCAGTCTGAGCGTCGAGGGCGCCACCCTCAAGGACGTGACGATCACCGACACCGACTACCCGCGCATCAGCGCCGATCCCGGAACGTTCTTCGACGAGGCGGGCACCGTCATCGAGGCCGAGGATCCCGCCGACGACGCGAGGGTCCCCGCTCCCGACGGGTCTGCGTCGTGGGTCTCGGAGTTCGACCTCGTTGCCTCGAGCACCTACGAGGTCACGGCCACCGCGACGACCCCGGACGGGAAGGACCACGACTTCACCGCCTCGGCGACAGTCGATGACTCCGTGGGCGATCCGATGGCGGTGCGCACGGTCCTCTCCGACGACCAGACGGTGGGCGTGGCCGCGCCGATCATCCTCAGCTTCGGGTCGACCGTGGCGAAGCAGTACCGGGACGACGTCGAGCACCGCCTCAGCGTCGACGTCACGGACATGGACGGGAAGAAGCGCGAGGTCGAGGGCTCGTGGGCGTGGCTGCCCGACGATCCGCAGTCGCGCCTGCACTTCCGCCCCAAGGAGTACTGGCCGGCGCATTCGAAGGTCTCCGTCGACGCGCCGCTGAAGAACGTGCCCACCGCGAAGGGGCGGGTCGGTGAGAACGACCTCACCCTCGACTTCGAGATCGGTCGGGAGCAGATCACCGAGGCGAGCGCGAAGACCCACCGCATGGTCGTCACCCGCGACGGCAAGGAGGTCATGGACTTCCCGACCTCGCTCGGATCGGCGAAGGCACCGTCGTACAACGGCGTCCACGTCGTCATGTCGAAGCACTCGGACTACACGATGACCTCGGCCCGGTGGGGGTACACGACCCCGGTGAAGTGGGCCGTGCGCATCCACAACAACGGCGAGTTCGTCCATGCGGCACCGTGGTCGGCGGGTGTGCAGGGCTCGCAGAACGTCTCCCACGGCTGCATCAACCTCACGACGAAGCGCGCGAAGGAGTACTACGACTCCGCGATCTACGGCGACCCCGTCATCGTCAAGGACTCCTCGGTCGACCTCTCGACCGAGGACAGCGACATCTCGGACTGGGTCTACGACTGGGAGGACTGGAAGAAGATGAGCGCGCTGAGCTGATGACGACGCGACCGCACGACGACGGGGACTTCCGCGTCGAGTTCGCCGTCCGCTTCGGCACACTGTGGGCGATGTCGGGGGCCTCGGCGCTCGAAGGTCGCATCGCCGGCTACCTGCTCCTCGACTCCTCCGGCGGGGTGAGCGCCGCCGAACTCTCAGACACGCTCGGCATCAGCACGGGCACGGTGTCGACGGCGACGAGGCGCCTCATCGACGCAGGCTTCGTCCGCCGGGTCCGACGGCCGGGTTCGCGGGCGGACGGATTCGTCATGGACGCCGACGTGTGGGCGGGCTTCCTCGAACGCGAGTACGCCTACCTCCGGGCTCAGCGCGAACTCGCCGCGGCAGCGCTCACGCACGTCGACCCGGGCACGGATGCCCATGCCCGGGTGACGAACATGCACGACTACATGTCGTGGCTCATCGACGACGTCGACCTCGCCGCCGCGTGGTCACGCCACAGGGAGCGCCTGCGCCGCGACCGGGAGTGAGCTCAGCCCTACCTGTCGAGCTTCTTCACGGCCTCGTCGATCATCGGGACGTAACGCTCCAGCGCCCAGGGCACAGTGAGCGGATTGATGATCGAGGACCCGGTGACGAACGGCTGGTCCTCGGGTGCGACGACGGCGCCGGCCTTGATCGCCGGAATGTTCGCGTAGACGCCCTGCGACTCGATCTCCTTCCGGTTCTTCTCATCGGAGTAGAAGGTGAAGATGAGGTCCGAGTCGTTCAGCTTGTCGGCGTTCTCGAGGCCGATGAGCGCAGAGTCAGTGCCCGGGGCGTCGTACTCCTTGCGCAGATCCTCGATGACCGGGTCGGGCGTGAGGCCGAGCGCGGAGACCATCGCGACGCGCTGCTCCTGCGGGTAGAAGACGCCGAGCGTACCGGGTCCGGAGTTGTAGATGAAGGAGAAGGTGAGGTCCTTGTACTCCTCGCGCTTGGCGTCGTCGAGCTGCTTCTTCACGTCATCGACGAGCTTCTTCGACTCGTCCTCCTGACCGAGCGCCTTGCCGATCGTCGTGATCTGCTCGTCCCACTTGATCGTCCACGGCTGCTCAGGGTAGGCGACGGTCGGAGCGATCTGATCGAGCTGTTTGTACTGCTCGGGGGTGATGCCCGACCACGGCGCGAGGATGACGTCGGGAGCGAGTTCGGCGATCTTCTCGACGTCGAGTTCGGTATCGCCCTGGAACTGCTGGGGCAGCTCGTCGCCACGTTCCTGGACCGCCTCGTAGATCCACGGCATGTAGCCCGTGTCGTCGCTGCCCCATGCGTACTCCTCCATCCCGACGGGGGTCTTGCCCAGGGCGATCGCCGTCTCCGTCGACCCCTGGCCGAGGGTGACGACGCGTTCGGGCTCCGATTCGATGACCGCCTTGCCGAGGGCGTGCTCGATCGTCACCGGGGTGAAGTCGCCGGAGCCCGAGGACTCCTCGGCCGGCGTATCCGGGCTGCAGGCGCTCGCGGTGAGTGCGAGCGCGATGATCGTGCCTGCGGCGATGGTGCGACGCACGAAGTTGAGCGACATCCCTGCCCTTTCGTCGGGGTGGCCGGAACTCGGCCGGAACTTTGACAAGGACAGCCTAACTTAACTTTTCAGAGGTTTTGAAATCTCGCCTCTGCTCACAGCGGAAAGGCTCGCTCCCCGTGCCCGCCCGCTCTAGGCTCACAGCATGAGAGCATCCCCGCCCCCGCCGCGGCTGTGGCGTCAGGCCCTGGGCCGCGTCGTCCGTGTGCGTCGGACCGAACTCGGCCTCACCCTCGCCGAGGTGTCCCGCCGTTCCGGAGTCTCGACCCAATACCTCTCGGAGATCGAACGCGGCCTCAAGGACCCGTCGTCGGAGGTCATCGAGGCGATCGCCGACGTCCTCGGTCTCGCCCTGCCCCAGGTCCTCGTCCTCGCCGCCGCCGACGCCGAACAGGGATCCCTGCAACTCGCGAGCCTGGGCGCCCTCGCGTCGGCGCCGGGCCCACACCTCCGCGGCCCCGCGCGGACGGCGGACTTCCGCCCGACCGGCCAGGCGATGCTCGCCCTCGCCGCCTGAGCGTCGCGCACGCCCGTCGTTGAGCGGTCCGGGCGAGCGCCGTCGTCAGACGATCTGATCGACGAGGCCGAACGCCTTCGCCGCCTCGGCGTCGAGGACGAGGTCCCGGTCGAGGTCGGCGTGGATCTGCTCGAGACTGCGCCCGGTGTCAGCAGCGAGCATCGCCTCGACCTCACGGCGCTGCCTGACGATCTCGTCGGCGGCGACGATGAGGTCGGGAATCGTCCCCCGCGCCCCCTCGGCGTGGGGTTGGCGCAGCACGACCCGCGCGTGGGCGAGCATCGACCGCTGTCCGGGCTCTCCCCCGGCAAGCAGCACCGCGGCATCCGCGACGGCCTGCCCCACGCACGTCGTGGCCACAGGCGATCCGACGTGGCGCATCGCATCGTAGACGGCCGTCATCGCGGTGAGCGAACCGCCCGGAGAGTTGATGTACATATGGATCGGCAGCTCGTGGCTCGACGAGTCGAGGTGGAGGAGCTGGGCGATGACCGTGTTCGCGACCCCGTCGTCGATCGGGACGCCGAGGTAGATGATCCGATTGCCGAGCAGATGCGAGTAGACGTCGACGATCCTCTCGCTCCCACCCGAGCGGTCGATGACGTGGGGAATCGTGTACTGGCTCATGACCGGACCCCCACCTTGCTCAGCCCGAACGGTCGCCCGGTCCCCATCGGGGCGAAGAGATCGGACGAGGAGTCCACGATGCGGTCGATGAGACCGTACCTCAGGGCCGCCTCGGCGGAGAACCACCGATCACGGAGGGAATCGGCGAAGATCCGGTCGTAGTCCTGGCCCGTCGCCTCGGCGATCCGCGTGAGGACGGAGTCGCGGACCGCACGGAGGTCGCTGCCCTGGAGCTCGATGTCGGCGGCCGCACCCCCGATCCCCGAGGATCCCTGGTGGAGGAGGATGCGGGCGTGGGGCAGGGCGAGCCGCTTCCCGGGGGTGCCGAGGGTGAGGACGAACTGCCCCGCCGAGGCGGCCCACCCGAACGCGACCGTGACGACATCGTTGGGCAGGGTCGCGATGACGTCGGTGATCGCGTGCATCATCGGCACCGAACCGCCCGGGGAGTTGATCCAGAGGAAGATGTCGGCGTCGGGGTCCTCGGCGGAGAGCAGGGTGAGGCGGGAGACGATCTCCATGCCGTTGTCGTCGCGGAGTTCGCCGTTGAAGACGACGGAGCGGTACGCGTAGAGCATCCGGTGGGATTCGGGGACGGTGGTCGCGGTGGGGCTCTCGTCATCGGTCCAGGCCGGCGGAGCAGTGTGTGTGGACATGTGCCCACCGTGGCACCGACATGCAACGGGCAGGGCAGGATTCTGCCGTGAGCGGCGGGGAACTGCTGTGAGCAGACGGCGCTGTCGTGAGGGGACGGCGCTGCCGTGAGGCGACGATGACGGAGTCTGAGCTGCGCGGTTCCGTCAGGTCACGGTGATAGCATCGAAGCCCAACGATGAATGAGAGGCGGGTGCGATGCTGAGTCTGTGGATGGCGATCCAGCTCATCGTCGTCGTGCTCAGCGCCGACCTCGACGCGGTCCTTCCGCAGTCCCCGGCGCATCTTCTCGTCCTCGTCCTCCTCGGCGCCGCTCTCCTCTCCCCCGCCGGAGCCTGGGTGAGCAGCGCCCTCGTCCGGGTCCTCTCCCTGGCCCCGCACGGTCCGTGGCGACGCCGCGAACCCGGCCTCGTCCGTGACGTCCTCCTCCCGGAGGCCCCGGGCACTCCCGGCACCGCCCTGGCCAGAGCGCCCTCGTCCGTCCTTCGCGCCCACGCCTGAACGACAACCCCCGACCTCTGCTCACGCACGCACTCTGCCGGCCGCTGATCGCGCCGCCAGTCGCTGACTTCGCATCGGAGCCGCTCGCTCGTGTGCGATCAGCCACGGCGAGACCGGCGAACGGGCTGACTGGCTCTCTCGGCTCGGCCCGTGCGGACATGTCGCTCCGTCGCTGACCGACTGCTGGCCGACCGCGTCTCTGCCTCCGGCAACGCCTCGCTGCCTAGGCCGGCTCCGCGGACGCACAGGTCCCGCCCTGCAGAACTCACTCGAGGATCTCCGGTCCACGACCGCAGCCGGGTCGGGGCTCGCCTCTCTCGAGGTCACTGCCCCGTCGTTCAGGTGAACTCCTCCACCCCACCACCTCGCGAAGGACCTCACCATGAACATCTACGACTTCCTGCCCATCCGCCTCCTCCTCGGCGGTGCCTATTGGCTCGTCACCACCCTGAGCGACCTGCTCGCACCGCTCGCCGGCGCAAACGGTGCCGCACTGGCGATCATCGTGCTCACGATCGCCGTCCGCTGCCTCCTCATCCCCGTCGGGCTCTCCCAGGTCAGGGCCGGCATCACCCGCCGGCGTCTGGCCCCGAAGATCGCCGAGCTCCAGACCAAGCACCGGAACAACCAGCAGGTGCTCCAGGAGAAGCTCATGGCGCTCTACCGGGAGGAGAACGCCTCCCCGTTCGCCGGGTGCCTGCCGGTGCTCGCACAGACGCCCGTCCTCATGGCCGTCTACGGCCTCTTCGTCCAGGCGACGATCGGCGGACAGGCCAACGAGCTGCTCGGCCACACGCTCTTCGGGATCCCGCTGAGCTCGAGCCTCGTCGGGCTCATCGGCTCGGGGTCGCTGACGTGGGTCTCGGGAACGCTGTTCGCGGTCCTCATCATCCTCATCGCCGTCATCGCCGGCCTCTCCCGGCACCTGCTCACCCCACCCATCCCCGAGACGGCGGCGACAGCCTCAGGGAGGGCCGCCTCGGCGGGCTCAGGACCCGGTCAGGGAACGATGCCCGATCTCACGCAGATGACGAGGATGCTCAGCTTCATGCCGTTCATCACCGCGGTCATCGCCGCCTTCGTGCCGCTCGCAGCGACCCTCTACCTCCTGACGACGACGGCGTGGACGCTCGGCGAACGATTGGTCATCAACCGCGCCCTCGGGGTCGATCACACCGGCGCGCCACGTGAACTGTAGTTGGTCCTGAGGTGACGGACATGAACTCGAATTGAACTCCCCGGTTCAGGTCCGGTCAACCGAGCGGACACTTCGCCTCTGTGTGGCGCCCCTATCGTGACGCCATGGTCAACAGACGCACACTCATCACCACCGCCGGCGTCGGCGCCCTCGGCGCATCGCTCGGCTTGGCAGCACCCGCCTCGGCGAAACCGGGAGGCAACGACAAGGGAAGGGGCCGCGGCCGGGGCCGCGACAAGGGCCAGGTGACGACCTTCAACGTCATCTCCGACATCCAGGGCGACCTCGGGGACTTCGGCGTCGCACTCGACGACATGGCCAAGATCAACCCGGGCAGCTCCGGCCTCGCGATCGCCGGCGACATCACCCCTCGCGGATACGACTTCGAGTACGCGAACGTGCGCAAGCGCATGGACAAGCACACGTCCCCCGGCACGGTGGCGTGGGCGATCGGCAACCACGAGTTCTACGTTCCCAAGTACAAGGATCCGAACACGCTGTCCCAGGACACGTGGCCCAACGACGTCGTCGAGGACTCGCTGTTCAAGTCGTTCTACAACTTCGCCGGCCGCAACTCGATCTACGAGGAGTTCAGCTTCGGCGGCATCCCTGTGCTCGCGATCGGCACCGAACGCTACATGCGGTACCACGACGAGAAGCTCTGGGACGAGGTCTGGATGAGCGACAAGCAGTTCTCGTGGCTCGAGGATCGCCTCGACTACTGGAACCGGCGGAACAAGCCGATCATGATCATCACCCACCACCCGCTGCCGAACACGGTCTCCGGGACGAGGAACAAGCTCTACCTCTCGAACTACCTGCAGTCCGATCGCCTCCTCGACCTGCTCGGGCCGTACAAGAACGTCTTCCTCTTCTCCGGACACACGCACTGGGACCTCGAGCTCTCCGACTGGTACACGCGACGCGTCGTCCCCTCCTCGGGCAACCTCTCCGGCTTCAATGTCTTCAACACCGGCGCGATCGAGACCGGCTACACCGACAACGGAACCGGCGGCGAGAAGAGCGTGCCCGGCGGGTTCAACCAGGGACTCCAGGTCGAGGTCTCGGATGACTCCGTGACGGTCCGCGCGCGTGACTTCAAGCGCAAGGCGTGGATGAAGGAGATCACGGTTCCGCTCGCCTGAGTCGGCGGGGTGCGGCCTCGGCGGGGTGCGGGCGCACGACATCGACGCGGTGGTCCGACATATACGCGGTCTGCTAACCGCGTATATGTCGGACCACCGCGTCAGTAATCTGCGTCGTGTCGGTTCACCGCGTTCGTGTCGGTTCACCGCGTCGGTGACGTACTCGCCGCGATCGCTCCCAGAGTGCGCTCCGCCGAGACAGCACTCGGTGCCCAGACAGCACAGTGCCCGGGTGGGAATCTGCTTCCCACCCGGGCACTGGCCGTGCAGTCACACACGATGCTCGAGGAACGCCGCTGGTCAGGCGCTCGCATGGCCGACCTCACACGCCTGACCTCGCGCACTCAGTCTCACACGCCTGACCGCACGCGGCCAGCCTCACGCAGCCGGCCTCGCGCACTCAGTCTCACACGCCTGACCGCACGCACTCAGTCTCACACGCCTGACCGCACGCGGCGGACCTCACACGCCTGACCTCGCGCGCTCAGCCTCACGCGCCTGACCGCACGCGGCCAGCCTCACGCAACCGACCTCACGCAGCGAGCGGCGCGCGCTCCTCTCGCGGGGCGACGACGAGCTCACCGTCGGAGACGGAGACCTCGACGGTGCCGCCCTCGGCGACGGCCTCGGTCACGAGGATGTCGGCGATCCGGTCGTCGAGCTCGCGCTGGATCACCCGGCGCAGCGGACGGGCGCCGAACTCGGGCTCGTAGCCCGCCTCGGCGAGGAAGTCCACGGCCTCCTCGGTGATCTCGAGCGCGATCCCCTGACGGGAGAGCCGCTCGATCGAGAGTTCGAGCTGGAGGCGGACGATCTCCCGCAGCTGCGTGCGGTCGAGCCGGGAGAACATCACGGTCTCGTCGATCCGGTTGAGGAACTCGGGACGCATGACCTCCTTGAGCCGGCCCTTGACCTTGGCGCGCAGATCCTTGTCCGTGACCGTCGCATCCGCCGACGTGAAGCCCAGCGGGGTGCTCTGGCCGATGAACTCGGACCCGAGGTTCGAGGTCATGATGATGACCGTGTTGCGGAAATCGACCGTCCGACCCTGACCGTCGGTGAGCCGACCGTCGTCGAGGACCTGGAGGAGCAGGTTGAACGCATCCGGGTGCGCCTTCTCGACCTCGTCGAGGAGGATGACCGAATACGGGCGCCTGCGAACCTGCTCAGTGAGCTGTCCGGCCTCGTCGTAGCCGACGTAGCCGGGAGGAGCACCGACGAGACGCGACACGGTGTGCCGTTCCCCGAACTCGCTCATGTCGAAGCGGATCATCGCCGCCTCGTCATCGAACAGGGTCGCAGCGAGGGCCTTCGCCAGCTCCGTCTTGCCCACGCCCGTCGGGCCGAGGAAGAGGAAGCTGCCGATCGGCCGCTGCGGGTCGCCCATGCCGGTCTGCGACCGGCGGATGGCCTTGGACACCGCGGTCACGGCGTCGTCCTGACCGACGACGCGCTCGTGGAGCATGTCCTCGAGCCCGGCGAGGCGGATCTTCGTCTCCTGCGTCATGGACGACGCGGGGATCCCGGTCGCCCGGGACACGACGGCAGCGATCTGCTCGGCATCGACGACCCGGTCGCCGCCTTCCTTCGCCGAGGCGGCCGCTGAGCCGAGGACGGCTTCGAGCTGATCCGTCAGGGCGGAGATCTCGTCACGGATCTCCCCGGCCCGCTCGTAGTGCTCGGCGGCTATCGCGGAGTTCTTCTCCGCTTCGAGCTCGCCGAGGCGTGCCCGCAGCGCCGAGGTGTCGACGACGGGTCCGCGCTTGAGCGAGAGCCGCGCTCCGGCCTGATCGATGAGGTCGATCGCCTTGTCCGGCAGGTACCGGTCGGTGATGTAGCGGTGCGAGAGTTCGACCGCTGCCCGGATCGCCTCGGCGTCGTAGGTGACGCCGTGGTGGTCGGCGTAGCGACCGGAGAGGCCGTCGAGGATCGTCACGGCGTCCTCGATGCTCGGCTCCCCGACCATGACCGGCTGGAACCGGCGGGCGAGTGCCGAGTCCTTCTCGATGGTCCGGAACTCCCGCAGCGTCGTCGCGCCGAGGAGGTGGAGATCTCCGCGGGCGAGCCGCGGCTTGAGGATGTTGCCGGCGTCCATCGAGTTCGATTCGCCGTTGCCGCCGGCGCCGACGAGCGTGTGGAGCTCGTCGACGAAGACGATCGTGTCGCCGTCGGCGGCGATCTCGTCGAGCGTGTTGGTCAGTCGTTCCTCGAAGTCACCGCGGTAGCGGGTGCCGGCGAGCATGCCGGGCATGTCGAGGGCGATGACGCGCTTGCCCTGCAGCTGCGCGGGAATCTCGCCGGACTCGATCGCCTGGGCGAGGCCTTCGGCGATCGCGGTCTTGCCGACACCGGCTTCGCCGATGAGAACGGGGTTGTTCTTCGTCCGGCGAGCGAGGATCTCGATGGTCTCCTCGATCTCGTCGCCGCGGCCGATGACCGGGTCGAGCCGACCCTCAGCGGCGAGCGCGGTGAGGTCGGTGCCGAACTTCTCGAGCATCGACTCCTCCCCATTGGTCTCACCGGAGGCGTTCGCATTCTGCTTCGCCTCGGCGGCCTGAGCACCGGCCTGCAGCGTGGCCTGGGTGACCCCAGCCTGCGCGAGGATCCGCCCAGCGGGCATCTCCTGGTTGAGGACGAAGGCGAAGAACACGTGCTCGGGGTCGATGTAGGTCGATCCGAACGCCCGGGCCACCTGGTAGGCGTCGAGCAGCGCCTTCTGAGCAGCGCCCGTGAGCGTGGGCGCACCGTCGCCGGTGCGTGATTCGGCTGCCTCGGGCAGTCGTTCGTCGATCGCGGTCACGATCGCCTCGGGGTCGGCGCCCATCTGACGCAGCGACGCCGAGCCGTGCTCGGATTCGACCATGACGCGCAGCAGGTGCAGCGCGTCGACCTCTTCCTGGCCGCGACCGCGGGACAGGGCGGCGGCACCGTCGACGACCTCCCGGGTGCGCTTGGACAGCAGCCGGTTGATGTCGACGGAACGGCCTTGACGTGGGGTGTTCTGACCCTGCAGGTAGCGAGCGAGGAACTCGTCGAACGAGCCCTCGCCGCCGCTGGAAGGTCCGAAGAAGTTAGCCAAAGTGACCTCCTCTTGAAAGTTGAGTCAGGGTGACTCAGTTAAGTCCTTTGACCCAATCAACGAGAATCACTTCGGGGTTATTCCCCGCCCGAATCCGAGCGTGAGCGAGGTCTCCGCGGCCGCTGCGGCGCGGGCCCCTCACCGGTCGCGACGCGCCTGCCGGTCACGGGCGCGGGCGCTGCGCGGACCGACCGGACGGGTGCCGACGGCCTTCGCGAGGCCCAACGGCGGCGTGCCGACGTACATCGACTCGGCCCCGGCGACGGGGAACGTCTCATGCCAGACGCCGACGGCGTTCGGCGCCGAGCGGGCCCGCTTGTTGAACGCCGTCCAGGCCGGACGGTGCTCGGATTCGGGGGCGGCGGCGTAGCTGTAGATCTTCTCGAGCGAATCCCAGTACTGGACGAGCCAGGGCCCACGGGGATCGAACACGAGCCGGTAGCCGCGCATTCCCGAGTCCGGGTCCGCGGAGAGCTCGGCGAGCATCCGCGGCATGGCCGCGAAGACCGGTATCCACTGGTCGAAGCGCCACCATCGGCGGATCCGCATGCCGATGATGAAGACGACGAGCTCGCCGTCGTAGTCGTGGGTGAGCTTCTCCGGCCCGGGGACCGCTCGCCGCGAACTCGTCGGCGCGCCTGCGCCGGTCGGTGGATCAGTCGCCTCTGGTGTGTTCGCTGTCGTCGCCATCGCTCGCCCCTGCCATAATGGATACCTGCACTCTCCAATATTGGATACCTTGACTCTCCAATGTCAAGGGTCGGTCGACATTCGTCTCCGATGAACGAAACGAGGTCCGCATGCGCATCTCCGAGCTCTCGCGCCGCAGCGACGTGCCGGTGGCGACGATCAAGTACTACCTGCGTGAAGGTCTGCTGCCCGCCGGCGAGCGGACCTCGGCGACGCAGGCGGTCTACACCGAGGCGCACGTCGACCGCCTCGAGCTCATCCGCGCGCTTCTCGGCCCGGCACGGCTCTCGATCGAGAAGGCGAAGCGCGTGCTCGGAGTCATCGACGATCCGCCGGACACGTTCATCGGCGTCCTCGGCGCCGCACAGGAGGCGACCGCGCAGGAGCCCGCCGATGCCCCCGACGACGGCCCTGCCCTTGCGCTCATCGCCGAACTCGGATGGTCGGTGGATCCGGAGAGCGTCGAGGTCCGCCAGCTTGCGAGCGCGCTGCGCGCCGTCGAGGCCGGCGGCGTCGAGGTCCTCGACGGCGGGCTCGCTCGATACGGTCGTACGATCCATGACCTCGCCGAGGCGGAGGTGGCGACCGTGCCCACCGATGAGATCGACGGGGCCGTCCGTCAGGCCGTGCTCGGCACTCTGCTCCTCGAACCCGTGCTGCTCGCCCTGCGCCGGCTGGCCCAGCAGGATGTCGCGACCCGGAGGTTCAGGGACGCAGATTCGGGCGCTGAGGGCTGAGGGCTGAGGGGAGCCTGTGCCCCTTAACCCTCTGTGCCCCTAACCTTCAGACGGCCAGCCGTTGGGCTTGCAGCCTTGGAGTCCCTTCGTCTGCTGCTGCATGAGCGGGGCGGTCTTTCCCGTGCCCGGGCACGATTCGTGTCCGTGGCCGAGGGCGTGGCCGACCTCGTGGTTGATGAGGTACTGCCGGTACTGAGTGAGATCGTCGAACTCCTCGGTCGCACTCACCCAGCGCTTCGCATTGAGGATGACATTGGGCCCGTTGCGGCACGAGAGCTTGCCGAGGGTGCGCAGCGGCAGGCACATCTCGTCGACGGTGTTCGGGCTCGCGATGCTGATCATCGCATCCTGTCCCTTGTCGACGAGCTCGATCGAGACATCGTCGATGTCCTGCCAGCCCCGCTCGTCCTGGAGCGTGTCGATGATGAAGCCGGCCGCCTCGTCGACGTCGATCGGCAGGTTGTCCTCGACCCGCAGCGCGACCTGGAATGTCCGGCCGCCCTCACGGTTGGGACCGACCTCCTCGGCGGGCCGCTTCCACTCTCCGCTGCCCTCCATCTCGATGTCGTCCTCGCTCACCGCCTCCTGCGTCGACCTGGTGGTCGGACCCGTGGTCGGCTCGGCCGGCTCGGTCACCGAGGGGGCGGCGATCGTCTCGACCACCTGCGGCGTCCGCCGCGTCTCTGTCGGCTCAGCAGCCGGCGCGCACGCGCCGATACCGGCGAGGAGCGTGAGGACGGCGAGCGCCGAGGCGGCACGGACGGCGCGCGAACGGGGATGAGTCACAGGGCGAGTCTAACGGGGAGAGGGGCGCAGCCCTCAGAACTCGAGCCGACCGCCCGGTCCGCGCAGTGCCGCGTGCAGCCCATACGCCTCACCGGCGACCACCACGGCGTCACCGGCTCCGAGGATCTCGAGAGCGCGCCGGGTCGCCTCGGCATCCGGTGAGGAAATCGAAAACGAAAGCAGCTCGACGGCGGGCAGGCCCGCCTCGGCGGGGTGGGTCGACTCTCCCCAGTCGATGAGGAACGGCTGCGTACCCTCCCTCGGCAGGGGCGCCCGGGAGGTCAGCCGCCACTCGAGCAGCTCGCCGTCCGCGGTCTCACGCGACATGTCCCTCACCTCGCCGATGTCGACGCCCGCGGAGTTCGCCGCCGCAACCCTGTCCGGGAACTCCGGCGGGTGGATCGCCCATGTCTGCAGGGTCGGGGCTGTCGCCAGATGCGCATCGAGCGGCAGGGTCCCGTCGGCAGGGCGCTCCTGCCCAGGATCGGGGCCGAGGATCTCGAGGTACGTGCGCGCTCCCGCCTGCAATCCGGCCGGGGCGAGTCCGACGAGGAAATTCGCCGTCCCGAACCCCGGGCACCGGCCTCACTCCGGTCGCCCGCGCGAAGTCGTCGACCCCGGCAGCGAGGTCGGGAACGGTGACGACGAGGTGGTCAAGATGAGCAGGGATCACAGGATCCATTGTCCACCCGGCCCCTCGAGCCGCACATAGAGAGCGTCGACCTCACCCTCCTCGACCTCGATCCTCGCATCGAGGGTCGCGAGGACGGCGCGGACGGCTCCGGGGTCGGGGCTCGTCGCCCAGAACTGGTCGAGCGTGACCCGCGGCAGGTCCTGCTCGGCCGGGTGCGGTGAGCCCTTCCAATCGATAAGGAAGGGCTGGACTCCCCCGAGCGCGAGCGGAGTCCGCCGCGTCAGCCGCCAGTCGAGGACCTCACCTTCTGGGGTCCGCCGGCTCATGTCATAGACCCCGCCGAGGTCGACGGGCGGATCGTTCGAGACCGCAGCAGCCGCGACGAGGCCGTCGAAGTCATCCGGGTGGACCGCCCACCGCTGGACGATGGGTTCGGTGACCCCGGCGAGCCTGGTCTCGGCCAGGGCCGGATCCTGCTCGGGGTCGGGGCCGAGGATCTCGAGATAGCCGCGGATGAGCGGAGATCCCGCCACCTCGAGGCCGAGGAGGGCGTTGGCGGTCCCGGCGCCGGGATGAGACCCACCCTCAACTGGACGAACCCCCAGGACAGACTCACATTGCTCAACAGATCGAGCGAGATCGGGGACAGCGATGACGACGTGATCGAAGGTGCGCGGCAGCAGCATGTCTCAATATTAAGGCACGAATTGACGCCACATATCCCGGTGCGGTTGACTCATTCCATGCAGATGACCCCACAGCGCGCCACATGTCGGACATCGACGTGCGCCTCCCCGGAATCGATGCCGCCCGCCGATTGTTGAGCTAAACAGCTCCGATCCGAATCGGCTCGACTCTGCACCGTCGCTCCACCGCTGTCGGGATCCTCCGCGTTCCCACCCGCTCTAAGGACTTCACCCCATGACCGTCCCCACCCCGACGGAGACCCGCTCCCCCGCCTCGGCGAGGGCGATGCGGACCCGCCGCAGCATCCTCGGCGTCGGCCTCGGACTCGGCACCTTCATCACGCTGAGCGCGTGCACGCCCACGGACACCGACCCGCTCACCGACGGAGCGCCGGTGACCGGTGGGGTGCTCACGTACTTCGAGCCGCAGACGTGGACGCTGCTCTACCCGCCGTCGGTGGGCTTCTACCCCAACGGCGGGATCATGAACAACATCTCCGCCCGCCTCCTCTGGCAGGACCCGCAGACCCTCGAGCTCCACCCGTGGCTGGCCACCGAGCTGCCCGAGGTCAACGCCGACGCCACGCAGTACACGTTCACCCTCCGCGAGGGCGTCACCTACTCCGACGGGTCCCCCCTCACTCCTGCCAACGTCGCGAAGAACTTCGACCTCTTCGGCCGCGGCGACGAAGCCCGGACCCTGCCCGTGTCCGAGCAGATCTCGAACTACGAGCGCAGCGAGGTCCTCGACGACCGCCGCGTCCGCTTCCACTTCAGCGCCCCGTCCCCGGGCTTCGCGCAGGCGACGTCGACGATGAACGCGGGCCTCCTCGCCGATTCCACCCTCGACCTCGACGCCGAGGGCTTCGGACCCGGCGGGGCGACGAAGATCCACACCGCCGGCCCCTTCCGCATCACCGCGGAGACGATCGGCACAAAGCTCTCCGTCCGCGCCCGCGAGGACTACGACTGGGCGCCGCCGCACCTCAAGCACCAGGGCAGGCCCTACCTCGACGGCATCGACTACCTGGTCAACAACGAGTACTCGGTGCGCATCGGCGCCGTCCTCTCCGGTCAGGCCGACGGGGTCCGCGACGTCCAGGCCCCGGACGAGACCCGCGTCGAGGAGCAGGGGCTGCGCCTCTATGCGAAGGCGACGAACGGGATCAACAACAGCATCAACTTCCGCTTCCGCACGGACCTGCTCGCCGACATCCGGGTACGCCGGGCGCTCATCTCCGCGATCGACCGGCAGGAGATCGTCGACAAGCTCTTCACCCCGAACTACCCGCTGGCCACCGGCCTCCTCGCGAAGGGTGCAATGGGCTACAAGGATCAGTCGGGGTCGTGGGTCTACGACCCCGCCGAGGCGGCCCGCCTCCTTGATGAGGCCGGATGGGTCCTCGGCGAGAACGGGTACCGGGTCATGGACGGGCAGGTGCTCGCGCTGACCGTGAACACGGCCCTGCCCCAGCCGCGGTCGAACGAGGTCCAGACGCTCATCCAGCAGCAGCTGCGCCGCGTCGGCGTGCGCCTGTCGATCAACCCCGGCGACCAGGCGAAGCAGACGCTCGACGCCCTCGAACTCGATCGCATCCAGATCTACCACTCGATGGTCGCCCGCGCCGACTACGACAACCTCCGGTCGAACTACTCCTCGGTCAACCGCGACGTCTTCCTCAACGCCCCCGGCCGTGACGATGCCGCCGACGACACCGTCGATCCCGAGATCGACCGCCTCCTCGAGGAGCTCGCCTCCGAACCGGAGACGACGAAGCGCCAGGCCGCCGCCGAGGCGGTTCAGGACTACCTCGTCGACCAGGCCTATGTCCTCCCGTTCTTCGAGGAGCCCCAGGTCTTCGCGTTCCGTCGCCGCGTCCACGGCTTCACCACCGAACCCGTGGGCCGTCCCGACTTCTACAGCACCTGGATTGCGAGCTGATGATGATCGACCTCCGCTATGTCCTCCTCCGACTCGGCCAAGCCGTGCTCGTCCTCCTCCTCGCCTTCACCGCGGCCTTCATCCTCCTCTCGGTCATCCCCGGCGACGGCGTCACGGCACGCTTCGCCGATCCCGCGCTCGGCCTCTCCGCCGACCAGGTCGCGGCGATCCGTGCCGAGACCGGGGCCGACGAGCCGCTGCTCGCCCGCTATCTCATCACGCTCGGAGGATTCCTCGCCGGCGATTTCGGCTTCTCCGTCCAGACGGGGGCCGCGGTCTCGACGATCGTCGCAGCGGCCCTGCCGTCGACGATCGCCCTGGCCGTCTCCGGCTTCCTCACCGCGGTCGTCCTCGCCGTTCTCATCGCCGTCTTCGCGACCTACGGTCCGGCGACCGGCCCGCAGGCGTGGGTGCGCAGGGTCCTCGACTCCGTGCCGAGCCTCTTCATCTCCATCCCCGTGTTCTGGCTGGGGATCCTCCTCATCCAGGTCTTCTCCTTCCAGCTCGGCATCGTCTCCGTCGTCTCCCCCACCCCCGCCGAGGCGCTCGTCCTCCCCACGCTCACTGTGGCCGTCCCGCTCTCGGCCCCCATCGCGCAGGTCCTCATCCGCTCGATCACCGAGGTCAAAGCCGCGGGCTTCGTCAAGGTCACCGCCGCCAAGGGCGCGTCCGAGCGGTGGATCCTCATCCACACTGTCGCCCGCAACGCCCTGCTGCCGGGCCTGACGATCGTCGGCCTCGTCTTCGGCGAGCTCGTCGCCGGGGCCGTCGTCACCGAGACCGTGTTCGGCCGCAACGGCATCGGCCAGATCACCGCGCAGGCCGTGACGAACCGGGACAACCCGATCCTGCTCGCCGTCGTCGTTCTCGCCACGCTCGGCTACGTCGTCATCAACCTCGCCGTCGACCTCCTCTACCCCGTCATCGACGTCCGTCTGCGCGGGAAGCCGGGAACCGCCTCGGCGAGGGCAGGACGCGGAAGTGGTCGAGGCGGCGCTCGTTCGAGCACCGCACACAGCGCAGTCACCGCCACCGATCCCACGACGAAGGAGGCGCTGGCGGCGAGCGCGTCCAGCGTCGGCGTCGCCCTCAACTGGGCAGAGCGCTCTGCCGTCGGCCCCGCAGACAGTTCTGCCGCCGGCGGACCCGCCACCTCTGCCCAGGACGCGGCCGAGCCGGGCCGAGCCCTGAACGGAAAGAGGACCCCATGAGCTTCATCTCCAGCCTCACGCGCACAGCGCAGGGCACCGGACGCGTGCGCCCGAACTCCCGACGGACCCGCCCTGGCTCCGGGCGACTGCGCTCAAGTGCCGGTGCGCTCATCGGTCCGGCCACCGTCATCTCCGGCCTCGTCCTCCTCATCGCGGTCCTCTGGGCTCTCCTGCCCGGCCTGTTCACGCAGTACGATCCCAACGACGGCGGAACGACGCCGGCACTGCTCGCCCCGAGCCTCGAGCACTGGTTCGGCACCGACCAGACGGGACGCGACGTCTTCACCCGCGTCGTCTACGGCGCCTCCCAGTCCCTGCTTGCAGCGCTCATCGCGGTCGGAGTCGGCCTCCTCGTCGGCACGACCATCGGACTCATCGCGGGCACCCGCCGCGGCTGGGTCGACGACGTCCTCATGCGCGCCGTCGACGTCCTCCTCTCGATCCCCGCGATCCTGCTCAGCCTCTCGATCGTCATCGTCCTCGGCTTCGGCACGATCAACGCGGCGATCGCGGTCGGCGTCACCGCAATCGCGCAGTTCGCCCGGCTCGCCCGGTCCGAGGCCGTGCGGATCGATACGAGCGACTTCGTCGCCGCCGCGTACGGGTCCGGTGGCACCTACTGGTCCGTGCTCGTCCGGCACATCCTCCCGAACTCGATCTCGCCGGTGCTCACCCTCGCCGTCCTCCAGATCGGCTCGGCGATCCTCCAGATCTCCACGCTCGGATTCCTCGGCTACGGCACGCCGCCGCCGACTCCGGAATGGGGCCTCATCATCGCTGAAGGCCGCAACTTCGTCGCCACCGCGTGGTGGCTGACGGTCCTGCCCGGCCTCGTCGTCATGGCGATCGTGCTCGCCACTCACCAGATCGGCAACACCCTGCGAAAGGCGACATCATGACCGACCTCCTCGCTCCCCCGACCGCGTCTCTGCTGTCCGTGCGCGGACTCACCGTCGACTACTCCCACCGCGGCGGGACCGGTGACCCTGCGGTCGATGGGCTCGACCTTACCGTCCGCCCCGGACACGTGACCGCGGTCGTCGGCGAATCCGGGTCGGGCAAGTCGACGACGGCGAACGCCGTCCTCGGTCTCCTCCCCGAATCCGCGCGGGTCACGGCCGGGAGCATCCACCTCGGCGAGGCGGCACTCGACTCCCTGTCACCCCGTGCCTGGCGCGATGTGCGGGGAGCCCAGATCGGCTACGTCCCCCAGGATCCCGGCAGCTCCCTCAACCCGCTGCAGACCGTGGGCCGGTCCGTCGCCGAGGCGCTGCGCATCCACCGGCGGTCCGATCGCCGCACCGCCCGCGCCGAGGTCCTCGACCTCCTCGAGCGCGTCGGCATCGACCGTCCTGAGCTGCGAGTCGACCAGTACCCGCGCGAACTCTCCGGCGGGATGCGGCAGCGCGTGCTCATCGCCGCAGGCATCGCGCTGCGGCCGCGGCTGCTCATCGCCGACGAACCGACCTCGGCGCTCGACGTCACCGTGCAGAAGCGCATCCTCGACCTCCTCGACGAACTGCGTGCGGAGACCGGCATGGGTGTCCTCCTCATCACCCACGACCTCGCGGTCGCCGGGGAACGGGCCGACGACGTCGTCGTCATGCAGTCGGGCAGGGTCGTCGAAGCAGGACCGGCCGAGGAGATCTTCTCCCGCCCGGCCACCGACTACACCTCGCGGCTGCTCGCCGACGCCCCAGCCCTGCAGGTCAGAGAGACGAAGGTGCGGACAGATGCGAGCGCCGAGGCGGCAGGTCAGGGCGCCGAGGCGGCTGCCGGGTTCGTCTCGGTCGAGGGCCTCACGCAAGTCTACGCGCGTACCGACGACCCTGCCACCGGAACCTCTGCCGCCGAACCCGCCCCGGTCATCGGCGTCGAGGACGTCGCCCTCACCGTCGCCCGCGGGACGACGCACGGCATCGTCGGCGAATCCGGGTCGGGGAAGACGACGACGGGCAAGGCACTCGCCGGCTTCCTCACCCCGCAGGCCGGGTCGGTGCGGATCGGCGAGATCGATGCGGCCCGCCTCGGCGAGGGAGGACAGCGGCGCCGGCGACTGCGCGAACTGCGGCGCACGGTCCAGCTCGTCCACCAGAACCCCTACTCCGCGCTCGATCCGAAGCAGTCGATCGGGGCGATCCTCACCGAGCCGCTGCGGAACTTCCGCATCGGCACCCGCGCCGACCGCGGGCAGCGGGTGGCGTCGATCCTCGAGAAGGTCGCCCTGCCGGGATCGTATGTGCAGCGGCGGCCGCGCGAGCTCTCGGGCGGGCAGCTGCAGCGGGTGGCGATCGCCCGCGCGCTCATCGCCGGACCCGAACTCGTCGTCTTCGACGAAGCGGTCTCCGCGCTCGACGTCACGGTCCAGGCGCAGATCCTTCGCCTCCTCGGCGAGCTCCAGGACGAACTCGGACTCACCTATGTCTTCATCTCCCACGATCTCGCCGTCGTTCGGCAGATCGCGGACACGGTGTCGGTGATGTCCGGGGGCCACCTCGTCGAGTCCGGGCGCACCGAGGACCTCTTCACCCGGCCGCAGACGGCGTACACGCGCACCCTCCTCGACGCGATCCCCCGCCCGCTCGCGCTCCAGGGAAGCCGCACCCCGGGCACCCCGAGTGCCCACGGTGCCTCCGGCCTCCCCGACACCTCCGCCCCTAATTCCGCCACCCCCTCCAGATCGGAAGAGCACACGTCTGG